>Ga0302323_100002409_pt1 | contig 15182 bp, 11 predicted proteins | sample Fen_T0_3_FD_201950 | JGI IMG/M metagenome (GOLD analysis project Ga0302323, IMG submission 201950) | Peat permafrost microbial communities from Stordalen Mire near Abisko, Sweden - Fen_T0_3 | ecosystem: Environmental > Terrestrial > Soil > Wetlands > Permafrost | place: Sweden: Abisko... | reverse complement strand
ATGGCAACCACGAGGAGTGAAAGTTAAAATTTGGTTTAAATCGGTTCATCCTAAATTGAAAGATTTACAATGGTTATTTTGTTTTTCCTTTGTGTTACTTCGTGTTTAACTTTGTGATACTTTGTGGTTAAAATTTTTGTTTTTTACCACTAAGGGACACAAAGGTTATCTCAAAGGTACGCAAAGGACTTTTTAATAACCGATGTATGTTTATTATTTGTACCATTTAGCCTGAGTTGCAGGAGATTTTGCAAGCTTCCTTATCTCTCCGGGATTAATGTCAATTTTTTCTGTTGAAAATTCAGGTATATTGAAGCTTTTTGAAAACCCCTGGTAAAATTCCGGATCCATCTGAGGGAGAATAAATGGTTTCTCCGAAACTCCCGTTTCTTCCATATAAGAAATGTACGGTCTTGCCGTTAAACCATCTCCTCTCTTGCTGCTGAATATAAGCCATTTGCCATTCGAGGACCAGGAGTGGTAGCTGTCACTGAAATCACTGTTAAGTTCCAGCCTGTCAGCTTTAAAGTTGCTGAGATTGATTGAATATAGATCAGCCTCCTTGTGCCAGATAGGAAAACAACCATAATCAAAGAGCGTAAGCACCAGGAATTTCCCGTTTGGAGAAATCCTTGGAAATGCAATACTTTTATTTATTTGTGCAGCATCAAAAACCAGCTCCACCTTTCCGAAAATTCTTTTATCAATATCAAATGGCACCCGGCATAAATTATACTTTATCTCTTTAAAATCGTATTTTTCCCCTATCTGTGCTGCGCGGCAGAAGTAAAGATATTTTCCGTCTGGCGACCATTCCGGATAAGTGTCCATCGACTTATCTTTATCTGTCAATTCAATGTTCATTATCTCATTTTTCTCCATATCATAAAGCACCAGGCAGGATTCGAGGTCGCTGACTTCAACTTTTTTGTTATCCGCAGCATGAAACCTCTGGATAATTTTATTGGAAGAAAAAGCCACAAACTTTCCAGAAGGATGCCATCTTGGATAAACAGCACCATTCTTCATTTCTTTTGTTTTAAGATTTATCTTTCTGAATTTTCCTCCGGAATAAAAGTAAGTTCCCCCCATGGTGCCTCTCATATGAAAAAGAAAATCATCGGATTTCCCGTTGTTAAATGAGTGGCAGTTAACACAATTCTCATCAACAACGCTGTTTTCTATTAATGCTGTTGACCTGAAGCTTTCCAGACTTCTCCGGTTGATGCTCAATTCGGCCCAGCTTTCATAACCCGGATACAATAGCCTGTAATAAATATATGGATCTATCGGTTCAGTGGCAATTTTGTTGGTAAAGGTTTTGTATTTTAACCATTTTCCATCATTATCTTTTGAAAATATATCAATATTAATATTCTTACCTGAATTCCTTTGAAGCATTTTTCTCCACTTCGCCTGAGAGATCTGAATCTTTCCATTGCCCGAGGTAAGTTCAATTTCCGTTCCATTGCCTGATGAGAATTTTACATAATAAGCTGTCCCTTTTTCTTTAATCATGAAATTCAGTGGTGCTATATTTGGTGGTATTGTGATATCTGAATAATCAGGTTCAAGATGAGGGTCCTGATCCGATATGGTAATATTTCCATCTGGTTTTTTGCCACATCCTGACATAATAAAAAGCAAAACTATAAGGTAGATTTGTATTCGGATAAGACTTTTTCTTCCTGTATCTGTCATAAGGTTTGCATATTAAAATCAAATCCATTAACCGCAAAGTTACGCAGAGTGAGGCGCAGAGAACCGCAATGTACAACATTTTCAACTCTTAACTCTGCGGCTCTTCGCGCATACTCTGCGGCACTCCGCGTTAAAACTGGTTTTTCAACTTTCCCAGGGGGATGAGGTGGATAATTCACCTCGAAAAGTAGTAAAAAATATAATCAGAAGTACCTTCTATGTGATTTAACATAAATAGCTTTGATGTCCATATCATTAATCCCTCCTGCTTAAGTTAAAAATCATTAAAAGGCACTATTTATTTGCTTTTTAAAAAGCCTATATTTACATTTGATTACATTCCAAAACTAACTTGCACTGGTATTTTTTTATCAGTAATCATAAACCTAACCAAACATGAAAAATTCAGGTATTTCAAGAAGAAGTTTTCTTGGCAAAGCAGCAACTGTCGGGGTAGCAGGTGTGATAGTACCATCTATTATAACCAGTTGTGCCAGGGAAACAAAAAAAGTTATTCCAATTCCGGCAATGCTCGATCAGGCACCCGATGGACCAGTTCTTAAAGCCGGAGTCATTGGTTGTGGAGGTCGCGGAACCGGGGCAGCAATTAATTTTCTAAGTGCCGGCCCAAACCTTCAGATTGTAGCTTTAGGCGACACATTCCAGGACCGGGTGGATTCCTGCAGAGAGGAAATTAAAAAACAAAAAGGACAGGATGTTCCTCTTGATAAATGTTTTGTAGGCTTCGATGCATATCAGAAAGTACTTGATGCAGGTGTTGACCTTGTTATTCTCGCAACACCTCCTTTCTTCCGTCCCGATCATCTTGCTGCTGCCATACAGGCTAAGAAACATGTTTTTGCAGAAAAACCTGTTTGCGTTGACCCGGTAGGTGCAAGATCAGTAATGGCAACAGCTCAGAAAGCAAAAGGGATGGAATTGTGCATCGTTACAGGTACTCAGCGTCGTCATCAGCGCGACTATTTAGCTACATGGCAGCAGGTAGCACAGGGCTCGATTGGTGATATAGTTGGTGGTAATGTATGGTGGAACGGAGGAAAACTATGGCATCGCGATCCAAATGCAAAATGGAGCGAAATGGAATACATGATCCGCGACTGGGTCAACTGGACATGGTTGTCAGGGGACCATATTGTGGAACAGCATGTTCATAATCTTGATGTTATGGACTGGTTTACCGGCACTCATCCTGTAAAAGCAGTTGGTTTTGGATCAAGACTCCGCCGTGTAACCGGTAATCAGTACGATAATTTCAGTGTAGATTTTACTTTTGAAAACGGAATTCACTTCCACAGCATGTGCCGCCAGATTAATGGATGCACAGATAATGTATCTGAAAGAATCCAGGGATCAAAAGGTTCTACAAACTGCAGAAATACGATTCTTGATCTGGCTGCAACTGAGGTTTGGAAATATAAATATCCGTTAGACAAAGATGGGAAACCAACTAACAATGTAAGCGTTGACCCTTACGTTCAGGAGCATATTGACCTTGTTACAGCTATCCGTACCAGCAAACCCATAAATGAAGCTGAAAACACTGCTATATCAACAATGAACGCTATTATGGGCCGTATGTCCGCTTATACTGGAAAAGAGGTAACCTATGAAGAATTGATGAATTCCGACCTCAAACTTGGTCCGAAGGTATTTACATTTGGTCCGGTTGATGTCGACAAAACAGTGCCAATTGCAGGACTGGCTTATGTTCCGGAACCTGTAACAAAGTAATTTTCGTTCTCAAAATTGATCATATGAATCATTCGAGGAGAAACTTCTTAAAAAAAGCCACCGCTACAGGAGCCGCAATTATAGCTGCTCCTGCAGTTTTTGGTACAGGCGCTTTCCTGAAACAACAAAAAGCTGACGATGCTACTGCTCCCTTTAAATTAAAATATGCTCCGAGTATCGGTATGTTTCACGAGCATGCAGGTAATGACATTGTAGATAATATAAAGTTCTGTTATGATATGGGTTTCAGAGCCATGTTCGATAACGGACTAATGAGTCGGCCAATCGGTGATCAGGTGAAGCTGGCAAATGAAATGCATCGGCTGGGTATGGAACTTGGCCCATTTGTGCTCTATGCCGATTTTGCTGTGACCGCTTTTGTCCTTAATAAGCCTGAAACACGCGAAATGCTTATTAATAAAATGAAAGAAGGCGTTGAGGTGGCCAAACGGACTGGAGTAAAATGGGCGCTTGTTGTTCCGGGAAGATATGATGAACGGCTCCACAGAGATTTTCAGACAGCAAATGTCATCGATAACCTCAGGTATTGCTGTGATGTTATGGAACCGGCAGGCCTGACAATTGTACTCGAACCATTGAATACGTTGCATGATCATCCTGGTCTGTTTCTGACTGGCATACCACAGGCATACTCTATTTGCAGGGCAGTTAACCGGCCAGTTTGTAAAATTGTTGACGATATCTATCATCAGCAGATCACTGAAGGAAACCTGATACCCAATATTGAAGCTGCGTGGAGCGAAATCGCAGCCTTCCATCTTGGGGATAACCCGGGACGAAATGAACCTACAACGGGAGAGATAAACTTTAAAAATGTATTCAGGTATATCCATAGCCGGAAGTACGAAGGTGTTCTCTGCATGGAACATGGAATGCATGACAAAGGTAAAGAAGGAGAAGATCGTGTTATTCAGGCATACAGGGAATGTGACAGTTTTGAGGTGTAAAGGACGAGCATGTTTAACATTGTTCTAAATAATTATTAAATACGCTATTTTCTCCTCCTTTTGAAGGAGGAGTACCACGCCAAAGGCGTGGGGAGGTGGTTGATTATTTATCTGATAAAATATATAATCTTAGAATAAAAGTGGTGAACAATCAACCACCCCGGCCACTGACAGTAAACGTCAGTGGCCACCCCTCCTTCAAAAGGAGGGGAGATTTTTTATACTCTGATTCTTGTATCGGACCACGCTTTCTTGTAATCATATTTTCTTTGCGATCTTAGCAGTTGATAAAAATACATACCATGAAGAAACACTGTAATATATTTCTTGCCATATTTTTCATCATGCTGATATTGACATCCTGCCAAAATCAACCCATTCGGTTATTTGCGGGAACATATACCGAAACTGGTCAGAAAGGTTTGTACCTCTTTGATCTTACCCGTGAAGCCGGCACTTTCAAATTATTAACAGAAGCCGATGCCGGTCCGAATCCTTCATATTTTTGCATTTCAAAAGAGAAGAATTTGATATATGCGGCTGATGAAGTTATGGAATTCAAGGGTGTGAAAGGTGGAGGATTGACAGCTTTAAAATATGTCCCTGAAACAGGTGCTATTGAAAAAGTCAAAGAATTGCTTGTGCCTTTCGGAGGACCTTGCTTCATATCCCTGTCTCCAAAAGGAGATTTTTTACTGTTTGCAAGTTATTCCAGTGCTTCCATTGCTGTGGTGAAACTTGATGAAAAAGGCATACCTGAAAGTGTTACAGACACAATTTCATTCCCTGCTGTTGACGGTAAGGTTTCTCATCCACACATGATTTCATTCGATCCTGCAGGCAAAAAAATATATTTAACTGACCTTGGATTAGACAGGATTGTAATTTATGATTTTGATGCCGTATCAGGTCATCTTAAACAAATTGATAATGGAATAATCAGCCTTTCCAGTGGGGCAGGACCACGACATTTTGTATTCAACTCTTCAGGAACAAAGATGTATGTCATATGTGAGCTGAATTCGACTGTTTCAGTCTTTGATGTAGATGTGAGTGGCGGTCTTAAACCAATTCAGACGCTGACAACCCTGGGTGAGGATTTTAAAGGTGAAAGTGACTGTGCAGATATTCATCTGGGAAAAAGCGAACAGTATCTCTATGGTACAAACAGAGGTGAAAACACTATTGTTGTGTATAGTATAGCTTCCGACGGGAAACTAACTCTTGCTGGACGAACTTCCTGCGGTGGTAACTGGCCAAGAAATTTTGTGATAGATCCTTCAGGTAAATATATTGTGGTGGGAAATCAAAAATCGGGTGATTTATCTCTCTTTAAAATTAATGAAAAGACCGGGATTCCTGAATTTTCAGATGATTATAAACTTGCTACTCCGGCTTGCCTGAAGTTCTGAAATTTGTAAAGCTATCCGTTTTATAGCCCGACAAATCAATTTTATTAATATAACATAAAACGCTGAGAGTAAAAGTTTCCTTTGTGTTACTTTGTGTTTTACTTCGTGATCCTTTGTGGTTAGATGAATTTTTTTTACCACAAAGGCGCACAAAGGTTAGCACTAGGTACCACAAAGGGAAAAGTCACTAAAACCTGTTTAGCCTATTTTTTGAAATGATTTAGATATTCATCTGTACTTATAACAGTCGCATAATTTTTAAGGGTGCTCAGAGTTGAATAATGAACATCTTCAGCTTTTATTATTTTGTCACCGAATTTAAGATCTTTTGTCGCGCAGGCATCGTGAATCAGAATGCAATTGAACCCATAATCACTTGCAGCTCTCGTAGCCGCTTCAACACACATATGTGTCTGCATCCCGCAAATAACAAGGGTGTCAATTTTATTGGTTTTAAGGAAATCAAGAAGGTCGGTACCTACAAAACAATTTACCTCACTTTTTGAAACGATTTTTTCTGTTGGCAACGGTTTAACGATGTCATTTATCTTTCCTCCGGGTTCAGAATTGTGACGGACATGTATAACCATCAGGTTCTTTTTTCTGAAATCCGAAAGAAGTAAAGCCGCATTAGCAGCAGCTTTTTCCGGCTCTACCAGGGCAGATTTTCCACCCGGGAAATAGAAATCCTGGATATCAATAATCAATAAAGCTTTATGTCCTGGTTGTGCAGATGCAGATATTATTGACAGAACCAGAAATGCTACAGATAAAATAAGTTTTTTCATTAGAATTCTGTTTGTACAAAAGTATTGTAAAATATCGAGGATTAAGTGGGTGTTGAAAAAGTCCTTTTTAACCACAAAGTACACAAAGTAGGCTCAAAGTACACAAAGGTAATGTTCTATATTTCAGTTCTTTGTGATCTTTATGTTAATCCTTTGTGCCCTTTGTGGTTAATGGTTTTCGACTTTTCAGATAATTTATTAAGGAAGAGTTATGAAGAACATACAAGTAATCATTATATGACTAGTATCATTTCTTATTCTAAAAGTAATTAAATTCTTTTTGATGTATATTTGACCCTCTTCAAACATTAAAAATTATGAATCGAAAATCGGCTATTCATCTCAAAGTTCTGTTGAAAAATTTCAGAAGTTCATCATCTATTCCAATTGCAATTTTATTTGCATTATTAATCGTCTTGCCCGGGTTCAGGAAGGATAGCAGAAACCCATATAAGAACTATGTTCTGGTAGTGTCTCTCGATGCTTTCAGATGGGATTACAGCAGAATCTATAATACACCGAATCTGAATAAACTGGCAAAAGACGGAGTAAAGGCCGACAGAATGTTTTCGTCCTTTCCAACTGTGACGTTCCCAAATCATTATTCAATTGCAACAGGTCTGTATCCCGATCATCATGGTTTGATTAATAACAGTTTCCCGGCTCCCGATCTTGGGCTTTTTTACAGAATGGGTGACAGGACTGCAGTTGAAAACCCTGCCTTTTATGGTGGAGAACCAATATGGGTAACTGCAGAGAAACAGGGGGTAAGATCAGCTTCTTTCTTCTGGGTAGGATCTGAAGCCAAACATCCTGCTTACTGGAAAAAATATGATGAATCTGTAACTTATGAAGCCAGGATAGATACAGTTATAAAGTGGTTGGGTTACCCACCTGAAAAACGCCCAGGACTGGTTACTCTCTACTTTGATGAACCTGATGCAACAAGCCATGCATTTGGACCGGTCTCTGCCCAAACCGGGAAAATTGTGGCTCGTCTTGACAGTCTCATGGGAGTGCTCAGGACAAAACTTTCAACATTGCCCGAGGCAAAAAGAATTAACCTTATTATTTTATCTGACCATGGCATGTCGGCTATTTCCCCCGCCAGATATATAAATATTAAGTCGCTTGTACCTGACAGGATGATAGCTTCAATATCCGGCGGAAATCCTGTCTATCTGATTAACCCTTCAGAAGGTAAGAAAGACAGTGTTCTATTTCTTCTGAATAAATCTAAAGGCCTGAAAGCATGGGATAAATCGCATCTTCCTGCGAAATGGCTTTACGGGAACAACCCGCTGATACCTGAAATTGTTGCTGTGGCAGACTGTTCCTGGAGCATAGGTACAAGGCCCGATGGTTCTTCTCTGAGGGGTGGCGCTCATGGCTATGATAATTCAAACTCCGACATGTTTTCTATATTCTATGCAGCAGGCCCTTCATTCAAAAGAAATTATAAGTTCAGGGAACTGAATAACATCGATATTTATAACCTGATTTGCAGGATCCTCGATATTACTCCAGCAAAAAACGATGGAGATCCAACACATATAAAGGGGATGCTGAGGTAGCTAATATATTTTATTCTCAGGTTTGGATTTAAAGATTGCCACGCCCTCCTTCGTCGGGCTCGCAATGACCTTCCTGTTTCTCAGAATCCGGAAGGGGAGTTAACCCAATCCGGGTAAATTCCACAGTCATTGCGAGGAGCGAAGCGACGAAGCAATCTCCTCGATCAATTCGTAATTAAATTAAAGGGCTGCTGTTTCTGAAATTTATTTGTTATTCAAAATTTTCTCCGTATAATTATTATCAAAATCAGATCAGTTATGAACCGCGGGAAATTAATTGCTGAATTAAAGAAACAGCCAGAAACAATTTGGGATATTATTGTTATCGGTGGCGGAGCTACTGGTCTTGGAATTGCTCTGGATGGCGCCTCACGCGGATACAAGATTGTCTTGCTGGAACAATCTGATTTTGCAAAGGCTACTTCATCGCGCAGTACAAAGCTGGTTCATGGAGGAGTACGTTACATGGCACAGGGTGACCTTTTACTGGTTATGGAGGCTTTGCACGAGCGGGGATTAATGCTTAAAAATGCTCCCCATCTTACATTTAACCAGGAATTTGTAATTCCAATTTATACCGTTTGGGATAAGTTGATGTACACCGTCGGGCTTAAATTTTATGATCTTCTTGCAGGCCGGTTGAGTATGGGGAAATCTTATCTTATCAACAAGGCAGAAACGCTCTCCCGTTTACCATTATTAAAGGCTGATGGATTGAAAGGTGGAGTTGTGTACCATGACGGGCAGTTCGATGATTCACGCATGGCATTTGCCCTTGCAGAATCGTGCCAAGAGAAAGGTGGTATAGTACTTAACTATTTCAAAGTTACTACTCTTCTTAAGGATGAAAGGGGAAGAATCAACGGTTTAAAAGCTACTGACATTGATTCAGGAGAGGAGTTCAATCTAAAGTCTAATCTTGTTATAAATGCAACAGGAGTCTTCGCTGATGAAGTCGCACACATGGATAATCCGGAATCAAAACCTACAATCAGACCCAGTCAGGGTGTACATATTGTTCTTGATAAATCTTTCCTCCGGAGCGAATCGGCAATAATGATCCCAAAAACAGATGACGGAAGAGTACTCTTTGCTATTCCTTGGTACAATGAGGTTGTGGTTGGAACTACTGATACTCCTCTTGATAAGATTAGTTTAGAACCGGTTGCTCTTGAAAAAGAAATCAATTTCATTTTGCAGACAGCTGAAAAATATCTTGTAAGACCTCCAAAGCGAGAAGATGTTCTCTGCATATTTGCAGGACTACGTCCACTCGCTGCCAACCCCGATAATCCCGGATCGACGAAAGAGGTTTCACGCAGGCATAAAATTACCCTTTCTCCTTCAGGACTTCTCACTATTATTGGAGGGAAATGGACCACATACAGGCGTATGGCTGAAGATACTATCGACAGAGCCATTAAAGCAGGCCTTTTAGATAAAGCAAAATGCATTACAGCAAATCTTAAGCTGGCTACTCTTGCTTCAAATAATCTTTCAGAAAGATTACATATATACGGGGATCATTACATTGATATTGAAAGGATTATATCTGAAAATCCGGGATTGGGATTGCCAATTGATTCCAGATTACCGTATACAAAAGCTGAGATACTCTGGATATGCAGGAACGAAATGCCATTCAATTTGGAGGATATCCTTGCACGAAGGACACGTTCATTATTTCTAAATGCACGTGCCAGTGCAGAGATTGCTCCTGAGGTGGCTGGTTTGATGGCTATTGAATTTGGATATGATCGGAAATGGGAATCAGATCAGATTGATGCATATAATGAATTGGTAAAAAGTTATATATAGGAGATTGAAATTCAACTAATAACTAAAGAGCATATGAAAGAATTCATTTTAGCGCTCGATCAGGGAACTACGAGCTCTCGTGCAATAGTTTTTGACCGGAATGGTCTCCCGGTTGCGACCGCACAAAAGGAATTTACCCAGTTTTATCCAAAACCAGGGTGGGTTGAGCATGATCCTGAGGAAATATGGTCAACTCAGGCCGGGGTTGCCCTTGAGGCAATTACAAAAGCCGGACTGGAAAGTATCAATATTGCAGGGATTGGCATCACAAACCAACGAGAAACTACTGTTGTATGGAACCGAAAAACCGGCAAACCTGTTTACAAAGCCATAGTATGGCAGGACAGGCGTACTGCAGATTTCTGTGATAAACTAAAGAATGATGGACAGAGTCCAAAGATCCTTGAAAAAACAGGCCTTATTATAGACGCCTATTTTTCTGCAACTAAAATCCGATGGATTCTGGAAAACGTTAAAGATGCAAGAAAGCTTGCGGAAGAAGGAAACCTGGCATTTGGGACTATCGATTCATGGCTTATATGGAATCTGACGAGAGGCAAACTGCATATAACAGATGTGTCAAATGCTTCAAGGACTATGTTGTTTAATATTCACACTCTTAAATGGGATGATGATTTGCTTGGAATATTCAACATCCCGTCATCAATGCTTCCTGAAGTCAGATCCTCCAGCGAAATCTATGGTAAAACTGAGGGACAGTTTGCTTCTTCTGTACCAATTGCCGGTATCGCCGGCGACCAGCAGGCAGCCCTTTTCGGACAGATGTGTATTGAGCCGGGGATGGTTAAGAATACTTACGGAACAGGTTGTTTTATGATGATGAACATAGGTAATAAACCAATTGAATCGAAGAGCAAGCTCCTCACAACTGTTGCCTGGAGAATAGGAAAAGAAACACAATATGCATTGGAAGGAAGTATTTTTATTGGCGGAGCAGTTGTTCAGTGGCTACGCGATGGTTTGGGAATAATAAAAAAATCAGGTGATGTGGAGAAACTTGCTGCGAAGGTAAAAGAGAGTGATGGAGTATATTTTGTACCTGCTTTCGCGGGATTGGGTGCTCCACACTGGAATCAGCATGCCAGGGGTACTATGGTTGGTCTGACAAGAGGTTCAACAGCAGCACATATAGCCCGTGCAGCGCTTGATAGCATTGCCTATCAGACACTTGAAGTTTTGCTTGCAATGCAAAAGGATTCAGGAATAGATATCCGCGAATTGCGTGTCGATGGGGGTGCTACAGTTAATAATCAGCTAATGCAGTTCCAGTCCGATTTATTACAGACTAAAGTTGTACGGCCGAAAATTACAGAAACGACTGCTCTTGGGGCTGCATATCTTGCCGGGCTTGCTGTGAATTACTGGAGCAATATCAACGAAATCAGACAACAATGGCAGATTGATCGCACTTTCTCACCGCAAATTGAAAAGAGTGAAACACTCTCATTAATTAAAGGGTGGCACCGTGCTGTGAATGCTGCGAAAGCATGGGCAGATGATTCTGACTAAGTGCCTAAAGTGCCTGGATTGCCTGGAGTGACTAAAGTTGATAATTATGTAATATTATTTCTTCTACTATAAGTACTCCAGACTTTAGCTCACTCCAAACTTTTTTGAACACTGACAATTTTAAATATTGTGTTGAGAATTAATAGTATTAACAATATTAAATTACATAGACAAATGAATGCATTTTTTGCTGAATTTTTCGGGACTGCAATAATCCTGGTTTTTGGAGGAGGTGTTGTGGCTAATGTACTTCTTGATAAAACTAAAGGAAATAATAGCGGCTGGATCGTAATAACATTCGGATGGGCTGTAGGAGTTTTTACCGGGGTTTTGATAGCAGCACCATACAGTGGGGCTCATCTGAATCCTGCTGTTACTCTTGCCCTGGCAATAGCTAATAAATTTGCATGGTCTAAGGTAGCTTTATATTTTAGCGCCCAGTTGCTTGGTGCAATGTTTGGCGCTTTCCTTGTCTGGCTGGCTTACAAAAAGCATTTTGATGCAACAGCGGATGCTGATTCCAAACTGGCAGTTTTCGTAACTGCTCCGAATATCAGAAGTTACTGGTATAATGTTGTTACTGAAGCTATAGGAACTTATGTGCTTGCCCTTGCTGTACTTTATATGGCCCAGCCCGAAGTGGGTTTGGGTGCATTGAATGCCTTGCCAGTTGCTATTGTCGTTCTGGGTCTTGGTCTTTCAATAGGAGGTCCGACAGGGTATGCTATTAATCCGGCTCGTGATCTGGGTCCGCGTATTGTACATTTTTTCCTTCCGATTCCGGGTAAACGCGACAGTGATTGGAAATACGCCTGGGTACCAATTCTTGGACCACTTGTCGGAGCTTCACTTGCGGCAGTGATGTTTCTTATTTTTAAAGGAGCCTGACAAGAAAGCATACTTAGACAGCTTGTTTATATGTTTTAGTGGTCTCTTTTATAGAATTCATCAAAAACTTTGTAAAAAAAAGCTGAGCTTCGTTCTTTTCTTGAAATACAAGTTGTAAATTAGCTTTACTTTAAAGAAGCTTAAACAAAACTTGAAAATATTTGTTTACCTCTAAATTAACGTAAAACTTTAAAATTATGAAGAAACTTTTGTTGTCATTGTTAGTTGTCGTCTTCGCCTTTACACAACTATTAGCTCAGGAATCTACCTTTAAACAGGGAGACAAAGTTCTCAACCTGGGTATTGGTCTCGGATCCACCTTGTATTCAGGATCCTATTATAAAGCTGGAATCCCTCCTATTTCAGCTTCTCTTGAATTTGGAGTTAAGGATGGCGTACTGGATAAAGGGTCAATTGGAGTTGGTGGTTACCTTGGTTATTCCTCACATAAATGGGAATATTCGGGTTGGGGTTGGAAATATACAAACATTATACTTGGTGTTAGAGGCGTTTTCCATTATCCTTTAGTGAACAAACTGGATACTTATACCGGTCTATTGCTGGGTTATGATATTGCAACGTCAAAAGAGTTTGGAAATGCAATTGCAGGGTATAATTATAGTGCATCTTCAGGTGGTGTTGCTTATTCATGGTTTGTTGGCGGAAGATATTATTTCAGCGACAAGTTTGCTGGTATGCTTGAACTTGGATATGGTATAACTTATCTGAACATTGGTATCGCTCTTAAACTTTAGATATTTACATACAAAAGTATCAGAAAAAAGCATATAAGATTTGTAAAAAGCAGCCCGGATTCCGGGCTGCTTTTTATTTCAATACATTCTTAAAATCCAAAAACAGAATTATCTTTATCAGAAAAAATGATCATGAAGACAAAGCTTAAACTGTTTTTTCTTAAGATTAAAGAACTGATCGGCAAGTCTGCTTTGAACAAAATTATGTTCATTATACTCGGAATCTCTTCAACTGTCTGGTTCCTGATCAGGGTAATTCCAAAACCACAAAGGGCTGCATATCCATGTATGAGGGCTGCGGCACCAATTATGTCAACATTTGTAATTTATCTGCTGACCTTATCTGGTTCGGTCGTTGCCTTCAGAAAAGCCAAAAATCATTTCATGAGGGCCCGATACTTATATGCAGTCACCTTTTTCACTATAGCACTTGCTTGTTCTTTAGTGTTTTCTGTTAAAAAAACTGAAGTAGTCAATGCCAGCAGTGTTGATATAAACAGCGTAACATCAAATTCACCTATCGGTATCGGACATGGTATCTTCCCGGGGCGTGTTACATGGGTTTTTGACCCGAAAGTTGCAACCTGGGACGGCACAAATAAATACTGGTGGGATGAAAAAAGCACCTCCCAGACGGAAGCAGATAAGATGCTTGAAAATGTATTGAAATCTCTTACCGGTATGAGTACAGAAGCAAAGTCCTGGGATGCACTTTTTAAGAATTTCAATAAAGAGAAAAAGAATATCTCAAGCGGATATACTCTTAATCAGAAGATTGCAGTTAAGATAAACCAGAATAATACAAAGAGCCACGCAGATACCACAGGACTGGATGGAACTCCACAGCTGGTATATGCATTAATAGCTAGTCTGGCAAAAGAAGGAGGCGTGCCACAAAAGAACATTACAATTTTCGATGCGAGCCGTTTCATTACTAATAATATTTTTAATAAATGCCATAAAGATTTTCCGGATGTTATTTTTGTGGATAATGAAGGAGGGGAAGGACGCGTTAAATCGACTTATGTTGAAAAGGCAATTCCATATTCTGTCGATAACGGGAAGCTTGCAACAGGTATAGCAACATGTGCAGTAGAGGCTGATTACATAATTAACATGGCATTGTTGAAAGGCCATATCGGACAAGGGGTTACTCTTTGTGGAAAAAATTTTTACGGAGCAACGAGTATAGACAGGAGCTGGAGAAAAAATGCTCATGATAATTTTAATCAGGATCCCCAGGGGAAAGACAAATATATGACATTTACCGATTTCCTCGGACATAAAGATCTGGGAGGGAAGACGATACTGTTTATGATTGACGGTTTCTATGGCGCCCGTTCTCAGGATGGGCCTCCATTGTTGAAAGATAAATGGAGGATGGCTCCTTTTAATAACAGGTGGTGTTCAAGTCTTTTTGCTTCCCAGGACGGAGTGGCAGTGGATGCGGTAGGTATTGACTTCCTGAGGTCAGAATGGCCCGATCTTGCAGATATTGCCTACACTGAAAAATATCTCGTCGAAGCAGCCTTAGCTGACAATCCTCCTTCCAAAACAAGATATGATCCGGAACGTGACGGAACACGGCTGAAAAGCCTCGGGATAATGGAACACTGGAATAATGCGACTGATAAAAAATACAACAGGAATCTGGGAAAAAACTACGGAATTGAGTTGGTTTATATACCGTTAAATTAGGGTGGGTTTTTCTAGATAATTCTGTATCGTGATGGAATACCCCTCTGCCGCTTCCCGGCATCCCGCTTAGGCGGGAAAAACTCATAAGATAGCTAAACTTCTCCCCCCTTGGGGGGAGTGCCCGAAGGGCGAGGGGGTATTCAGTTACAATCCTGTTCTACTCTGATAATTGATTTCACATCATATCCATTTTCCACCGCTTTGCCAAGGAGCATATTATAGGTCTGTTCATCCATCTTCTTTTCCCTTGCAAGTATCCATAGGTATTTATGTGCAGGATCGCCCACGAGTACATATC
>Ga0302323_100002407_pt1 | contig 15183 bp, 13 predicted proteins | sample Fen_T0_3_FD_201950 | JGI IMG/M metagenome (GOLD analysis project Ga0302323, IMG submission 201950) | Peat permafrost microbial communities from Stordalen Mire near Abisko, Sweden - Fen_T0_3 | ecosystem: Environmental > Terrestrial > Soil > Wetlands > Permafrost | place: Sweden: Abisko... | reverse complement strand
CGCCGAGCTGGCCAAGTCGGTGGACGCGCTCATCGTGATTCCCAACGACCGCCTGGTCAACCTGGCCGGTCGCAACCTGACCCTGCGCGAATCGTTCAACATGGTGGATAGCGTGTGCCTGACTGCGGTTCGCGGCATCAGCGACCTGGTCATGGTTCCCGGTCTCATCAACGTGGACTTCGCCGACGTGCGCTCGATCATGACCGGCATGGGCCGCGCGCTCATGGGATCGGGCTTCGGCAAGGGTGAAAAGCGCGCGCTCGACGCCGCCCAGATGGCCATCACGTCGCCGCTTCTGGAGGACGTCTCGATCAACGGTGCCACCGGCATACTGGTCAACATCACCGGCGGTCCCGACCTGACCCTCGCCGAGGTCAACGAGGCGTGCACCCTGGTCCACGAGGCCGCCGACCCCGACGCCAACATCATCTTCGGCTCGGTCATCGATCCAAACCTGTCCGAGGAAGTCCGGATCACCGTCATCGCGACCGGCTTCCAAAGTCGAGTCGCGGTCGAAACCTCGACCTCGTCCAGCACGCGCCCGACCGTAAGGAAGTTGGCCGAGAACCAGATGACGTTGCCGATGCACAGTGGCAGCGGCGCCAGCGTGGCCCGGGTTGCCGTCGACCGCGCGCTCGAGCTTGGAGCCCAGGTGGCACCCCTTCCGCGGATGTACGGCGAGCCTGCCCTGGCCCCCATCACCGTCTGCGCGCCGACCCCGGTCTCCCAGCCCATCGAAGCCGTCGACACCGATGTCGAGTTCGACGACCCCGACCTCCACTATCCGCCGCCAGCCTCGCTGGTGACGCCGGCTCCGGTGTTCGCCCAGGTTTCGGCCTCGGTTTCCATGCCGCACGAGCGCCCGGTGATCCGTCCGGCCGTGGCTTCGCCCATCTCCCCCGCCAGCGTGACCAGCAGCGCGCGCCGCACGACCCCAACGCCGGCAACCTCGTTGACGTCCGCGCACCTCGGAATCGAAGAGAGCGAATTCGACAAGCCGACCTACCTGCGCCGAGCGATGGCCGGCGAAGGCATGCGCCACCCCGGCGACCATAAGGGCTAACCCGCGCGCCGAGGGCGAACCGTGGCGCGCAAAGGCGGCAAGGGCGGCCCGGACGCTCAGAAAGTGCTTGCGAAGAACCGCAAGGCCCGCCACACCTACGCCATCGACGAAGTATGCGAGGCCGGGCTGGCCTTGGTCGGCTCCGAGGTCAAGTCCATCCGCGAGGGGAAGGTGACTTTGGTGGATGCCTACGCCGTGATCGAAGGCGGCGAGGCCTGGTTGTGCGAGGTCGACATCGGCGCTTACGCTTTCGCCCACGCGCGCAACCACGATCCGCGCAGACGTCGCAAGCTGCTGCTCCACCGGGGTGAAATCGACCGCTTGGCGGGCAAGGTTCGGGAAAAAGGGCTGACCCTGGTGCCGCTGTCGCTTTACGAGAAAGAGGGACGGGTGAAGGTCGAGTTGGCGATGGTGCACGGCAAACAAGAATTCGACCGTCGTGACGACGTGAAGAAACGCGAAGCCCAGCGCGAGATCGATCGGGGCATGTCTCGTCGGCGGGGATAGCAGCGTGGTGCGACAGAGCCTGGTATACTTGCGCCCTCGTCGAGGGGGGCCGCATGAAGAACCCGATCAAGAATACCAAGAAGCTCGCATCCGCGTTCCGCGTGAGCCGCGGGGATGACTTCCGCCTGAAGGATTTCGATCCCGCCGACACCTTGGGTGTCAAGTTGCCTGACAAGGCCGATGCCGCGCAAGCGCTTCAACAGAGCGTCGCCGAGATCTCGCGCCTGCAGGAGAAGCTGTACGCACAGGATCAATGGGGCGTGCTGCTGATCTTTCAGGCGATGGATGCCGCCGGAAAAGACGGGACCATCAAGCACGTGCTTTCTGGCGTAAACCCGCAAGGCTGCGAGGTGCACGCCTTCAAGGCGCCGGGCACCGAGGAGCTGGACCACGACTTCCTCTGGCGTTGCATGCGACGCCTACCCGAGCGTGGACGCCTGGGCATCTTCAATCGGTCGTATTACGAAGAAACCTTGGTGGTCCGCGTTCACCCCGAGCTGCTCGCGAAAGAGAAGTTGCCGCCGAGGCTCGTCACCAAGGACATCTGGAAAGAGCGCTTCCAGGACATTCGCCACTTCGAGCGCTACCTCTGTCGCAACGGCATCGTGGTGGGCAAGTTCTTTCTCAACCTGTCCAAGCAGGAGCAGAAGCGCCGCTTCCAGGCGCGGCTGGAGGACCCGGCCAAGTACTGGAAGTTCTCCGCCGCCGACGCGACCGAGCGCGAACGCTGGGGCGAGTACATGCAGGCTTACGAAGATACCATCCGGCAAACCGCCACGGACGAGTCGCCCTGGTACGTGGTCCCCGCCGACAACAAGTGGTTTGCACGGCTGATTGTGTCGTCCGTGGTCACCGAGACCCTCAAATCTCTGGACCTCGAGTTTCCCCGGTTGGACAAGGCTCGCCTCGCCGAACTGGGTGTCGCGCGCAAGGCTCTGAAGTAGGGTTTACTGTTCCAGCGCGCCGATGTCCGGCTGCGAGTCGCGGATTCGGCCGGTCAAATCGACGCTGGGGCTGTCGGTCGGATCGCCGGCGTTGATCAGGGGCGAACCCGTGGCGGGCGCACAGCTGGTGGCGTCCGCGAACATGGGATCCAGCATGCGCGAGTGCTTGTCCATGCTGCTCAGACGCTGCCAAGCGTCCAGACTCAACCCGCCGGCATCAGGCGCGCTGGCCCAGTGGCCGCCCGACGGAATTTCGCATACGTTGTAGTCCACCGAGGTCACCGCCGACGTGGGACTCGAAGGAAGCCCGTAACAAAGGTTGTCCGACGTGCCGGCCTTGGTGACCGTGAAGTGGATGACGTTGTTTTCGAGCGCGTGGCCGGTGCCCGAGGAAACCGAAATCCCCTTGCCCGAGGTCGCCGTCGCGGCGAATTGAATGGTGTTGTTGCGGACCACGGCGTTGGTCGTCGGCGCGTCGAGCTGACCATCCGATCGTGTGTAGGCTGCGTTGCTGGCGTCTCGGGGCTTTTCTCCGCCCAGGCTGATGCCGTTGCCGCTCTTGTCGAGGACGATGAGGTTGTTCTCGATCACGCAGTTGGTGCAGTTGTTGTTTTCGGTGCCCGTGTTGCCGAGACCCTTGATGGTGTTGCCGCGGATGATGGCATTTTTGAACCAGCAGCCGTACGGGTACCCTCCGCAACCCACGCCCAACCCCCAGCAACCCTCGGTGGCGCTGACCGCATCCATTACGTTGTTCTCGAGGACCACGTCCTTGTGCCGTCCGTGCACGACCACCGGGGCACCTTTGCACTGGATGGTGCTGTGGTGGAACTCGTTGCGACTCAGACGCATGCCGACGGTCTCGTGCACCACGTTCTTGCCGTCGACGGTCCAGACGGTCGACGCGAAGTAGACGGCGTGCGTGGTGGCGGTGCTGACGCCGTTGTTGTCGAAGTAGCTGTCCTCGACGGCGCAATTGTCGCAGACCGCGATGTAGCCGATGTTGCTGTTGTTGGTGATGCGCGAACGGCGCAACACGATGTTCGAGGGAATGCCGAACTCTGGCTTGTCGCCGCCCGACATGTTGACCGAGACATCGAAGCCGTCCATCGACAGGTTGCACAGGTCGACGTCGGTGGTCTCGTTCCAGAAGAAGATGGCCGTGTCGGTGGTGGTGCCGTGCAGATCCAGATTAAAGACCCGGAATCCCTCCTGGTGCTGCGAGACGTGGGTGAAGGTCATCAAGGTCGAGCCCGCCGATCCACCGCTGATCCACAACGAGGGAAGAGGCTCGGAGCCGTCGCCCCACGAGGGGGCATAGTCGCGCAGGTCGCAGGTGCTATCCTTCTTGCAGTTGGTGTTGGCGAAGCCGCCGCCTGTGGCCTTCCAGCGACCGCCGCGACAAAGGGCGACCGTATCACCCGCGGGCATCTTCGCGAATGTGGATGCAGCCTTCGAGAAGCTTTGCAGCGGCGCCGCCTGGCTGGTGCCTGCGTTGCTGTCGCTTCCAGGCACGCACTTGCTGCTTGCACCAGTCTGGCAATCGCAGACGTAGTGAACGGTTCCGCTGGTGCGCAATGCTTCGGATGCACAGGTCTGCGAATGCTGAATAGTCGTTCCGGGCGTGGCATCGGGTGCCGGTAAGGCGGACCCAACATCAGCAATCGCGGCCGAGTCATCGCGCCGGACTTCCCGGGCATCCGCGGCTCCGTCGGTGCGGGAGGCAGCCGGGGCGGTGTCGGCGCCCGGGACACCATCCCTGGCGTCCCTCGACCGAGAGCTGTCGCTGCCGGCGGCGGTCGTCAGGTCCGGCGGGAAGGCGTCGGGCGAGACGGTACCGTCTGTGATTGGGTTCGAGCCATCGTTTACGAGCAGATCTTTGTTGTTGGAAACGGCGTCGGGCGCACCAGCAGCATCATGGTCAGTCGCCGCGCCGGTTGGTTGACCGGTAGAACAAGCGACGAGAGCGGTTGCGAACGAGCCAATAAACCAGCCTCGTAGGTCTCGCATGTCCGACCAAGGTACTCCGCTTTCGCGAGGCTCGCGACCGAATTACCAATAATAGCGACACTGAATGCCCTTTTTACTGTGTTCAAGACACGTGACGTTGTGCAGTTGCGCCGCAATTGAGTGCTCAATTGAGTGAACAGTTTTCGCAGACCACGTGATTGCGAGTATCTGCAGGCTGCTCCATGTCGGCTGCAGGAGCACATCGGTGTCTCGGGTGGGTTGTCTCGAAGCGATGGCCTTTTTCTCGTGCTGCCGGTAAGGTTGCTGGGTATGTCGAACTCCTATCTCGCCGTTTTCGTGCACGTCCACGTTCTGTCGGACGCGGTGGATGCCTTTCGTACCGCAAGCCTCGTGAACGCGGCGGCCAGCATCCGCGAGCCCGGCGTCGTGCGATTCGATCTCGTCCAAGAGACCGGCGATGTCACGCGCTTCGTGCTTATCGAGGTCTATCGCAATGCCGACGGCGCGGCCGCGCACAAGCAGACCAGCCACTACCAGACCTGGCGCGACACCGTGGCCCCCATGATGGCCGAGCCGCGCACCAGCAAGTCCTACATGTCCGTCAGCCCCACCATCACCTGGGAACTCGATGGCAGCCTCGTTTGAGCTGGCTGCTCCCGGTCGCGTGGTCTTCGGCGCCGGCGTCTCGGGGCAGGCCAGCGCCGCGGTCGCCGTGCTGGGGGCCAAGCGAGTGTTGGTGGTAGGCGGAAAGTCAGCCGAGCGCAGCGAAGAATTGCGCAGGCGCTTGCCCGTCGCAAGCGTCTTTCATTCCATCCCCAGCGAACCGACTATGGCCATGGTCGACCAGGGCAGGGCGCTGGCGCTCAAAGAAGGCTGCGACCTCGTGATTGCCCTTGGTGGCGGTAGTGCTGTCGACGCTGGCAAGGCCATCGCCGCCATGGCCGGCAATCAGGGCGAACTTTGCGATTACATGGAGGTGGTGGGCAAGGGCCAGCCCCTGCCGCGACCCGGTCTGCCGTGCATCGCCATTCCGACCACCGCAGGTACTGGCGCCGAGGTGACCAAGAACTCCGTGCTCGCCTCGCCCGAAGCCCGCGTGAAGGCAAGCCTGCGCAGCCCGCACCTGCTGCCCGTGCTGGCGCTGGTCGATCCGGACTTGCTCGATGGAACGCCCGCCGCCGTCACCGCTGCCACCGGCCTGGATGCGCTGTCGCACCTCCTGGAATCTTTCGTTTCGGTACGGGCGAACCCCTTCACCCTGGCACTCGGCCGCGAGGGCATGGTGCGAATCGCGCGCTCGCTGCACGCCGCGTACAAGCATGGCATGACCGCCGAGCGTCGCGAGGATCTGGCCATGGCGAGCCTGTTCGGCGGCATATGCCTGGCGAATTCTGGTCTGGGCGCTGTCCACGGATTCGCCGCTCCGCTTGGCGGCATGTGGAAGGCTCCCCACGGCGCCGTCTGCGCGGCGCTGCTTCCGGCCGTCATCCGTATGAACGTGGCCGCGCTGAAAAGTCGTGCGCCAGAGGATCCCGCCCTCGGCCGCTATCACGAGCTGGATGGCATCTTGGCAGCGAGCACGGACGCGTCCATCTGGGTGATCGAGCTGACGCGTGCGCTGGGAATTGCCGGCCTGGCAAGCGTGGGCATGAAGGCCGTGGATATTCCACTCCTCGTGGAAAAGGCGAAGGCCGCAAGCAGCATGCGCGGGAATCCGATCGCCCTGACCGATGGGGAATTGGCGGAGATCGTGGCAGAGTCGATGTAGTCGACCTACCCGGCGGGGAAGCATTGCCCGGTGGCTAAAGCGGTTCAAGCCGCGCGCAGACAACCGTGATGTTGTCGACCCCGCCGTTCTCGTTGGCGGCGCCTATGAGCCGCTCGCAGAGCTTGTCGAGATCCGGTTCTTCGATGGCCAGTCCGGCGATCTCCGTGTCGGTCAGCATTCCGGACAGTCCGTCAGAGCACAGCAGGTACAGATCGCCTAGGCGGGGATGGTCGAGGATGATATCAACCTCGACCGACGATTTCATGCCGAGCGCGCGCACGATGACATTCTTGTGCGGGAACGACGCGATCTCGCTCTCTGACAGCCGCTTCATCTTGATGTAGTCGTTGAGCAGCGAGTGATCTTCGGTGATCTGCTCGATGCCACCCTCGCGCACGCGGTACAGGCGACTGTCGCCCACGTGGCCGACGATCAGCACGTTGTCGAGGAACAAGGCCGATACTACCGTGGTGCCCATGCCGCGGCACGAGGTCTTGCGTTCTGCTTCTTCGAAGATCTGCTGGTTGGCCAGCTTGATCGCCGTGGCCATGCGGTTGATGGTGTGGTTGTGGCCCCGGTCGACCTTGAAGGGCCAGGTCAGTTGTTGCTCGCCCTCTGTCTCGCGGAAGAAGCCGGCGATCGTGTCGACGGCCATCTTGCTGGCCACTTCGCCCGAGGCGTGCCCGCCCATGCCGTCGGCGACGATGGTCAGTCGTTCGTTCAGAGGCAGGTAGAACGAATCCTCGTTGTGGTCGCGCTTCATGCCGACGTTGGTATCGCCGGAGAAGCGGACACGCTTGCCATCCATGGGAAAGGACGTGCTCATGGAAAGATCAATGGTACCGTCGGGAAGGCTGCACTTTCAAGGGTTACGTCGGGCCTCAGGGTTTCCACGTCGACGGCTTGACGATATCGAGCCGCGGGCCAACCTGGACGGTGAGCGGTCCCTTGTGCGTGTACAGGTCGCCGTCGAGGGTGTAGGTGGACTCGGGCTCGTCGGGTTCGATGGAGATACGGTCGGCGACGAAGCTGGTGGCCCGTTTCGGGGATAGGCCGCGGCCCAGGCGCACGGCGAAGATGTCGAGCAGCAGCGACGCGGCTCCGCCGTGGATGGCAAGTCCCCCCATGCGATTGGGATCGTCGTCGGCGCGGTGGTTCAGCTTGAGCTTGAAGCCGATTTCGGTGACCGTGGCAGCGCCGATGCCGGTGAGCTGCCTCCGTGGCAGTGCTTTCCCGTCGATCTTTACCAGGGCCCAGAAGCGCCGCAGGATGCGCCTGGCGTAGCGGCGGGTGGTGAGCAAGGAAAACAACGTGTGAAACACGACCCACACGGCCCGCCACGTGCCGTAGCTGCCGCGGGCGTAGTATTCCTCGAGGAAATTGCTGAGCAGGCCGTTGCCGAAGATGAAGCCGTAATGGTCCCCGATCTGCAGGCAGCGCCGACGGATGGTGGAGGGTGGCGCTCCGGCCCGCGCGGCGATGACCAGCTCGGCTAGAAAATCCTCCGGCTTGGCACGGATACCGAGCGACGACGCGACCACGTTCATCGTGCCGCCGGTGAGGATGGCGAGGGGCGGTAAAGGTTTGTCCCCATACGCCGAGATCAGCGCCGACAACGTGCGATGCAGGGTTCCATCCCCACCGTGGATAGCGATCAGCGACGGCGCTTCGGCGGCTGCACGCCGGGCTTCGTCGGCCAAGCGGTCGAGATCGGCCGGAGCTGCAACGCGTCCGGCATCGCCGAGCAGCTTCGCGAAGCGGTCGGCGCAGGCAGGGTCCTTCCGGTTGGCGCGCGAGCCGGGATTGACGAAAACGACGAGGGCCACGAAGGCGCTACTCTACACGACATCAGACCGGGCAGCATTTGTATTGACACCGCGAGTATTCGCGCAAAACATGCGCCCAGACACCGGTGTCGCGTGGGCAGCCTAACGTGCCAGAAAACATCGAAAAGTCGGCAAAGTCACCAGCCGTGCAAGGCGGGCTGAGGGAGCGCCCGCTTCCTCGGCTCCTGCAACAGCTTTACCGAAAGAAGTTCACCGGTCATTTCACCATTACCGATCCGACCGGCGACTGCAGCGAGGTGTACATGCGCGGGGGCGCCATCGTGCACGTGGGACGGCCCGTGGATACCGACCGCCTCGACAACCTGCTGGTGGAATACGGTCTCGTCTCGGCTGAGGTGATGGTGCGGGCCAGTCAGCAGGTGACCCCTGGGATGCGCCTCGGCGAAGTGCTCGACCGCATGGGCCTGCTCGACAAGGTGAAGCTTTCCCAGGTCCTGAAGTCGCAGGTGCTCCGCAAGTTGACCCGACTGTTTTTCGTCGCCGACGGAACCTACGCGGTTTTTGTTCAAGCGCATGACTATGGTGAAGGTGCTGATCTGGCGCTGATGCGGGTTGACCCGCGCACGGTGATCTTCCCCGGCATTCGCGCGGCCTACGACCTGCCTCGGGTCACGCAAGAGCTGACGCGGCTTTTGGGGCAACGCTTCCGTCTTGGCGAAATCTCGTCCGGGTTCATCACGGCGCTGGGCGTGCCTGCCCAGGACTCGACGGTCGAATGCCTGCGCAGCGGCTGGCAGATCCTCGACGATCTCGACTCGATTACCTCGCGTCCGCTCGAAGTCCGTTCCGTCGTGCTGGCGCTGTACTACTGTGACTTGCTGGAACGGGAGCCCCTCTCCCAGGCGACAGGCGATTCGGCGGTACCCCGCATGATGTCCGCCGCGCAGTCCTCGGCCGCGATCAAGTTGTCGGGCGATTCTAGGCCACTGGTCGCGCCACCGGTGGTCATCCTCAAGCCCGTCGGAAATTCACCATCCGTCAATCCTGTTTCATCTCCGTCGCACATCCGACCCAACGTCGCTGGCGAGACCGTGCAGGCCATTCCGGTGAACAAGCTGCCGTCGGGCAGCTTTGTGTTCTCGCCACCGCCTGCTGCCCAGACGACGGCCGCCCCGGCGACGGCTGGGTCGACCGCGCCAGTGGCGCCGCGCGCACAGGTGGCACCACCGGCCGATTCGCTGCGGATTGCCGTCCAGGATATGGCGCAGAAGCTCGATCGGCTGACCCACTTCGAGGCACTCGGTGTTTCGCAAAACGCCACCAGCGACGAAGTGAGTCTAGCGTTCGTGCGCGCGGCACGCCGGTTCCACCCCGACCGACTATCGAGCGCCGGGCTGCAGGATCTGCAGCCCACCGCAGAGCGAATTCTGGCGCGCATCAACGAGGCTTCGATGGTGCTCGGCGATGCCACTCGACGGGCCGAGTACGTGGCCTCGCTCAATGCGGGCCCGCAGGGGGCGAGTGCCAGCCTGCCGACCGTTCTCGAAGCCGAGAACTCGTTCCTCAAGGGTGAGGTCTTTCTGAAGAAGGGTGAATTCGCCCGAGCCATCGAGTGTTTCTCCATGGCCACCCAGGGCAACCCGAGTGAGCCGCAGTACCGGGCCTACCTGGCCTGGGCACGCTTCGACGATCCACGGACGCGCAAGGAAGCCGTCGTGCGCGAGACCATCAAGGTCATGGAAGGCGTGGTGCACGATCGCCCGCGCTTCGCTCGCGGATACTACTGGCTTGGGCTCCTGTGGAAATTCCTCAACGAGTCGGTCAAGGCCGAGCGTGCTTTTCGCGAAGCGGTGAACGTCGAGAGCAGCTTCATCGACGCGAGCCGCGAATTGCGCCTGATCGAGATGCGCAAGAGCAAGGGGCCCGCCGGCAAGTCCGAGCCACCGCGCGGCGGGCTCATGGGCAAGCTCTTCAAGAAGTAGACAGATCGACTGCTGCGCAGACAGTCAGTCGCATCAGTCTGTGCGGTAACGTATTACGATCTTGCTCTTTCGCCGCGTGCGCACTGTCGCCGATCAACTGAACCGGCAAGTCATGGCCACGAATGCGAAGAAAGACTTGGCTGTATCTGGAAGAGTATGTGCTCTGAGCCATTTTGCATTTGAGATGGACACCACAGTGCGGAGGTCTAGCCAATGTTCAACAGGTTACGCTACTGCATCCCGGCTTCTCTGTTTCTCGTGGTCGCACTGCTGACGGCTTCGCCAGCCCGCGCGGCCTGGCAGGCCAACTTCAGCTTCGGGGCCACGCTTCAAGCGGATCTCTACACGCCCAGCACGTTGGCGGAATCGCCGGCCATCCTCGTGGCGCTGCACTACTGCACCGGCAACAAGTCGAACGCCCACGGTTGGTTCGACTCGTACGCCGACAAGAATGGCTTTTATATCATCGCGCCAGATGCGGGAAAGCAATGCTTCGATTCGAGCGCCAGCCGCGACGGCGACAAGGCGGCCATCGTCAAGATGGTGCAGTACTTGATCACCAATAAGAGCGCCGACAAAAACAGAGTTTTCGCGGCAGGATATTCGTCGGGTGGTTGCATGACCAACACGCTGCTTGCCATCTACCCCGACGTTTTCGCTGGCGGCGCTGCCATGCCCGGCTTCCCCGCCGGAGGCTGGCCCGCGGGCGACACGAGCTGTACGAAATGCGGTTCCAGCCCGCCCAGCACCGACGGCAAATACTGGGGAGACATCGCGCGCAAGGCGTTCTCCTGGAGCGGCACCTACCCGTGCTCTCAGCAGTGGGTCGGCGGCGCCGACGAATACAATTTCCAGGGCTGGTTGCCCGGGGTGGCGGGGCAGTTTCAGAACCTCTCGAACCTCGGCTCCGGTACCGCCGATAGCAGCGCCCCGAGCGGATGGTCTCGGACCGTGTACAAGGACGCCTCCGGAAACGTCAGGCTGCAGACGAACGTCAAGTCGGGCCAAAAACACGACCTCACTGGCTCGGGCCTGTCTGGCTACGTCGTCAGCTTCCTCGGGCTCGACAAGCCTACCGGCGCCTGTGGCATCGACAGCCCCGGTGCGGGCGGTGCTGGTGGATCGGATGCGGCGGTCGCATCGGGTGGTTCCGGCGGTGGCAGGGACGCTGGGCTTGCTCCCCGCGACGGTGCCACCTCCGGCACTGGTGGCGGTGCAGGAAGCGGCGGCACGGTCGGCAGTGGCGGAGCGAGCAGTAACGGTGGCTCAGTCGGCAGCGGTGGCACGATCGGCAGCGGCGGTACCACCAGCGCTTCGACCGCAACCGGTGGCGTGATCGGTAGCGGCGGCTCCGCGAAGGGCGGCAGCAGCGGCTCCGGAGGGACGCCAAGCACGGGCGGCAATAGCTCCGCCGCCGGCAGCTCCGGCAGTGGCGGCGCCAGTTCCGGCAACGGCGGCTCCAACTCCGGCAATGGCGGTCAGGCCGCCACCGGCGACACGACCTCGAGTGGCTGCGGTTGTACCCTGGGCGCACGCACTCCGCCCTCGACAGGTACGCTGGCCATGATCTTCCTCGTCGGCGTCGCCCTGATTCTGCGTGGCCGCCCTCGCTCACCCCGCTGACCATCTCGGCGGCGTTTGCCCCTCACCCTAACCCTCTCCCCGGCTTCACCGGGGCGAGGTAACGCGTTCCCTCCCTCCTCCGCGCCCTCTTCTGCCTCCGCGCCCTCAGCCCCCGCACCGGGGGCCCCCTCAGAGCTCCCCGTCTCCGTGCTCGGGAGAATCGTCGGGCTCGGCGGCTTCGCTGGGACCCGCAGCCTCGGCCATCTTCGAGTACCAGCCCTCGAACACGCTGGTGATCTGGCGTGCCTGCTTTTCGCTCGACACGTTGAACGACGATTGCTTGCGGTAGGCGCCCTTGAACTTCTTGAAGCGCACGATGGCGATCTTTGGCGCGCGGAACGTGCCCGCGGCTTTGTCTAGCTCTTGGTAAAGGAACATCAGGGTCGCCCACGATCCCTTGGTCAGCACGACCTTGTCGAGCTGCTTGCGTACGAGCACGCCCTCGTCTTCATAGTCGTAAGTAAGTTCGTCGAGTGTCTCTGCCATGACGGAGCTCCTGAGTAATGGCTGATGGCGCCTATTGCTTTTCGGTTTCGGAAGGGGGCACTGCGCGCAGATTTTCGGCCAATGCGCGACGATCGTGGGCGGACAGTTTTGCGAATTCGATTCCCATCCCTGCGGAGGCCTTCTTGCCGCTGCCTCGGGTGACCCATGCCACGCGCCCGCGGGCGACCGTGACCTTGCCGTCGCCGAGTGGAATTTCGATGCTCAGATCCTCGCCCACTTCGAAGAGGAGATCGGAACGCAGGAAGAGACCGCCTTCGGAAAGGTCGGCGGTGTCGAGCCTCACGCCCGCTTGAATCTTGTTTCCCGCCGCCCGTACCACCACCGGAATCAAAGCATCCTGCCGGTCGTACCGCCGCACGTTGCGCGGGCGTGGCGATGGGCTCACGGGCGCAGTTCCAGCACCGCGGATGAGCGCGCTTCGAACGAGACGCGGATGGCCTCGCTCCCGGCGGACACGAGCCGGTTTTCTCGCCACACGGCCTCGAACGAGACCGGCGCGGGCCCCGCACTTGCCACGAGCTTGACCAGCAGGTCGTAGGGAACCACGACCCAGCCACCCGAAGATGCGGCGCAGGCAATCGCAGACGGTGCACCAAAGGGACGAACTTCGAGGAAGGTTCGGGGCGGCCCCGACACGCGCAGAACGAGATCACCCTTCATCGTCAGGGGCGTGCGTCCGTCGAGGGGCTTGTCGTTGCTATCGGCGACAGCCAGGGGTTGGGGCAACCCGAGCTTCAGGGTGGCATTCCCGTTTTGCGTGGGAACCGCCAAACCGATCGCCTCCGGAACCTTGGATAGATCCTTCGGTCCGGCCTCGGCGATCACGCCGCTGACCACGTCGGCCAGGGGCGGGTAGACTCGCGGCGCGGGACGGAGAGGGGCGTCGCCGTCGTCGTCGCCCGTCTGCAGCGAGACGCCGCTTAGCTCTTGCAGGTTGAGCATGCCGCCTTGGGCGCGAACCATGCGAGCCGTACCGGCCACGTCGCGAAGCTCGCAGGCGCTTTCCGGCGGTGCAGCGACCAAGGGATCCACCGCGCCCAGCACGTCGGACGTGGACATGTCGACCGCCTCTGCGCGGAATGCCAGCACGGACACCGACGGTGCGCCGCCACTCGGTATATCGAGTCGCACCGAAACCTGAGACAAGTGCTGGCTGGTGGAGGGGGACGCGTCTTTGGCGTGGTTCGCCGATTCGCAGCCGAGCGCCAGCGCACCTCCTACGAAAAACACGACCAGCCCGCGTCCGCGGGACGCAGGCTTGGCTTGAATCGAGGGTTGGCGTGGAAGGCGGGACATGGCCGAAACCGACAGCCCAAGATTATATGCATATTCGCTGCGTCACGCTAGTCCGCATGGAAGAGGTTGTCCTACAGCGGGCAAAAACCGTCGACATAATGGTAGAAGGAACACCGATGACAAGGATCAGTCCTGACGAGGTACGCGAGATCGCCTCTTTGGCGAGGCTGCGGCTCGACGAGGCCGAAATCGACCGCCTGACGCACGAGCTGGACGGCATTCTCGGCTACATCGAGACCGTGAAGGGCCTGGATACTACCAACGTTTTGCCGATGACGCATGCCGTTCCCTTCGACTGCCCCATGCGGGCCGACGAGGTCGGGCAATCGCTGTCCGTCGAAGAGGCTCTGCAAAATGCGCCCAGGCGCCACGAGAGCGCTTTCGAGGTGCCGCGTATCTTGCCGGGAACGGGGGGAGCGTAGCCATGGGGTTCGACGTTCGCGGCGCCACGCTGACCTCGCTCGCCGCTGGCGTGGCCGAAAAAAAATGGAAATCACGGGACTTGGTCGAGGCGTATCTCGACCGAATCGGCAAGCTCGACAAGCAGCTTGGCTGCTTTCTGCTGGTCGATGCGGCCGGTGCGCGCCGGGCCGCCGATGCCGTCGACAAGAAGCTCGCAGCAGGCGAAGCCGTAGGGCCGCTGGCCGGAGTGCCGGTCGGGCTGAAGGACATCTACGTCACGCGCGGCATCGAAACCACGGCGGGCTCGAAGATCCTCAAGGGCTTCATTCCGCCCTACGAGTCCACGGCGTCGGGAAGGCTGGCCGCGGCGGGTGCCATCAGCCTTGGCAAGCTCAATATGGACGAGTTCGCCATGGGCTCGTCGAACGAAAACAGTGCGTACCACCCGGTTCACAACCCCTGGGATCTCGAACGTGTCCCCGGTGGCTCGTCGGGTGGCTCGGCGGCCGCGGTGGCGGCGTCTCTGTGTGCGGGCACGCTGGGCACGGACACCGGTGGTTCGATCAGGCAGCCGGCTTCGCTCTGCGGAATCGTCGGTGTAAAGCCAACCTACGGCCGCGTCTCTCGCTACGGCGTGATTGCGTTCGCCTCGTCGCTGGACCACCCGGGGCCATTCGGCCGCACCGTCGAAGATGCGGCGGCGCTGCTCGAGGTGATCGCCGGGCATGACCCGATGGACAGCACCTCGATTCCCCAGCCCGTCGGCCGCTACCGCGAGGCCTGCAAGGCGGGCATGGCCGGCATGCGCATCGGGGTGCCGAAGGAATACTTTCAGTCGGGCATGGATCCCGAGATCGAAGCCGCCGTGAAAGCCGCGCTCGACGAGCTTGGTCGCGCCGGCGCGAAACTGGTTCCAGTTTCGCTGCCCCACACGCAGTACGCCATCGCGACCTATTACCTTATCTGCACGGCCGAGGCGTCGTCGAACCTGGCGCGCTACGACGGCGTTCGCTACGGCCATCGCACCGCCGAGGCGGCGTCGCTGGAGGAGCTTTACGCCAAGACCCGCGGCGAAGGCTTCGGCAAAGAGCCCAAGCGTCGCATCGTGCTGGGCACGTACGTTTTGCGCGCAGGCTACTACGAGGCGTACTACGGAAAGGCCCTGCGCGTGCGCCGACTTATCGCCAACGATTTCATGGAGGCCTTCAACACGTGCGACGTCCTGGTCACGCCCACGTCACCCACGCCCGCCTTCAAGTTGGGCGAGCGCGCGGCCGACCCGCTGCAAATGTACCTGGCTGACATCTACACCGTCGCGCCGCCGCTCGCCGGC
>Ga0302323_100002406_pt1 | contig 15187 bp, 13 predicted proteins | sample Fen_T0_3_FD_201950 | JGI IMG/M metagenome (GOLD analysis project Ga0302323, IMG submission 201950) | Peat permafrost microbial communities from Stordalen Mire near Abisko, Sweden - Fen_T0_3 | ecosystem: Environmental > Terrestrial > Soil > Wetlands > Permafrost | place: Sweden: Abisko... | reverse complement strand
TCGTCGTCGACGAGCCCACCCGCCACCAGGCGCGTCAAGAGGGGCCCGAAGTCGTCGTCGAAGGCGCGACCGAACGTGGCGACGTACTCGTCGCGCACCAACGGGTGGCCGTCGCCGAGCGATCGCGCGACGAACTGGGTCATCCGGTCGTCTTCGTCGAAGCGGAACACCTCTTCGACCGGGCTCTCGCCGCGTTCCATGCGCTGGATGTAGACATCGTGGACCGCGTGGTTGCGGTACACGGCGTGGCCGAGGTGCGACCGAGCGCTCATCCCCACGCCGAGTTGGAATCCGTGGAGGGTGTCGTCGAAGCACGGCAGGCGCTCGTGCGTCGCCGCGACGGAGTCGAGCCGTTTGAACGTGTGCCAGCGCGTCTGCGTGTAGCCGTGCTCGGCCGCGACCTCGGCAACGTACGCGCGCCACGTCATCAGGCGACCGAGGTCGAAGCGGTCGTCGCCGATCACCCGGGCGACGGGGGTTCGTTCGGTGACCCGCAGGCTGTACAGGGTGAGCGCGGGCACGCCGAGCTCGGCGAGCGTGCGCACGTCGGCCGCCACACTCTCCGGGGTCTGCCCGGGCAGGCCGTAGATGAGGTCGACGTTGACCACCAGGCCCGACTCGACGAGCAGCCGCACCGCATCGAGCGTCTGGTCGAGCTCCTGGCGTCGGTGCACCGTGTCGAGCACTGCAGGCTGGAGGGTCTGCACCCCCATGCTCACGCGGCCGACACCGTGGCGGCGCAGGACGTCGAGTTGCTCGGGCGAGATCGTCTCCGGCGACGTCTCCACCGTGTGCACCTGCTGACCGTCCGTGGCCACGCGCCCGAACACCGACGCGAGGACGTCGTCGAGCAGGTCGGGGGGCAGCGCGGTGGGCGTTCCCCCGCCGACGAAGAGCTGGGTGAGCCGGCTCCCCTCGGGCACCCACTCGAGCTCGCGCTGCAGCGCGCCCACGTAGCGGGCCATGGCCTCACGTTCGGCGCCGACCTTCACCGCGAAGTGGCAGAACGTGCACCGGTACCGGCAGTACGGGATGTGCACGTAGAGCCGCAGATCGGTGCGGTCGGCCGCAGGACGCTCGAGCAACGGCGCCGGGGAGTAGGCCGGCGCGGCCGACGGATAGACGTGCGGCACCGAGTAGGCGGAGCGCGGCACGCCGCGCAACGCTTCGCCCACGTCCGCGACCAGGTCGGGACCGGGTATCTGCTCCTCCCAGGTGTGCAAGATGGTCATCGTACAATCTGTCCTTCGGGCTCCCCTTCGGGACCTCACGAGCCCTGGAGGAACGGTGGTGACGGGTCGGACGGCCAGCGCAGCGGCGATCGAGCGCGCCTACGCGTTCGGCCCTGCCCGCGTCGCCGTGCGATCGGACGCGCCCGACCTCATGCGCTGGCTCGACGACTTCTTCTTCCCCGGCTGCTCGCGCTCGATGTCCCGGCCCGGTGATCCGCGGGTGACGGTGGTGGCCGCCGACGATCCGGGAGTGCGTGCCGCCGTCGACGGGATCGTCACCGACGCGGGGCCGCAGCCCTGCTTCGCCCTCGACCGTGGCGTCGTCTTCCACCCCGCTGGGCGCACGAGCGCCGGCCTGCTCGTGGTCGACGACGAGCAGTACGGCACCCGATCCCTGCTCACCCCCGACGGCGTCACCGTCGTGCGCACCGACTCGGCGCCGCGCTCGCGGGCCGGCGTGATGCGCGTCGTCAGGGAGCTCGTCACCGCGCGGGCGGTGGCCGACGGTCAGGTGCAGTTGCACGCGGGTGCGCTCGAACGTGACGGCCGGGTCGTGGTGATCGCCGGGCCGAAGGAGGCCGGCAAGACCACGCTGGTCGCCCGGCTCGCCGGCCTGGGAGTCGCGGCACTCGCAGCCAATGACCGTGTACTGCTCGCACCCGATGGCCCGCACGGGTGGCAGGCGCACGCGGTCGGCACGATCGTGAGCATCCGCCCCGGGACGCGCGAGCTGCTGCCCACACTCCGCGACGCGTTCCCTGACGTCGCGTCGCCCGCGCACCTGACCGACGCCGAGCTCGCGGATGCCGGGAGTCGGTCGGCGCCGGCAGGCGCGCGCGTGAAGGTCACGCCGGCCCAATTCGCGCGTGCGCTCGGCGCCGCGCGCGCCGGAGGGGGTCGGATCGCACGCATCGTCCTCCTCGCCGTCGACCGGGAGCTCGACGGGTACCACCTGCACCCACTCGCGTCCGACGCCACCGCCCACGCGTTGCGGTGCGTCGCGTACGGCAACCGTCCCGACGGGCTGCCGCGCACGGTCTTCGAGGACTGGCTGGGCGTCGCACCTGCGCCCGCCACCGAGGTGTGGCCCGCGCTCGCGGCCGCCGTGCCGGTGAGCGCGCTGACGGTGGGGCCGCGCGTGCTCCACGACGACACCTGTGCCGCGGCCCTGGCCGACCTGGTGTTCGCCGATGACTGACCGATCGGTCGCGCCGCCGGCGGCCGATGTGCTCGGCCTCCTCGCCGAACTCGGCCTCGAACCGCGGTCGTTCACCCTGATCGGCGGCTATCCGCGCTGGGATGCGGGGCGCGTGACCTACCGCGTGGATCTGGCCGACGGGAGCACGGTGAAGGTGCGACGCGTCGTGAAGCCCGCCCGCCCCACCCGCGCCGCCGCACTGGTGCGGACCCTCGCCGATCCGCGGCTGCCCGCGCCGCTCGCGCTCTCGGGCCGCGTCAGCGTGGAGCGGTGGGTCGACGGGATCCCGCTCGACCGCTTCATGGTGCGCTCGACGCACCTCTGCGCCGCCGCCGAACTGCTCGCCGATCTCCACGGGCGGCGCTCGCTCCCGGACCGGCGGTTCGTCCGCACCGGCGGGGTCGCGCCACTCCGCTCGCGGACGTTCGAGCGCCTGGATCGCCTGCACGCGGAGGGCTTGCTCGACAAGCGCGAGCACCACGCCCTCGGCGCGTGCGTCGAACGCGATCTGCCGCCGCGCGCCGCGCGCGGCGTCGTCCACGGCGACCTCTGCCCGGCGAACCTCGTGGTGACCCCCGCCGGCGCGTTGGTGAGCATCGACAACGAGAGGGTGCGCATCACCTTCCTCGACCACGACCTGGCGCGCACCTGGACCCGCTGGCCGATGACTCCCGAAGAGGAACACACGTTGGAGTCGCGCTATCGGGAGCAGGGTGGATCGCTGCCCGCACAGCCGGCACAGTTCGCGTGGCGGGTCTGCACCACGGTCAAGAGCGCCTCGACGCTCCGGCGCACGCCGGGCACCGGTCCGGAGACCGCGCGCGCGCTGCTCGAGCGGGTCCTCACCGACCGGGTGGCACGACCGTGACGAACGAGCGGGAGCAGGCCGTCGATCGGATGCGCAAGGCCGCGGGCCGGGCGGCCGGGCCGCTCTTCGCCGGCCGACACGGCCGCTGGTTCGTCACTCGCCGCACCGTCGCCACGATGCTGCAACGCGCGTCGGCCGCGGGCGGAACCCCCGCCGGATTCCGCATCGTCACCGCCGAGGAGGCCGTCGCGCAGGCCGGTGGCACTCTGGTGCGCCCCGATCCCGGGTACCCGGTGCTCGATCTTCCGGGGGGCGTGATCGTGTCGCCCTGGGGCCATGCCGGGCCCGACGATCACTCGTACGTGGTCGCGTTCGGCTTCGCCCGACGCTTCCACGACGCCGAGACGCCGCTGCGGGAAAGCGCGCGCGCGGCGGCGAACCCGCCCACCGTGCTCCCGGGCCGAACGGCGAGTCTCCTCATCAACTACTACCGCAACTACTGCCACTGGCTGTTGCAGGGACTCGTACGCCTCGACCTGCTCGAGCGCACCGGCGGCTTCGCGCGCTTCGACCGGCTCGCGCTCTCACCCGACACGCCCGAGATCGTGTTCGAGGCCGCGGCCTCCTACGGTCTCGACCGCGACCGGTTCGTGGAGTTGCCCGAGCAGCCCACCGTGCACCGGTGCGACCAGCTCACGGTGACCGGTCTCCCGCGCAGCCCGCGCGACCTGCCGACCTGGGTGGTCGACGGCCTGCGCGACCGCTTCGGGAGGTTCGGCGCGGCCGGCGCGCCGCAGCGCGTCTACCTCACGCGTGGCGACGCGCCCCGCCGTCGCGTCGTGAACGGCGATGAAGTGCAAGACCTGCTCGAGCGACGGGGGTTCGTGGCGCTCACGATGGACGGCCGCACGCTCGCCGAGCAGGCCGAGCTCCTGGGCGCCGCGGAATGCGTCGTCGCGGTGCACGGCGCCGCGATGGCCAACCTGGTCTTCGCGCCGCGCGACGCGCTCGTGGTGGAGCTGCGCTACCGCAACTGGCCGACCGACATCTACACGGGTGTGGCCGAGAGCACCGGCCTCCGGTACCGGTCGCTGTTCGGCACCGAGCCGACGACGCCGAAATGGCTGGGGTACCCGCAGCAGATCGACGGCGACACGATCATCGACGTCCCCGCGCTCGCCCGGTTGCTCGACCGTGAGGAGATCACGTGACCAAGCCTGCTCGCAGCGACACCGACTGGCACGCGTGGCACGCGGTCTACGACGAACCGGGGTCACGGTTCGCCGCGCGGCTCGCGGGTGTGCAGGGCGAAGTCCGGAGCTTCCTCGACCATGCGCCCGCGGGACCCGTCGTCGCCCTCGACATGTGTGGCGGCGAGTCCCGCACGATCCTCGGCGTGCTCGACGGTCACCCACGCGCGCCCGACGTGACGCTGCAGCTCGTCGAGCTCGATCCCCACAACGTCGCGACGGCGCGGGCGGAGGCGGCGCGCATCGGCATCGCCGCGTTCATCGTTCGCGACTCCGACGGCGGCTGCTCCGACACCTACGAGGGCCTCGCCCGTGCCGACCTCCTGGTGATGTCGGGCCTGCTCGTCCACATGAGCCCGCGCGACCGGAAGCGTACGGTCCGCCACCTGTCGGAGCTGTGCGCTCCGGACGCCCGGATCGTGTGGACATTGCGAGAGCGACGGAAGGCCGAACGCTTCGTCGGGACGCTCGTCCGGCACGGATTCGCGCCCGTACCCCGGGACCCGGCGCTCCGCGCCCACTGGGTGGGTGCCGCCCGCATGACGTGCGCGCCGGCACCATTGCAGGCAGGAGCGCGCTGGTTCACGTTCATCCCTCTTCGTCAGACGCGAGCGAACAAGGCACGGGTGCAGCTCGGGCGCTGGCGACGGCAGCTGCTGCGCCAACCGCTCGACTCCTGAACCCGGCGTCAGTCGGGGAGGGGGCGGGGACGCATGGCGTCGGCAGCGTCGGCCTCCATCACCGCGACCATCGCGTCGAACAGCTCGCGCGCCTGGTCGTGGGAGTCGCCGATCGCGGTGAGACCGAGATGTCCCTCCGACGTGAGCGCGGAGAGCATGTGGAACACCACCCCGGTCTCGGTCTGCGGGTTGTAGTGCAGGCGGTGGCGCACCGCGAGGTCGAACACGTCGTCGGGCGTGAGCCCGCGGTAGTCGGGGTGGTCGACGTGGTCACTGGCGACGAGGAACTTCTGCTGGCCCGACGGCACCGTGAACGTGGCGCGCTCCGGGTCGTACACGCCGTCGGTGAGGTATTGCAGCGTGAGGAACGGATGCGTGGTGCCGCCCTTGCGGAGGTTGATCTCGATCGCGTAGGCGGACCAGCCCGAACTCGTCGGATCCTGATCGTCCTTCACCGCGACGAAGTCGAGTGCGAAGCGGCCGAGCACGCCTTCGCGCACGAGCCGCCGGCCGATCTTCGCCGCCGCCTCGGTGATGAGCGGCGCGTACTCCGGGTTCGCGGGGAACACGCAGCCCAGGTAGGCCTGCCCGCTCTTGCCGCCGAGCATCTGGTCGTGGGTGGACAGCAGCTCGAGCTCGCCGAGCGGCGACGCGCGCATCTGCACGCTCGGGCTGGTGAACTCCCGGCCCTGGATGCGCGCTTCCACGATGCCGCCACCGGCGCTCAGCGCGCCCTCGTACGTCGCGAACGTGGTGCTCGCGGCCTCGAGCTCCATCGCCCGCACCGCGCGCGCCACCCCATCTCGCTCACCGTCCGCGCCGGATGCGGGCACCCCCTCGAGATCAACCAGCGCGTTGCCGTCGCCGGACACGCCTTCGTTCAGCTTCACCAACACGTGGGAGATCGACGGCTGGCGCGTCCGCATCGCCACCACCGCGTCGACCACCTCGTCGATCGAGTGCAGGTCCTCCGCCCCGAGTGGGTGTGCCACTCCTTCTTCCTCGAACAGGCGACGACCACCGCTCTTCGTGCCGAAGTCGAAGAACTTGGGATCGGCGCCGTACATCGGGATGTCGAGGTGCACCGCGAGGTCGCGCTCGAGATCGGTGGTGAGGAACGGCACGAGGTGCGCGCGCCGCGAGTCGGGAATCAACGAGCGGATGCGCTCCATCAGACGCGGCCGTTCGAGCAGCTTGGCGGTGAGCGGCCGCGAGGAGCCGTCGAGCACGGGGACCGTGAACAGGCGGCGTCGGGCATGCGACTGCGGCACGTCGGGCACGAGCGAGAGGTAGTAGTCGACGACGCTCGGGTGGATCGGCTCCGACGTGACGTAGATCATCCGCGCCAGCGGCTGGCGCAACAGGAAGAGCAGGAACAGGTAACGCTCCTCGTAGGGCTGCACGATGATGCCGGAACCTTCGAGCAGCTCGAGCGACAACGACGGCACCACCACGATCGTCTGCGGGTCGGGCGACATCTCGTGCATCGACGCCCACAGGTCGACGAGCCGCGCCTGCAAACGTTCGAAGCGCGCCTGCATCTCGCCGGGCGTCGGCGTTCCGGTGCTCACTCGATCGTCCTGCCTCTCGTCACGGTGTGAGCGGGCGCGGCGTCACCCGCGGTCCGTTCACCACGACACCTTCGGCCCGCAGCATCTCGGCCTGACGGCGCGCAACCGGCGGGGCGAGCACGCCGTCGGCCCGCGTCACCCGCCACCACGGCAACGGCGCGGGGCTCGACGCGAGCAGCTTGCCCACCGCCCGCGCGGCGCCGGGGAACCCGGCCTCGCTCGCCACCCAGCCATAGCTCACGACCATGCCCGCAGGGATGTCCTGCACCACCGCTGCGACGGCGTGGTCGAAGTCGAGCCGATTCTCGGACGTGGCCACGTCAGATGCTCGCGCACATGACGGTGATCATCGCTCCTCGCGGGAGATCACCTTCTCGACCGTCGGCAGGGCAATGCCCGCGAGTTGGTCGAGCAACGCAGTCGCGTCGGTGTCGACGACGATCGACTCCCGGTGCGGCGGACGGATGAACTGCTCGGCAGTCGCGTGGTCGAGGAACGCGAGCAAAGGGTCGAAGAACCCCCGCACGTCGAGGACTCCGCACGGCTTGGCGTGCACGCCGAGCTGCGTCCAGGTGACCACCTCGAAGAACTCGTCGAGCGTGCCGAAGCCGCCGGGAAGCATCACGAACGCGTCGGCGCGGTCGGCCATCGCGAACTTGCGCTCGTGCATCGTCTCCACGATGGTGAGGCTGGTCAGGCCGACGTGCTCCACCTCGTGCTCCTGCAACGCACGCGTGATGACACCGTGCACCTGCCCACCCGCGGCGAGCGCGGCGTCGGCCGCGACGCCCATGAGCCCGACGTGCCCGCCGCCGTAGACCAGGTCGATCCCACGCTGCGCGAGCGCGGTGCCCATCGAGGCCGCGGCCTCCGCGTAGGCGGGGTCGGTGCCGGGGTTCGACCCGCAGTAGACGCTGACCGCGGTCAGGCGCTCGTTCATCGGGTGGTGCTCACTGATTCGTGCTCCTCAATTGCCACGGCCCCCCGGCGACGGTGACAGTTCACCATCCCGGGGGGCCGGAGCACGGAGCAGTTCGCAGGAAGTGATCAGACCTTCATGAGCTCGAACATGTTCTCGCCCATCACCTTGCCGATCGTCTCCTCGTCGAAGCCCATCTCGTGGCAGGTCTCGATGTAGCTCGCCGGGTCGGCGAGGCCCTCGGGGTGTGGCCAGTCGGAGTTGAAGATCACGTGGTCGATGCCGACCGCGTCGATCACCGGCTGCAGCGGGTCCTCCCAGAACGGGGCGACGTACACCTGGCGCTTCAGCACCTCGAGCGGGTGCTCGAGGAACTGCTGCGGCAAGCGGCCGTACGCGTCGAGCAGACGCTCCTGCAGGAGGCCGAGCCAGTTGCTGCCGCACTCGATCGTCGCGATCTGCACGCCGGGGTGGCGCGAAAGCATGCCGTGGCAGATCGCCGACCAGATCGTGTCGGTGATCGGGCGGTCGTGCGTGAGCATGATCGAGAAGACATCCATCTCGAACGGCAGCAGCTCGTTCGAGCGCGGGCCGAGCCAGTCGTTGGCGTAGCGCTGGTAGCCGCAGTCGGAGATGTGGAGCATGACCGGCACGTCGGCCTCCTGCACCCGGGCCCAGAACGGGTCGAACTCGGGGAGGAACGGCGACTTCGAGCCGAGCCAGCCGGCCACCGGCGCGGGCCGCACGAGGATCGCCTTGGCGTCACGCTCGAGCGCCCACTCGAGCTCCTGGATCGCACCCTCGACGATCGAGAGGTTCATCACCGGCGTGGTGAAGATCCGGTCGCGGTGGTTGAAGCCCCAGTCGTCGAACAACCACTGGTTGTAGGCGTGGATGAGCGCCTGGCTCGTGATCGGGTCGTCCATGAAGTTGACCTCGACCACCGACGCCAGCGTCGGGAAGTTCACCACTGCGTCGACGTGCATGCGGTCCATCAGGTCGAGCCGTGCCGTCGGGTCGTTGAACTCGGGGATCGACTTCATCGGGGTGACGATCTCGCGGAACGACTTGCCCGTGGTGTTCTTCGCCGCGAAGTACTCCATGCCCGAGCCCGGCGCCGCCACCACCTCGAAGGTGGGGTTCGGGATGTACGCGGAGATCTTGCCCTTCACCACGACCTTCTTGCGGCCGTCGATCTCCATCACCCGGATCGCGTCGGCGTACTCCTTCGGCACATAGCGCTGGAACGCCTCGGCGGTCTCGTACAGATGCTGGTCGCAGTCGAACACCCGGTTCGGGAGCTCGGTGTAGGTCATGTCGGGGCTGTGGTGGATGAACTCCATGATCGGTCTCCGGGGTCGCCTCGGGGCCACTGGGGCTCGATGTATTTGTACTGAGTACGAAAAAAGTAGAGGTCTGACGGTCGGCCGCCCAGGGTCGAAAGTCCCCGCCCCGGTGTCTCAGCGCGCGACGTACACCGAGCCGACGGCGGGGACGTCGTCGACCTCGTACACGATCCATTCGCGCCGGTACGCCGCTCCCTCGAAGCGATCGAGCCGCGACCAGAGGCCCGTGAGATCTGCAGACGCGAGCACCATCACCACAATCGCGCCGCTCGACCCACCGGGTCGGAGCATCGGGTACCCGTGCCAGGTCGCGAGCTCTCCCGTCACCGTGGCGGATGACCAGGTGCCGCGCGCGTCGGCGAGCACGTGCTCGTTCACCTCGCCCGGGCGCAGCGTGCCGTACGCGACGAGCCGTCGGTCGGGGTCGTCGAGCGCGGCCACCACCGCGGCGTCGACCACCTTCCCGGCGCGCCGCGCGCGGTTGGCCTCCGCCACCATGCCCTCGAGTTCGGCCCGGTCGGTCGCCATGGCCGCCCATGCTCGCGCTCGACCCGCGAGCGCAGTTGAACCGTGGCGGCAGGAGCGGCCATGCTCCACCGATGGGGAACCCCCACGCCGGCCGCCCGTTCACCGACGACGACGGAGCCGTGGCCGCGGCACTCGCCGACGCGAACCTGCCCGCACTCCTGTGCTCGCTCGTGCACATGACCGGCGACCCGTCGTGGATCCGCGACCACCCGCTCCCGGCGGTGCCCTCCACCCTCGACTACCAGGCCGGCCTGAGCGCCGAGCAGCGCGACGCATTGCGCGCGCTCGCGCTCCCCGCAGTGCTCGCGTACCGCGACCGCGGGTGCGAGCCGGTCGACCTCGACCACGACGTCTCGGGCGAGCTCATGGCGTACCTCGCGGGTCGGCCGCTCGAAGGCCGCCTCGCCGACCTGTTCTTCGAGGACATGCAGTTCGCCGGCGGCGACGCGCGCGCGATCACCTGGGGCGACGAGATCCCCGCCGACGCCAAGGCCGCGTCGCCCGTGCTGGTCATCGGGTGCGGCCTGTCGGGGATCCTCGCGGGCATCCGCCTCGCGCAGGCGGGCCTGCCGTTCACCATCATCGAGAAGAACCCGGCGCCGGGTGGTACCTGGTGGGAGAACCGGTACCCGGGTGCACGCGTCGACGTCGGCAGCCACCAGTACTGCTACTCGTTCGTGCCGTCGGATCACTGGAGCGAGTACTACTGCCAGTACCCCGAGCTGCGCGACTACTTCGCGACCGTGCTCGACCAGTACGACCTGCGACCCCACTGCCGGTTCGGCACGCGCGTTGTCGCGGCGACGTGGGACGACACCGATTCCGTGTGGCGAGTGAGGACGGAGCGACCGGACGGGAGCGAGGGCAACGAGGAAGCGCGCTTCGTGGTGAGCGCAGTCGGATCGCTGAACCTGCCGAAGCTGCCCGACATCCCCGGCGCCGACACGTTCGCCGGGCGTTCGTTCCACTCGTCCCGCTGGCCCGCCGACCTCGAGATCGAGGGGACGCAGTTCGCGCTCGTCGGTGCGGGCGCGAGCGGCTTCCAGATCGCGCCGTCGATCGCGGACGACGTCGCGCAGCTCACCATCTACCAACGCACCGCGCAATGGATGGTGCCCAACCCGATCTACCGCCAGCACGTGCCGGCGGGTGACCGGTGGGCATTGCGCCACCTGCCCTTCTACGCGCGCTGGTTCCGGTTCATGATGACGTTCCCCGGCATCTCGATCGGGACGGAGCCGTACCGGATCGATCCCGACTTCACCGACGACACCGACGAGCGCTGGATCAGCGAGTCGAACGCGTTGCGCGGTGAGGCGATGGAAGGCTGGATCCGTTCCCAACTCGACGGTCGTGACGACCTGATCGAGAAGTCGATCCCCGACTACCCGTCGTCGGGCAAGCGACTCCTGCAGGACGACGGCTACTGGCTCCAGGCTCTGTGCAAGCCCAACGTGGAGTTGGTCCGCACCGCGATCGCGCGCATCGAACCCGACGGCATCGTCACCACCGACGGCGTGAAGCGCCCGGCCGACCTGATCTGCTTCGCCACCGGCTTCCAACACAACGACTTCCTCGCGCCGATGGAGGTCACCGGGCGAGGCGGCGTGTCACTGCGTGAGCAGTGGGGTGACGAACCGACCGCGTACCTCGGTGTGTACGCGCCGAACTTCCCCAACTTGTTCTGCTTGTACGGGCCGGGCACCAACCTCGCGCACAGCTCGAGCCTGTTCTTCCACTCCGAGTTCCAGATGAGCCACGCGATGGAAGCGATCCACCTCGCGCTCGCTTCGGGCGCGCGCAGCATCGAGGTGCGGCCCGACGTGCACGACGAGTACGCGGCGTGGCACCAGCAGGAGATCAGCCAGCTCGTGTGGGCGCACCCGTCGATCCGCCACAGCCACTACAAGAACCCGGCGGGCAAGGTGTACACGCTCTCACCCTGGCCGATCGACCAGTACTGGGAGCTGACGCGCGAACTCCGCCCCGCCGACTTCGAACTGGCGTGATCCGCGGTTCGATCAGAGTGGTGTGCGGATGACGCCCGGCATGTCGCCGGTCGACCGCCACTTCTCCAGCTCGCGCTTGAAGTCGACCGCGCTGCCCATGTAACAGGCACTGCGGCTCATGCTCTCGTCGGCGTCCTTGCGCTCGTTGCTCAGGTAACCCGGCGTGCAGTTGGCGAAGTACGCGAAATACGGCAGCGCCGACTGGATGATGTAGTTGAACCAGTCCTCCTCCGCCGGACGGTCGGCCTCGATCACCACTTTCTCCTCGAGCGCGCGGGCGATGATCCACGCGATGTGCTCGGACGTCTTCGTCGACGCGTAGGCGATGTTGATGTGCTGGCCGCCCTGCAGCGCCTGGTTCATGCACAGGTTCGGGAAGCCGTCGGCGAGCGTGCCGTGCAGCGAGTACATGCCCTTGGCCCACGCCTCCGACAGCGTCACACCGCCGGTGCCGACCGGGTCGAACCCGAGGCGGTGGTGGTACGGCGAGGTGTTGTCGAACCCGGTCGAGTAGATGAGCACGTCGACGGGGTACTCGGTGTCACCCACCACGACGCCCTTGGGCGTGACCCGGTCGATGCCCTTGCCGTCGGTGTCGACGAGCTTCACGTTGTCGCGGTTGAACGCGGGCAGGTACTCGTCGTGGAAGCACGGGCGCTTGCAGCTGATCTTGTACCAGGGGAGCAGCTTCTGCGCGGTCTCCGGGTCCTTCACCGTGTCGAGGATGCGCTGGCGCACCTTCTCCATCTGGAGGTCGTCCCACTCCTCGAGCATCCGCGCTTCTTCGTCGTTGCGCGGCGGCATCTTCGGGTCGATGTGGAACATCTCCGTCCAGCCGTCCTGGATGAGGTCGACCTCGGGCTGCATGCCGATGGTGCCCTCGATGAAGTTCTCCATGCGCCGCTCGTGCCAGCCCGGCTCGGCGGTGATCTCGGCCCACTCTTCCGGAGTGGTCGGGCGCTGGTTGCGCGGGCTCACCGACGACGGCGTGCGCTGGAAGACGATGAGCTCCTTGGCCGCCTCGGCCAGCTTCGGCACCGCCTGCACCGCGGTGGCGCCGGTGCCGATGATGCCGACGACCTTGTCGCCGAGCTTGTCCATCGGACTCTCCGGGCCGCCACCGGTGACCTCGTAGTTCCACCGCGCGGTGTGGAACGCGGGGCCCGCGAAGTCGTACACGCCGGGGATGCCGGGCAGCTTGGCGACGTGCAGCACGCCGCCGCAGATGACGACGAACCGCGCGTCGATGACATCGTCACGCGTGGTGGTGACGCGCCAGCGCTGGCGCTCCTCGTTCCATTCCATGCCGGTCACGCTGGTCTGGAACAGCGCGTGCGGGTACATGTCGAACGTGCGGCCGAGCAGCTGCGCGTAGGCGAAGATCTCGGGCGCGGTCGCGTACTTCTGCTCGGGCATGTAGCCGATGCGCTCGAGCAGCGGGAGGTAGGTGTAGGCCTCGACGTCGCACTGGCAGCCGGGATAGCGGTTCCAGTACCAGGTGCCCCCGAAGTCGCCGGCCTTGTCGATGATCTTGTAGTCGGTGACGCCCTGGTCGGTGAGGTACGCGGCGGCGGTCATCCCCGACCAGCCGGCCCCGATGACCACGACGTCGGTCTCCTCGACGAGCGCGTCGCGAACCAGCGGCTCGGCGTAGGGGTCACGGTCGAAGTCGCTGTCGGCGATGTCGACCATGTCGATGTAGTCACGCACCCCGAACTCGATGCGCTTCTGGGCTTCCTCCTCGTACCGACGGTGCAGTTCGTCGGGGGAGATGCTCAGCGACTCGGCCACCTGGATCCTCCAGTATCGGGATACCTTCACGAAACTGGCGGCAACTTAGCGGGGCGGGGACGGTCGCGCACCCGCGGGGAGGGGACCACATGGGACGCACCGTCGTGATCGCCGGCGCTTCGGGCGTGGTGGGCGCCGCTGCGGTGCGGCAGTTCGCCGCCGCCGGTTGGCGGGTGGTGGCGATCTCGCGCCGCCCGCCCGACGACCTCGCCGGTGCCGAGCACCGATCGGTGGATCTCACCGACGCCGACGCGTGCCGGGCCGCGCTCGACGGGCTCACGCCGTCGCACGTGGTGTTCACCGCCCTCAAGGAGCGGCCGGGCCTGGTCAGCGGGTGGACCGACCGCGGGCTGATGGCCGAGAACCTCGCGATGTTCGAGCACTGCCTCGACCCGCTGCTCGACCAGGCTTCCGGGCCGAGCGCGGTCGAGCACGTGAGTCTGCTGCAGGGCACGAAGGCCTACGGCGCCCACATGGGCGTGGCGACGCCCCTCCCCTGCAAGGAGGACGCGCCACGGGTCGAGCACGAGAACTTCTACTTCCTGCAGGAGGACGCGTTGCGGGCCCGCGCCGCGCAGCACGGGTTCGGCTTCACCGTGTGGCGCCCGCAGGTGGTGTTCGGCGACTCGCTCGGCAGCCCGATGAACCCGATCCCGGTGCTCGGCGTGTGGGGGGCACTGCTCCGCGAACGGGGACTGCCGCTCGCGTACCCCGGCGGGGCGCGTCACGTGGGTGAGGCGGTCGATGCCGACATGCTCGGCCGGGCCCTGGTCTGGGCCGCCGACGCGCCCACCGCGCGCGACGAGATCTTCAACGTCACCAACGGTGACGTGTACACCTGGCCCGACGTGTGGCCCGCGATCGCCGAGGCGCTGGGTATGGAGGTGGGCGAGCCGTCGCCGGTGCGCCTCGCCGAGGCGATTCCCGCAGGTGCCGACGAATGGGCGGCGATCGTCGCCCGGCACGGGTTGCGCGCCCCCGCCGACGTGCTCGCGTTCGTGGGCGACTCACCCGTCTATGCCGACATCCTCATGCGTCCGTTCGGCCCGGTGCCCGCGCTCCCCACCCTCGTGAGCACGGTGAAGCTGCGCCAGGCCGGGTTCGCCGAGAGTGTCGACACCGCCGAGATGTTCGGACGCATGCTGCGCCGCCTCCAGGAGCGTGGCTTGCTGCCGCACCCCTGACCGTGCTGCCGCACCCGACGACATGATCTGGAAGACTCACCCGTCCGCACATCGAGCAGCGAGGAATCACATGGCAACCGACCAGAAGGTGGAACAGGCCTGGGACACCCCGTCACACGACGAGATCCCGAACATCACCAAGATGCACGTGGAGTACCTGGAGCAGACCGACGACGACGCGGTCTGGGTCCAGGCGAACATGCACCACGTGATGCTCCGCACGGTCGGGCGGAAGTCGGGCAACGTGCACAAGATCGCGCTGCCGTTCTGGCGCGACCCCGAGGGGGTGCGGGTGGTCGTGGCGTCGTTCGCCGGGCACGAGAAGCACCCCGCGTGGTTCGTCAACCTGCGCGACCGCGATGCCAACCCCGAGGTGCTGGTGCGCGTGCAGGACGGCATCTTCTGGTCGACGGTCGACATCCTCGAGGAGGGTGAGGAGCACGATCGCCTCTACGCCCTGCTGGTGGAGGACCGCGCCTGGTACGCCGACTACCAGAAGCGCACCGACCGCACCATCCCGCTCGTGCGCCTCGTGGAGAGCCGCCCCGCGGAGATGTCCGACTGGGAGTGATCGTCGGGGCGCGCCTGCTCCGGACCGAGTCCGGCGCGGGGCGGGCGCGCCCGACGAATGGGCACATCGGCAGTGCTTCGTTGAACTCGACCGACCCACC
>Ga0302323_100002405_pt1 | contig 15188 bp, 13 predicted proteins | sample Fen_T0_3_FD_201950 | JGI IMG/M metagenome (GOLD analysis project Ga0302323, IMG submission 201950) | Peat permafrost microbial communities from Stordalen Mire near Abisko, Sweden - Fen_T0_3 | ecosystem: Environmental > Terrestrial > Soil > Wetlands > Permafrost | place: Sweden: Abisko... | reverse complement strand
GCAATAGCCTTGACCAGGTTGAAGTCCCAGTACCCGTCGCACAGGTAGAGCACGGGGTAGCGGCGCGATGGATCTTCCTCGTAGGAGCTGGGCAAGCCCACATAGAGCTGATAGGCACGCCCATTCGCCGCTCGCGGCAGGACGCGCACCTCGCTGCCCGCCACGGTCTGGCGCGGGAACGGCCCACGCGAGGGGCTGTCGGCTTCCTGGGACGAGCAGCCGATGCGCGAGCTCGTGCAGCCGGCAACGAGTGCGACGGCAAGGGCAGCGGTGCGCGCATGGCGCGCGGAGAGCGAAGCAGGCATGCACGCCAAAGGTACCACGGTAACCCTACGCCTCCGATTCGCCACAATCGTCTTTTCAAAGCAGAAGGGGTATCCTCGCGCCATGGGCGACGGAGAGAAGAGCCGTCGAGCGCTCGACGAAACCATTCCGGTCAAGGGCTCGTCTACCAGCGAGGCAGGTTCGATTGCGGACGGACTTGCGGGCACGCAATTACAGCACTTCGCCCTGGTGCGCTTGCTCGGCCGCGGCGGCATGGGCGCGGTGTACTACGGCACCGACCTGTCCTTGGATCGCCCCGTGGCCATCAAGGTGCTGGCCCTCGACGTCGCACAAGATCCGGAAATCGCCGACCGCTTCGTGCTGGAGGCGCGCGCCCAGGCCCGCCTGCGCCACCCCAACGTCGCGCAAATTTTCTTCATCGGCCAGGATCGCGGGTTCCACTTCTTCGTCATGGAGTATCTGGAGGGCCCGGGCCTGGATGCCCTGCTGGCCAAGGGCACGCCCTTGCCCGTGACCGATGCCCTCGATTACACCCTGGCAGCGGCGCGCGGTCTGCGCGCCGCCTTGGCCCACGGTTTCGTCCACCGCGACGTGAAACCATCGAACCTCATGCTCGACAACGAGTCGGGCATCAAGCTCCTCGACTTCGGCCTGGTTAAGAGCATGCACGGGGATGCCCAGCTCACGCGCGATGGCGCCATCATCGGCTCGCCGCTCTACATCTCGCCCGAACAAGGACGCGGCCAGGTGGCCGACCACCGCTCAGACATCTATTCGCTCGGCTGCTCGCTGTACCACATGCTGTGCGGACGTCCGCCCTTTAGCGGGCCGTCGCCGGTCGGCATCATCACCATGCACGTCACCGATCGCGCGCCCGCTGTGCGCGACCTGAATGCACAGGTGCCGCAGTCGGTGGCCCGCATCGTCGAGCGGATGATTGCCAAGAAGCCCGACGATCGCTTCGCCGACTACGACGAATTGATCGCCGCACTGGAGGCCGTCCGCGCCCCGCGCCGCGAGCTGGGTGGCATGGGGGCGCGCGGGATCGCCCTTGGCATCGACAGCCTGGTGCTGCTGGTTGCCGCGTACTTTCTGCACTTCCTGGTGCTGCCGCTGGCCCTGGTCTACTTCGTCTTGTTCCATCGGTTGCTCGGGCAAACCCCGGGCAAGTGGCTGCTCGGCATCCGGGTCGAGAGCGTGACCGGTGGTCGCATCACGTGGAAGGCTGCGCTGATCCGATTCGCGGGCTTGGCCTGGGGACCGCTGGCGTGGACCCTGCTGGTGGGATTCGTCTACACCTTACACGGCGACGAACACGTGTCGTTCCAACCGTCCAGCCTGACCCTGTCGCAGCTGGCGGTGCCCATCGTCTACATCGCGCTGGCCACCAGCATCCTGGTTGGCTACCTGGCCGGCTTCCTGCTGGTCGCCTTTCATCCCAAGCGCCAGGCCTTGCACGATCTACTGGCCAAGACTGTGGTCTACATCAAATCCCGGGCACCCGCTGGCGAGATGGCCCTTGCCGTCCGAACCACCACCGGCATTAGCTTGTCGAGGCATCGCTAACATGACGAACGAATCTTCCGGGCAGACATCGGCCGCGACGGCGGGCAGGGCGCGCTGGCTGGCGCGCGCGGGCGTGCTGGTGGCCCTGGGGCTGCTACTGCCCGCCACGCTGCGGCCCTGTTTGACCTGGCACCCAACCCAGGCGGGCCTGCTATGCGCGATGGTGTTCGCGGGCGCGGGCCTGCTGGGTTTTCTGCTGGCCACCGCCCTGTGGAACCGGGCACTGCTGCGCGGCCGCCTGCACGGCGAGGTTGCGCGCGGGAACCTGGCCGCCGGAATCGTGGCCGCGGCCCACGCGGCTGCCACTGGCATCGTCGCAGCCCACACCTTCGTCGCCGACACGCTGGCCACTCTTCCGGTGGGCGGGATCTTCTTTGTGGTGTCCGTGGTCGCGCTGGTGGCGCTCTCGCTGGTCTTCCGGGGCCTCACCAGCTACGCCGACGACCAGGAGATCCTGGGCGAGAATCTCGCGGCGGCGACCAGCTACTCGGGGTTGGTGGTGGCGCTATCCATCATCGTCGGGCACGCGGCGGACGGGGCCTTCGTGGGCTGGCTGCCGGCCCTACACGGGTTCGCCGTATTCTTGCTTTGGGCCGTCCTGCTCTATCCCGTCCGCCAAATCGTCGTGGGGCGACTGTTGCTCGGCTTTCCCCTGAGCGCGCGTGGGGGCGCCCTTGACCGCGCCATCGCGCAGGATCACGACTGGGTGGTGTCGTGCGTGGAAGCCGCTGGTTACCTGGCCGCAGCGTTGCTGGCCACGGGGATTTCATGAACGTGGCCCCAAGCGAAACCGCGGGCTACGCGCGGTTCGCCGATCGCGTGCGTGGCGCGGGCCTGCTTTCGGATCCATGGCTCGACGGCCAGCCGCGCTTCGCCACCCAGGCACTGCACCTGACCGAGCACGACTGGCAAGCCGTCGCGCAAGCCGCCGAGGCCATGGCCCAGGTTCACGACGAGCTGGTCCGACTGGCCGTGAAAGATACCGGACTTTTCGATTCCTATTTCAAGCTGGGACCGGTGGGCAAGGCGATGTGGGAATGCGCAGCGCCGCGCTGGCACGGTATCGCCCGCGCCGACGTATTCCTGACCGCGGACGGCCCCACGTTCTGCGAGCTGAATTCCGACACGCCCAGCGGCCAAGCCGAGGCGGTCACCTTGTCTTCCATGTTCGCCGACGGTGAAGGGCGCGATCCCAACCTAGCGTTCGAAGAGCGCTTCTGCGCCTACGTGGCCCACGAGGCACACACAATTGGCAAGGCTATGGCCGGGCTTGCGGTGGGCATCCTCTACCCCACGGAATTCACCGAAGATCTCGGTCTGGTGCTGCTCTACGAGCGCTGGCTGGTGGCGCGCGGCGCGCGCGTGGTACTGGGCTCGCCCTTCAATCTGCGGCCTGCGCCGGCTGGCCGGGTGGCACTGCTGGGCCAACCCTGCGATGTGTTCATCCGCCACTACAAGACCGACTGGTGGGCCGAGCGCGAGCCGGTGTGGCTTTGCGATGCCCCCTTTCCCGATGCCGAGCCCTTGTCCCAGGCCCTGGCCCTGCTGCTCTCCGCCGAGATCGACGGGAAGATCGCCGTGCTCAATCCCTTCGGCGCCATCGTGCCGCAGAACAAGCGCAGCCTGGCCTTGATGTGGGAAGAGCGGCGGCGCTTTTCGGCCGAGAGTCAGGCCGCCATCGCGCGCTACCTGCCGCCCAGCTTTCGTTTGGAAACCCAGTCGCTGCCGTCGCTGCGGCAAGAGCGCGAAGCCTGGGTGCTCAAGTCCGACTACGGCTGCGAGGGTGAGGAAACCATCGTGGGCCGCGCCACGCCGCAGGCCGTGTGGGAAGAGTCCCTGGTCCAGGCCGTGCCCGGCCGCTGGATCGTGCAAAGGTGTTTCGAGCCCGTGCGCGATTCGTCCGGCCACGAATGCAACCTTGGCGTTTATCTGATCGCCGGCGCAGCCTGCGGCCTGTACGCCCGGCGCTCGGTCGGCCCCACGGACGCGAGCGCGCTGTCGACCGCGGTGCGCATCGTGGAGGCTCGATCGTGACGGATCCCGCACTTCTCGGACACAAGTCCTTTCACCGCCTGGTGTTCATCACCCGCGATGACCTGCTGGCCGCGCGCTGGTGGCACGAGGGCATGCAAGGCGTGGCTGCCACATCGCCCAACCGCCGGACCGCGCTCAAGTACCTGGTTGGTCTGGGCGGTCTGTTCGGTGCCGGCCTGCTTCTGCGGGCCGGATGCAATGCCCTAAGTGACCCAGCCGTAAATATGGACGCGCTGGAGCTTCAATACAAGGAAGGTTGGTCTGTCGGGGCGCCCGGGCAAGCACTGACCATCCCCGATCTTTCGGCAGCCGATAGCGAAGGCAACACCCACTGGTCCACCGGGCTCAACCTGCTGGGCCAGGACCTGTCGCCGGGCGATCCCGCGCTGGTGCCGTTCAACGTGCGCACGCTATTTGAAGTGCTCAACAATCCGCGCGGCGCGGGACTTGGTCCCCTGCTGCGCCCCATGCACAGCGTGGCCATGGACGTGGGCAACCATGCCGCGCAGGCGTTGGCCGCCATGTTTTCCGACGACGCCGACCGCAAGAGCACGGCCCTCATCCTGGACATGCCCGGCCCCCTCAGCGTGGCCGCCGCGGCGGGCGTGGCCAAGGTGTTCGCGCCGGTTTTCCTGTTCGACAACTGGCCCCACCCTCTTGGCGTGGTACCAAGCCATCAGACCCTGGCCGCTTCGATCTATCACCGGCCGGATTTCGTCTCCGCCAACGCCCATCGCGAGATACCCGCGCCGCCAGCCTTCGTCCTCGATAACCAGCGCCTGTCCCCCTACCGGGACGAAAGCGACCGTTTCGACAATCGCTACCTGGCCCGACTGCCCGGGACCGACAAGATGGAGGCACTCGGCATCAAGCGCGTCCTTTACGTGACAGCGTCCCCCGAACCCCACGAAATGGACGATCTGAACGACGATTTCGTCGCGTTGAAAAAGAAGGACATCGACGTCAAGATGATCGCCCTGTCCGACTTCGCGCCGGCCCCAGCCGAGCTGCTGCAAGCCAACCACATCCCGCCCACCGATCGCACCTACTACTACGGTGGGCATCCCCACGGCAGCCTCTTCTTCTGGTCGAGGTACCACTGGTACTCGCCTTCGTACTCGGGCCGAAGTTGGAGCGGCAGCCTGCCCCGCTCCGTGTCGACCGGGCAAAGCTTTGCGCCCTCCCCTCGCCCAACCATCTTCTCGTCACGGACGGTCGGCGGACTGTCGGGCGTCGGCAAACAGAAACCAAGCGGGTTCGGCCGCGTCTCGTATCGCTCGGGCGGCGGTGGCTTCGGGCGCAGCGGCTCCTTTGGCCGCAGCAGCTTCAGCGGTTCAGGATAGGAGAAGTTCGTGGACTACACATTCTTCGGCGTACAGATCGCAATCAAGGCCTTCTTCAAGGATCCCTTGCGCCAGCAGTTGGCCAAGGTCATCGCAGAGTCCGATGCCGAGCAGACCCTGTTCGAAAAGCGCGCCTTCTGGAAGAAGCTGGCCGCTGTCGGCAACCAGGCCATGCCGGTGTTCGAGCTGGGCTACTGGGATCTCATCCGCGGCGGCAAGGCGCAGGAGGAATTCGAAACCTGGTGCTCTGAGATTGAAGGCGCGCTGGCCTCCGAAAAAGAAGAGATGGGCGCTGAGGCCGACGAGGTCAATCGCTTGTCCGCCAACAAGGACTACATCCTGCTCACCGCCGCGGTGTTGGTCGAACGCGGTTCCAACAGCGATCTGACGCTAGGCGAGCGCTGCGATCTGCCCGAATCCGACTACTTCACCCGCCAGACCTTCGCCAAGCTCCTCGGCAGTTTTCCCCTGCTCAATTTCGGCAACGTGGAAGCCGATGCCGTGTACCTGATGCCCGGCAGTGAGGCCGACGGCTTCTCGCAAGAAGATCTACTGGGCGGCGGGTACGAGTATCTGAAGCCGCTGACGTGAGGCCGCGCCATTCTCGGATGGACGTTGGTCTCATGCCACCCGCGCGAAGATTCTGCCAACGTCTTTCCCAAGGGCGACGTTTCTATGGGCATGAAGGTGGAACACACGGCGGACATCGAGGCGGACATCAGGGCGCTCCTTGCGCAGGCGGGGTGGCTGCGACGGTTCGCGCGGGCGCTGCTCCACAACGCGGACGACGCCGAGGATCTGGCCCATGACACCTTCGCGACGGCGTTGCGCCAACCTGCCGCGGGCGCCGGGCGAGCCTGGCTTGCCACGGTGGCGCGCAACCTGGCGGTGGACCGTTTCCGCGGCGCCGCCCGTCGAGCGCGGCGCGAAGAAGCCGCGCAGGGATGCGACGCCGGCCGCGTAACCACGCCCGAGGAGCTCGTCGGAAACGCGCAGATTCACCGGCACGTGGCCGAGGCGGTGGCGAACTTGGCCGAACCCTTCAGGCAAACCTTGGTACTGCGCTTCTACCAAGGCCTATCGTCGGTGGAGATCGCGAAGAAGCTGCGCGAACCCGAGGGCACCATCCGCTGGCGGGTGAAGGAAGGGCTCGGTCGCGTGCGCCGCGAGCTCGACCGCCGTCACGGTGACGATCGAGCGGTGTGGGTGGCGGCTTTGGCGCCGCTCGTGCCCAAGGCGGATGCGCCCGCCCCGCGCCTGCCACGGTCCGCGCGCAGCTTCCCCACGCCCCTGCACCTGGCCGCGACCACGATGGGCTTGCTGTCCGTCGCGGTGACCGCCTTCGTCCTGCGCACGCCCCGAAGCGATGGGGACAAGGACGACCCGCTGCCGCCTTCGGTGGCAAACGCGCCTGTGCCACGAACGACGCCGGCCGTCCGGTTGAACCTTGCGGATACGCTCGCCCCGCAGGCCGGCGCAGTCGCCGCGCTTCCGCCCGGCCCTGGACGCGTCGATGCCCAGTCACTCGCCGAGGAATTGCTGGGCGCGGTGCAAGGCAACGACTACGACGCCTTCGTAGCCAAGGGTTCGGCGTCCTTCCGGGCCGCGGTGGCCACCGTGGGTTTCGAGCGGCTGAGCTCGAAGCTCGGCGGGCGCCTGGCGCAAGGCCACCGCGTGACCACGCTGGGATCCGTGCGCCGGCCCGAACATATCGACTGGATCTTCAAGATCGAGTTTTCCGACGACGGAGACGACGCCCTTGCCATCTTGCCCATGGACGGGTGGCAAGTGGCTGGTTTCATCATCAACGACCCCTTCCCCATGCCCGTGGAGACTTCACCATGAACAAACGCACCTTCCTGGCCCTGGTTCCAGCGTTCGCGCTCGTCCTCGCTGCCCCGCACGTCGCCCATGCCGAGGGCGCCGCGCCTGCCGAAGCAGAGAAGCTTCTCCATCGGTTGATCGAAGCGGTGAAGGCCGAGTCCTACGACGCCTTCCTGGCCGATGCCGATGCCAACATGAAGAAGCAGCTTAGCCGCCAGCAATTCGAAGGCTTGTGCGGCCTGTACACCAAGCCGCTCAAGCAGGGGTACACCCTGAGCTACTTCGGCCAGCTCAAGCAGCGAGGCATGGCGGTCTACGTGTGGAAAGTCGCCGCCGCGGGCGCACCCGACGAAGCGCTGGTCCGCCTATGGGTCAAGGACGGCAAAGTCGGCGGCGTGGTGGTGCAATAGCCAGCCCGGCCAGCGAACGAGCCAATCCAGTCGTCCAATTGATCGTCGGCGGCGACAATCGCCGCCTGGGCCACGACTGCCCTGGAGCCCGACCCAGCCCCATAGTAAAGTGCCTTCCCATGCCGTCCGTCTTCCGCTTTGCGGAGCTTGGCGTGTGCGTCGCCTGGGTCGCTGCCGCCGCTTCGTGCGCTCGCCAGTCCGTGCCGGCCAGTAACAGCACCACCCGGCCCAGCCTCGGTGCGGAATGGGTCGCCCACAAGGACGGCTGCAACCTCTACAGCTACGAATACTACGGCTACCACTTGCTTGCCCGTTGTGGTGAATCTCCGGCCACCGGAACCTCCGAGGCTGTGGAAACTCTATTCGACTACGGCGGGTGCCGCGGCTACCGCTTCAAGTACGGCGACTGGCACCACTTCGTGCTTTGCGGCCCTCCCGTTTCGAGTGGCCCAGCGAAACGAAGCCTTCTGGACCAGCCGATTGAAACCCTCACCACCATCGCCGGCTGCCAGGTCCGCAAATTCGAGTACTACGGTTGGCATCAGTACCTCGATTGCGACCCAGTCGGACCAATGCCCCCAGCCGGCCCCAACCTCGACGTGGAACCCCTGTTCTCGTTCAACGAGTGCGATGCCTTCCGCTACGAGTACTACGGTTGGCACTACGTCGTGCGCTGCGATCCGCAGAGGCGCTGGGCACCTCTGCCACAATCGAAGCTGACCCAACCTATCCAAACCCTGGGGACCGTTGGCGATTGCACCGCCCATCGTTTCGAATACTTCGGCTGGCACGATTTTGTGCGTTGCCAGCAGCAAGCCGTTGCCACGGTCTTCTCTTCAGTGAGCAACTGCCACAACTACGGCATCCCCATCGGCCCAGTCCGAATCCTTCCGGGACCACCAGGCGGCTGCCCCGCCCATGAAGAGACCGTCGTGACGATCGGTGTGGCCCCCACAGGCGCATGGCTGCCCATGGGCTACTAACACTTCCTTCGATCCAAGTGAACGCCCGGGAATTGCGGCGGCTAGGGCTTGATTCGGCCGATGCGACCAAGCCCGGACTCAGTGAACCACATATTGCCGTCTGGCCCCGCGGTGATGCCACTGAGCAATGCCAGCGCATTGAGACCGGGAAGCATCGTGATGGTGCCAGTGGGCGAGATTCGTCCAAGGCCCGTGGCCGTGAACCAAAGGTTACCGTCCGGCCCAGCTGCAATGCTGGAGGGAGCGCCCACCCCGTTCGTAAGTGTGAACTCCGTCATCGTTCCGTCGGGCGTGATGCGTCCGATCTTGCCTTCGAACATCTCCGTGAACCAGATGTTGCCGTCTGGTCCGGCAGCGATGCCCCTTGGCCAACTGAGGCTGGTGGAAATCGGATACTCGACCATCTTCCCGCTGGTGGAAAGGCGTCCGATGGCATTGTTGCCCTCGTCGGAAAACCATAGATTCCCATCTGGCCCGCTGGCGATCTGTCGCGGAGAGATGCCCAGGGCGTAGTCGGCCGTGTCGCCGCCGGGTGTAATTCGGCCAATGCTCGTCGCCCCGGCAAACCACAGATTGCCGTCAGGTCCGGCTGTAATGCCCATCGGTGTACGGGTCGAGTCGAGGGAGAACTCAGTGATGGTCCCGTTCGGGGTGATGCGGCCGATCTTTTCGCCCTGCTGCTCGGTGAACCACACATTGCCATCTGGGCCACCAATGATTCCGTAGGGCTGGCAATTCGGGGTCGGCACAAGGAATTCGGTGATGACACCCGTCGTGGTGATGCGGCCGATCTTGTTGCCGTCGAAATCCGTGAACCACAGGTTGCCGTCTGGCCCCGCGGTGATGCCGTAGGGATCACCATTGGCCGCTAGGATCGGATACTCGGTCAGCGCTGGCGCGGCAGTGCCACCACAGGCCATGCCGAGGCAAACCAAGCACAACCCAACTGGACGAGAGGCGGAAGCTCTCATGATGCGTGCGGAGCGTATCACGAATCCGTACCCGCGTGGCCAAGGGGCGGTGCCGCGCTGTCACCGCGGAGAAGACGGCACAGGTTGGCAGCTAGCCGTCAACTTGGGGAAGGGTCTATCCTGTGGCTCTTTGAGGGACGACACACAGGGGATTTCAATGAGACCAAGGACCACCCTATTTCTGAGTGCCCTATTCTTGAGTCAGCTACCCGTCCCAGGAGCCTGGGCGCAAGATGTGCCGCCCGCCCTCGAACGCGGCATCGAGGTTTCGGCGGGGCTCGGGGTCTCGCGCCCCATGGGAAAGGGCATCGCTTCCGACGACCACGCCCTTTCCTACAGCGTCCCCGCCATGATTCCGTTCACGCTCGGCGCCGGGTATCGGTTTGGCGAATACGTCTATGCCGGCCTGTTGCTTGGGTATGGGTTCGGATTCACGGATCACTGCCCGACAGGCATGAGCTGTTCGGCGGACTCTCTGGTATTTGGGTTCGAAGTTCGAGGGTACTTGCCCAGCGGAAGCTCGCTCCCTTTGTGGGGTAGTCTTGGTTTCGCCTACGAATCGCTCGACATCGGGTTGGCGGTAGGTGGTCTCAGCGCAGGTGGAAGCCTTGATGGCTATCAATATCTCGCCTTGAAGGTTGGTGGTGATTACAGGCTCGCCCGTCAGTTCGCGATCGCGCCCTACCTCGGCTTCGACCTCGCGCGCTTCGGCGGCGTCAGCTCGGGTGGCCGCAGCCAATCGATCCCCGACGATCAACAGAGCTGGCACATGTGGTGGACGCTGGGGGCCCGCTGCGCCTACACCTTCGGCCTCTAGTTCTGACTCGTTCGCTCGGTCTTGATCTGTGGAGAATGTCCGGCAACTGGGTACGAGCACGTGAGGGCGCCGACCTGAATCGCCCCTAGACTACAGGCACTGCTCAAGCGTCAGGCTCTCGCTGGTGCCGTCGGGCTTGGTGAGCGTGGCCTCCCCGCAGACTGCCGTGAAGACCAACGATTCGGTCTTGTTGCGGTTCGGTCCGGACGAGAAGGTCGTGGTCACGCTGCCACCCGTGGGATAGCAGCAGGCGGTGTCCCCGTAGGCGACGGCATCGAAGGTCGTCGTGCTGGTGTAATGGGCAAGGTTGTGTTGGACGATGATCGAGCCGTTGACCACGCGTACACCGCCCGAGCCGGTGACGTTGATACCGCCGGGGCCAGTCGACACCGTGTGGTCCCAGCGAAGCAGCGAATCGGCCTCGCCGGTCAGGTGACTGCCGCTGATGGTGAGCGTGCGACTGGCCGCGCAGCCCGTCGCACCGCAGGCGAGGATCACGCCGTCGTTGCTGGGCGCCGGCGCTACCGTGCTGTCCCAGCCGGTCCCCGCGCCGAAGGTGTTGTGGGTGATGGACTTGGAATTGCCCTTCAGCCCAGTCCAGGTGCGCGTATTGCCGTCGGCCGCGGTGGTCCTGGTCAAGGTGCAATTGGCCACCTGATTATCCATGAAGGGTGAGCTCGCATCACAGCTCGCACCGTAGTTGAGGATGAAATCGCCGCTCCACACCGCCGAGGCGGTCTTGCCATTCCTCAAGGTCACCGAGCAGCTCGCCGGTGTGTACGCGTAGGGATCGGCAGCGGGTCCGCTCCACTTCGGAGTCAATGCAGCTCCGGAACAGGTCCACGTGGCGGCCCACGCGGGACGGATGGGATTGAGCTTGTCCCACAACCAGGCAGTCGCGCTCCTGCGTTCGCGCGGCAAGGGGTTCAGGCCCAGCGCCGACTGGCTTTCTGTGTTGTTGAGCGCACCGCTGACCGCGCTCACCGCGACCTCGGACCCGCTGAGCTCGTCGGTTTCCGTGGCCGGACACCCGGTGAGCAGACAGACGCCGAGTCCTATGACCGGCACGGCTGCAAGAGAGACGAGATTCCAGTTCTTCATCGTTGCCTCCAGTAAGTTGCGCTATCCGGACCGCTTATGGCCCTCACCCTTCAGACACCGCAGCCGCACGAAACTGCAAGACCATTGTGGGGCAGGCACACAAAGCGCGCAACTGGCGGGGTCGAGCGACCTCAGCCAGCCAGTCGCAACAGCGAACTGCTCAGGGCTTCGCAGACCTGTTCCATGCGGCTGGCCGCGAGGCTGTTGATGCGGCCGCCGGTTTCTCCCTGGGCGTACAGCAGCAAGGTCACGTGGCTGTCCACGATGACGGGCGACACGAGCACGTCGGTGGGTGGCTGGCAGCGAAGCGCGGCCCACAGCGGCCCCTGCACGGCCATGCCGTCGGGTGGCGGCAGGCCGCGGTAGGTTGCACGCCGGCTGCGGGCGATGCGGAAACACGAGGGCAGCGACAGCGAGAAGCTCATGCTCTCGACGTCGGGCCGCACCTCTCCGTCGGAAAAGCCGAATCGCCCGCGCGCGATGGCGCCGGCCACCGAGAACATGGCACCCACGCCAAAGCAAGTGCGCATGAAGGCGAATAGGCTGTCCGAGAGATCCTGTTGGTCGGCGGCAAAGCGGATCTGATCGACGGCCAACTGTGCGCCCGCATGGGTGATCGGCACCACCAAGGGCGTGAGCGGATGGCGCGACGCCACCCGCGATGGCTTGGGCGGCGTGCGGGCGTCGAGCGGTGGAATGTAGGTCAATGGGGTGGGCGTGAAGCAAAGTGCGTCTTCCATCACCTCGACAGGCGCGCCAGGTTCGCGCGTGGACGTGCCTGGCTTGAGCGGCGCCAGGCGGATCTCTCGCGGGATGCTTGGCTGGATCCCTGGTTGGATCCCCTTTGGCGCCTTCCGGTGGGTGCGCAACGCCGGTCTGATGTCATCAGGTTCGGTTGGTGGCCTCCTGGGCACTGTTTGCTGCGGTGCCGGCAGGGACACTGCAGCCGGCCGAGCGACGCCTGGCTTGTTCTTGCGCTGCACTCCATAGAGAAGCTCAAGGTGATGGGCGACGGCCAGCTCGGTGGCCACCATGGGGTCAACCGTGGCGCCAAGGATGAACGCCAGTCGATCAAGCGCGCGCGGGTTGGCGGGGTTCGCCATGGCAACCGCGACCCGTCGGCGGTTGGTCATGAACAGGGGAATGGCCTGCAGCTCGACAGCCTGATGGACCACCAGCCGCCGTCGCAGCGTCCGTTCGGCGCGCGCAAAATCCGCTTCGAGCGCGGGCGGCACGCCAAACTGTTCGGCCAGGGCCAGCGCGACCTGATCGTTCGTCAGCATGGCACATTCCACGAACCAAGTTCCCAGGCGCACGCCACGCGCATGCTGCTGCGCCAACCCCGTTTGCAGTTGGGCCTCGGTGACAAGGCCACGCTTCACAAGAATTTCACCCAGCCTCATGCCGTCCTCGTTGTTCATGCACGAGCCTTCGCCTCCATGCTTCAGGTCGATTTCTCGTCATCTCGCGAATGCTATCGGCACCTGCACAAAGGTTCTGTAGCCCCATCGCTGGCGAAAGCCGGCGCGCCGACGGACCTAGCGCACACGCAAAGACCTTGCACCCAAAGACGTGGTGCAAGAACATGGCGCCCGATCCCAAGCTCTCTACTCGCTGCGAAGCACACACCATGTCGCCCAAGCCAAAACTGCGTCGGACAAAGCAACAACGTTTGCCGAGTGGCCCGTTGCTCAGCGAACGTCTCGCGTCCGCCGTCCAGATTCACCAGCAGGGCCAGGCTCAACAGGCGGCTGAGCTCTACCGTTCGATCCTGGCCGATTCACCCAACCAGGTGGACGCCCTGCACTTTCTCGGGGTGGCCGAGCATCAGCTGGGCGACTCGGAAAGCGCACTTGCGCACATTGGACAGGCCTTGAAGCAGATCCCCGATCACCCGGATGCCCTCAACAATCGCGGCAACGTCCTGAAGAAACTGGGTCGCCTCGACGAGGCCGAGGCGGACTACCGGCACGCGCTCGCAACCCGCGCCAGCGATCCCAACGCCCTCAGCAACCTGGGAACCGTTCTTCGCGCCAAGGGCGATGCGCAGGGCGCGGTCGCGCTGTTTCGCGAAGTGATCGCCATGCGACCTGACCACGCACCGGCTTGGCAAAACCTGGGCCATGCGCTAGCCGATCTCAACCAACTCGAAGATGCGCTCAAGGCCCAATTCGAAGCCATGCGCCTGGCCCCCAAGTCGGCCGATTCGCATCGCTATTTGGGCGCCATGCTCTTTGCCGTCGGCCGCATCGCGGAGGCCACCGAGATCTACCAACGCTGGCTTGCCCTCTACCCCGACGATGCGCGGGCCCAGCATTTCGTCGCAGCTTGCACTGGCCAGATCGTGCCAGCGCGCGCCTCGGACGATTGCGTTCGCGCCGAATTCGAGCACTTCGCCGCCAATTTCGAGGGCACCCTGGCCAGGCTGGAATACCAGGCACCCAGGCTCGTCGCCGAAGAAGTGGCGCGCCTCCTGGGCAACGAAGAGCCGCGCCTCGCCGTCCTTGATGCGGGTTGCGGAACCGGCCTTTGTGGCCCCTACTTGCGGCCCCGGGCCGCCTTCATGATTGGCGTCGATCTGTCGTCCGCCATGATCGAATTGGCGCGTAAGCGCTCTCTTTACGATGCACTGGTGGTCGAAGAACTGACCGCCTACCTCCGTCGCCACGAACGAACCAGCGACCTGATTGTGTCCGCCGACACCTTGGTGTATTTCGGCGATCTTGGCGACGTGGTGGCGGCCGCCGCCAAGACACTGCGCCCTCACGGCGTGCTGGTGTTCACCGTCGAGCGAGCACAGCCCGAAGACGCGCCGAACGGCTATCGCATCAACCCGCATGGCCGCTACAGCCACACTGGCGACTATCTTTTACGCACCCTTGCCGCGGCTGGGTTCATCGCGCCCTCGCTGCGTGAAGTCCAGCTACGCAAGGAAGCCGACGCCTGGGTCGAGGGCTGGCTGGTCAGCGCGCGCGTGCCAGACTCGGCTCATCACGGTTCCACACCCTAGAAAGCATCATCATGAGCGACCCCATCTTTTGGCACCGCCTGCAATTCGGTTTCACCGTCACCTACCACTACCTTTTTCCCCAGCTCACCATGGGACTGGCGCTGTTCATCGTTGTGTTGAAAGTGCTGGCCCGCCGCACGGGACAGCCGGCGAACAGTGAGCGCTACCAGGACGCGGCTCGATTCTGGATCCGCATCTTCGGCATCAACTTCGCCGTGGGCGTGGTCACCGGCATCCCCATGGAATTCCAGTTCGGCACCAACTGGGCACAGTTCAGCCAACGCGCGGGCGGTGTCATCGGCCAGACCCTGGGCATGGAAGGCATGTTCGCCTTCTTCCTTGAATCCAGTTTCCTGGGGCTGCTCATCTGGGGCGAAGAGAAATTCGGACGAAAGATCCATGATCTGGCCGCGTGGGCGCTGTTTGCAGGCTCGTGGCTTTCCGGCTACTTCATCATCGCCACCAACGCCTTCATGCAACACCCGGTGGGCCACCGAGTGTCGCTGGACGGCACCTTCCAGATCGCCAGCTTCCTCACCTTCTTGCTCAACCCGTGGGCGCTGGTGGCCTACGCGCACAACATGATCGCCGCGGTGGTCACGGCCTCGTTCGTGGTGACTGCGGTCGGCGCCTACTACACCCTGCGCGACCTCCACGTTGAGCAAGCCAAGATCTTCCTCAAGGTCGGCGTTGTCATCGGGCTGCTGGCCAGCCTACTGGTGGCTTTCCCGACCGGCGACCAGCAAGGCAAGATGGTGGCCAAGCACCACCCCATCGCCCTGGCCGCCATGGAAGGCCGCTGGAACAGCGGCACCTGGGCCGAGATCAATTTCATCGGCCAGCC
>Ga0302323_100002403_pt1 | contig 15191 bp, 12 predicted proteins | sample Fen_T0_3_FD_201950 | JGI IMG/M metagenome (GOLD analysis project Ga0302323, IMG submission 201950) | Peat permafrost microbial communities from Stordalen Mire near Abisko, Sweden - Fen_T0_3 | ecosystem: Environmental > Terrestrial > Soil > Wetlands > Permafrost | place: Sweden: Abisko... | reverse complement strand
GGACAGGACGCCCCCTGGCGGGTGGTTAGCGTTCAAATCTGCGCTAGGTGCGGACGCCAGCCCACAGGAGTTTCTCTCCGACCTAGGTAGCGATGGAGGCGCCGTTCTATTCGTGGACAGCCTCGACTTCTTCGACGACCCCGCCAAGCGAGCCACCGTCAAGGACCTGGTGCGGGCTGCGGCCGAGGTGCCAGGGTTCCAGGTCATCGTCACGGCGCGAACCGACTTTGGTAGGGATGACCCGAACTGGCTTCCAACCGAGGCGCTCGCCAAACTCGGTCGTGCGCCCACTGTCGTGATCGAGGAGCTTGGGAACGAGGACATCGACGAGCTCAGAATGGCTGTTCCGGCTCTGCGTGCCCTGCTCGCTGATAATCACCCGGCTCGTGAGATCGCCCGCAATCTGTTTCGGTTGTCCCGACTGAGTGAGGTGCAGGGTTCGGCGGATGAGCTTCGGTCCGAGGTGGACCTGCTCGAAAGGTGGTGGAAGACGGCTGACGGTCCCCCCGAGGGGCGACGGGATCGGGCGCGACTACTGGCCGACCTGTCCGAGGCCGCACTGGCGTCCAGAGACCACATCGACACCCGCGCCGCACCGCCCGCAGTCAATGCGCTGATCGCGCGGGAGACGCTGCGCGAGTTGAGCCTTGATCGCCTCACGTTCCGGCATGACGTTTTGCGGGACTGGGGTATTGCAGCACTACTGCACGACGACCCCTCGAAGTTGAAGAAGCTCCCCCTCACTCGTCCCGCACCGGCCGCGATCGCTAGAGGTGTGGAAATCGGAGCTCGGTTCGCGCTGGAACGGTCGGCCGACGGCCAGTGCTGGATTCGCTACCTTCACAAGGTCAGCCCTGAGGGGGCACACCCCTCTTGGCGACGCTGGTCGCTCCTAGCAGTCCTACGTTCGGAGCTTGCCCTCACCCTCCTGGACCACGTTGCCGCATCACTCTTCGAGCGAGATGGCGCCCTTTTGCGAGAGCTGATCCGCACAGCACTCGCTGTCGAATCCCGTCCCCTTGCCGAGCTGCTCGCGGAACAAGGGGCTGATGTAACGTCGATCCCGCCGGGCGTGTACGCTCCGAACAATGCCTCGTGGAGCAGGTTGGGTTACTGGCTTCACATGCGCCGAGCAGATCTCCCGATGCCGGTTGTGCCGGATGTGGTCGAACTCTTCCAGAGTCTGTCGTTCGTTAGCTCCCCGCTTACGCCGAAGATAGCGGGGGACCTCGCGGACTGGCTCGAGGAAATCGAGGACGCTGCGGATTGCCACTCCTTCGCGACGGATCTGCCGCGTTTCGCGACCGCGTTTCAGCGTCACGAGCTAGGAAAGCTGGCACGGGATATCCGGCGTTCCTTCCTCCTGATGGCGTCCCACGTCCCCGACAGAGCGAGGAGATACCTCCAACGCTTGGTGAGCCGACGAAACCCGGAATCCGCGATTCGCGACATCATGCAGTTCAGGGGGATGCTCCCCCACGTCGCACCCGCCGAGCTTGCCGAGATTACGGTCAGCGGCCTTATTCCAAAGCCCAAGGGAGCGCCCCCTTCCTACCAATCTTCCATTGCAGAAGGGATCTTCACTGACCTCAATTCGGATTTTCTCCCAAGCTCGCCCTCACAGGGGCCTTTTGGGGACCTGCTTGATGCGACACCTGTTCAAGGGCTGGCTCTGATTCGGCGTCTCGTCAACCATGCGATCGCAGTCCTTGATGATGAACGGCAGCCCGGTTACGACGGTCTGAACCTTTTGTTTCCATCTGGGCCGCGACTCTTCCCATGGTGTCACTCCTATTTTTGGTCACGCAATACGAACGGGCTCTACGCTATCGAGTCCGGGTTGATGGCACTGGAGGCCTGGTCACACATCCGCATCGAGCGTGGAGATCCGATCGATCAAGTCATCGCCGACATTCTGGGGCCAGAAGGCTCGCCCGCAGCATTTGTCCTAGTCGCCGTTGATGTCTTGATCTCGCACTGGCCGAAAACCGCAACGGCCGCGATTCCCTTTCTTGGTTCGCCCGAGCTACTGTCGCTCGACCGGAGTCGTCAGATCCACGACTCCATTCCGAAAATCGCCGCTCTCGGCTGGGAAGCGATCGGGCCGAAGGAACCACGCGGACGGATCCGCCTATCGCACCTGAACCAGCGACTATCACGTCGTCTTGGGTTGGAGGCACTGCTGGGCAGCGTCGCCTTCGGTGAGGCCTCTGATCGCGAGGCCCTCAAAAGTCAGCTTGAGGCCGCTTCAACGCGGCTGGGCCCTCCCAAACCGCAGGATACTTTCGCGGACGCACGGTTGATGGCGCGCTACGCGCTGAACGTGATCGACCCGACGAACTGGCAACCAGGAGAGATGGGGCCCACGTATGTGCCCCCTCCAGACGAAGCTAGACATATCGCCGCCCTTCAGGCCGAACGAGCTCCGCGCACGCGAGACTTCGAGATCGACGTAGCGATCCAGAAAGCCTTGGAAGACAGCGAACGGTCCAGCGCCGAATTAGCCGAACACGCAGTCGCTTATGCCAAGCGTTTGGAGACGGCCGCGCACACCCCGGAAGACGTGCTCCATTCCCGAACGAACGCCATCGTGTCGGCTGCCATGATCGTTGCCCGCGACGGAGCCGATCAGCTTCTCGATGTGGAAGAAGATTGGGTGCGACAGGTGTTTTCCAGGATTTTCGAGAGACACGACCAATACATTGGCACCGGGACGCGAGACGGAATTCGGTTCAATCCTGTCGCCATCGCGACGCTTGGCCTTGTTCACTTGTGGCGGCGATATGGTCGCGTGGCTGATCGCGACGCACTGCTCAACCTGGCGGGCCGCGATATCGCGGAGGCCGCACCAGGGTTCGGGTCGGGCCTCCAGACAATTTGGAAAATCGATCGGCGGCTGGTGGGGGCGCTCCTGCGTTGCGCCTTCACGGCTCAAATTCGGCCTACGGGCGATTGGGACGATCCGGAGGAAAAGAAGGAGGTTGACCGGGCACGACACCGCGAGCGGGTGGCGTCGTCCATCGCAGCCGAGCGTGCCTGGCTGCAAGGCGACGCGAAGGAGCCAGCATGGCCTCGGTTTCCGGACCCGGTTGTCTACCGAGATCTCGGCCCGCGGATAGGCGCGGAGAGCGAGGTCGGAACGTCGCAGACCGCTGGCGTCTCGGAGGACCAAGAGGTTCGCTCCCAGAGTGCGGCTTTGTGGGTTAGGCAATTGACGCGCGGACTCAGCCCACCGGAATGGGACTGGCTCAATGGTTTCGTCGATACCTACGCAGATTGGACGGCAAACGCCAACGGAGCGGGGGATGAACCGCTGGCCGAAGTGGATTATCGCCAGGACGGTTGGAACACTACTTTCAATCGACTCTTGGTGAACTCCTTCGTCGGAAGGAACGTGGACGACATAGCCGCCGGGGTGGCCCGCGCAATCGATGTTCCCGAGGATGCCTTCTTCAAGGTGGCCACAGTAATTATCCCTGAGATCGACAGGCTGTACTTTGAACGCCTCGGCTTGGACCTGGACACCGCACTCCGTATGCGCAGCCTCGTGGTCAATCGCATGGTGCAAAGCAACGGTTGGCGATGGGAGTCGAATCGATCCGAACTTTCTGTCGGGATGAAGATCGGGCCAGCGATTGGAGTGTTGTTCTTCTGCGAGTACAGCTCGTTTGTCGGAGCGCGATGCTATCTGCTCGACAAGGGCATCGATCAGCTCGCCCCTTTCCTGCCGCAGCTCACTCGCCTAATCGAAGACGGTCCAGTCCCAGTCACCGCGTTGCTCACGATGGCATTGCTGGAGGTGGGCCCCAAGCCCGAGCATGCGGAGTTCTTCCTGTCGAGCGCGCTGACGTGGCTCCGACGGCAGCCGACCAATACCATCCTTTGGGTCGACAGTGGACTGGGCGCGCAGCTGGTGAAGTGGATGCAAACGGTGACAGAGTCCGAGGCATCGCTCCGATCGGCGACACATCCGCTGCGGCCAAGAATGGAAGAAGTGCTCGCACGCCTCGTGCAGGTCGGCGTCCCCGAAGCTCACCGACTGGAACGAGAGATCGAGGCAGCGCACCTGCGGAATCAGTCGAGCTAGCGGTACTCGCCCAGTTCGCCAGCGAACGCGGGCCCTTGCTGCAGGCGGGCATGGAAGGTACCATTGAGCCCGTGCCGCGCAAACCTGGGGCAGAGTTCAGCGAGACTACGAAGCAACAGCTCAGAGAGCGAGTGGCCTACATGTGCAGCAACCCGTTTTGTAGGCGGCTGACTGTCAAGAGACGCGTGGTGGGTAACAACGTGGTTCGGCTGGGGAGCGCCTCTCACATTCATCCGGCCGCCCCTGCCGGCCCTCGAGCAGCTCCGGAAATGCCTGAGGAGAAACTCAGCGCGTTTGAGAATGGCATCTGGTTGTGCGACCAACACCACCGAGAGGTCGACAACAACCCAGCCAAGTATCCACCCGAGCTTCTTCGCACTTGGAAGGAGGAGGCCGAGGCGTACGTCGAGACGCTAACTACCCAGGACACCCGCATACGGCAGCTCCGCATGATGGCGACCGAGTTTCTCAGCACCGTCCGTCTCCTCACGGCAGTCCCTGGGCCTGGCCGGGCTCTCGACCAGACGTTTCGCACCTCCGGGCACATACCCGTCTCCCGGCTCTTGGTCGAAGTCGAGCAGACCTTGTTCGAGAACGACTTTCGCACGGAGGCGAATCTAGTCAAAAGGATCGGGAAGGACATCCTTCGGGTCGAGGAGCTTATGCAGCAGAAGCCGGACGAAACATACCTGAACATCTCGGCCTGGAAGGATCGGTCGGTGCGAGAAATCATGACCGACATCATGAGGTTTTCGCCAGAATCCTTCACTCGATACGAATCAAGCGAGCGTGCGATGGTCGCCGAGAAGCTTGAGCGCCTCGAGGGCTGTCGAGTCGTGCGCTGTTCTGCTGACCTGTCGATGTGCCCCGAGGTCCCTTAGTGGATGTGCGGGGAGCGTCGCCTCCCGGAGGTCGAGCAGCCGGTGCATGCCGCCAGCAAGCCGGGTTCCTCGTCCGGCCGGACATCATACGGGCACAGCTGCCGTCCGGGGATGCGCGGTTCCTTCAGCTCTTTGTCGGCTACTGCGCCTATCCCGGGTCCTCTCAGCACCTGAACGCGACCTCGTTGTGCCACTGGAGAAACGCAGGCATCGGATGGTCGAGAGGGTCACGTGGCAGCCGAATCTTGTTTCCATCGAGCGCGTAATACGTCTTGCCGTTGTCGAACTCTTCCCGCAGGCGACGGCTGACGACGAAGTGGAGGTCCGGCGTGACGGTGACCCAACCGTCGTCGAATAGGCGATGGATATCACTGCGCAGGAGGAGCCCGTTCGACACCTCGTGCGGGCCATCCTTTCCGTAGGGCTGGATGTGGGCCGCCTCAAGGACGGGGAGAGAGTGCTCGTTCGTGATGGCGCACGCCTTGCCGTACGCATCGCTGACCGCGATCCTGAACGAGCCCTGTCCGAGGCGGGGCTGGACCAACTGCGGCTCGCCATATCGAGGGACATCATCGTCGTTGGCTTGTGGCCGGCGCAGCCACTCGGCAAGTTGACCGGACTGCTGGCAAGCCTCCCAGATTCGGCGCCCCTCGCCGAGGGCCAGGTCGTAGGTCTTCCCCTGGACGATGTTTTGCTGCCAGTCGGCTGGTTGGGCTATCCAACGCTCGGGCGGGAAGAACACCGGGGTCGAGATCATCAGGCATCCGACTTCGTGGTCTCCACCAACACGCACGGATCCAGGGGCGCGATAGCGTTCGATTCGCCGCCGCATGGTCTCGATGTCGGGCGCCCCGTTCATCACCCCGAATGCGGCCCACGCGAACGAGCAACGAACGGCCTGAACGTGTCGCGCGAAGAAGCCGAATCCGGCGATGGCATTCCGAGGACTTTTCAACCGGAAGAAGAACGGCTCGCCAGGTTGAATCGCGCGGAAGGACTGATGGCCGCCGGATGGCTGCCAGAAGTTCACCTCGTCGATGGTGCCCTGCCCCGCCAGGAACTGGTACCAGTCGAAATCGGTATTGGCGACCCAGCCGTGCATGACGCGGACAGGATAACCTGGTTACGCTCCGGATGACCAATGTCGAAGGAGGTTGCTGAGCCTAGTCTCATGAAGAGGGTCGGCGGTCGAGGGTAGACTCTGCCGATGGGACGCTCACCTGATCCAAGCGAGTACCTCGAGTTCTCGATAGAGAAGTGGACCTGTCGCTACGGCTTCATGATCAATCCGCTTCCAGGCCAACACATCCCCGAGCTGTGTTGGCAGACGCAGGAAATCGAGCTCCGCGGGCCACTGAAGTCGAAGCGGTGGCGGCGAGCCAAGACCATTCGTCTAACCCTGTCGCCAACCGCCAGCGATCCCCGCGAATGGAACGCTGCCTGGAAGGGCTTCGGCCAACTAAATGGAATCCACGCCGGCGCACTCATAGGCGCGGCCAGGCTGCCTCCCGACTCCTTCGGTATCACCATGTCAGGCCTTGCTGCCGGCAAGCTGCCGATGGCGTCACTGGGCGTAGCTCTGCATGGGCGGGGCACAGGTCTCATCACCTCCTTCCATCTCGACGACCCTGCGTGGAGAGACGAACGGGATAACGAGGTCTCCTGTTAACCAGCCAGGGCCACCTGTTAACCGCTCTCTGACGCGCTCTGCCCCAAATCGCCTCGTAGAGAGCAATCTTGGCCCGGCGATGCCTCGCAGCTGACCGCTGCCGTGATCTCTGGCTTTCGGACAGCGACGAACGCCCAGACGAACGTCACCCAAAATGCCAGCAAATCCTGCCCACTTGGCGACCTCTCCGGGCCGGCCCCATTCGGGCACCCGTTAACCGCGGGCGCGCTTCGAATTTCGTGTGGGCGTGATGGTTGCTCCCCATTTATGACAGCAGACGAACTAATTGCGGAATGCGTCTACAGATGCAAATTCCATGGTCATTTCGTGTACTTGGTCTCGAAAAGGGGCCGAGCAAGCGCGCCGTGCAGCACGCGGCATTCCTAGCCCGAACAGCGAATCCCATCCTGAAGGCTCGCAGGTACGAAGCCGCGACAGCGGGCGGAACGCGAAGCTACCGGCAGGTCGCCCTGGAATTCGGTGTGACCCGCGAGGAAGTTTGCCAGTACCTGTCTCTCCTCAAACGCCTGCCGGATGATCTCGTGAAAGGAATTGAGACTGAGACTCGCCCGGAAGTCCTGCGGGCGATGTCGTATCGGCGCTTGCTCATGATGGCTAGGTCTGCCTGAAGCACCGTGGCCGCAGTTGGACAAGCATCGCAGGCCACCGAATGCCCCCCGATGACCGCCGGCCGCCTGGGCTGCCTCGACGGCACAAGCTGAGGCGCGATCGACGTCATGACGCTTTGAGCACTGTGCCGCATTCCGGGCAAACGAACCGTCCCTCGGCGCGTGGATGCTCCGAGAATCGAAGATTGTCTCCAATCGAGTCGACCTGCATCGTGGCCAACGGACCAAATTTCGATCGCCCCGAGTCAGTATTCGCCGTGAAGGCGGACCGCGAAGAGCACCACCGGTCCGCGGCTGCTGTTGTAGCCGGGATTGGTAATGTACTGGCCGTCGGCTGAAAACCAGAGACCGGCAAATGCGTTGAGCGAGTAGTAAGCCTCGAGCACCCGCTCGAAGGCGTAGCTCAACTGTCCGTCACCGACGAAGTTGCCGAGTCCGCCGGCCGCTAGATAGTCGCGGTGCGCGGCGGAGAGCGCGTCCACGACGTAGGCCACCCCAAATGTGTCGTTCGGTCGGTACCAGGCACGCCCGCGGGCAACAGCGCCAGCCGTGGCCGAACGGTCGATCTCGGCGAACGCGTAGGTCTCCGTGCGACCGTCGTTCCAGCTGAGGCGCCCGAAGACGCCAACATCGCGGAACAGGTACTGCTCGACATTAAGACCAAGCCCGAGCTTGGCACGATCTCGTCGGACGACCGCCACGTCCGGTGTCCCGCCGGATTCGCGGGCAAATGCGAGTGCATCGCCGAAACCGCCCATGTTCGCGTAATTCGCGAAGCCCATGAAGCGCACCCTTCCCGGTCGACCCCAGAGTTCGTGGCCGTGCTCTATCTCGAGGTTGGTGCCAAAATGCTTCCAAAGGCGAAAATCGAGCGGCAACCCATTCGATTGCTTGGGTTGAGCGAAGTGCCCGAGTCGAAATGCCCAATCGAAGCGATAGTATTCCAGGGCCAATCCCCATGTGTATCCGCGCGCATCGGCTGCATAGTCGGATGCGCCCTGGGCCATGAGTGCCCAGTTCAGGAACTGTGTCCGGGCGTCGTGGGAGAAGGCATTGTTGTCGAAGATGTCGACGAGCGCCATCTGGCCGGCGGTGACCACAATTCGGTGCGCCGACACTTCGCCGGAAAACTGATTTGGTCCCGCGTCGACGAGAGAGCGGGAACCACCCAGCCCAATCGTCTGACGCACGAACAGCCGAGCGCTGTACAAATTCGGCGTGGGACCTCCTGTCTTCTGATTCTCGCCGTTGCTCAGACCGCCAAGCCCGTGGAGTTCGGATAGCTCGATGCTCTGGATGATCTCCGGATTGAAGAAGATCTGCGCGCCCTTCCAGAGACGGTGGCCGAGAAAGAGCGTCGCTGTCAGGGTATATCCAGTCTCGCGACTCGAGCTCAGGCTGTGCGGACCATCGTAGGCAGCGGCGAAGCCGCCGTGCCGCTGCCAAACGTAGGTGCTCTGGAAATAGTTGGACCAGTCCTCCGTCCGGAAGAGGCTAGAAAGCCAAACTGGCGACGTGGCCGATTCCATCATCAAGGTCGGCCCGGCCGGCCGCGCGGTGGTCGGAGAGGAAGCAGAATCGGGCTCGGCCTCTGTACCGATCTCAGCAGAAGCCCGAGCTTCAAATGGCAGAAACGCAAGGACGGTGCCGAAGCAGATGGCCGCGCCAAAGGGTACGGCGGTCCTATGCCTGGTTGTCATGGCGACCCTCCTAGATCCAGGCTTTCCTGAGTAGCCACATCTTCACGGTCTGGGTGAGGACCACGTACAGCGATAGGGTCGCCACGAGAAGCGGCCAGTAGAGGGGAGGCAGCGCGGTGAATCCCAGAGCCGAAGCGAAAGGCGAGGACGGCAGCCACATTCCGATGCCCATGATTGACAGACTCGTGAGGATGAGCGGCCAACTCGCGCGGCTCTGGAGGAATGGCACCTTGTTGGTGCGGATGACGTGGATGATGAGGGTCTGCGTGAGCAACGATTCGACGAACCAGCCAGTCTGGAACAGCGATGCATGCGACGGATCGACCGCCTTGAAGATGAACCACATCATGAGGTAGGTCGTGTAGTCGAAGATCGAGCTGCATGGCCCGATGAAGAGGATGAACTTGGTGATCTCCTTCATCGACCAGGGGCGAGGCCGCGAGATCTGCTCGGCATCGACGGCATCCGTGGGGATCGGGACCTGCGAAAAATCGTAGAGGAGGTTGTTGGTCAAGATCTGCATCGGCGCCATCGGCATGAACGGCAGGAACGCACTCGCGCCAAGCACGCTGAACATGTTCCCGAAGTTCGAACTGGCGCCCATTCGGATGTACTTGAGGATGTTGGCAAAGACCTTCCTGCCCTCGAGGATTCCCTCTTCGAGGACCATCAAGCTCTTCTCGAGCAAGATGAGGTCGGCCGACTCCTTGGCGATATCGGCGGCGGAGTCCACCGAGATCCCGACGTCGGCGGCACGTAGCGCAGGCCCGTCGTTGATGCCGTCGCCCAAGAAACCGACCACGTGGCCGCGATGCTGAAGGGCCGCAACAACCCGTTGCTTGTGGCCGGGCGAAAGGCGCGCAAAGAGCGTGGTGTCTTCGACTGCCGTCACAAGTTCGGTGTCCGACAGCGATTCCACCTGAGCACCCAGCAATACCTTGTCCGTGGGGATGCCGACCTCACGACACACCTTCCTGCTGACCGCCTCGTTGTCACCGGTGAGGACTTTGATTGCGATCCCGTGTTGGCGAAGTGCCTCGATGGCCGGACCGGCGCTCTCCTTGGGTGGGTCGAAGAATGCGACATATCCGCGCAAGACGAGGTCGGTTTCATCGGCCTTCGAGTAGGTTCCTTTGGGATCGAAATCGCGATAGGCGATTGCAAGCACCCGAAACCCGTCAGCGGAAAGGTTCTCGTATTCCAGTCTAAGATCGTCGAGGAGGATGTGCTCCATCGGCAGCCGCTCTCCCTCGTACTCGAAGTACGGGCAGCGGCGAAAGAGCTCCTCCGGGGCGCCTTTGCAAATCAGCCGATGCTGGCCATCGGGCAAGGCGACGACAACCGACATCAAGCGTCGGCTGAAGTCGAACGGAATCTCGTCGACCTTGCGGTACGAGGGGACCTGAAACTGCTGGTGGATCTCGGTGTGGGCTAGGATCGCCCGATCGAGGACGTTCTTGAGACCGGTCTGAAAGTGGCTATTCAGGTAGGCGAGCGCCAGCAACTCGTCGTCCTCGTCGAGCTGGACGTCGCAGTGGCGCTCGAGCACTACGTGGTCAGCGGTCAAGGTACCCGTCTTGTCGGTGCACAGCACGTCCATCGCGCCGAGGTTTTGGATGGAATGCAGGCGCTTGACGACGACCTTCTTGCTCGCCATGAGCATGGCGCCCCTCGTGAGACAGACGGTCACGATCATGGGCAGCATCTCGGGTGTCATGCCCACTGCTACAGCGAGGGCGAAGAAGAACGCTTCCTTCCAGTCGCCCTTGGTCAGACCGTTAATGAGGAAGACCAAAGGGACCATCACCGCGATGAAGCGAATCATCAGCCAGGTGAAGCGCGACACCCCCTTGTCGAATGCCGTTTGCACCTGTTGGCCCATGAGGGCGCGGGCGATCGAGCCGAGGTACGTCTTGTCTCCCGTAGAGACGACTACAGCCGTCCCGCTCCCACTCTCCACGCTGGTCCCCAGGAAGCAGACGTTCTTGAGGTCCAGGGCCGACTGCGTATCCACAGCGTCGACAGCATCGAACTTCTCGACCGGCATGGATTCGCCCGTGAGGCTCGCCTGGATGACAAACAAGTCCTTCGCGGCGAGCAAACGGACGTCGGCGGGAATCATGTCCCCGGCCGCAAGCGTGATCACGTCGCCCGGCACGAGCTCCGCGAGGGGCACCTCTCGTTGCGCCCCATCGCGCAACGCGGTCGCAGTGATTTTGATCATCGCCCGCAGCTTCTTCGCTGCCGAGTCAGCCCGGGACTCCTGCACGAAGCGCAAGGAGACGCCCAGAATTACCATCATGGTCATCACGACCGCAGCACGAGCATCTCCAGTCAGCAACGAGACCCCGGCCAAGACCGCAAGCAGGATTACGAGCGGGTTGACCAAGGCCCTAAAGAGAAGGGCGGAACGACCGTGGCCTTCGTCCTTGGCAACCGCATTCGGCCCATACTGCACTAGTCGGGTCTCAGCCTCCTCGCTGGACAAGCCGTTGGACTGGGTCTGCAGCGCCGCAAGAAGATCGTCGCTGCTCTGTCCCGCTGCTTTCAGCAGGGGCTTGGCGTGTCCGTCCATCGGTCCGGTTCGGCGCACAGGCCCGAGCCACTTGGGAAGGATGTCCCTAATCGGCTTCATGGCCGCCCCCCGCGCTGGCGTCATCGCTCACGAGGAGTTGGTAGAGCTCAGGGGCGCCCTCCGCGTTCAGCAAAGCCGTACGCATAGTCGACGACTTCATGAGCCCGGCAATCTTCGCCAGGGCGTGGAGTTGGATTCCCGGACGAGACTCGGGTACGAACAGGGCGAAGAAGAAGTGTGTCAAGCCTTCGCTGGCGCCGAAAGCGCCCCCTTTCCGGGAACGCCCGAACGCCGCCCGAAGCTCATTCAAGCCCGGTATCTTGCCATGGGGAAACGCGACACCATCCCCAACGGCCGTGGCCCCAAGCCGTTCTCGTGCGACCAAGGGAGCAACGAGTGTTTCGATAGGGATGCCAGTCGTCGCGGCAACCGGTCGGGCAAGCTTTCCAAGAATCTCGGGCACGGTCGCACCAGCATCGAGATCCTCAATGACATCTCCTGGGGCTAGAAAGTCGCAAATCTTCATGGCGCGTACTCCTTCTCTCGTCTGCTCGAGAGGCACGCGCCGGGGGAGTCATCGCAGCCGATGAACTCGATCGAAGCGGCGGTCGCCTACGAGCAAGTCGTTGCGTTGATAGTCGATACCGGGAGGTTCCATTTCTGTCTTCGTCGGTTTCAGTTCTTCGGGATGACTGGCCTGCGACCACGTCGTTTCCCGTTGGGTGGGGTGCGTTCTGTTTCCGCGGGGCTTTCCACGCGCACGATCTGTGCAAGGCGGCGGCCGAGGTGGACAGATCGCCGACCGAGGAGCACAGCCACTGGGCCGTCGAATGGGCCGACGCTCTCCACGACGATCGCCACGCCAGGCCGGAGTCCTTGCCCATCTAGATAGCGGATCGCTTCGCCATCTTCGCTTGTGAGGCGCGCGATCCGACCTTGCGTGCCGGCTGGAAGATCGACGAGCGCGGAGTCCGCCAAGGCCGGCCAGCGCACGTTCTTCCCGGGGATCGGCTGACCATGCGGATCGACCTTCGGGCGGCCAAGCATAACGTCCAGCTTCTCTTCGAAGACCTCGTCGATCGTCGGTTGCATGAGCAAAGCGCGACGGTGTGACTCGCGCAGATCGAACTCCATTACATTGTGCAGGAACAACTCGAGCAGCCGGTGGCGTCGCACTACTCGAAGCGCCCGATGCATCCCCTCGACGGTCAGCTCGGCGCCCTGGTACGGCTCAAGACGCACAAGCCTTCTGCGGGCCAGGTTCTTGAGCATGCGGCTGACGGCTGCCGGAGTCACGCCCACGTGCGCAGCGAGATCCCCCGTGTCGGCCTGCTGGCCGTGGTTGGTGAGGAGCAACAACGCGTGTAGATACCGGTCGACCGACCGATCTCCTGCGTTTGGGCTGGACGTTGCTTGTGCCACAGTAAAACTACTATTTAACGGCGGTTAAATCTCTGTCAAGCAACAATTTCTCGCTCGGCAAGATCTGCTAGCGGATGCCACGCAGTCTGCCCGGAACGCCCTCACGGCGAGGTTTCGAGCTCGGGCGAGCTCCTTCGATCCAGAGTTACGAACGGCGATCTAGGCCTGCGGATGCTGGCCCTGAAGCCCGATGAGGCACCCCTCGACGCAGTCTGGGGAACAGCTCCTGTCGCAGGGCTCGACGTGGATGGTGACGCTGGCATTGGCGAAGCGTGCTTCGATCGCGTCGCTGATCTCATGTGCCAGTTTGTGCGAGAGTTCGACGGAGATGTTGCGGTCCACCTGTATGTGCAGGTCCACGAATCGCTGCGAGCCTGCTTTGCGAGTACGCAGGGCATGGAAACCGTAGAGCCCCGGGATCGAGCGCACATGGTCTGCGATCCAGCGCCTTTCCTCCTCGGGCAGGGACGCGTCCACCACGTCGCGCACGGACTGCCGGGTAAGCTGCCAGGCTGCCTTGATGATCAGCACGGAGACTGCAATCGCGGCCAGCGGATCGACCCATCCGATCGAAACGGACGGAGACAGCCAGCGCACGAGCCAGATTGCCGCCAGGCCGAGCATGACACCGGACGAGGTCCAAACATCCGTGCGCAAGTGCCACGCATCAGCCTGCAGGGCGATCGAGTCGGCCTCCTTGCCAACACGGAACAGCATCCGGGAGACTAGGTAGTTGGCAAGGGCCGACGCCGCCATCACGGCTATCCCCAGCCCAGGCATCGCGACTGGGGTCGAGGCGACGAGCTTGTGGACAGCCTCGTAGATGATCCACAGCGCCGCCAGGAAGATCAGGACAGCCTCGATAGTGCCAGAGAGGTTTTCTACCTTTCCATGCCCATATGCATGGCCCTGGTCCGCGGGCTTGCTGGCCGACCGGACCGCAAGCAGGGCGATCACCGCAGCCACCAGATCGATCCCCGAGTGGATCGCCTCTGAGATGACCGAGACTGATCCCGTGACCAAGCCAATGGCCACCTTGGCGAAGACCAAGGCGGCGTTGGAGATGACGGAGATAGCTGCAGCTCTGGTCTTGCGGCGGGAGACGTCCATGGTGACTCCTGAAGGAGCGAAAGTCCCACGGGACTCTTCCCGCTGCCCGCGAGGGCCCGGCTGCGCCCGGAAGGGCCGCCTGATCTTGTGGTTCGCGAGAATATAGCAGTCTGCGATAGACCGGCCAAGCCGCAGACCGTGTGAACGCCCCACCTGGCCGGGATCTTGGGGCGAACGCAGGTAGCCGCCATCAGAAACCTCGTGGCCGGATTCGCTACCCGCGATGTGGCAAATCCCCTCGCCCAGCAAATCACCATCCTCTTGCTCGACCTTTCGGCTTCACGTCACACATGCACCCAACGCCGCGCGCAGCACGCAAGCGCATGACCAGATCCTCCCTGAGCTCCTTTCATCTTGGAAACAGCGGCGAGCGGACCCGGGCGAGTGGCCTGCGTCTTCCTCGGTGCCCTTATGCGAATCGGGCCGTGAATCGGGCCATCGTGGCCCGATGGGCCGCGAATGGTTTGTTCGGTCGACCTTGCTCAGGACGAGGTAGTGCGACCAACCAAGGCGACTCGAGAACCCGGCTGGGTCGGACACCGACGCGATGTCCAATTCGGCAGATGACGTCTGCCGAATCTTGGAAACAGCTACGATCGGAGCGGAGACGGAAGCAGGGTGCCGCATGCCGGACAGACGAACCGTCGATCAGCGCGTGGATGCTCCGAGAATCGAAGTCCCGTGTCGTCCCCGCCGGCCTCGCGGCAGGTGACGAGCCGACCATCGAAGAGGACGTCCTCCATCAGCCCGCACTTCGGGCAGGTGAGGAGCTGACGATCGTCGACGAAGATGCCGAGCCTGCGGGCTGTCTTCTGGAGTTCCACAACCCGGCTGGCCATGGCTGCCAACGAGTCGACCGAGGGAATTGCCCCGTGTTCGGGTTTTCGACGACGCTGTCCGGACGCCCGCACTCTCCCGCGCACGGAAGACCGCTTCGTCGAGCGCGACGACAGCTTCCTTCCCGATCCTTTGCGCGTCTTCTTACTCAAAGCCTTGCCCTCCGCGGCTGTCGCGTCCTCGTCCCGGGCGCAGTCTTGGGCATTTCTACCAGAGGGCGCTGGGCAGGAGCACGCCAAGCCTGTCGACAGCTGTCGACGGCCCGTCGACGCCCGTCGACA
>Ga0302323_100002401_pt1 | contig 15198 bp, 5 predicted proteins | sample Fen_T0_3_FD_201950 | JGI IMG/M metagenome (GOLD analysis project Ga0302323, IMG submission 201950) | Peat permafrost microbial communities from Stordalen Mire near Abisko, Sweden - Fen_T0_3 | ecosystem: Environmental > Terrestrial > Soil > Wetlands > Permafrost | place: Sweden: Abisko... | reverse complement strand
GCATAGACTTGAGCACTGTGAAGCCCCGTGGTCAGCAAGACCTTGGCTGCCGCCAGCTGATTGTCGATGATCTCCTCGAACAACTCGCTAGGCTGCGCCCCCATCAGCGTAATGCCGTTGATACTGAAAGCAGGCGTTCCCCTGAAACCAAGGCGATTCGCCAGCGCCACGTCTTCGCCGATCTTCGCACTCACCTCGTCCGACTGCTGGCGCGACGAAAGGGCAGCTCGCCAATGCTGGCCATCGACACCCGCGGCAATCGCCCAGGCGACGTAGTTGTCCGGGCTCAGCTCGCTCTGATGGGCCAACGCCAGCTGGTGAAATTTCCAGAACGCGTCTGCCCCGCCCAAGGTAAACACCATCATGGCTGCTTCGTGCGCCGGTCGGGCCTGCCTGTGAAAGGGAAGCGGATCGTTCTTCCACACGACGCGCAGCTGTTGCGGTCCGTATTTGTGCCGAAGGGCTTCCAAGGTGACCTCGACGCGAGCGCAGAAAGGGCACTCGAAATCGCTGAACTCGATGATGGTGACCGGCGCGTCGGGGCTGCCCCAGGTAGGATCTTTGGCAGTGATCAGTCGCTGCGCACTATCGGAAGCAGCGACGGTGACCGGCGCGACAGCCGCGGCTTTGTCGGCAGCGAGGTTTGACTTCGTCGGTGCAGGGCCGGCCTTGGCGACCGCGCCCGTGCCGTGGTGTTCAGCGCAGGCGAAGAACGGCAAGCCAGTCAAGACGACGAGAGCGCAACGGTTCCAAAGAGCCATGCATGAAAAAATACCACGTTCGTCGCTGCCATTTCGCGCGCTAGCGAACCCAGCGGGCCTCTTCGTCGTCCGAGGGCCGGCCCATCAGGACTTCTTGGGGTTGAAAGGCGACCTTGTAGCGCAGCGACGGGCAGCCGGACACACGGTAGCCGAGATGAAGATAGGACCGGCCCGTCGCTTGGGCCAGTTGCACCAGATTGAGGATGTTGACGACGCCGGGCGACATTCGGGCATAGGCTGGATCATAAAAACAAAAGACAGCGTTCCAGCTGCGCGGTGTTTCGTCGCAAATCGCCACCATGACGAGCCGATCACCGGCTGCCTGATCGTAGTAGGCGACCTCTCGGGCAATCGGCGTGGGAAAGGCGAACTGCATGAAGTAGTCATCGGCATCCAGCGAGGCAGGTTCCCAACCGCGCGCACTTTGACGTTCGCTGTGCCATGCCCGAAAAAGCTCTAGCCGCTCCCGATCGACGATGGGGCAGTCGACCTGGACGCGCAAGTTGGAGCCGTGACGAAAAGCGCGACGCTGGCTTCGATTGGGCACGAACTGGTCCGCGTTCACTCGCGTCGGCACGCAGGCGCTGCACCCCGTACACGCCGGCCGAAACCAATCCGGCCCAAAGTGACGCCAGCCCCGGTCGAGCAGTCCCTCGGCCTCCTCGGGTGAGACTTCCATCATCACCCGATGTTCTAACGACGCCAGGGGGTCCGGCAAATAGGAACAAGGTCGCGCTTGCTCGACGACGGAATTGAGAAGGCGAGCCATCTGGCCAGAATTGTAACCCGAAGCGCTGGTCTCTAGCGATGGCCTTTGGCGACGAACCGCGCCACGCGGCGGCTTCCCCTGGCCCCGGTCGGGGCCAGGAGCAATACTGCAAACGCATGAAACGACTTCTTCTCGGGCTTGGGACCCTGGCCGGACTTTGCGGTGCATCCGCGACCGTGCGCGCAGCGTTTTCCGACCAGGAGGCCAAGGCGTCGGTCCTACCCGCCCACATCCTCGCGACCGCCGCGCATCCAGCGCCCATGGCCGACGGCGCCGCGCCAGTCGAGGTCCCTGCGCCGTCGGCCAAGGCCATGCGCTACTACCGCCGCGGCAACATCATCTGGGCCGTCGAGCAAATTCTGGCTATCGCGCTGCCGGCCCTCGTCCTGTTCACCGGACTGTCGGCCTGGCTGCGCACCCTGGCCAGCCGCTGGACCGGCGGCCACTTCTATCCGACGCTGGTGGTTTACCTGCTGCTGTTCTCACTGCTGCTGTTCGTAGTCGAGTTGCCCCTCTCCTACTACGTCGGTTTCGCACGCGAGCACGCCTACGGTCTTTCCACGCAACGCTTTTCCAAATGGACCGGCGATCAGCTGAAAGGTCTGGGCGTGGGGTTGATGGTCGGAGCGCTGGTCTTGTGGGTGCCCTATTGGCTGCTGGCCCACAGCCCACGCCACTGGTGGCTGTGGACGGGCGCGCTGTCGCTGCCCTTCTTTGCCCTCACCATGCTGATCGCCCCGCTGTGGATCGCGCCGCTGTTCAACAAGTTCACGCCCATGCAAGACAAAGAGCTGGAGGCCCAGGTGTTGAGTCTAGCCGGCCGCGCTGGCGTCGAAGGAGCGCGCGTTTTCCAGGTCAACAAGAGCGTCGACACGGCCAAAGTCAACGCCTACGTCACCGGTATCGGCAGCACCAAGCGCATCGTGCTGTGGGACACGCTGATGGCACGCCTTTCGCCGCGCCAGACGCTCTTCGTGGTCGGGCACGAGCTGGGGCACTATGTGCTGGGGCATGTGTGGACCAGCGTTCTGCTTTCCTCGGTCCTGGTGCTGCTGGGCCTCTTCGGCGCCCATCTGTCGGCTGATTGGGTGCTCGCGCATCTGGGCGCGCGCATGGGCTTTCATCAGTTGGCAGACGTGGCGTCGCTCCCGCTGCTCATGCTGCTGCTATCGCTGTTCACCAGCGCCATCACCCCGGCGGCCTTGGCGCTATCCCGCTACCACGAACACGAGGCCGATCGATTCGGCCTCGACCTGACCCACGACAACCACGCCGCCGCCACCGCCTTCGTGGCCCTGCAGCAGCAGAACCTGGCCGTCCCCCGCCCCGGCCTGCTGTTCAAGATCTTCCGCGCCAGCCATCCCCCCATCGGCGAACGGGTTGACTTCATCAACGATTACCATCCTTGGACCCAAAACCAGGCCGTCCGCCGCCAGGTTCCTACCGCACCCTACGCCCCCTGAACGCGTCGGCTAGAAGAAGGTGTAAACCAGGGTCGCTTCCGTGATGGTGTCGGTCTTGTCCGCGAACTTGTAGGAAGCATACGTCGGATCGAGATAGGTCATGTCGGACGGGACAGGACGGGACGCCGGATTCTGCGTGTACTTGTAGGTAAACCCGAGGCCTAGGCTGAGGCTCTTGTACAGGTTGGTCGAAATACCCAGTTTGGCGTTTATGCGCGTATCTTTGAAGGGATCGACGCCAGAGTCGCCATTGCTGGCGTTCTTGGCCTTGCCTTCCTTGTTGAGGTTGAACAGCGCTTCCACGCCGGCCGTCAGACCGGTCTGCTTGGTCAGGCTAAGGGTTTCGCCTACGAAGATGCGCGCCGAGTGGACGCTGATACTGGGATCCGGGCTTTCGAAGACCAGATAGGAGTAGTCATAACCAAGCTCGGCGACCACCAGGTTCATGGCGTCCTTGAGCAGTTGCCGGCTGTAACCGGCCTGGCCACCGCCGAAGAACTTCTTGCCCGCTACCTTGTCGCCGGCGCCTTGGCCGCTGACGTACACCGTGTTGTTCTCGGACAGGAAGCGGTCATAGCGCGCTTTGGCCGCCCACGTGTTGGTGCTGACCACCTTCTCGCGATGATAGCCCGTGATCACCGTAGCCGTCGCGTCGACTGGGCTCGGCTGGGTGGTCGCCACCAGATTGCTCGACTTGCCGTAAGCGTAAAGACCTTCCAGGGTCAGCTTGTTGTTGCCTTCCTTGCGAGAGGCATTGAGCCCGAAGGTGCCGTTGGTCGTCTGCGAGTTACCCGAGGTCATCAGGAAGCCGCCCTTGCTTTGCGCCTTCCACTCGACAGCGCTGGCGGCGGCAGCCTTCTCGGCGTCGATCCGGGCAGCTTCGGCCTTGGCAGCTGCTTGCTGCGCTTCCAGCTTGGCGGCCTGGGCCCTGTCTGCTTCAGCTTTCGCGGCTTGCGCCTGGGCTGCCGCTTCCGCTTGATCGGCAGCAGCCTTGGCTGCCTCGGGTGAGGCCGGCGCGGCCTCGTCTTGGGCGGCGGCGGGGCCGCCTGCCAGCAGCAGCGCCAAGGCAGCGAGCACGAAGGCGGAGGCACGAACCGCTGTGCCCGGTATCGGCGAGCATGGGAAGTTGAGGTTGGTTGGCGGTTTGGCTTCGAAGTCAGGCATGGTTTCTTTCATAGCTCCCGTTTATTGTGGAAATGGAGGAGGAGAGGCTAGCGCGACGGTAACGACGTAGGAACCTTCACGCCGCCAAACGCACCGAAAAGAGGATCCGAAGGGTTCCTGTCGAACGAGAACGGGTGACGGGTCGTGCTCGGCCGGTCTTTGGATGTTGTGCGATCGCGAAAGTTTCACCTCCACGGGCTGCCAACCCGTGGGGCAACCTATAGCCTCTTTCCCGACCAGATTTGCCTCAATACGCACGTCGATGGCGCGCGTATCCAGGCGCAGCCCCAAACCCAGAACCTTGAGGACGGCTTCCTTGGCACTCCAGATGCGCGCGACGAGCACATCGCGATCGCCGCCCTCGACCGCAGCCGCCTCATCCACGGTAAAGAACTGCCGCACCAGCGCCGGATCCCGCGGTTCGATGGTCTCCACATCAGCGCCAATGGCAGACCCGCGCTCGAAGGGGGCGGCGGAAAGGCCCACGTCCTGGCGATGGGAAAGCGAGATGGGATAGGTCCACTCGCCCTGACCTTCGATGACGACGAAAGGTGCCCCCGAGGGTTGGTTGAGAACGCTGATGGCGCTGTCGGGTACCAGTCGCGCGGGCCCGTCGGCCATCGCACGCACGAGACGCTTGGCTGCCACCCGCCCCAGCAGCCACTTGCGCCGCCTGGGCAAGAAAGCAAGCCCGGCGAGGACGGCCTCCTCGCGCGGGCTGAGCAAGCCTGGCCACGCCTGGCCCTGAGCCAGCGAGGGATGCTCGCTGGCGTGAACCAGAACGTGGCGAAACATCAGCCAGCCACGGCGCGGAACGGGCCGGCTTCTTCCTCGGGCAATGTGTTGGGCATGCGCGAGGTACGGTAGCCTTCCAGTTCGACACGAACGTTGCCTTCGCCATCGCGCACACGGGCGCTGAAGGTCAGACCGTCGGGGCCCGGGTGGGCCGTCACCTCGGCGACCAGTGGACCGCCCTGGCTGGACGGGTTGCGAATGATTACGCGGTCCACGCCGGCCGGCAGAGCCAGCTGCCCGGTCTCGCCGATCTCCCATACACCAGCTGTCTGAAAGCATAGCTCGATGAGGCGCGGCCCAATCAGTCCACTGAGGTTGGGACTGGTGAAGTCGTCCGGCAGCTCGGCCGCCATGCAACCGATGACCTGGTTGGGACCGGCCTTTTCGACCCGGTCAAGCACGCGGTAGGCCGGCCCGTGGAAGAAGACGCGGTAGATGGCGGCGCGGCCGATCTCGGGTGCGCTGCGATGAAAGGCCTGGACGTGCTTTCCTTCCAGCGCCGAAGCTTCCAGCACCACCACGCCCGAGAAATGCAACTTCTCTTCGGGTTCGCGCCCCACGATGTTTTGCACCGACGACAGCGAGGTGAAGACGCGCACGCGACCGTCGGCTGACAGCACCGGCCGAGCGCGCACGATGGCCGAGCGCGGTTCATGACGGTAGTACTTCATGGGCGCCAAGAAGCGCAGGTTTTCCAGCCCCACCACATGGTAGTTGGGCGCCAACAGCCAGGCCGCTTCGGCGAAGGTCTCGATGCCCATCACGCCCGGCAAGACGGGAATGCCGTCGATGGCGTGATCACGAAGGAAGGGCTCGACCTTGGGATCGAGTCTGACCTCGGCGGTAAGGCCTTCGTGCAAGTGGAAGCCGAGCTTGGAGAACGGCAGTGGCAACGAGCGGTCGCGCGCGCGTACCTGCAGACTGCCCTCGGGATCGAGACCGCCGTCCTTGTCGACGGGATCCAGCAGGATACCCAGGCGGCGGCCAACCACAGCTTCCCCCGAGTAGCCGGCCAAGAGCGCGTTGCGAATGACGGGCAATCCCTCGGCCGGGTCCAACATGTCGATTCCGGCGCGCTTCATGATCTCGGGGATGCTTCCCCGCGTGGCCATGCCGATGCCGCCCCATGCGGTCCAGTCGAGCGCTACACCGAGGGCGTTCGGGCGCGAGCCGGCCCACCACGAGACCGTCTTGCACATGAAGTCGTTGCCGGCGCTGTAGTCGGCCTGACCGGCATTGCCGAAGCGGCCCGCCACCGACGAGAAGACCACCAAGGCCTTCACGTCGACGTCGCGGGTGGACGCCATCAGGTTGAACAGGCCGTCCGCCTTCACGCGGAAGACCAGGTCGAACTCCTCCACCGGCTTGCGATCGAGCGAGCGGCTGCGTTCCAGCCCGGCTGCGTGCAAGATGACGTCGAGCTTGCCGCTCTGTTCACGGATATTCTCGACCACTGCCCGCACGGCATTGCCATCGAGCACATCGACCTGCCGGTAGAAGGCACGTCCGCCTGCCGCTTCCACCGAGCGCAGGGCTTCGAGGATACCGGCCTGGCGTTCCAGGTCGAACAGTTTCTCCTCGACCTGGGCGGGGGTGGCGCGGCCCTTCTCGGCCTTCATGCGCTCATATACGTCGCGCTTGGCGCCTTCGCGATCCTTGACCACCTTCTCGAGCAAAGGACGCTCGCTCTCGGGCGGCATCTGCCGTGCGTCGAGCAGATAGAAGGTACCGCGCGAAGCAGCCGCCAGGTCGCGCACGATGGCCACGGTGATGGCCCCCGCACCGCCGGTGACGGCAAAGACGGCGTTGGTATCCAGCTTGACCGGGGTCTTGGCATCGCTGGGAATGCCGGCGAACAGCTGCACGCCCACGCTGACCCGCACACCTCCCTGGTAGCCGATCTCGACCGCGCCGGGATCGCGCTCGGTCTCATCGAGCAAAGCGCGCGCTACCACCTCGGCTGGCATGTCCTCCGGGAAGTCGATGGCCTTCACCAGCGCCTCGGGACGCTCGCGCTTGGTTGCCTTGACGAAGCCGACCACGGCCCCGCCCAGCGGATTGCGTGCCCCACCGGGCCCGTAGCCGTGGTGGCCGCCCATGCGGGTAGCTGCAATCAGGAAGGTACCGGGGTTGGCAAGGGCGTCGTAAAGCCCGCGAACGGCTCCGTGGAGAAGCAGGACACGGTCGCGGTACAGCTTGCGGAACTCGACCAAGTCGATGTCGGCCAGCGAGGGACTCGCGTCGAGCGGGGCGAGGAAATACATGCCGCTCGTCGGACCCGCGGCTGTCCACTCGCGAAGTGCGCTTTCAATCTCCGCGCGTTCCGGACGCGCATCGATGCGCAGAACCTGAATTCCACGCCGCTCGAGCTCTTCACACAAGAGGCGCCCCGCGCCTTCATGGTCCGCCACCACCACCACGCGACTGCCCCTCTCCAGCTGAACGGCTGTATGCTTGCACGCCGCCAGCGGCGGGCGCAGGACCAAGACGGGCCGGCGAAGCACGCCACTTTCGAAGGGATTCGCGGCCGACACCGCAGGTGCTGCTGCGACGGCTTCGACCACGGGAACCGGCGAAGCGACGACCGCTACCGGCGCCGCGGCTGCGCCGGCGAGGTTGGTCTTCACGTAGCCGATGACGTGACGAAGCGTCGGGTAATCCCGCAGCTTGAGGTCTTCCTGACGAGGAATGCTGAACTCTTCGCGCACCATCGCGAACACCTCGGCCTGCTTGACCGTGTCGACGCCCAAATCGGCTTCGAGGTCCAGGTCGAGCTCCAACATGTCGCTTGGGTAGCCCGTCTTGAGCGCAACCATGGCCAGAACTTTGGCAACAACAGGATCGACAGCAGAAGCCCCCGCCGCAACCGGCTCCGCAACCGCTACCGGCGCCGCAACCGCTACCGGCGCCGCAACCGCTACCGGCTCCGCAACCGCTACCGGCTCCGCAACCGCTACCGCTACCGGCGCCGCAACCGCTACCGGCGCCGCAACCGCAACCGCAACTGGCTCCGCAACCGCAGGCATCGTCGTGGCCGCCCCCGTCCCCGCCACGATCCCCTTGCTCTGCTCCACGTAGCCAATCACGTGCCTCAGCGTCGGGTAATCCCGCAGCTTCAAATTCTCCTGCCGAGGAATGTTGAACTCTTCGCGCACCATCGCGAACACCTCGGCCTGCTTGACCGTGTCGACGCCCAGGTCGGCCTCGAGGTCCAAGTCCAGCTCCAGCATGTCGCGCGGATAGCCGGTCTTCTCGGCCACCATGCCCAGAACTTTCTCGACGATGGTGTTGCCTTCGACCGGGGCAACGACCGAGGGAGCAACCGTCGGCAGCGCGGCCACCGGCGCTGGAGGTGGCAAGGGCGCAGCAACGGTAGCAGCGCCACCTTTGCTCTGCTCGACGTAGCCCACCACGTGGCGCAGGGTCGGGTAGTCACGCAGCTTCAGGTTGTCCTGGCGAGGGATGTTGAAAGTCTCGCGCACCATCGCGAACACTTCCGCTTGCTTGACCGTGTCGATCCCGAGATCGGCTTCGAGGTCCAAATCCAGCTCCAGCATGTCGCGCGGGTAGCCCGTCTTCTCGGCCACGATGGCAAGCACCTTTTCAAGTGCCCCGTCGGCCGACGACACGGAGGCAGACGCGCCGGGAACCGGGGCTGCGGCCGTAGGCGCAGCCGCGGGGGCAGGCGTAGCCGCAGGAGCAGGCGTGGTCGTAGCCGCGGAAGAGGGAAGCCCCTTGCTTTGCTCGACGTAGCCGACCACGTGGCGCAGGGTCGGATAGTCGCGCAGCTTCAGGTTGTCCTGGCGGGGAATGTTGAAAGTCTCGCGCACCATCGCGAACACTTCCGCCTGCTTGACCGTGTCGATTCCGAGATCGGCTTCGAGGTCCAGATCCAGCTCCAGCATGTCGCGCGGGTAGCCGGTCTTTTCCGCCACGATGGCGAGAACTTTTTCAAAAATGGATGGACCCGCACCCGATGCCGCGACGGCAACGGGGGCAGAAACCGCGACCGGGGTCGGGGCTGCGACCGGGGTCGGGGCTGCGACCGGAGCCGGGGCTGCGACCGGGGCCGGCGCTGCAACCGGGGCCGAAGCCGTGAGCGGGGGCCGGGCGGTTGGCGTTGCAGGAGAGCCAGCAACTCGGTCGACGATGGTGGCGATTGGTCCTGTACCGGCCAACCAGCGCGATGCTATCGGCTCACGCGCAGGCTGGCCCTGGTCCTTGATGCGCAAGGTGCGCTTCTGCACCTCGAGGCTGGGCGCAGCGTAGCCGGATACATCGGCCAGCCAGCGGTCGTGGACACCCTGGTCCGCTATACGCTGCTCCACCCCGGGCACGCGCCGGAGCAGTGACATGGCGATCTGCGATCCGAAACCCGCCGCCAGGCGAAGCGCGTACTTGACCGGGTAGTGTCCGCCGCGCGAGAGGTTCAGCGTGCCCAGCTCGGGGTCAGGCTCGCGGAAATTCGGGACGGGCGGCACCACCTGCTTTTCCAGAATCTTGACCGCCACCGCGTCCTCGACGCCAACGCCCATGGGATGGCCGGTGAAGCCCTTGGTGTTGGCCACGACCAACGCGTCGGCGGCGGCACCGAAGGTCTTGCGCAAGGCAAACACCTCGGCTGCGGCGCTGCCCCCGCGGGCGGGCGTGTAGGTTTCATGGGAGATGAAGGCCAGCTCTTGCGCCATGTCCTGACGGTCAAGCCCGTGCTTGCGCTCGACGGTCGACACCAACTTCTCCATCACGCCTTCGATGTGGCTGACGTCCAGGCGCGTGCCGTGGAAGGCGCTGTTGGCGAATTCAGTTCCCAGCACCTCGGCCAAGCCGCGCATACCACGCTCGCGGACCGCGTCTTCCGATTCGATGACCAAGGCACACGCCCCCATGCCCATCAGCATGCCGTGGCGACGGCGATCGAAGGGCAAGGCCGCGCGCTCGACCACGTTCTCCGTGGTGGCCGCACCGGTCGCCAGGAAACCGGCGCCCATCCAGCCCAGCAGGTTGTCCGACGTCAGATCATCGGCGCCAATCACGATCACGCGGCGGCAGCGTCCCAGGCGAATCCAGTCTTCCGCCATACCCACAGCGACCGTGGTCGACGCGCAGGCCGAATTGACCTGGGTGTTCGGCCCGCGGATGCCCAGCATTTCGGCGAACTGCGAATGGCCCATGGACAGAACCTGGAACATGAAACGGCGGTCGAACTGGAACGCGCCCGAGGTCTGGCGCGCCTCATAGAAGCGGCTCACCTCACCTACCAGATTGTCGTAGCCCGGAAAGGCCGACGCGAAAATCACGCCGGTCTCGTCGGCCATGGCCAGCGGCAAGCGCCAGCGGTCAGGCAGGTAGCTGCCGGTGGTCGTGCGACGGTAGTGGCGCACCAACGGAATGCCGGCGTCGCGCAAGGCCTCGATGCCTGCGCCGATGGCGAGGGCGGTGGTTGTATCGAAGACTTCGGTGCGCTCCTTGGCCACGCCGAATTCTTCGCTCAAATCGAAGGCGCCCTTGCGGCCGGCCAGACGAATGACCTCGTCGGCCGAGCGGATGGGTTCGAGCGAAGGCTCGCCCACCTCGCGCTTGTGTAGGCGCACGATATTCTTCTCCAGCATGCGCTGGCGCAACGACGTCGGCACCGGCTCGATGAACGACTCGCCCGCCAGGATGCGGTCGACGTTGCTGTCGTCGAAGACGCGGCGGCTTTCGCCGGGCAGCCCCAGCCCGGCCCCGGAGATGACGATGGAACCACCATTCTGGATCGGCGCCAGCGCCGCACCCTGGCCGCCTCCCCCTTGCATCATCGACCTGCCTTCATCGAGGAAGCGGGCAAAGAGTCGCCCCAGTCCCTCGTAGTCGGTCTGGCCGGCAGCCGAAGATGAACCAATCCGATTTGTGCTCATGGCGATGGATGCTCCATTCGATTGCGTAGAATTCTGTGAAATCTCTGGGAGTCGCGCCAGTTGCTCTGGCTTGGGAATGCCCGCGGCATAGAGGCCGCACATGGCATCGTGAAACGAACGCACGCCACCCCGCTTCGGGTGGTTGGTGGAAAGGCAAAGGACGTCGTGCTTGTCTTCGAGGATACTCTCGGCCAGCGCCTGCAATGCACGCTTCGGCCCCACCTCGACAAAAACGCGCGCGCCCTCGCGATAGCAGGTCTCCACACCTTTGACGAACTGGACCGACGAAGCCATCTGGTCGGCCAAACGGCGGCGGATGGTCTCCATGTCATTCGTGGGATAAAGTTGGCCGTCGATGTTGCCGACCAGGGGGATGGTGGGCGGATTCAGCTGCATTTCGCAGATGGTGCGGTACAGGGCATCCGCCGCTGGCGCGACCACCTTGCTGTGGAAGGCGTGCGAAACGGGAATGATCTGGGCCGTCATGCCCATCTTGTTGAAGTAATCGACAGCACGATCGACGGCGTCGCTGGCGCCCGCGATCACCGTCTGCTTCTTGCTATTCATGTTGGCCGGCGTGAGATAGCCGCCGATTTCAGGCAAGCGCCGCACGATCTCGTCGGTCGGCCCCAGCACCGACGCCATCTTGCCCTTGTCGCCGATGGACACCGAGGCCATGGCACGGGCGCGGGCACTGACCGCCACCAGCGCTTCGGAGAAATTGATCATGTGCGCCCCGACGGCGGCCGCCCATTCACCCAAGCTATGGCCCATGACCAAGTCCGGCGTCACGCCATGCTTGCCCAAAAGGCGCATCAGCGCGATGTCGGTAGCCACCATGGCCGGTTGGCAAATGGTCGTGTCCTTCAACGCCTCCTCGGCATCGTCCATGGCCGCGGCATCGTTGGCGTTGCGATAAACGTAGCTGGTCAACGGCCGGCCCAGGATGGGCGCCATCGTCTTGTCGGCTTCTTCAAAGGTTTCGCGCACGATGGGGTCCGGCACGTCGGCCAGCATGTTCACGTACTGCGAGCCCTGCCCCGGGAACAGGAAGGCCACCTTGCCCGCCGGTCCGTGCCCGAAGTGAATGCCCTTGGTCTGGAGAATGCGCCACTTCTTGGCGTCGTTCTTGTCCAGCGCGTCCAGCGCGGTTTCACATTTCTTGGTCAGGTCGGCGGCGTCGTCGAAAGAAATCACGAGACGGGTTTGCGCGCCCAGGAAGGCCGCCCCCGGAGGAACCCTGCCCGGCACTTTTCCGCTCTTGGCGTCGGCCAGCGCCTGGACCAGTTGCGCCCGAACCGCGCCAGCGTCGCTACCACCGACAGCCAGCATGGGACCCAGCATCGACGGCCGGTTGTCGCTGGCCGCGACCGAACCCTGCCCGCCCTGTCCCGCCGGTGCGCCAGCGCCGTAGGAAGCTGGCACTTGCACCAAAGGCTCGCGCTTGGTCAGCATGCCGGGCACGTGTTCTTCGACGACCACGTGAAAATTCGTTCCGCCGAAACCAAAGGCCGAGACACCACAGCGCCGCGGGGCGAAGGAAGGCCGCTCCCACGGGCGTGCCTTGGTATTCACCTCGAACGGGATCTTGTCGAAGGGAATGGCCGGACTCGTGACCTGGCAATTGATCGACGGTGGCAAGATCTTGTGATGGCAGGCCAGCACCGCCTTGAGCAGGCCGGCGGCACCCGCCGCGCTCTTGAGGTGACCTATCTGCGACTTCACCGACCCCAAGGCGATCTTGTGCTTGATGGGCGTTCCGTCGGCCAAGACACTGGCCGCACTTTCCATCTCGGACACGTCCCCCACCCGGGTCGACGTGCCGTGCCCTTCCAGCAAGGTCATGGTTGCCGGATCCAGCCCGGCGCGCTTCCATGCACGCTGGATGGCCAGGCGTTGCCCGATGGGGTTGGGCGCCGTGATGCCCTTGCCGCGGCCGTCGCTGGCCCCGCCCACGCCGCGAATGACGGCGTAAATCTTGTCGCCCGCCTTCTCGGCGTCTTGCAGCCGCTTGCAGATGAAGAAGGCGCCGCCCTCGCCCATGACGAAGCCATTGGCGCCGTCGGCATAGGGCCGCGAGCCATCAGGCGACAAGGCGCCGATCTTGGAGAATTTGACGAAGGTGGTGGCCCCCATGTTGCGGTCCATGCCGCCGGTCAGCGCTACCTCGTAGTGATGGTCGGCCAGGCTGTCCATCGCCGCTTGCACGCCGGCCAAGGCCGAAGCACAGGCGGCGTCCGTGGTGAAGTTGGGACCGCGCAGGTTGTAGACGGCCGCCACGCGACCGGCGACGATGTTGGTCAGCTCGCCCGGCATTGTGTCTTCGGTGGTGTCGGGCAGGCGGCGATTGATCTCCGCCGAGAACTCGGCCAGCAAGGCCTCGCGCGCGGCCGGCGCCAGGGCCTTGAAAGCCGCCGTGTCCCGGATGGCGTGCAAGTACTCGGGCAGCGATAGGCGCAGCACCGTCTCGTAGTGCCGCTCGCCCCCCATGGCATTGCCCAAGATCACAGCGGTGGAATCGCTGTCCAGCGGTCGGTCGGGATGACCGCTGTCGCGCAAGGCTTCGCCGGCACAAAGCAAAGCCCACTTCTGCCCCTCGTCCATGGCCAGGGCCACGCGCGGTGGGATCTTCAATTTGGTCGACTCGAACTTGATGCCACGCACCCAGCCGCCGATCTTCGAGTAGGTCTTGCCCGGTGCTTTGGGATCGGGGTCGAAGTAGTCGGCCGCGCTCCAGCGATCGACGGAGACGTCGCTGATCGAGTTCCGACCCTCGAGCACGTTACGCCAGAAACTGGGCGCATCGGGTGCGTCGGGCAAGATCGCGCTCACGCCAACAACTGCTACGGCGCGCTCGGCCGGATCTCGTGTCGAACTACTCATCTAACTTCGTCCTCCAGATGACAGATAGCGATCGTAGCTGGGCCCTGCCGGCCCGGCCACTTCTCGCGTGGTGACTTCTCTTGCTTGGCACGTGAGGCGGTTACTGCGGTTTCGCCGCATCCTGCTCGACCAGGGCCTTGGCAACCACGTCCAGGTCGGCCATCAGCCCCTTGGCTGCAGCGTGGATGGCGCTGGATTGCAAGGCGCGCTCGAATTCGGCCATTCCCGCATCATCGACGGCATCCATGCCGCGAACCAGACGAACGGCTCCACCCAGGATATCCAGGGCGGCGTCGCGCGCACAGATCCGGGACATGACCTTCACGGCCTGGGGGGCAAAGAAGGGCTCGTACTTGGGGGCGCCTCGTCCGGCGGCGTAGCGAGCAAAGTTGGCGGCGATCTCGGCCCGCGACATCAGCTCGCCCAGCTGAAACAACACGTGCTGGTTGCGCGTGAGGCGGCCGATGCGGCAACGCTCGGTGGTTTCCAAGACCGCGCGAACCGCCAGGGCGGCCACGTCGGCACCAACCTGCGCATCTTCGCGGTGCAGTCCTTCCAGGGACTCGGCCATGCGGCGGTAGAAACCGCCACGCTCTTGCAGGTGGATACGCCAGCGATCGCGCGACACAGTCCACTGCATGATCTCGCTGGTGCCTTCGTAGATGGTGGTGATGCGCACGTCGCGACGAATCTGCTCGACCGCGTATTCCTTGGTGTAGCCGTAGCCGCCCATGGCCTGAACCGCGGCGTCCGCAGCTGCGTTGCCTTCCTCGGTGGCGAAGAGCTTGACGATGGCGCCTTCGGTTTGCAGCTCCGGTTCACCCGCGTCCAGCCGGTACGCCACATCCTCGATGTAGGCGCGCGCGGCTTCCAGCTTGGCCACGTGGGGAACGATCAACTTGTCCATGTAGCCCTGCTTTTCAGCCAGGGGCGACCCCGCCTGCACCCGCTCGCGGGCGTAGCGAATAGCCTTCAGCATGGCTGCCACGCCGCCGCCCAAACCAAAGGCCGCCACCATCAAGCGGGTAAAGCCGAACACCGACTGCGCGTGGATGAGCCCCTTGCCCTCCACGCCGCCCAGCAGGTTTTCCTTGGGAACGAAGACGTCTTCGAAAATCACCGGCGATGTATTGGAGGAACGGATGCCGTGCTTGTTCTCGTGCTTGCCCGGCGTCAGGCCGGGGGCCCCCTTCTCGACCAGGAAGAAGGTGGGACCGTCGGGACAGGCGGCCAGCACCGAGTACAGCTGGGCATAGCCCCCGTTCGAGATGAACTGCTTGGTACCGTTGATCTTGTAGCCCTTGATGGCGCCGTTCTCGTCCAGCACCCGGTCTGCCTTGGTGCGAATGGCGGAAAGCTCGCTGCCCGCCAGAGGCTCGGTCACGGCATAGACGACGATCAGCCCCTCCTCGCCGATGCGGCGAAGCCAGTGCGTGCGCTGCTCCTCGGTGGAACCGACCACGATG
>Ga0302323_100002399_pt1 | contig 15199 bp, 12 predicted proteins | sample Fen_T0_3_FD_201950 | JGI IMG/M metagenome (GOLD analysis project Ga0302323, IMG submission 201950) | Peat permafrost microbial communities from Stordalen Mire near Abisko, Sweden - Fen_T0_3 | ecosystem: Environmental > Terrestrial > Soil > Wetlands > Permafrost | place: Sweden: Abisko... | reverse complement strand
GCGGTTCGGCTGTTCTTGTGAATCTTCTCCACGTTCGGAAACGCGTAAAACGCACCCGCCGGCGGCGCGCAATCGAGTCCAAATTCATTCAGGCCCGCCACCAGTAGATCGCGCCGCTGTCGGTACTCTTCGCGCAGCCGCACAATTTCAGTCTCCGGCGTCTTCAGCGCCTCGATCATCGCGTACTGCACCGGAGTCGTTACCCCATTCGTCGAATAGAGAACAATCTTGCGCAGCGCCGTCATGAAAGGCTCCTTGGCCACTGCGTATCCCGCTCGCCATCCGGTCATGCCATAGGTCTTCGAAAAGGTGAAGCAGGTGATCGTGCGTTCCGCCATGCCCGGCAGCGACGCGATCGAACAATGCTCGCCATCGTAAACAAGATCTTCGTAGGCCTCATCCGCAATCACCACCAGGTCTCGCTCGATGGCAAACGCCGCCACCTCCTCTGCCTCTGCGCGCGTAAAGACCACGCCGCTCGGATTCTGCGGGGTGTTGTAGTAGATCGCCCGAGTCTGCGGGGTCGAGAATTGCTCCAGCGTGTTACGAACGCCGTTCCGTCGCGCGGTCACTGTAGCTACCATCAGCGGACGCGCCTGTGCCCCGGTGATCAAATCGGCGATCGGCGTCCAGTAGGGCGAGAACACCAGGGCGTCGTCGCCGGGATCGAGCACACTTTGAAAGGCACCGTACAAGGCTTGCGATCCGCCCACCGTCGCAATCACCTCGTCGGCGGTCGCGTGGATGTTGTTCTTTGCCGCCAGCTTCTTCACCAGGCCTTGCCGCAGCGGCAGCACTCCTGAAGACGGGGCATAGTGGGTCTGGTTCTCCACCAGCGCCTTCACAGCCGCGAACTTGATGGTCTCGGGTGTCTCAAAGAACGGCTCGCCTCCGTGCAGCGAATGAACCTGCAGCCCCTCGGCACGCAGCCCCATCACCTTGTTGCGGATCTGCACAATATCGCTGAATCCCACTTCGTCCAGCCGCTTCGCCAGCCGGATGCCGCTTTGCTTCGGGCTCATCGTCCGTGTCCTCTCTTGAATTGAATAGGTATGTGGATTGGATAGGGGGTTCCGCTCTTTCAGCATAGCCGATGCCGGCCAGCCGCTTTTCCGTCGCCGGTTCACACCTTCAACAGGTCCGTGTACACCGCCATGCCCACCACGGCATCTGCGCCAAGCGCATCCAGCGCGTCCACTTCCTGCTGGCTGCGAATGCCCCCTGCCACAATCAGTTGCCGTCCGGTCAGCTTGCGCAGCCGCGCCGCTCTATCAATTGGAAACCCTTGCAGCATCCCTTCGCCGTCCACGTGTGTGTAGAGAAACGCCCCAGCATGAGCCTCCAGCTGTGGAATCGCCTCATCCGGCGTCAGCTCCACCTGCGCCTTCCAGCCCTTCACCGCAATGCGCCCGTTCTTCGTATCGATGCCGGCAACCACGTGTTCCGCACCGACTGTCGCGGCAAGCTCCGCTGCAAACCCAGAGTTCACAGCGCCCTCTGCTGTGAACAGCTTCGAGCCCACAATCACCCGCTTCGCTCCCGCCTCCAGCACCTGACGTGCCCTTTCGATTGTGTGAATGCCGCCGCCAGCCTGCACCGGCAGTCGCTTGGCAATCTGCTCCACCAGAGCGGCGTTGTCTCCCTGACGCATTGCCGCGTCCAGGTCGATCAGTTGCACCAGCGGGAATCGCGAGAACTTCTCGATCCAGTATTCGAAGTCATCAAATGCCAGCCGCAGCTTCTCGCCCTGCACCAGTTGGACGATCCTTCCGCCCAGCAAATCAATCGAGGGAATCAGCATGGCAGCCTCACCGATACGCCGGCCCGCGCCAACTCCTCCTTGAGCGAGCGCGCACTCGAAATCCCGAAGTGAAAAATGCTTGCGGCCAGCGCGGCGTCCGCCTTGCCTCGCCCAAACACGTCCACAAAGTGCTCCACGGCCCCCGCGCCTCCGCTTGCAATCACCGGAATCCCCACCGCCTCGCTCACCGCCGCGGTCAGCTCGCAATCGAATCCCGTGCGCATCCCATCCGAGTTCATCGATGTGAGCAGAATCTCGCCCGCTCCGCGCTCCTCGGCCTCCCGAGCCCATTCAACAACGCGGCGGCCCGCCAGCCTGCGCCCACCCTGCACGTACACCTGCGCGTCGCGCACCGGGTCTTTGGCATCCGGGTCGCGCCGCGCGTCGATGGCCACCACAACCGCCTGCGCCCCAAAGCTCCGCCCGATGGCATCAATCAGGGCGGGACTAGCCAGCGCTGCCGAGTTCACGCTTACCTTGTCCGCGCCCGCGTCGAACACCTGCGCCGCATCCTCCGCCGAGCGAATCCCTCCGCCCACGCAGAAAGGGACGAAGAGTTCCTTCGCCGTGCGGCGCACTGTGTCGAGAAGCGTTGCGCGCCCCTCGTGCGTCGCCGTGATATCCAGCAACACAATCTCGTCCGCCCCCTCGCGCGCGTGTCGCGCCGCCTGCGTTGCCGGATCGCCCGCATCGATCAGATCGACAAACTGAACGCCCTTCACAACGCGGCCGTCGTGAACATCGAGACAGGCAATGATGCGCTTGGTCAGCATCCGGACCCCTCTGCCTTCCAAGCGAGAAAGTTGCTCAGTATCTTCAGCCCAGTCTCTCCCGACTTCTCCGGGTGAAACTGCACCCCCATCACATTTTCTTGTTCCACCGCGGAAGCGAAGGGCTCGATGTATTCCGTGACCGACGCTGTGTTAGCCGTCACCGGCCCCTTGTACGAGTGTGTGAAATACACAAACTCCCCGGCCTCGACACCCTTCAGCAGCCGCGATCCGCTCCTCACGTCCAGAGAGTTCCATCCCACATGTGGCACCTTCTCGTGACTCTCGCTGAAGCGCGTGCAACACGCCGCAAAGTGCCCCAGCCCCACCTGCTCCGGTGCCTCGCTCGATCCCGCATAGAGCCACTGCATCCCCACGCATATTCCCAGAAAGGGCGCGCCCCTCGCAATTGCCGCGCGAATCGCTCCCGTCAATCCCGTCGCATCCAGCCGCCCGGTCGCCGCAAAATGTCCCACGCCCGGCAGCACGATCCGCTCCGCGCCTTCGACCATCTTCAGGTCGCTGTCCGTCACCTCGGCTTCCGCGCCCAGGTGCCTGAGAGCCTTGAGTACTGAGGTCAGGTTGCCGGCTTTGTAGTCGATCACCGTCACCCTCATCACAGCAGCCCTTTCGTCGAGGGCAGCATCTCGCCCAGTTGCTTGTCGCGCGAGCAGGCCACCCGCATCGCCCGCGCAAACGCCTTGAAGATCGCCTCGATCTTGTGATGATTCGACCGACCGTACATTGTCTTCACATGCACGTTGGCCCGCGCACCGCGGGCGAAGCCCTCAAAAAAATCCGTCACCAGTTCCGTTTGCAGGTCGCCTACCAGCCGCGCCCGCACCTTGGTCTCTACTGCAAACGCTGCGCGCCCGCTCAGGTCCACCGCCGCTATCGCCAGCGTCTCATCCATCGGCATTAAAAAGTACCCAGCCCGCAGGATTCCCCGCTTTTCGCCCAGCGCGCGGTCAAACGCCTCGCCCAGTGCAATGCCCACGTCCTCGACTGTGTGGTGCTGGTCCACGTCCAGATCGCCGTCGCACTTCAACTCCAGGTCAAATGCCCCGTGTCGCGTAAACAACTCCAGCATGTGGTCGAAAAATCGGATTCCGGTTGACACCTGGTAGTGCCCGCCGCCTTCAATCGTCAGCTTGATCGCGATGCGCGTCTCGGTCGTGTTGCGCTCAAAGCCTGCGCTGCGCCTGGCTGCGCCGCTCTCCAGTGGCGGTATTGGCTTTTTGCTCATTGCGCATCTCCTTGTGCCCTAAGCGCTTTCAGCGTCGTTCGCAGAGCTTCGGCCGCCTGCTTCATCTGCTGCCGTGTTCCAATCGTGATCCGCACTTTTCCATCGCAGCCTGGATCGCTCGACCTGTCGCGCACCAGCACCCCCGCGGCATTCATCAACTGCACAAACTCTTTGTGCCGCGCGCCAATCTCCACCAGCACGAAATTCGCATGGCTCGGCCATCGCCGCACCTGCGCTTCGTCCAATACTGCCTCAAACTCCGAACGTGCAGACAACACCTCGCTCACGTACCAGTCGAGATACTCAGAGTCTTCAAGCGCCGCCGGCAGGCACGCCAGAGCCAGCGAATTCACGCTGTACGGCGACAGGACACGCCGCACCCAGCGCATCAGATCCAGCGGCCCCGCCAGCATCCCCAGCCTCAAGCCGGCGAGTCCATAAGCCTTCGAAAAGGTTCGCGCCACCATCAGATTCGACGCCTTGCCGACGAGATCGACTACAGTCTCGCCGTGAAAGTGATAGTAAGCCTCATCCACCAGCACCACTGCATGGGGCGCGCGCGTTGCAATCTCGAGCAATTGTTCGCGTGTTGCAGTGCTGCCTGCCGGGCTGTTGGGGTTGGCGATCGCAATGACCCGCGTCTTCGCCGTGATCGCCGCAAGTAACTCCTCAACAGGAAACTGCAAATCGCCCCCGGCCTGCACCCGAACCATGCGCGCATCCGTCGCCGACGCATACACCTCGTACATGGTGTAAGTGGGCACCGGCAAAAGCAACTCATCCCCTGCATCGAGAAACGCTTCGAACAGCACATGAATCGCCTCGTCCACGCCATTGGTCAGCGCCACCTGCGCGGCCTCCAGCCCCAGGTGCGCAGCCATCAGGGCCTCCACTGGCTCACGCTCCGGATACCGTGTAAGGTCGCCCGCCGAAATGCCGCCCAGCACCGCGCGTACCTTCGGCGAGCACGCGATCGTGTTCTCATTGAAATCCAGCCGTAGCGCGTCTCGGCATCCGAGTGGCGGGTGATACTCCTTCATCTCCGCCACACGTCTTCTCGGCGCAATCCCAGGATCTATGGTCAACTCAGTCACGCGCCCTCCTCCTCTTGAGTCGCGTGCCGATCGCCTCGGCGTGACCCTGCAGTCCCTCAGCCTTGGCCAGCAGAACGGCCCGCGGCCCCAGCTCCTGCATCGCCGCGCGCGAGTACTCCTGAACAGTGATCAGCTTCACGAAATCGTTCACGCTTAGCCCACCTCGTACCCGTGCCGTGCCGCCCGTCGGCAAAGTGTGATTCGGCCCCGAGAGATAGTCGCCCATTGGCTGCGCCGACCAGCGCCCGATGAACACCGAACCCGCATTCTGCACCCAATCCAGATCCCGTGCCGCATCGACAGTCAGATGTTCCGGCGCAATGCGATTCGTAATGTCATGTGCCTCCGCCGCGCTGCTCGTAACGATCACCAGCCCGTTGCGTTCCAGCGCTTCGCGCGCCACGGGGTTTTCGCGACTGCGTAATCTGGCGTTCGCCATCACGTCCTTGGCGAGATCGGCGCGCGTGGTGATCAGGATCGCCAGCGCTTCCGGATCGTGCTCGGCCTGCGCCACCAGATCGGATGCGATGTCCTCCACCTTCCCGCGCTCGCTTGTCACCACAATCTCCGTCGGTCCCGCCAGCATATCGATAGCGCAGTCAAATGCCACCAGCCGTTTGGCCGCCGTGACGTATAGATTGCCTGGCCCCACGATCTTGTCAACCCTCGCCAGTGTCTCCGTTCCATAAGCCAGCGCCGCCACAGCATGTGCTCCACCCAGCCGGTAAAACTCCGTAATCCCCAGCAGATGCGCCGCAGCCAGCGTTTCAAGTGCAGGCTTGGGCGATACCACCACAATGCGCCCCACACCTGCTACCTGCGCGGGAATTGCCGTCATCAGCAGCGTCGAGGGCAGTGGGTGCCGCCCGCTCGGCACGTAGCATCCCACCGACCTCAGCGGCCTCACCAGTTGCCCCGTCATCAACCCATCGAAAGTGGACTCGCTCCACGACGCCGGCAACTGGTTCACAGCAAAGCCGCGAATTTGCGTTGCTGCCGTTGAAAGCGCCTCGCGCATCGCATCGCTCGTCGCCTCCCATGCAGCGGCCATCTCTTCCTGCGATACACGCAGGGCAGCGCCCTTCCGGTAGCCATCGAACTTCGCCGCATACTTTAGGAGTGCGCGGTCGCCCTGCTTGCGCACATCGCCCACGATGCGCCGCACTGCCGGCAGCATCGCATCCAGCGCCGGGCTACCGCGCTGCTCCAGCGCGGCAATCAGTTCCGAAGCTTTCCGTGCCCCGCGTCCACTGGTCCGGATAATCTTCATCCTCTGCCTCCGGCTTACAGAACAACCTTGTTGAGCGGATATTCCACAATGCCCGTCGCTCCCGCTGCCTTCAACTTCGGAATCACATCGCGGGCGATGCGCTCTTCCACAATCGTGTTCACCGCCACCCATTCTGAGTCGCTCAGTTGCGAAACCGTTGGCGAGTTCAATGCAGGCAGCACTGCCAGCACAGCATCAAGATCCGCGCGCTTTACGTTCAGCATCAGTCCAACTTGCGACTGCGCATCGATCGCGCCCCGCAGCATCAGCGCGATCTGTTCAAGCTTCCCGCGCTTCCACTCGTCCGCCAGCGTGGCCTTGCCGGCGATCAGGTGCGTCTCGCTCTCCATCACTGTGTCGATGATCTTCAGATGATTCGCCTTCAGCGAACTGCCCGTCTCGGTCACCTCGACAATCGCATCGGCCAGGGTTGGCGGCTTCACTTCCGTCGCCCCCCAGCTGAACTCGACCTTCACGCTCACGCCCTTGGCTGCAAAGTATCGCTTGCTCACTTCCACCAGTTCGGTGGCGATGATCTTTCCTTCCAGGTCTTCGGCCTTCTCAAAGCCGCTCCCCTCGGGCACCGCAAGCACCCAGCGAACCTTGCGCCGGCTCTGCTTGGCATAGGTCAGTGTTGTCACGCTCGTCACTTCCAGACCGCTCTCCACCACCCAGTCAATGCCGGTCAAACCTGCATCGAGCACACCGTGATCCACATAGCGCGCCATCTCCTGCGCGCGGATCAGCATGCACTCCACCTCCGGATCGTCGATCGAAGGAAAATACGACCGCCCGTCTGCGTAGATATTCCAGCCGGCGCGTTTGAACAAGGCAATCGTCGCGTCCTGCAGGCTCCCCTTCGGGATGCCCAGTCTCAGCTTGTTAGCCACGGGATTCCTCTTTCCTCTCGTTGTTTGCACCGGATGCGTCGATGGCCTTGGTAAAGCAACTCACCGTGCCCTCATGGCAAACCAGTCCGTCGCCCTCCACCACCACGCGAAACAGCAATGTATCGTTGTCGCAGTCGGTCGCCGCGGAAACAACGCGAAGCCGGTTGCCGCTCGTCTCGCCCTTCATCCACAGCTTCTGCCGCGTCCGGCTCCAAAAGGTCACGAAACCCGTCTCCAGCGTCTTGGCATAACTGACGGGATTCAGAAATCCCAGCATCAGCACTTCGCCGCTTGCCGCGTCCTGGACAATGCCGGGCGCGAGGCCATCCATCTTGTCGAAATCGATTGTCGGAATGGTATTGCTCATTCTTTTCCTGGTCCTGGTTTGGATTTGTTGGGATGCGCGAAAAAGCCCGCCGGCTTGGGTCGCCGGCGGGCTTGGTGTCTCTTTCGATCTCTCTGGCCTTCTACTTCAGGCCATGGCAGTCCGCCGGCATGGATGTCCCATGATGATGGTGATGGCCGGGATGAAGGTGGATCTGCATCTGTTTCAAACCCTATGGGAAAACCCCGTCGGGTGTCAACCATCACTCTCTCGATTGGGCGAAGATCCGGCCGCTTTAAGCCTTGCCGGCTTCAGGACTGGCATCATTCGGCGCGGGGCTTATCGGCTTGTGCAACAAATCGATTACCCGCTGATACAGCCGGTTGCGCACGCCAAACCGTTCCGATGCGCGGGTCACATAGCGCACCAGGATGTCGATTCCCGACCCTGATGGCCGCAGATTCACCACCGGCGCCGCGCTGAACCGGCTCAGGCCATCGTCGCGTGTTCCGCGCTTCCATTCGTGTTCTGCGATCCGTGTGTTTTCTTGGGTCTCCTCCTCGACTGCCTTGTGAATGCGTTCCACCATCGCATCCGCATCATCTGAAGCCGGCAAGGAGACGGTGATCTCATCCCACATCCACTGCCCTGTGGTCGAGAAGTTGAAGTACTTTCCTCGAATCGCGAAGCTGTTGATGAAGGTGATGCGGCGGCCTGTCGGGTGGCCTCTGTCTGCCAGATCTCCGGTTTCAAGCAGCGTCGTGCTCATCAGCCCGATCTCGGTAACCTCCCCGCCCACCCCGTTGATCTCCACCCAATCGCCCACACGAATCCCGTTCTTGCCCATCAGCACAAACCATCCGAAAAATGCCAGAATGAAATCCTGCATCGCAATGGTCAGCCCGGCCGTGGCCAAGCCTAGAATTGTGGACATCTGCTGAGGCCAGCCAAAGATGACGAGCAGAATAAGCAGGCCGCCAATGGCCTGTATGCCCAGTTGCAAAACGGACCGCAGCGTCTGCATCTGCCTCCGGTCGAGTGCTGGATTCGCCATCAGCCGCCGCACCAGCGCATCGCAGAGAACGATGCAGATGAGTATGAAGAGGATCAGTGCAACCGACTGCAGAATCAGGTGCGTTAAGGTGCGGTGTTGCAAAAGTACCTGCGCGGACCACTTGCCATACACGGCGGCAAGCTGCTGCTCGGTCTGAATACGGTCGTTGAAGATGCTCAGAAGCTGGCGTTCTTCGCTCTTTTCTTTTAACTCCGCCAGTTTCGCGGCGCGGCCCTGTGCATCGGCGCCCGGTGCGGCGGCGCCCGCATTCGCCTTGGTCTCCAGCGTTTTGTGCGCATCCGTCAGCGTGACGATATCGGCTTGCGTCTGCTGCATGGCCTGCAGGATCAGTCTATTCCGGTCCAGCTGACTGTTCCACGCCTTCAGTCGACCCGCCAGCGTTCCATGCCGCCGAACGGAAATCACCGCCACCTGCCCAGAGCCGTGCGCCTCGCTGTCATACTTGACCATTAGGGCTTCGTGCGCGGCAAGCTCGCTCTTGATTTGAGTCCGGTCATCGCCCGATGCGCGATCCAGTTCCTGCTGTGCATCGGCCAATTGGTCGGAGTCAAGCCCCAGTTGCGCCTTGGCATTCTCAAGATCGTCATCGTCGGCAGTGGGCTGCGTGCCATCCTTCCCGGCCGCCGTCTTGAGACCAGATGCGGCTGTGAGGCTGGTTACCAGCGCCTGGTCTTCCTTGATGAGTTCTTCGATCTCTTCGACCCTCTGCGATAGCGCAAGAGCCTCGCCTGTCAGGTTACGATGCTGCGCCTGCGTCCCTGCTATCCGCAGCGCCGAGGCAAACGCCTGATCTACTTCGTGATCGGCCAGCCTTTCAGCCTCGCGCGCAAACTCCGTCTCCTCGGCGGTCACGGCCATCGGAGCCAGTGCCTCCGCCGTCTGCCAGGGGCGCAAATCGACCAGGGTCTTCTGGCTGTCTGTCAGGCTCCGGACATTACCCCGCCCGGAGAGAAAGGACAGATGCGCCATCGAGTCTCGTGTTGTCCACGAGAAGATGAGGCACAGGCTCAGCATGACTACTAGGGTGAGAAGAGACATGAGACTGGCTCGGCCAAAGACGCGCTTGCCGGCGCGGCCGCCGGCACCGGGTGCCACGGGGAGGTTCGGCATGAGTCGATTGTTGCAGGTTAATGGCGCTGTTGGAGTTCAATTCGGCACGTCCCAGCCCGTGCTCACCGCGCACGGATTGCTTCAGAATGCACCTTGAGCGAATAAAGCGCGAACGCTCAGCGCGCGCACCCATCGACTTTTATTCGCTGGCAGATCGACAGCCTCAAGTTCTCGCAGCCGGCTTGCGCTTTGCCGAACACCTGGCAGACAATTGAGCCGTGCGAAAACCGGCGCTCCTCTCCCTGTTGACCGCTTTAACGCTCGTCGTGTGCCTTGCGGGGATCGCTCAAGACCGGGATCGCGACTCTTACAGGCCACACAGCTCGTCGGCCGCAGCTCCACCCCCTGCCGAGCGCATCGACATCAATCACGCCACTCTGGCCGAGTTGCTCAAGGTCCCCGGCATCTCGAGCAGTTGGGCCAATCGCATCGTGCGCTTCCGGCCTTACCGCACAAAGCTCGACCTCGTCGAGAACGGCGTTCTTCCCGCCCAGGTCTACGGCCGAGTCGAGCCTTACATCATCGCGCACCGCGACCCTCAGTGACTGCCCTTATGCTGCTGCCGGCTTGGCCACCAGGTCGCCACGCCTCAGGAGCCTGCTCATGATCACATAAAGCACGGGAATAAAGAACAGATTGAGAAACGTGGATAGCAGCATCCCGCCCACGATCGTTGTGCCCACCGAGCGCCGTCCCAGCGCGCCTGCCCCAGTCGCAAAGACCAGCGGCAGAATGCCGAGAATGAATGCGAAAGAGGTCATCAGGATCGGTCGCAGCCGCAACTCCGCCGCTTCAATCGCGGCATCGGCGATCGAGCGCCCCTTGCGGCGCAACTGCTCCGCAAACTCGACGATCAGAATCGAGTTCTTCGCCGAAAGGCCAATCAGCATTACCAATCCGATCTGGCAGTAGACGTCGTTGGACAAGCCGCGCAGCGAGACAAGCCCCAGTGCGCCCAGCACTGCCATCGGAACCGCGAGCAGAATGATGAACGGGAGCGCGAAGCTCTCGTAAAGGGCCGACAGTGTGAGATACACCACCAGAATGCCCAGGCCAAAGATCAGAAGTGCCTTGCCGCTGGATTCGATCTCGTCCAGGGTCAAGCCCGTCCACTCAAAGCCCATCCCCGGCATCATCGTCTTCTTGGCCAGATCTTCCATGGCCGTCAGCCCCTCGCTGGAACTGATGCCTGGAGCCGGGGAGCCGTCGATTTCGACCGCGCGGAAGAGATTGTAATGCGTGATGACCGGAGGCCCAGAGCTTTCGGCTACGGTTGCCAGGTTGTCCAGCGGCACCATCTGCCCCGCCTCGGATCGCACATAGTAGCTGTGCAGATCGCGGGCCGACATGCGGAAGGGCTGGTCCGCCTGCACATACACGCGATAGGTGCGGTTGTTGTAGTCGAAGTCGTTGACGTATTGTGAGCCCATGAACACGCCCAGCGTCGTAGTGATCTGCGAGAGAGGTATGTTCATCGCCTTGGCCTTCTCGCGGTCGATCGTCACCAATACCTGGGGATCGTTGGCGGAGAATGTGGTCTGTAGACCGGTCAAATTCTTGCTCTGGCGGCTGCCTGCAACGATCTGGTGCGCGATCCGATCCATATCTGCGAGCGTGTTCTTGCCATGGTCTTGCAGCATGAACGTGAAGCCCCCGTAGCTCCCCACGCCCTGCACCGCCGGTGGCTGGAACAGAGCCACCAGGCCGCCGTTTGGCGCAAACATCAGGCTCATCAGCTTGGGCGACAGATCGGCCACCACTTCCGCTGTAGAGTGGCCTTTGCCGCGCCGCTCATCGGAGGGTTTGAGATTCACAAACGCCATACCCGCGTTGGACGAGCCGCCAGACATGCTGAACCCCATGATCGAAAACGATCCTGCTACATCCGGATTCGACGCGATGATGGCCTGGGCTCGGTCGGCCAGACTGCTCGTATAGGCCAGCGATGAGCCCGGAGGCGCCTGCACAATCATCATCATGTAGCCTTGATCTTCCTGGGGAATGAATCCGGTAGGCACGCGTTGGTACATCCAGACCGTAGCGCCCAGACCGGCAAAGAAGAGCACCAGCAATACATAGCGCAGTTGCAGAGCCACGTGGATGGACTTGGCGTACGTACGCGAAAGCCAGCTCACCGAGGCGTCGGCGCCGTGAATGAATGCTCCAAAGGCCCGCGAAACCGGCCTGATGTGCAGGAAGTCCATCTGGTGGGGCCGGTCCTCTTCGCCGCGCAGAAACAATGCCGACAAGGCCGGCGAAAGCGTCAGTGCGTTGAATGCCGAGATGGCGATCGCGAAGGCAATCGTCAGTGAGAACTGACGGTAGAGAATGCCGGTTGTGCCTGGGAAAAACGAAACCGGCACGAAGACGGCGATCAAAACCAGCGAGGTGGCGACCACCGCGCTGGTCACCTCGCCCATGGCGCGCGAGGTCGCCTCATGCGGATCGGAGTGCTCCATCGCAATGTGACGCTGTACGTTTTCAATAACCACGATGGCGTCGTCGACCACCAGGCCTGTCGCCAGCGTAATGCCAAACAGCGTGAGAGAGTTGATTGAAAAGCCGAAGACCTTCACGAAGGCGAACGTCCCGATCAGCGATACCGGAATCGTGACCGCGGGAATGATGGTCGCGCGCCAGTCCAGAAGAAATAGGAAGATAACTGTGATGACGATGATGATGGCAATGGCTAGGGTCTGCAACACCTCTTTGATCGAGTCGCCGACAACCGTGGTGGCGTCGAAAGCAACGTAGTACTCCAGCCCCGGCGGAAAGCTCTTCGATATCTCCGCCAGTGCGGCCTTGGCCTTGGCGTCCACTTCCAGCGCGTTGGCGTTTGATAGCTGCTCCACGCCGATGCCAACCGCTTCCCGGCCTGAGAACTTCAGTGAACTGCTGTAGTCCTCCGCGCCCACCACTGCATGGCCCACATCCTTCAACAGCACCAGGCCGTTCGGTGAGTTTTTGATGATGATCTTTTCGAACTCCTCGGGGCTGGTCAGTCTGCCCACGACCCGCACTGGAACCTGGAACGCCTGCGTTCCCGTCGTAGGCGGCTGGCCCAACTGGCCTGCCGGAATCTCGACGTTCTGCTCCACCATCGCGTTTACGACATCGGTAGCAGTCAACCCGCGGGCCGCCAGCCGGAGCGGATCGAGCCATACGCGCATGGCATACTTGCGCTCGCCGAAAATCATCACATCGCCCACGCCAGGCACGCGCTTCAGCGCGTCCTTCACATAGATGTCCAGATAGTTTGAGATGAACTCCGGCGAGTATCGTCCGTCGCGCGCAAAGAAGCCGGCGCCGAATACGAAGTTGAAATTGGACTTGGTGATGCTCACGCCCGTAGCGTTGACGGCCGAGGGCAGGCGCCCGGTCACGCTGGCCACTCGATTCTGCACGTCTACCGCGGCGATATCGAGGTCGTAGCCGGTATTGAACGTAGCAGTTATCGAACTCGCGCCGCTGTTGGTGCTGGACGACGTGATGTACCGCATCCCCTCCACGCCGTTGATCGACTCTTCCAGCGGGATGGTCACCGCCTTCTCCACCGTATCCGCGTTCGCGCCCACATAGAAGGCCCCCACCCGTACCTGCGGCGGAGCAAGCGTGGGGTACATGGCGACCGGAAGATTGGGGATGCAGATCGCGCCCCCCAGAATGATTAGCAGCGCGCAGACCGTCGCAAACACAGGCCGATGAATAAAGAAATCGACAAACAAGGTATGCCCTCTTTCGTTTCCGGTTGCAATCGTCCCGGATGGCGGCTCTCTGCAGCGGTCCGCCAGATCTCGAACTTGAGACCTGGGATACCACTTACCCGAGCCGTTTCACTTTCTCGCCCGCAACTCGACCCTTAAGCGCCAGGCAGTGGCATCACCGGCATCCCGTTCACCAGGAACTGGGTGCTCGAAACGATCACTTTGTCGCCAACACTCAGACCTGAAGACACGGAGTACGCGTTGCCTACCGTATCGCCCAGGGTCACTCCGGTCTGTCGGGCTATTGCGTGGCCGTCCTGCTGCTGAACCACGAATACAAAACTCTGCCCGCCCAGGCGCGTAACCGCCAGAACCGGAACCACGGCCATCTGCTTCGTACTCCAGATCACCCGCGCCTTCACCATCTGCGCATTGCGCAGCACATCGGGCGTTGCATGAACCGGGGCTTTCACCAGAATCCCTTGTAGCATGCTGTCCACCTGCGCCGACAAGAAGTCGATTCGGCTCTTCTCGATCACCTTGCCGGTCGTGTCCGTCAGTTCTATTTCAAGCCCTTGCCGCACCTGGCCTGCTCGCTCCGTGGGAACGTAGATGTAAGCCTCCAGATCCTTGCCCTCATCCACAGTCGTCAACATCGTGCCCGAGGCCACGTAGTCGCCCACATGAACCGGGATGTCGCCCACCACGCCGTCAAACGGAGCGCGAATGCTGTAGTACGCCAGTTGCTCCTCCTGCGACTTGCGCAGGGCTACCGCAGCCTCGTAGTCGGCCTTGGTGTTCTCAAATGCCTGGCTGGCCTGGTCAAAAACTGATCGGCTCGTAATGCCCGCTTCAAACAGCTTGCGCTGCCGCTCGCTCTCCTGCGTGTTGTAGTCAAATAGCGCCTTCTTCTGCCTCTCGGTCGCTCGCTGAGAATCCACCGCAGCTACTTGGTGCTGCGGATCGATGTTCATCAGCACCTGCCCGGCCTTTACGTGGTCCCCAGAGCGAACACGGATCTGCGTCAGCCGGCCATCCACCTGCGGTTGCAGGGTCGCCGAGCGGCGGCTCTTGATCGTCGCTACATACTCGCTCGTCTGCGCCACAGGGGCAAGCGCCACGGTCGCGGTCTGCACCGGCATCGCCTGCATCCCGCCGGTCCCCGTCGGCGCCGCCGGCTTCTTTTGGCAGCCCGTGGCCGCCAGACCAACCAGAACAATGCAACCTATCTCAAGAATGCGTTTCAATGCGTTCATCCTCACTCGGTGCTTCTTCTTGCCGCGGCAGTTTACCCCGGCTCCGGCCTCATGCCGGATGGATTGCAATGGTGAGCCGCCAGACGGAGCCGCCCGCGGCAAAACAGGCATCCGCGAGGCAGGCCAGCCAAATCCAGCGCCGAGCGCCCGCGAAAAAATCGCTACGATGATACCTTCATTATTCTGACGCCTCTGGGCCGCCCAATGACGCAAAAAAAGCGCCTTGCGTCCTCACCCACGAGCCCCGGCCCCAACCCAGTCTCAACAAGGGTGCCAGCCCTGCGCCTACCCAGGTCTAGCCCATACCACGCTCGTTCCCGGCCTCCCCAATTGCGTGCCGGCCAGCCCTGCTCCGGCTTCGGCGCGTTCCGACGAGCGGCAGCAGGCAACCCCACGGGCACCGAACCACCTCCGGGGATGCCTCCCCCCGGCAGCACAGCCCGCCGAACGCATTTTGACATGGCCCTTCCGAGTTGATAGCCTTCATAAGGGCGTATCCGGCCCACCCAGGCCGCTTCTTGGCCCTCATTGCGTCCCCGTCGTCTAGCCCGGCCTAGGACACCGCCCTTTCACGGCGATAACACGGGTTCAAATCCCGTCGGGGACGCCAACAAAACAAAAGACTTAGACAAAACCCCCAACTTCGCCGCCGGTCCAA
>Ga0302323_100002398_pt1 | contig 15199 bp, 13 predicted proteins | sample Fen_T0_3_FD_201950 | JGI IMG/M metagenome (GOLD analysis project Ga0302323, IMG submission 201950) | Peat permafrost microbial communities from Stordalen Mire near Abisko, Sweden - Fen_T0_3 | ecosystem: Environmental > Terrestrial > Soil > Wetlands > Permafrost | place: Sweden: Abisko... | reverse complement strand
CTCGGCCTTGCCCAATTGGCCGAGGCCATTCCGCTATTCTTTCCGCTTTGGTTGCCGCTCGCGCTGTACGCAAAACTGAGGACGAGCCCGCGCGCGAAGGCCGCTAGCCCCGCTTGATCCCCGAATCGCGCATCTGTTGCTCGAGCGCCCGAAAGCGGTGAGCCAAGGCCCGCACCAGCGCGCCGGTCCAGCCGTCGAAGCCGAGGCCAGCAGTCATGGTCGCCTGATCCAGCACCAAGACCGTCACTTGATCCACTGCTTCTACGCTTGCGGCGCGCGGTTCTGCCAAGAGCAATGCCATTTCGCCGAACACGTCGCCGACGGTCATCGTGCCCAGCGTCTCTTGTTGGCCATCGCGGGCGCGTTGAGCCCGACATGTCCCGCTCACGATCATGTACGCTTCCTCACCCACCTCCCCCTCGCGAATGATCAGGGCGCCTGGCGCGAAGCTCTTACGTGGCAGGTGTAGGCCCCCCTGAAGGAAGCCACGCACGTCGCCCTGCAGCTCGACCACGGTCTGATACCGGTCGTGCGGGTCTACTGCCACGGCCTTCTGGACGATGCTACGAATGCGCTTCGATACACCGATGCCCAGCGTGGCGTCGTCGATCGGCACGACTCTTCCCGCCACGGCCTGCGCCAAAACGTAGTCTGCGTTCATCGACGCGCCGTACGGCATCTTGCCGCTGACGATCTCGTACAAGATCGCGCCTAGCCCGAACACGTCGCTGCGTTCGTCCATGTCCTCGGGGTTGCCGCGCGCTTGTTCGGGCGCCATGAAGGTCGGCGTGCCGACAGCTCCGGGCGCCTCCATCTGCGCGCGTTCGCCGGACGCGGGGCGAGTCTTGGTCAGTCGTGCGAGCCCCCAATCCATCAAGTAGACCTGGCCGAAGCCGGCAACCATGATGTTTTCCGGTTTCAAGTCTCGGTGAATCACGCCGCGATGGTGGGCGTAAGCCACGGCGTCGCACACCTTCAGAAAAATCTCCAGCCCCTCTTGCAAGCGCTCGGTCGAGCCGATTGCGTGCGCAGGATCGCGCAGCCAAGTATCGAAGTTGATGCCTTGCACCAGCTTCATCGTGAAGTACGGCACGCCTTGGCTCGACACCGCGAGCTCGTGCACGGGCACGATGTTCGGATGCTCCAGCTGCCCCGTCATCTGCGCTTCGGCGATGAATCCGTCCCTGTACATCGGCACCTTGGCGAGCTCGCGATCCAAGCGCTTGAGCGCGACGTGCCGAAGTAGATTGCGGTCGGTCGCCGGATGAATACGCCCCATGCCGCCGCGTCCGAGTTCCGGAAAGATGCGCAAGTGCGCGGGGGTCGGGATCCCCTCTTCGGCGATCTCGGCAGCACTCACCCGGTGCTCACCTCGCACGGGAATGGTCTCGATCACGTGCACTGGCTGAGCAGGGGCCTCAGCAACATCTCGATTGCTCTTCACGCGGCGCTCCTCGGCACTAGGATCTCGATAGCTGGGGCACGCTAACACCCCGCTCAGAGACTGGCGAGAGTGGCCACCCGCGCGGAATTACTCAGCAAAATCCGAGACTTTCGGCGGCGCGGGGCTCCGACACGCAGGCGAAACAGTGGCGCAGGGATGCTCCCAGCATGTCTCAGAGCGAGCGTGAGCTCAGCCTCGATTTTCACAGCCTGCGCGCGCGCTATGCCGCCGCCACCCTGACTCCCAGCGCGCTCGTCGAGCAGCTTGCGTACGCTTGGCATGCGAGCAAGGCAAAACACGTCTGGATCCACCTCGAGAGCAAGGCCGCGCTGCTCGCCGCCGCGCGCGCGCTCGAGCAGCGCAAAGCGGCGGGAGAGGCGCTCCCACTGTACGGATTGCCCTTCGCGGTGAAGGACAACATCGACGTTGCGGGCATGCCCACCACCGCCGCGTGTCCCGGCTTTTCGCACGTCCCAGCAGAGAGCGCGTTCGTCGTCCGGCGTTTGCTCTTGGCCGGCGCGCTGGTAGTCGGCAAAGCCAACCTCGATCAGTTGGCAACGGGGCTCGTCGGCGTGCGTTCACCGTACGGTGTGGCCGAGAATCCGTTCGACCCCGAGCGCATTCCCGGCGGCTCGAGCTCTGGCTCGGCGGTCGCAGTGTCATCGGGCTTGGTCAGCTTTGCGCTGGGCACGGATACGGCGGGTTCTGGTCGCATCCCAGCATCGTTCAACAACTTGGTCGGGCTCAAACCGACACGCGGTTTGCTCAGCACCAGCGGGGTCGTGCCCGCCTGCCGCAGTTTGGACTGCGTGTCCGTCTTCGCACTGACCGTGCACGACGCTGGTTTGGTCGCCGAAATCGCCTCGGGGCCCGACAAAACGGACGCTTATTCGCGGCCAGACGCTGATCGCGTACGCTTTCTGCCGGGCCAGGCGCCCGCTGTCTTCCGCTTCGGCATTCCGAGCGCGCCCTACCTGAATGAGCTCGACTACGGCGGAACGCGCGCTGATTTCGAGCGCGCGGTGGAGCGTCTGAAACGCTTGGGCGGCATCCCGGTCGAGCTCGATTTCGAACCCTTCCACGCCACGGGACAGATGCTGTACGAGGGCGCGTTCGTGGCCGAGCGCGCCGCCTCGGTACACGGCATCTTGAGTCGAAACCCGAGCGGCGTCTTGCCCGTGATCACGAAGGTACTCAGCCGCGCGGAGGGCTTCAGCGCAACGGACGCATTCCTCGGCGCGCAGACATTGGCAGAGCACGCGCGGCGCACGCGCCTGGCTTGGCCCAGCATCGATCTATTCATCGTGCCCACGACGCCGTTCTTCCCCACAGTGAGCGAGGTAGAAGCCGATCCGATCGGTCTCAACTCACGGCTCGGGGCATTGATGAATTTTGCCAATCTTCTCGATCTGTCCGCGCTCGCCGTGCCCTCGGACTTGCGCTCGGACGGCTTGCCGTTCGGCATCACGCTCTTTGCCAAGCGCGACGCGGACGCGTATCTTGCCTCCATCGGCAACGCTTTTCAGCGCGACGTGGCCGGCACGCTCGGTAGAACCGGTGCTCCCCTGCCGCCCGCGCCGGAGGCCCGCGTGCCGCGCCCCGGCAACCTGCTCTTATCCGTGGTCGGAGCCCACCTGAGCGGGCAACCTCTGAACAAGCAACTGACCGAGCTGTCGGCGACGCTCGTACGCTCCTGCAAAACGGCCCCCGAGTATCGCCTCTACGCTTTGCCCAACACGGCCCCGCCCAAGCCGGGCTTGGTGCGCGTGAGCTCGGGCGGCAGCGCGATCGAAGTCGAGGTTTGGGAATTGACCGCAGAGGCCTTCGGGCAATTCATGAAGGGCGTGCCCGCACCGATGACCATCGGCACCTGCTTCTTGGAAGACGGCAGCCAGGTGCACGGCTTCGGCTGTGAACCCATAGCGCTGCAAGGAGCGACGGACATCACTGAATTCGGCGGCTGGCGCGCCTACCTGCTCAGCACATAAAAAAACGCCCCAAGCATCAGCTCGGGGCGTTTCTTTCTCGGCCTGCTCCTGTTCGGTGGAGCTACACGAATTCAGAATTCGTGCGCTGTCACTTGGCCATGTCGAGCGCTTGCTCGATCCAGAACACGCCCGCCTTGGGGCCGCCGTTGCACTCACCATCGGACTCACCCGGGCGCTTGAGCCAAAGGTAGCCATCAATCAACGGATCGCTTGTAACAGTCGTTGGAGGTTTGCCGATCTTGCGACCAGGCGGATTGCACCAAGCGTTGTCGGCCGCGGATCCAGCGCCGTTGCGGCTGGTATCGATCACGAAGTGCGCACCGCCAACCAAGGCCGAGATCTTCTTGCCGAAGGCCGTATTCTCTTCGGTCGTCACGTAGTTCGAAGTGTTTAGGGAGAAGCCGTTGGCGTCTTCGATACCTGCCGGCTTCAAGCGTTCTGCGAACACTTGAGCGGTTTCCCAATGCGCGTGTCCGCTGTCGATGTAGACGATCGCCTTCGGATTCTTGCGCAGCACCCAAACCGCGTCCTTGATCAGGTCCAAGCGCTCGGTTTGCTGTTCCGCGCTCAGGCAATTGTCTTTCTTCAACAGGCCGATCGCATCTGGCTCCAAGATGATGATCACCGCGTCGTCGTGGGTGGCGGCGGCGATGCGGCGAATCCAGCGCTTGTAATGGTCCGCGGTCTTGAGCCCGCCGGCGGATTCCTGACCGCAATCGCGGTGCGGCAGGTTGTAAGCGATGAACGCGGCGGTCGCGCCCTCGGCCTTGGCCTGCTGAATGTTGTACTCGACCGTGCGGTAGATGTTGCTGTTCCATTCACCGAGCCAGAGTGCTTGCGGCTGCTTGGCGATCTTGTCCAAGATCGCCGCCTTCTCCGGTTCTTTGGCGCGAATGCTGTTGGCCCGAAGCATCACGTTGGAATTGGGATCCACCCACAGCTTGACGCCCTCCAGCGGATTGCCAGTTGCCTTGGGCGGCTGCGTCGCGGCGGTGATCGGACCATCATCACCCGGATCGCCCCCGCCCGCTTTGGCCTTGCCATTCGAGGTCGATCCAGACGGATTGTTCGCGAGCGGCGTGCCCTCGGATGGGGAGCACGCACCGAGCAGCGAAGCTGCAACCATCAGGCATGACGCTGCGAGCCCGAGGCGTTTCAGCGGTGCACCTGGAACCGGTAACAGGTGAGGATGAATCTTCATGGGATTGTCTATCTACGGATTGTGGGGAGGAAGGCAAGTGTTGGCATTTTTCAGCACGAACAATGCGGGTTCATCATGCCCCTGGGCTCGGCCCCTGGCCACGAGAGCCCAAAACCTGGAACCGGTTCTACACGGCGAGCAACGCGCCAATTGCGGCCGCGTCCGAGAAATCCGCGAATACGTAATGTGCCCCGCTGGCTTCGAGATCGGCCACCGAATAACGGCCCGTCGCCACGCCAATACACTCGGCACCGATGGCACGCGCCGCATCGACGTCGCGCGGCGTATCGCCAATCACGACCACACGACAACTCGTCATCGGCACACCGAGCTGCTGCGCGCCGCGCTCGGCCCCCAAACGAATCACCTCCGGCCGTGCCTCGGCATCACAGCCAAAGCCGCCGAAGCGAAAGTGATGATGCACACCCACGCGTTCGAGCTTGATTCGCGCGCCTTCGCGCACGTTGCCCGTGCCCAGCCCCACGGCCATCTCGGCCGCCTGCGCCGCAGCAATCGCCTCGTGCATGCCTGGCAACAGACGAAAGCTCGCGCCATCGGCCCGCGACACTTCGTCTTCGAGTGCGATCAAGTACTCGGCGAGCCAAGCGTCGATCGCTTCGGGCGTAGCCTCCACACCGATCGCCTCGAGCCCCATGCGAGCGATCAAGCGATCGGTCATGCCGTCGAAGCCAAATGAATCACAAGCATCGGTCCGCCCGTACATCTTGGAAAACGCGCGGTTCACCGAGCGCCGCCCGGTGCCACCCGTGACGATCAAAGTGCCATCGATATCGAACAGGGCGACTGTGGGGCTGGCCATTGAGTGAGGCCGCGAGAATGCGTGCAAAACGCCTCACAAGCCAGCCCTTCGCCGATAGACCCCGCAGATTCTCGAAAAAGACCGCATCCAGCCCGAGGGCTCGGGCTCCAGATCATGTTTTTGATGGTCACGAATCAAGTCCAGTCCGGCTCAGCCTTCGGCGTCCGATTCCGGACGCCGTTCGCGATCTCCGAGGGCGGGAAGCCCGTTGGATGGCCGAAGAAGTTGGGAACTCTTGGCGCCAGGCATTTGGCTTCGGGCAGAAGGGCAAAGGCAAGCAATCCGCAAGCGACGCGGAGTTGCTGGTGAAACCATCGCCGCGGGCACTATCGCGGATCCGCAGGCCCGTCGACCTGCGCCCCCGCGGGTGCCGCAGGCCGTGATACAGTAGACGGGCATGGAGCTCCCGAGCAGCGAAGTCAGGCACGGCCTGGTGACGGCGTTTGCCGAGGTGGTGGCAAGCCTCGGTCTGTTGTCGAGCGAACGCGCGCTCGTGTTGCCCAATGGTGAATTCTTTCCGGACCTGTTCACGTCGGATGAAGCCAGCGTGCAGCGCATGCTCGATCGCTTGCTCGAGCACGCGGGGATTTCGGACATGGCGCTCGTGGTTCGCTTCTGGGGCGAGTCCGCGGCAAGTTGCGGCACTGGCGCCTGCGGCAGCTGCGGGCCGACCCAGGCCGACCCCGAATCGGAGTCAGTCCAGCGCTTGCTCGACGCCGGTGAGCATTGGCAGGTCAATGTGTTGCCCGCCGAAGTGGGTTCACCGGTCGCGCTGGGCTCCGCGCTGTGCCACGCGATCGCCCTGGCCGTGCTGCGCGAGGCAGATGCGCCGCCCCGGAATTTGGAGCTGGATCTGGCCGTTGATTTGACCGCCATCGCGCTGGGCTATGGCGTGCTGTTGCTGGAGGGCTCGCACATTTACAGAAAATCGTGCGGCGGCCCATCCATCGCACGCGCCACCGCGCTCGGCCCGACCGAGGTCGCGCTCGTGCTGGCGCTGTCCGCGGCGGTGAGCCAGCAACCGTTGCGCAGCGTGGGCAAACACTTGTCGGCCACCCAGCGTGAAGCGTTCGCCGAAGCGGCCGCCTGGGCCGACTCGAACTCGTCATTGGTGAAGAGCCTGCGCGCGGATCCTGCGCGAGTCGCGCGCGGCGAATTTCAATTGCAGGCAACCAACTCGTGGCTTGGTCGTTGGCTGGGGAGCAAGCTGCGCCGCGCACCGAGCGCCGAATCGGCAACCACCATCGAAGAGCTGGAGGCCGCACTGGGCGCCGAAAACAGTCCACGCCCCGCGCTGAAGCCGCGTGATCCGAAGCTCGACGAGATTCGGCGTTTGGTCGACGAAGCCTTGAGCGAATAGGGATTCTCCCTTCTGTACGAGGGTTCGCGATTCCGCCTCTGGCGTAAGCGCGCGCCGATGCCTGCGCCTTGCCCCATTGAAATGGCGCGGTTGTAGGCAAAAAAAGCGACCAACTAAGGGGATCCAATCCGAACGCTTTCGTATAAGAGTGCTGCACCTAGTGGTGTCTCTCTGGGTGCTTATGCGCGGCGGCTTGGTCGGTGGAACCTGACCGGAGGAGGATTTAGCGATGAATAGCAAGCGATCGGTTTGGAAGCTTTTCGTAGGCGTGGCAGGGGTCGGACTGCTCGTCACGAACTGCACGATCAAGACGGCGACCGACGAGGACACTGCGGGCGCAAGCAACAACAGCGCGGGCGCAAGCAACAACAACGCGGGCGCAGGCAACAACAACGCGGGCGCGGGTAACGCGACTAACGGAGAGTGCAGCCCCGTCGGCAAGAAGCTCAGCGGCTGCATCTGCGCGGGCAACCTCGTCAGCTATCAGGTCTGTACCTCGGAAGGCATCTACGGCGCATGCGTGTGTGCCACCGGCGGGGGCGGCGCGTCGTATGGCGGCGCGAGCAACAGCAGCGCGGGTGAGGGCGGCGCAACTTCAGCTGCTGGGCAGGGTGGCGAGGGCGGTGAATCGCCGATCGATCCAAACGATTGCTACAGCTGTCTGACACAACTCTGTGCGCCCGAGTGGGCCATTTGCGCCGCCGACAACGAAACGACTGTGCTGAACCCAAATGATCCCTACTGCCTATCCCAGAGCCCAACCGCAGATCCGGGACAAATCGAGCTCATCATGACTTGCATCACCACGGAACGAGCAAAGGGTCTCGTGAAGCGGGATGTGGTGCGCGCCTGCGGATCGACCATCGGTCTGAGCGCTGATCCGCAGTTCTTCGTTTGGGCACCGCAAGAAATGACGCCGGCCACGGAAGCCTTGATGAACTGCATGGCGGACAAACCTGACGAAGTCGACAATCAAGGTGCCTGGGCCACGGCTCCAAGTAACTTTCCGGCCAGCGGCCCGCGTCCGTGGGACGATATGACCTGCGCCAAGTTGGCCTGCACCTCCGCACAGTAGTCGTCGGCACTCGACCACCAACAATACAGTGTTCACATGAAGAAAATCCCCTTCGTTGCACTCGCTGCGCTCCTCACGTTGGCCGTTGCGCCGCCAGCGTCCGCCCAATCGACCCCTGCGGCGCAAGCCGCTCGGCTGCAACGGCTTCAGCAACAACAGGCTGCGGCCTTGGCACGGGCCAAGGCCGCCCAAGCGGCCGCGACGAGCACGGCAGCTCCAACCGCGCCAACGGCTGCCCCGACCACAGCTCCAACGACCGCACCGACTCCGGTCGCGACGGTAGCGCCACCGCCCACCGCCACGGCAACCGTCGCCCCCCCCAAAGCGACTGCGAGCGCGGCGGCCAGCGCCGCCCCCGCAACCAGTGGCAGCGCCGCCCCAGTCAAGGCAGCCGTCCACCCGGACACCGCCGCGATTGCGCTCGACCTCGAAGCCCTGCGCAAGAGCCGCCCCGATCGCCGCCACGCCGAGTTCGTGGACATGCATTCGCGTTGGGGTAACTTACTGAGCGATCCGCGCAGCGCAGATGAGCTGAAGCTGCACGCGCAGCGCTTCGCTTATTTGCAGCGCATTCGCGCACTGGGCGCGAAAGATCCGGCGTTCGTGAAGGGCGTGGATGCGCTGATCACCAAGGAGGAAACCCGCGATTCGGATGCGCTCAACGCCCTCCGCAGCGGCGCTCTGCCCGTCGCCGCACCCGCTGCTGCCGCCCCCGCCGTCGGAGCTACAAAATGAACCTGCGTCCCTTTTACGCCCTACTGCTGCTGAGCTCGCTCGCCGAACTCGGCGGCTGCAAAGACTTGCTGAAAAAGAAAGACTCGGAGCCGGCGCCGTCCGCGCTACCGGTCGCCGTGCCCTCCGCGGTGATCGCGCCGCTGCCCACCACGCCGCCGGTAGCGGTGCCTGAAGTGGCTGCGCCCGTGGCGGTCGACGAAAAGGCCGTGCCCACCCCGCAAGACTTCGAAGACGAAGCCTTCGAGAAGGTCACGGCGGCGAATTTCAAAGCGCAGTTTGCGACTTTGAAGACGGCGATCGGCAAGTAACCAGGTAGCTAAGGTCAGCTCGCCGAGTGCCGAACTCGGCGAGCTGCGTGCTCAGCTCGTGTACCAACCGAAGCTCGCATACGAAAGCGTGCCTGCGCTGACGTCGAAATAGTTCCAGCCATCGATCGCGGCGGCGAAGGTCTTCTTCTTGCCGTCGCAAGTATCCAGCACGTCGTTCACTTTGATCGTGCGCCCGGCAAAGTTCGAACAGCCGAGGCTGTTGAACGTCGACTTCGTGCGAAAGCAGACGGCGCCCAATGTATTGAAGTTGCCGCTGTTTCCAGTAGCGGCGGTCGGCAAGTCAACCGGGCTAGCACACGGCCCCGTGCTCGGCGCGCCCGCGGTGCCATCCGCACCCGCTGAGCTCCCAGCAGCACCACTGGAACTAGTTCCAGCTTTGCCACCCGTACTCGAGCCCGAGGCGCCCACCGTGCCACCACTGCCGCTGCCGCCCTTGCCCGCACTGCCACTGCCGGCACTGCCGCTGCCGCCCTTGCCCGCACTGCCGCTGCCGCCCGTGCCGGCACTGCCGCTGCCGCCCTTGCCGCTGCCGCTCTTGCCGGCGGAGTTGTTCGGAGCACCCGCCTGTGGTGCACCGCCCGCTGGAGCGCCGCCCTCTTCGTCCAAGCCGGCGCCGCCGCCACTGTCCGAGCCCGCAGTCAAGGTCTGCGGCCCAGGGACCGTCCCGTCGTTTATCGCCGTCGCGCAGGAGAGCACCGTGCTTATTGCCAACAGCCCGCCCACACTTCGCAAGTTCATCATCCACACTCCAGAACCGTTATTTAGCCGCAAATTTTAAGGTGCAGCGACCTATCTCAGGGATAGCACGTTCGCCACAGCGGTCACGCGGCTCGTCGGCGAAATCAAGTGTCGCCGCATGGAAAGCTAAGAAATTGTCTTAACCAAGCGGGCTACTTGGTGTTCTCCAGCGCGAAGAAGTCGCGAATCGAATGTAGGATACGGCTTCGTTCGCTACTGAGCCGTTGGCTCTTGGCGGCTGAATCCAGTCCCTCCCTGGCCGCCGCGAGCTCCACGCGTCGGGTAGCAAGCACGCCGGAGATCTCGCTCGCAATCTCGGGCCGTCGCTGGATGATTCCTTCCAAGTCTTTGCGGTCCACGCGTAGACACTGGACTTCGTCCTGCGCAATGACCGTGGCTTCACGGGGCTGGCCCGTCATCAGCGCCATTTCGCCGAAAAAATTCGGAGCTTCGAGCACGGCAACCTGGCGCTCCTCGCCGTCGGGCGCACTCACGCGGACGGCTGCGCGGCCTTTGAGCAGCACATACAGCCAATGCGCCGCCGCGCCTTGGCGGGTGATCACCTCACGCGGACTGAACGGAGCCAAGCGCGCGGATGCAGCGAGCGTCCGCTGCTCGTCTTCCGACAGGTTCGCGAACAGGTCGATCGCAGCCAACGCGGCCATGTGTGATTCGAGCTCTCGCGCGCGCTTTCGGTCGCGGTGCTCACTGTCGTCTTGCGAGACGAAGATCGTCTTGGCTGGGATCGCCAGCGGGATCTGCGCCCGCTTGAGCGCGGCATAGATCCGCTGACGCACCAGCGAATTGGTCGAGTCGTTGCGCGAGAAATTGGTCAACCAGTAGCGGGCGGCGTAGTAGCAGACGCTGTCACTGTTGTCTCGCGCCATGTCGTGACACAGGCAATGCGGCTTTGGTTCGCTCGCGACGCCGTCCAAGGGGGCGCCTTGCAACGCCTCTTCGACTACCCGAATCACCTCCGCTGGCGCGAAGCGAAAATCCACGTTGAAGTAGACCCACATTCGACGCTGAATGGGCTCACCGCTGCGCTTGCCCAGAACTCGAATCGACTGCGTCATCAGCTGGCCATTGGGAATGATCAAGGTGTCCCAATCGCGGGTTTCGATCACCGTGTGGCGCCAACGAATTTTTTTGACTTGGCCCTGCGTCTTGTTGTCGAGCTCGATCCAGTCACCCTCGCTAATGGAATCATCGAGCTGAAGCGAGATGCCGCCGACGACGTTGCCCAGCGTGGCCTGCAAGGACAAGCCGATCACGGCAGTGACCACAGCCGAGGTGGCGACGATGCTCGTCAAGTTGACGCCGGCGCGGTGCATCAACACGCCGAGGGCCAACAGATAGGCTGCGCCGACCACCACGTCGTGCAAAATGTCGGGATAGTCGACCCGCACCGCGCGCAGGAGCAGGTCGAAGATGGCGATCGCCAACAGATTGATGATCAGCAGCAGCTGGAGCACGTGTGCCGCAACCTGTAAGCCGGAGACGAGCCCAGCGGCCGATGTCCAGCTCAGCGCTGCGCCGAGAACCAGCACCACAGAGTAACAGCAGAGCAGGATCACCGAGCGACGCAGGCGGCGGCGGGGCGCAAGCGGTGCCAGGCGCAGAAACCCCGCAACAACGACGACCGCCAAGGCGAACCCGGCGAAAACCAGCCACTGATCTGTCACGGGTTTGTAACCCTACCCGAAATGATTCGGAAAATCGCGGGGATCGCTCGGCTAGTATAGTGCGACGACGATGAGCGCACGGCCGAGCATATTCGAGGTTGGTGCGTCGCGGTCGCTGCTCCTCGGCATCGCGGGCGGCACCGGCAGCGGCAAGACGACCCTGGCCCGCAAGATTGGCGACGCCCTGGGCGAGGGCTCGACGCTGATTTCGCACGATTGGTACTACTTGGATCGCGCCGGCTACACGCCCGAACAGCGGGAGGCGATCAACTACGACGAACCGGCAGCCTTGGACAATGCGCTGCTGGCCAGCCACTTGGACGAGCTACGCCAGAGCCGCGGCGTAGAATGCCCACAGTACGACTTCGCCACCCACACCCGGCGCGCCGAAACCGTTACCGTTCCAGCCCGCCACGTGGTCGTGGTCGAAGGCATCCTGCTTTTCGCCGTGCCTGAATTGCGAAACCGCTTCGACCTGCGGCTGTTCGTCGATACGGACGACGACATCCGGCTGCTGCGTCGCATCCGGCGCGACGTCGTCGACCGCGGCCGAGACCTACATTCCGTGGAGCAGCAATACTACGGGAGCGTACGGCCGATGCACCGCTTGCACGTCGCACCGAGTAAGCAACACGCCCACCTGATCGTGCCGGAAGGCGGAGAAAATGCGCAAGCGATCGATGTCATCGTCGGCAGGTTGCGCTATTTATTGGATGGAGTCTGAGGAGGGCCTGCATGGCCAAGCGCGCGCCAAAACGAAGCGACCGAACCGTCCGCCGCGAACAAGAACGAGCCAAGAGCCGCCTGGATGACGAGCGCGAGCGGCTGTTTGCGCTTTCAGCCGGCGGCAGCGCGCAGCGACCGCTCGATGCCGCCTCCGCAGCGGTCATCGAGAGCCACGCGCTCAGCTTTCGCTGCCCGCGCTGCGGTGCCAATCATGAGCTGGTCGAGCACTCGGCTCACGTACGAAACGGCGTGCGCCTGCGCGAAACCAAGCTGCGCTGCAGGCAGTGCGGTTCCGAGCGCTCACTCTGGTTCAAGATCGTCGGTCCGAGCTTGAACTGAGCGCGGCACGCTCAATCCGCAGCGGGTTTGGCCGCGGCTGCCGCACGCGCAGCGAGTTCCCGCACCTTGCGCACCAGCTCGAGCGGCGCAAACGGTTTCTGCAAGAAGACGAAGCCGCGCTCGATCACCGAGTGATTCACGAGCGCGTCGTTCGCGTAGCCGGACATGTACAGCACTTTCAATTCGGGTCGCGTCAGCAGCAAGAGCTCGATCAGCGCCGGGCCACTCATTCCGGGCATCACCACGTCACTCACCACGACATCGAAATCAGCCGGGTTCTGATTGAAGATGGCCAAGGCTTTGCTGGCATTTTCGGCCTCGACTACCCGCATGTGGTGCTGTTCCAGCACACGCCGGGCGACCGAGCGCACCATTTCCTCGTCCTCGACCAGCAGCACCCGAATCGGCAGCGTCCCTGGAAAATCGGAATCCGGCTTGGTTGCAAGTCGTTTGCCCAGTCGTTCCGTACTTGCCGGTAGGCAGACCGTGAACGTCGAACCGAAGCCGAGCTCGCTGCTGACGGTGATCGTGCCGCCGCTTTGTTCCACGATGCCGTACACCATCGCGAGCCCGAGCCCCGTACCTCTACCGCGCTCCTTGGTGGTGAAGAACGGCTCGAAGATGCGCGCACGCGTCGCGTCGTCCATCCCGAGACCGGTATCCCTGACCGTCAACATCACGCACGATCGCCGCTCGCGCCCGGGCTCGCACAGCTCCACCTGGGAGGATTCCACCGAGATCCGCCCGCCACTTTCAATCGCGTCGCGCGCGTTGACCACCAAGTTCAAGATTACTTGCTCAATCTGACCCGGATCGGCCTTGATCAACGCGGGCCGTGGCGAAAGTGTCACGGTGAGCAGGATATCTTCGCCGATCAGGCGACGGAGCATCTTCTCGAGCTCGGCGATGCTCGAATTGAGATCCAAAACCTCGGGCTTCAACACTTGGCGACGACTAAACGCCAGGAGCTGTCGAGTCAACGTCGCGGCTTGTTCTGCGGCGCGGCAAATCTGGGTCAGGTCGTCATTCATGGACGGTACGGTCGCGCCGTCGATCAACAGTGCCTCGGCGTAGCCCGCGATCACGGTCAGCAGGTTGTTGAAGTCGTGCGCAATGCCGCCCGCCAGAAGTCCCACCGCCTCCATCTTCTGCGCTTGTCGAAGCTGCTCCTCACTCTTGCGCAGGGCGTCTTCGGCGAGCTTGCGCTCGGCAACCTCCTGCAAGAGCTCGGCGTTTAGGCGCGATAGCTGTGCCGTCCGATCGATGACTCGCTGCTCGAGCTCTTGGCGCGTGCGTTGCAGCTCCTCGTAGATCTGCTTTTGCTCGGTGATGTCTTCGGAAATCCCGAGCAAAAAGCGCGGCACTCCCGTGCTGTCGCGAAGCGGAATCTTCTTGGTTCGAAGCCAGCGCAGACCGCGCGCAGTCTGGATCGGTTCTTCGGCGATCTCCAGCAGCTTTCCGCCAGCGAGCGTCTCCCGATCCTTGCGAATGAAATGTTCGACTTGCTCGGGCGGCCAGAAATCGTGATCGGTCTTGCCCAGGAGGGCGCTGCGCGGCATCCCGAGCAGTTCCTCCCCAGCCCGATTGAAACGACTGAAGGCGAGCCGCTCGGCGTCCTTCACGAAGATCATGTGCGGAATGTTCTCGAAGATGGCGTCGAGGAAGGCGTTGGGGTCGGACAGCTCGTGCAGCGCGGGCAACGACGCCGAAGCTGAAAGCTCGGCCGCTTGCATTGACGCATCCCCGAGTTTGTCGAGCTTCGACTGGTCCACTCGGAATCTAGACTACTCTCGATTGCGCACGAAGAGAATCCCACTCTCCGATCGCCTGCGATTCCAAGCGATGCTGCACGGCGATGCCGCCCGGCCTGAGCGCGGTCACCAGCGATGTCCGCTGAGGGAGCGGCCCGCGGTTCACGCCTGAGATTGGGCTGCTCTTCGCCTTGTTTGCGGCCACGAGCTCTTGGGTCTGGCGGGATGTCACGCGCGCAGGCAGTGGCAACGACCGCTCGAGGTCGCTGTTGCCTTGGCCCAGCAGGGTCCTGTCGATTCGAACAACGTGCTCTTGCCACTCTAGCCGCAGTGCTACGCGGAGGTGATGGCGCGCAACTCGTCGCCGCCGCCGGTACCGAGCACCCACCCGATTCAATGGCGGAACCGGGGGTCGGTGCGCTGACTGCCCACGAGATCGGCTGGTCGGGCAGCGAACCCTCAAAATAACAGTGTCGCGGTCAGGACGGTCGCGCACGGTCCGCACTTGCGTGGCGGCCCGGTTGCCTGACCGAGCCGAGCGCGTGATACGATCGGAACATGAGCCTTGCGCGTGGGCACTCGATAAAGCGCCGCCTCTGTCTAGGCTTGGCGGTCTTGTCCGTGTGCCTCGGTTGCTCGGCGCGCTTTTCGGCCTCCGAAGACGGCGCGAGTGGCACGAGCCCTGGCGGCAACGCAACTGGCGGAGTTGGGCACGCGGGCACCGGCGGCGGAGGCACGCATGCCGGTGGCACAAACCCTGCCGGTGGCACGAACCCTGCCGGTGGCGTCTCTGGGGCAGCGGCCGCCGGTATCGGTGGGGCTCATGCCGGCACAGCTGGAGCTCATGCCAGCACAGGCGGGGCGTCGAGCGGCGGAACAGGCGGAGCTCATGCCGGCACAGCTGGAGCTCATGCCGGCACAGGCGGGGCGTCGAGCGGCGGAACAGGCGGAGCTCATGCCGGTACGGGCGGAGCGTCGAGCGGCGGAACAGGCGGCAGCCTCGGAAGC
>Ga0302323_100002397_pt1 | contig 15217 bp, 10 predicted proteins | sample Fen_T0_3_FD_201950 | JGI IMG/M metagenome (GOLD analysis project Ga0302323, IMG submission 201950) | Peat permafrost microbial communities from Stordalen Mire near Abisko, Sweden - Fen_T0_3 | ecosystem: Environmental > Terrestrial > Soil > Wetlands > Permafrost | place: Sweden: Abisko... | reverse complement strand
TATTCCTCCAGCCAGTTAAGAGAGAACTGTTCGAAGGGTGAAAACCTCAGCGTTGAACGGATGGGGGACCTCTTGAGCTGGGGGAAATTGATGCCTGACTGATCCCACAGGTACGTATTGAAGCTCCCGTCGACCGGGTACTGCGGCGGCTCGAAATAGTGCTTCTGATAGACGGTCCAGGTCAGGAACTCGAATGGCCGTGTCCCGCCGTTGGCCAACTTGCGACGGCCCCAGAGATGCTGCGCGATCCCGTAGCGGATCTCGTGAGTGCGCGCCGTGTTGTCTGCATCGTCGCCGAACCTGGGAATCCTGTCGAAATTGTCCGTCGCAGCCCGGAAGACGTAGACGATCTCCGGCCCGATCACGTGCTTGATCAGGTCCGAGTAACCCGACGGCCCGTTGAAGACGCGCGCGAACTGCGGCCCCAGGATCTCCACCGAGGCCTCGGCGTACCGACGCGCGAGCGGCCCGCCGGTGAAGGTTTTTCCGCACTGCGGCCGGTCCACAGGACAGCTCTCCGTGTAGTGCGTGTAGCGAGTTGTCAGCTTCGGCGTCACGCTGAGAAAGGTGGTGGCGAGAGGTAGGGAGACCGAAGGAGCGATGTCAAAACGCGACCAGGAGTCGTCGAACGGCCTTATGTCGCCGGTGGTGGTACTGCCGTCGGAATTCGTGATGATCTCAGGTATCCTCTTCGACAGATTGAGGTGGTCGAAGTGCACGAAGTACTCCCAGCGCAAGCCGGTGTGGCCGACGGCGCGCGACCCTTGCGACAGAGAGATCCCGGGCAACCAGCGCCGCGTGATGGTCCAGTCGGGTCGGCCCTGGACCGACTTGCGGTTGTCCGCTCTGATCTGCAGGAACTGCCAGCCAAAGGTGCGCTGCAAGTTCAACGCGATCCGGCTGTTGCTGTTGTAGAAGTTGTTGACAGGCGTCAGCACGTCCTGCGGCGACGTCACGTTGGCCAGGAGCTTCACTGTAAAGAGGCCGGTAAAGGCCTGCTGGGCGTTCCAGTCCAGGCTCCAATCCCAATGTTTGTTGCCCGGCTGGCCCTGGATGGGCGAGACGTCGCTCGGCGGAAAGAGGGCTGTGTGCAGATCGCCGTAGGAGCGCACGTCCGACGCCCAGCGTAGATCGTGAGTCAGCTTCGGCGAGATGCTTCCCTGGACCGAGGATGGGCTCGCACGGCGCTCGAACCCAAAGGTCTGATCAGCGCTGCGCCCCATCGCTAGGAAGAAACCCAGTCGGACGTCGACGCCTCGATTGAAGTCGATGTTGAAGCTCGGCATCAGAAACCCGGTGGCTCGACCGTCAGGTTTGACCGGGTAGTAGAAATACGGCATGAAGAACAGGGGGAGTTGCTGGCCCGTCAGCGGCACGCCCAGGTCGAAGTGGGCAGCCACAGCCGTGATGTGGTCCTCGACTTTGAGCGTCGCACGCGGGGTCGAGAAGCTCCAGCGCGGTTGCGGCTGGCAGCACGACGTGAAGCGCCCGTTGTTGATGCGGTAGGTCTTGGGGTCGATGCGTTCGACGCTCTTCGCTGTAAAGAACACGCCGGGGTCTGTGTAGCCGACGACGTTGTCCATGGTGCCGCGTCCGCTGCCGAGGTCCATGGACAGTTTCGTGCCTGCCAGTCGGTCCTGCCTGTGCAAGAGCACGACGTTTCCCTCCGCAGTCATATGCTGGGAGGTCACGCCATCGTGCTCGACGTCGTAGATGTCGAGCGCGTCGGCCTGAACGCGCATGTCCCCCATGCGCAGGTCGGTGAAGCCTCGCGCCCAGACGTGGCCCTTTTCCCGGCCCTGGGTCTCCGCGACCAGGCAGGTGTCGGTCGCTGGGTTGCAGACGCCTTGCTCGGGCTTTGCGCTGGCTGCCGCTGCGTCAGGGCCGGCAGCAGGGCCTGTCGGTGCGCTGCTTGCTCCAGCGGCCGGCGCCTGCCCCTCCGGCGGCTGCCGGCCTGCGGCAGCGTCAGTGCCAGGAGACGCAGAGGTTTGTGGGCCTGGCTCTCCGGCGAGATCCTGCGATGGGACGTCGCGCGGAGCCTCGCTCGGCTGAGCGCCAGCCAGGCCTGCGCCGACCGCTATCCAAACCGTTGCTGTCAAGCCGATCTTCGCCCATCTCATGGCGGTGCCAGGGTAACACGGGACCCCCGTGAGCCGGGTAGCGCGCGACAGTGCTCGCTCGACCGCGCACCTTAAGCTACCGGCACCCAATGGGCCGCGGCCAGGCGGTCAAGCGCCTACTTGCGCACGCCATCCCAGCCGAGATCGACGTAGAGATTACGACGTTGGCCAGAGCTAAGCGTCAGCTTGCGGTGGAAGGGTTGGTAGTCGGGATGGGTGAGAACGATGGCGTGCGACCCTGGCCTGAGTCGCAGCCTTCGCAGCGGAGTCTGACCACGTGTCTCTCCGTCAATGAGGACCTCCACCCTCGGTCTGGCAGTCATCGTTCGCGCTGTGGCAAGAGGGACAGGGCATATTCGCGCGGAGCGCAGGTTGCCGGCACAACCAGATGGTCAAAAGGTTGGCGCCGCGCAACGGAAACGCAAGCTCACGGTCTTTCGGTGTGCTGGTCGCTGCGAAGAGAGGCGCCGAGCGCGCCACAGCGCAGCTTCAGACGGGGCCCAAGTCCTCTGGCGTCAGGCCGCGCAGGGCGAGTAGACGCTGGATGGCGTCTCCCACGACGTTGTTGGGCGTCGAAGCGCCCGCGGTCAGGCCGATGCACACGCCCCCGGCCGGCAACCAGCCCGTGGTCACAATCTCGGCGGCGCTCCCCACCGGGCGGTGGCGAATGCCGTCGGCGGCGATGCAGTGAGCGCCGCTGACATGGTACGTCGGAATCTGTTCTGCTCCGAGCCGCGTCAGGGCTTGCGTGTTGCTGCTGTTGTAGCCGCCGATGACGATCATGATGTCCAGCCCGCCGACCTCGAGCAGCCGCAGCACAGCGTCTTGCCGATCCTGTGTCGCCGAGCAGATCGTGTCAAAGGCGCGGAAGCGCTGCGCGAGCTGGGCCTCGCCATAGCGATCGCACAGGGCGCTGCGCAGCATGGCCTGGATGGCGAGACTCTCGCTCATCAGCATCGTCGTCTGGTTGGCGAGACCGATGCGCTCGAGGTCGCGGGCGGGCTCGAAGCCGGGGCTGACCGCACGCTCGAAAGCGCTCAGGAACTGCTCTTTGTCGATCTCGTTGCGGATGAAGGCGCACACGGTCTCGGCCTCAGGCTGGTCCTTGACACAGAGGTAGCGGCCGTTCGGCTGGGTCAGCGCCTGAGATGCGGTGGCACGCGTCTCCTCGTGATAGAGCTTGCCGTGGATCACGGCGGTGTAGCCTTCGCGCGCATAGCTGCGAACGTTCTTCCAAACGTTCAGCACGCTGCCGCACGTCGTGTCCACCAGGACGCAACCCTTAGCGCGCAGGCATGTCAGCTCGGCGGCGGTGACGCCGAAGGCCGGCACGAGCACCACATCGTCGCGCGTCACCTGCCGATAGCGCGTTTCCGGGTCAGCCGCGTCTTCTATCCGAACGATACCCATCTCTTGGATGCGCCGGTTGACGTCGGGGTTGTGGATGATCTCCCCGGAGAGGAAGATGCGCCGGTCCGGGAACTGCTCGCGCGTCTCGTAGGCATACTGCACTGCGCGATCTACTCCGTAGCAGAAGCCGAACTCACGCGCCAACTTGAGGCTCATGTCGCCAGCGCGGGCGGCATAGTCCAGTTGCTTGACACGGTCAACGACCTCGCTGTGGTAGCTCTCTTCGAGCAGCGGCGTGACCGTCTTGCCGAGCTTGAAGCCGCGCTGGAAGTACGTCTCGCTCACCAGTCCAGCATAGGCGAGCCGCGCACGATCGGCAATCACCCGGACCGGGCGGCGGCTCGGCAGAACCGCGTGTTATACTGACGCCCCCCGTGAAGGAGCGCAGCAGCCGATGATCCCGCCGTCGCAGCGACTGCGGGAGGCGCTCATCGCCATGTGGGCGCGTTGGCGCAGCGTCCGTTTGCATTGGCCGCTGATGCTGTGCGCCTTGACGCTGCTCGCGCTCGACCTGCTGCGTTCAACAGTGCCTCCGCTGCGCGAATCGTCGGGCTGGTCCGCGGCCCTGATGATCTGTGGCGCCGAGTGGGCGATAGGCCTGGCCACGCTTGTGCTCGTCGCGCTGGCTCTCGACCGCGGCGGCGTCGCACGGCCGCGCGTCGTTGCCATGCTGGGCCTTGGCCTGCTGCTCCTGGGGACCTACACGGACCGCCTCCAGGACGTCAAGAGCGACGGCATCCTCTACTACAGCTACCTCCGCTCCGTGCTCTTCGACTTCGATCTTTCGCTGGGCAACGACTTCCTGGCCATCGACCCGCGTCTCTCTCCGAATTTCGTCAACCCCCTGCCGGTGGGCGCGCCGATCCTGTGGGCGCCGTTCGTCGTTCCACTGCACGTCGGCTGGCAAGCGGCCCGTTTGTTCGGAGCGCCGGCGCCCAACGGCGTTGAGCCGCCGTATCAGGCCATGGCCTGCCTGGCGACGTTTGTCTACGGTGCCATTGCGCTCTTCCTGCTTTTCGACACGCTCTGCCGCTGGGGCCGGCCAGCGATAGCATTCTGGACAACGGTGGCGATCTGGCTGGGCTCGCCGCTGCGCTTCTACTTGGGCACCCTGCCCAGCCTTGCGCACGGCTGCGAGTTCTTTGCCGCTGTGCTCGTTCTGCGCGCCTGGCTGACGCTGCGCGCGGGCGTCAGCGCGCGACGCGCAGCCTGGGCTGGATTCACTTGCGGTCTGGTGTTCCTCGTGCGCTCGCAGGACGGGCTGCTGTTGGGTCTCCCGCTCTTCGAGATCGGTATGGACCTCCTGCGCGGGACGACGCGGCGCACGGCGCTGCGTGCGCTAGCCGCGCTGGCGCTCGCGTTCGTCCTGACCGCCCTGCCTCAGATACTCGTCTGGCAGATCATGTTCGGCCGACCTCTCCTCGTGCCGCACACGGCCCTGCACGGCGCCAACTTCATGCACCTCGATCGTCCACGCCTCGTCGACACTCTGCTCTCCGCCCGCGGCGGCTTCTTTGCGTCCTACCCGCTGGCCCTGTTGGCGCTGGCCGGGCTCATTGCGTGGGCTGTTCGGCGACGCAAGGACGAACACGGTGCGCCGCAGCCGGACCTCAGGTATCTGGCCGCGGTCCTGCCTGTGCTGGCTGCGGCCTGGTACGTCAATTCCACGGTCTTCGATTGGTACCAAGTACGGCGCTTCACCGGGATCGTGCCACTGCTGGCACCCGGGCTGCTGCTCGTGATGGCCTTCCTCGGGCGAAGCAACTGGATCGGCCCCGCATTGCTGACGCTATTCCTTTGGCGCTACGATCGCGAGATCCACTACCTGCGCCATGGCCCGGGCGACCCAGCCCCGGTGCGCGCCGCGCTCACCGGGATCGGGGATGGCCTCGCGGCGCAGGGCCTGCAAATCCTGGAGCCAGTGGCGCCGCGTGTGGCCGCGGTGCTGTTCTCTGCCTATTCCAACGAAGGCCCGCTCGAAGAGGCCGTCACGCGACTTCCGATGGGCCAGGATCTTGTCGCCCTGCGCCTGCCGTGGCCGGCGCACAACCTTTCGGCGCCGGAGGTCGAAGATGGTCGGATCTGCCGCTGGGTCTCAAACAAGAGCGCGACGGTCTTCCTGTTGATCCGCTCGCCAAAGGCCCTGATCGTGTCGGTGGACGCGCGCGCCCTAGAGACGCCGCTGCCGCAGACGATCGAGGTGCGCTGGAACGACTGCGTCCTGGAGCGCCAGAGCATGGAGCCGGCCTGGCACATCTATCGCTTCCACGCCCCGGCCGGATGTGTCCGACCTGGATTCAACCAGGTGGTCTTCGAGTTCGAACGCACGCCGGTCTATCGGCGCGTGCGCGGCGTGGGTCCGCACCAAATCAGACCCGCGGCCTTTGCCGAGATCACGCTCCATCAGGATGGGCCTTGAGTCGGACAGGCGCGCAATGACGAACATGACGAGCCTGAGGAGCCGCCTGCGAGCGGTTCTGGCCAGCGACGCCGCCCTGGCCCTGGCTTGCGCACTCGGCGCGTTGGCAGTCTACCTGCGTACGCTCTATCCAGGGCTCGTCGCCACAGGCGACTCGCCGAAGTTCCAGTTCCTCGGTCACATCCTGGGCACGGCGCACAACCCGGGCTATCCGCTCTACGTCGTCATCTCGCACTTCTTCGCCTATCTGCCGCTCGGCAGCACGGCCCATCGCATGAATCTGCTGTCGGCCGTGTGTGGCGCCACGGCCGTGGCCTTCATCACGCTCGCCGCGCGCCGGCTAGGTGCTGGCCGCGTGGTCGCCGCGGTGACCGCTTGGTCTTTTGGGTTTGGACCCGTCTTCTGGTCGCAGTGCGTGACAGCCGAGGTCTACGCGTTGGCCGCCGCTTTGCTCGCCGCCATCGTCTGGACTCTCGCGGTGTGGCAGCAGTCCGGCAAGAGGCGCTGGCTCAAGGCCGCGGTCGTGCTCGCCGCGATCAGCGTGGGGCACCATCTGACGATCGTGACCGTTATGCCGGCCCTGGTCCTGTTTGTGCTTCTGACGAACCTGCGCGAGGGACGGCGTCCGCGTTTCATCGCCTTCGCAGCGATCGTCACACTGCTCGGCCTGGCGCAATACACCTTCATCCTAGTGCGCACTCACCAGGGCGCAGCGTACCTGGGGTCGGCGGCGCGCAACCTCGCCGAGCTGATCGACGTCATGCGCGGCGGCCAGTTCGGGAACCGCATGTTCGTCTTCAACGCCTCGCAATTGCTGCACGAGCGCGTGCCGCTCATCAGCGGAATCCTCGCGCGCGAGCTCGGAGTGGCGGGCATTGGCCTCGTGTTGATAGGCACGCTGACCTTGGTGCGCCGTCAGCGCGCCGCGCTCGTCCTGCTTCTCGGAGGGGCCGTCGGCGTCGTGACGTTTGCCCTCAACTACGGTGTGCCCGACATCGCCGTGTTCTTGATCCCGAGCTTCGTCTTGTTATGGCTCGTGGCCGGTGTCGGAATGTCCACATTGCTCGGCCTGGCTCGCCCCGCCTTGTCAACGCGGGCGGCAACCGCCTTGACTGCGCTCGCACTCACGCTTCCGGCGTTCCAGCTGGCGCGCAGCTTCCGCGAGAACGATCACAGCGCGCGGACTTTCGAGATCCGCTACTTCGACGCCCTCTTCGCCCGGCTGCCGACGCGCGTCGCCTTTGTCTACGAGGGCCACTCCGTCGATCACATGCTGCTCTACAAAATCCACGCCGAGGGCGGGGAGCAGGGCCGCGAGATCTATCCAGTCCCGGCGCGGGCCGCCGACGTTGAGCGGCGTCTCGCCCAGGGCCTGACGGTGTTCGCCTTTGAGAACGGCCACCGGGCGCTCAAGCACCAGGGCTTCGACTTCGAGCCAGTGCGCCTACCGGAGAAACCACTGGTGGAGTTTCTCAGAGAGCAGCCGGCAGGACGGCTGATCGCTCTTGCGACAGCCGGACACAGCGCCAGCGCGGCGCTGCCCTGGCTGGCGCACGCTATCGGTCTCAGCACCAGGCGTGAGGATGGCGCCATGGCCTGGATCTGTCCGGGCGGGGCTCTCGATCAGGGACGACTGGTCGTTGGCGCAAGCAGCGCGGAGCTGGGCCTCCGCAAGGGCGATCCGCTCGGGAACCTACGCGCGCCTGCGGCGATACGCGTGAGCAGCGGGGCGCAAGCGGGATGTGTGTCGCTCGAGGAGCGCACACTCGTCTGTGTGGACGATGGCGTCGCCGTAGCGGTGCTGGACGTCGAAGGCAACGTCCTCGACCGGCAGGTCGTCCGCGCAGCCGATGAGTGGCGTGCGGCGTTCCCGGAACGGGCGCTCCCCTTGTGGCGCGTCATTGGTCGCCACACCCAGCCCGGGCGCTAGACGCGCTCAGCCGTCGCGGGAGCGCTAGTCGCTGCGTCGGCCGCCGAGTAGGCCCGCGCGCAGCAGAAAGTAGAGCAGCGTCATCAGCGTCGAGACTACAGCCGCGACGTAAGTCAACGCTGCAGCGTTGAGCACCCGGTCCATTCCGACGCGCTCGCTCTCTGACACGATGCCGTACTCGACAGCCAGACGCTTCGCGCGTGACGAGGCATCGAACTCGACCGGCAGCGTCACGATCTGGAAGAGCAGCACCATCGAGAAGAGCACGGCGCCGGCGAGCACCATGCCGGTCGAATTCATGAACAAGCCGATCATCATCACCGCGTAGCCGATGTTCGAGCCGATGTTGGCGGTCGGCACCAGGGCCGAGCGCAGCCACATCGGGGCATAGTGGTTCGCGTGTTGCACGGCATGTCCAGCCTCGTGGCAGGCCACGCCTACGGCAGCAATCGATGCCGATCCGTACACCTCTTCCGACAAGGCGAGCTTCTTCGTCAGCGGGTTGTAGTGGTCGGAGAGAAAACCGTCCGTGCGCTCGACAGCAACGTCGCGCACGCCGGCGCTCGCGAGCATTCGCTCCGCCGCCTGCGCTCCGGTCAGTCCATTCATTGTGAGGACCTTCGAATAGCGCGAGAAGGCCGACTTGACCATCCAGCTCGCCAGGAGCGACAGAAGTAGACCCGGGGCGATGAAGAGCAGGTAAAACATGTCTCACAACTCCAGAGCGACGGCGGCCCCTACGGCCGCAACTCCTCGCCCACTGCGTTCCATGATAGCCCTGACGAGGGCTTACCGATACAGAAGGTACCGGGCGCGGCGACGGCGGAAGCGTTGTTCGTCAGCACGCCACTCGCGCCACAATTCGGCCGGTGGCTGCTGCGTCTCGATGGCACGGCGTACGCGATCAGTGCCGCACAGAATGTCGATCGGTAGCTTCGCCAACTCGTACTCGTACGGCGGCTGACGCCAGGCGAAGGACGCCGGGTCCTGCGCTCGCGCGTGGGAGATGAGCAGGAGATATGTGCGATAGGCCCGGAAACGCGTGCGATCCGTGACGTGCACCTCAACGCCGCCACAGAGCTTTCCTGCGTGCTTCTGGAAGGTCGGTCGGAAGAAGACCGGCCGGAAGCGCACGCCCGCGAGACGCTCGTCGTTCAGCACGTCGGCGAGTTTCCACGGATCGAGCCAGGGTGCGCCAACAAGTTGGAAGGGACGCGTGGTACCGCGCCCTTCGGACAGGTTCGTGCCTTCGACCAAGCAGCCGCCAGGATAGACAAACGCCGTGTCGACCGTCGGCATGTTCGGCGAGGGCAACACCCATGGAAGGCCCGTCTGCTCGAAGCTCATCGACCGGCGCCAGCCCTGCATGCGCACGACGCGTAGATCGAGCTCCAGACGTCGTTCAGCGCGGAACAGGAGCGCCAGCTCGCCCACGGTCATGCCATGCCGCACCGGCAGCGGATGGAGCCCGACGAAGGAACAAAACTGCGGATCGAGGACGTTGCCCTCGACGACCTCGCCGCCCAGGGGGTTGGGGCGATCGAGCACGACGAACCGCTTGCGCTGGGCCGCGCAGGCCTCCATGGAGTGAAGCATGGTGTAGATGAACGTGTAGTAGCGACTGCCGACGTCCTGGACGTCGAATACCAGCGCGTCCAGGCCTTCCAGTTGCTCAGGCGCCGGCACACGTGTGGCGCCGTAGAGACTGAAGATCGGCAGACCGGTTCGCACCTCCCGCGTGTCAGCCAGCTCGACCAAGTCCTGCGCATCGGCCCACAGGCCGTGCTCCGGCGCGAAGAGCGCGACGAGCTGCGCGGCGCGCAGCTTGGCGAGATGCTGCGCCGCATGCACGAGATCCGGAGTGACCGCCGTCGGGTTGGCGATAAGGCCGGTGCGCAGTCCGCGCACGTCGCACGGGTCACGGAGCAGGCGCGCAAGGCCCGAGCACACGCGGCCGGAACGCAGTGTCACGCGGCGAGCCCCAGCTGTCGCCTCACCTGCGAGCCCTAGTCCGTGAAACGCAGGGTGAAATCGCCTACCTTCTCGCCGCTGGCAGAGCGCGCATGGATCGAGCCGGTGAGTTGATCGCCCTGCAACGTGCCGCTGAAATGGCGCGTCTCTCCGCCCACCCGCACCGTGAGGTGCAGTTGACCGTTCTCGTAACTCACGTTGCTCAGTGGCTCGCGAATCGCGAGGCCTCCCTTGCTCAGTATCATGGTCCCCGCAAGCCCGGCCCCTTCAGCCTGGATGCGCATCTGGATCGGTCTGCTCACGTCGCCATCGCGGACCGTGCCGACCCACAGCCCCTCGACCGCGCTACCCGCACGTACGGCCGTCGCGCCAACCGGGAGAAGAAGCGCCATGTCGCGCAGGTTCTTGGCCAGCATGGCCCCCGGGGCGGCTATCAGGCTGTTGGGAACCCCGTTGCCGGCTCCGCTGCGACGGACCGCCTCGGAGTAGAGGTCGAGCAGGGCACGGCCGCGCGCAGAGAGCTCGACGACGTGTGTCGGTCTCTGATGCGCGACAAAGAGCGTGAAGTAGTCTTGCAGCAGGGCGACCCAGTAGCGCGCGACAGCCTTGGGCGTGACCGATGCGGCGCGCACGCTTGGGTCCCAGGTCTCGCCGTACGCTGCCGCGTCCTGCGCTGTGGCCACGACCAGCGTTGCCTTGGAGCCAGCGACTCCAACGCCATTCGCCGCTTCACGATACTCGAAAGACACGCTCTCGCCTCGCTGCTGCGTGTTGACCAGGGTGTTCAGAGCTGCGGCCAGCGTCTCCGCGCGCTCGACGGTTGAAGTGGCTTCGCCTTTGTCGCTGAGCACGAGGACAGGCGCGACTTCTGTCGAAACGAGCACGTGACCGTGCCCCGCATGCTCGGCCAGGCCAGCCGCGAAGAAGCGCGGCACGTACGTCGACATTGACCGCGCGTCGATTCCAATCAGGCGGGTGGCCGAGGCGGAATCGCCGACGCGGACCACGACCGGCGCGTCGCTGGTAGGTGACGCGGCAGGGATGAGCGCTATCAGCTCCGTGGGCTGGGCCTTCAGCACGAGCGCGGCCTGGCCGGCGATCGTAACGACGTTCGCCTGCAGGTCAGGCGCGAAGCCGCGGCCCTGGAGCGTCACGCGATCGCCTGGCAGGCCTCGCGCCGGCACCACAGCCATCAGCAGGGGCAGGCGTCCGAGCGTGAGATTGATGGGTTTGGTGGATTCTTCGCCGACGCGCACCGTGACGCCCACCAGCCGGCCATCGTCGGCTGGCATCGCGGGGACGCGAAAGCGGATCGTCTCGGGCTGAGCCTCCAGTACCTCTGCCGGCACGGTGCCGACGGTCACGGCTGGAGTAGCGCTTGTGAGACGCGTGCCTTTGAGCGTCACCTCTTGGCCGGGCAGCGCCACGTCGGGCACGAGCGCGAGCGCGCGCGGGCTGGCGACGATCTGCAGCGCCAGCGTGTTCGATTTGACGCCTCGCACCTCGACCACAACGTTGGCATGCGGAGCGGCGATTTCTGGCACCTCTACGGAGAGACGCGTTGGCGACGCCTGCTTGACCACCGCCACTCGATCGCCGATGCGAACGACGTTGCCCGCTGCATCGGCGGCGAAATCGGAGCCTTCGAGGGTGATGACTGCACCAATGTCGGCCTTGGCCGGCGCCTTTGCCAGAACGGGCGCAGGGTGGCGCAGGAAGGTGTACGCCAGTATCGCGGCGAGACAGACGATACCTGCTGCGACGCCCAGGATGACGATGCGCGGCAGACCCAGCCCGCGTCGTCGCGCTTGCGGCCGCGGCGCCGCGCGCGTGGCCGGTGACCGTGGCCGCGGGCGGCTCGCGCCGCCAATCGATGGCGGCGCCGTTTGGTAGTCCGGCTGCGCCACGCGCGGCGGGACCGGAGAGGGGGCGGCCTTGGGCGCCGGGGCAACAGGCGCTGGCGCAATCTCCAGCTCCGAGACGACGACCTCGGGCTCAGGCGGCAGCGGTTGGGGGAAAGCAGGCGGTGCCGGGGGCGGCGGAGGCTCTGATGAAGCTGGCGGTAACACCAGGCCGAGATCTGGCTCGTCGGCGGCGACGGGCACGAGCGAGACCGGCTCCTCGCTGCCGAAATGCAGGACATCGGGGCTGCCCGTCGCAGGCGTCGCGAAGACCGAAGGCGTCAGGACAGAGGGCGCACCGAGTCGCAGCAGGATCTTCGCGGTCTGGCTCGACCCCGGTGGCCCCAGACAGATCCGATCGCCCTCCTCGAGGACGCGTTCGCCGGCCAGCTGCTCGCCGTTCACGAACGTGCCCGTAGGGCTGCCAATGTCCGCCAGGACGAGCTGTCCCCCGGTCCAACCGATCCGCGCGTGACGCGGCGCCACGTTGCCCAACTCCAGTCGCAGTGAGCAGGCAGCGTCGCTGCCAAGCGTACACTCACCGCCGTCCTCAATCGGAAACTCCTGCCCGTCAAGGGGGCCGCCGACGACGATCAGCCTGGTAGAGGACTCACTCACAATCACCGCCGCGGTGTGGGACTCGCTGAGAGGGAATTCAACCACGCCCGCGCGATGGGTGTCAACGTCGGCGCTGTCGGGGCTGTCTTGCCGCGCCGCAGCCACACCGCCTGCCTGCCGGGGGCCGCGGGAACCGCACTAGTCCAGCTCTTCCTCGAGGTCCGGAGACTCGTAGTGCACGTCCAACGGAGCGACGTCCGCGCAGACCACACAGTTGCGCCCCGCAAGTTTCGCCGAGTAGAGGGCCTGGTCGGCCGCGCGCAGCAGCGTCGAGACCGAGGCCCCGTGCACGGGGTATTGCGCCACCCCGCCGCTGACGGTGACGGCGCCGAGCGGCTGCTGCGAGCGGGCCGGGAAATCGTGACTGGAAATCAGAGAGCGCAGACCGTTCGCGACCCGCACCGCTTGCCCGGCCGCCGTGTGCGGCAGGACGACGAGGAACTCCTCGCCGCCAAAACGACCCACCGTGTCCGACGCGCGTACGTTCTTCAATACGGCTTCTGCCAGCAACCTCAGCAACACGTCGCCTGCCATGTGGCCGTTGACGTCGTTGTAGCGCTTGAAGTGATCAATGTCGAACAGGAAGACCGAGAGCTCGTGGCCATGCTGCTGCGAGCGGCGGATCTCCTCGGCCAGCACGCGCAGGATGTGTCTGCGGTTGAATAGCAGCGTCAGCTCGTCGATCTGGGCGCTCGTACGCGTGCGCTGGCGCGCGACGGCCTGCCCAAAGGCGATCGCCCCGCTGCGGGCGAGGGAGCCGAGCATGACCTCAGCCAGGTCTGGCGCGCAAGCGCTGGCCGACGTGGCGATGACGCCGACGAGTGTGTGCTCGGCGACCATGGGTGCGACCCAGTCCAGCGCCAGCTCGGCCGAGACGGTGAGCGGGTGGCCGGAAGCCGCGAGGCGCGGCATCGCCGCCTGCCCACGTCGAATGACGCCTGAGCCCAAGGCGTCACTCGCTTCGGCCTCGGTCTCGTCCCAGGACAGTTCGGAGCCCATCAGCGCCGAGGCCTCGCGCGGATGCACGGCTGCGACGACCCAGCGTCGGCCCGGGCCGTTGACTCGCTTGCGGCGCACGGCCACTAGGGCAGCGACCGGCGCCAAGGCTTGAACCGCTATCTCGAGCAGGACTGGCGGGATTTCACGCTCGCTGGCCGCGGCGTAGAGGCGCTGAGCAGCCGAAGTCAAGGCGCCAAGAAAGCGAGCGATCTGCGCGCGTTCACCGTGGAGTTCCGCGACTTTGCGGGCGGCCATCTCCCGCTCGACTTCGAGCTCCACGGCCTGTCGCTGCAACAGCCGTGTCTTCTCCCGCAGACGCCGGTTCCACACGAGCAGCAGAGTCGCGGCCGATCCGAGAGCGAGCAAGGCGACGAGGGCGAGGCTCATCACATCCAGCACTGCACGCTAGTGGCCGGGAGGGGCGCCTCTGGGTCCAGACATAGCGATAACGGCCGCGAAGGCTCAAGGACCTGTCCCGGTGGCTTCGGCTTGCCACTGTAGCGCATGCGGCAGCCTGGCCCAACTGAACCGACGCCTCAAGTCCAGGGCTCGGCCGGTGTCGGCTGCCCGGCCGCCACGACTCGCTCGTCCGGCCGCGTCAGTCCGGATCTATACTGATGGTCAGATGAACCCGTAACCGATGAGCGTCGGAGGAAGATGATGACCGCGATCCGTACCTACAGTGAGGTGCTGATGCACCTGGACGACAAGCCGCGCAGCTACTCCGAAGGTCAAGTCATCTTCGAGGACTGCGAGCCAGCCTCTGAGATGTACATCGTGCGTCAGGGCACGGTCACGCTCAAGAAAGGCGACCGGGCCTTCGAGACACTCGGACCGGGTGAGGTCTTCGGCGAGATGGCCCTCATCGATCCCGCACCCCGGAGTGCGACCGCCGTGGCTGGACCAGACTGCCTGTTGGCCGTCGTCGACGAGACGATATTCGGCCGGGTTGTGCGGCAGGTGCCTGGATTCGCGCTCGAACTAGCAAGGCTCATGGCCCGCCGCCTGCGCAAAGACCTGACGCGCTAGGGCTTTCTAGCTGCCGCCTGCCGTCGAAGGTCGATAGGGTCGACGGCCGTTTGACGAGCGGGGGCAACATCGTTAAAATACCCGTTTTCGGTGGGGGTCGCGCATGGAGGAACGAAACGTGTACGCAATCATCAGGACCGGCGGCAAGCAGTATCGCGTTCAGCCGGGGGACACCATTCGCGTGGAACGCATCGCATCTCCAGTCGGCGAAAAGGTCACACTGGACGAAGTCCTGCTGGTCGCCGAAGGCAACGAGATACGCTGCGGAAACCCGCGCGTCGCCAGTGCGAAGGTCCTTGGCGTGGTCGTCGAGCAGGACCGCGACCAGAAGATCCGCATCCTCAAGTACAAGAAGCGCAAGCACTATCGGCGCACACGTGGACATCGGCAGTACTTCACGGCGCTCAGAATCGAAGCGATCAACGTCTGAGCCGTCGGCGCGGCGGCCGCGCACTAGTCGCGGTCGCATCTCGCCCGGCCCTCGAGGCAGACATACATGGCTCATAAGAAGGGACAAGGCTCCAGCCGCAATGGCCGCGACAGCAACTCGCAGCGGTTGGGGGTCAAACGGTTTGGCGGTGAGAAGGTCCGCGCAGGGACGATCCTGTTGCGCCAGCATGGCACGCGTTGGCGGGCAGGGCTGAACGTCGGTCTGGGCAAGGATCACACCTTGTTCGCCCTGGCGGACGGGCATGTTCGTTTTGAGGACCACGGCGCCAGGGGCATGCGTGTCAGCGTCGTCGCCGCGGCGCAGACCTAGGCCCACCACCGCCGCGACGCGGTGAGCGATGTTCGTCGACCGGGCCAAGATACTAGTCAA
>Ga0302323_100002396_pt1 | contig 15218 bp, 14 predicted proteins | sample Fen_T0_3_FD_201950 | JGI IMG/M metagenome (GOLD analysis project Ga0302323, IMG submission 201950) | Peat permafrost microbial communities from Stordalen Mire near Abisko, Sweden - Fen_T0_3 | ecosystem: Environmental > Terrestrial > Soil > Wetlands > Permafrost | place: Sweden: Abisko... | reverse complement strand
CGCAGGCGGCGCCAGTACCTTATATTACAATATAGTATATAGATAACATAATTACTTCGTTCTAAGTATATATGTCCGCTCTTATACTTCACCTCTGATTGCAAGGCTGGCGTGCCCGCCCGGCCTGCGAAACACCACTTGCCCAGTCCCATGTTCTCCGCCCACACTCCTGCAAATCCGGCGCCCGCACTTGGCGCGCCCGCTTGCATGTGGTGTCCGTGCCGCACCTAGCAGCCCTGCCGCGCAGCCGCGCAATGCGGGCACCCGCCGCCCGCCGCAGCGTTCCCTCCCGTATCTAATCTGCTCTAATAGTCGACCTTCTTTTCCCCATGACTGTCTTAAACTTGGTCCCACCTATAGGCGATGCCCCGCCCCTGCGCGGCGGAAGCGGTGGCAGCCCTGCCGTCACCGCCATTGCCCCGATTGCGGCGCAAGCCGGACCGCAGGGCACGCGCCCCATGGTGGCGGTGCGCGGCCTGGTCAAGCGCTTTGCCGACGGCGCCAGGCAGGTCGAGGCGGTGGCCGGCATCGACCTGGAGATCCGCGCCGGCGAGATCTTCGGCATCATCGGGCGTAGCGGCGCGGGCAAGAGCACCCTGATCCGCTGCATCAATTTTCTCGAGCAGCCCAGCGAGGGCAGCATCACCGTCGATGGCGTGGACCTGGGCTCGCTCACCGCGGATCAGTTGCGCACCGAGCGGCGCCGCATCGGGATGATATTCCAGCACTTCAACCTGCTCTCCTCGCGCACGGTGTACGACAACGTAGCCCTGCCGCTGGAGCTGGCAGGCGTGCCGAAAGCGGAAATCCGCGCCAGGGTCGAACCCCTGCTGGAACTGGTGGGTCTGGCGGCCCTGCGCAACCGCTACCCGGCGCAGATCAGCGGCGGGCAAAAGCAGCGCGTCGGCATCGCCCGCGCCCTGGCGAACCAGCCCAAGGTGCTGCTCTCCGACGAGGCCACCTCCGCCCTCGACCCGGAAACCACCCGCTCGATACTCGCGCTCCTGCAGGAGATCAACCGCAAGCTCGGCCTGACCATCATCCTGATCACCCACCAGATGCAGGTGGTGGCCGAGGTGTGCGACCGGGTGGCGGTGCTCGACGCCGGGCGGGTGGCCGAAAGCGGGGAAGTGTTCGACGTCTTCACCCACCCGCGCGCGGAAATCACCCGCACCCTGGTGCAGGACGTGATCCACCAGGAGTTGCCGGTGGAAACCGTGCGCGCCGCGCTGGCCAAGGCGGCCGATGGTGCCCGGCTCTGGCGCATCACCTTCAGCGGCGACAATGCCGGCGAGCCGGTGCTGACCGAACTGGTGCGGCGCTTTCATCTCTCCGTCAACCTGTTGCAGGGGCATGTGGACGAAATCCGCGGCCGGCCGTTCGGCTCGGTGCTGGTCCTGGTGTCCGGCCCCGCGCAGGAACAGGACGCCGCGGTGGCCCACCTGGGCCAGCGCGGCCTGCTGATCGAGGAGATTTCCCATGTCGACTGAACTGCTGCAACTGCTGCTGGAGTCCTTCTGGGAGACCCTGGGCATGGTCGGCGCGGCCGCCGTGATTGCCGCGCTGCTCGGCATTCCGCTCGGCGTGCTGCTGGTGGTCACCGAGCGCGGCGGCCTGCTGCCTACCGTGTGGCTCAATCGCAGCCTGGGTACGGTAGTCAACGCCACCCGTTCGACCCCCTTCATCATCCTGCTGGTGGCGCTGATTCCGTTCACCCGCCTGATCGTCGGCACTTCCATCGGCACCCTGGCCGCCATCGTTCCCCTCTCGATCGCGGCGATTCCCTTTGTCGGCCGGCTGGTGGAAAATGCGCTGCGCGAAGTCGATGCCGGGTTGATCGAAGCCGCGCAGGCGATGGGCGCGACGCCGCTGCAGATCATCCTCAAGGTGCTGATCCCGGAGGCGCTGCCCTCCATCATCGCCGGCCTGACCATCACCATCGTCAGCCTGATCGGCTATTCGGCGATGGCCGGCGCGGTCGGCGGCGGCGGGCTCGGCGACCTGGGCATCCGCTACGGCTACCAGCGCTTTTTGCCCGACGTGATGGCCGCCGTGGTGCTGGTACTCATTGCCTTGGTGCAAGTAATCCAGTTCGCCGGCGACCGGCTGGCGCGCCATTTCAACCATCGCTGATTTCGACTTCAATCTTCTCAAGCAAGGAACCACCATGTTCAAGACTCTCGTACACCTCGCCGCTGCCCTGGCGTTCACGGCCAGCGTCGCCGCCCTGGCGCAGGACAAGCCCCTGAAAATCGGCGTCACCGCCGGCCCGCATGCGCAGATTTTCGAAGTGGTCAAGAAGGTCGCCGAGAAGGACGGCCTGAAAATCCAGATCGTCGAATTCAACGATTACGTGCAGCCGAACGCCGCGCTGGCCGCCGGCGACCTGGATGCCAACAGCTACCAGCACCAGCCCTACCTGGACAGCACCATCAAGGACCGCGGCTACAAGCTCACCAGCATCGCCCAGACCGTCACCTTTCCGATCGGCATCTACTCGAAAAAGGTCAAGTCGCTAAGCGAACTGCAAAGCGGCGCCCGCATCGCCATCCCGAATGACCCGACCAACGGTGGTCGCGTGCTCCTGCTGCTGCAGGAAAGGGGCCTGATCAAGGTCAAGGCCGAGGCCGGTTTGAAGGCCACGCCGCTGGACATCACCGACAACCCGAAAAAGCTCAAGATCGTCGAACTCGATGCTGCCCAGTTGCCGCGCGCCCTGGACGAAGTCGATGCCGCCGCCGTCAACACCAATTACGCGATCCCCGCCGGCCTGCAGCCGAGCCGCGACGCGATCGCCCTGGAAGCGGCCAAGAGCCCCTACGCCAACATCATCGTAGTGCGCACCCAGGACAAGGACAACCCGGCGTTCAAGAAGCTCATCAAGGCCTACCAGAGCGACGAGGTCAAGCAGTTCATCGCCACCCAGTTCAAGGGCTCGGTGATTACGGCCTGGTGATTCCGGTTTGGCGATCCCTGGCTGCGAGCCAGGCGCAGGCTCCCATGCGGGCATCGTCCGGCCGGGTATGATGGGCGCCCCACCCAAATTGTTCCGCCTATCCGATGGCTGCCACTGACCAACGCATCGTCGTCTGCCTGTGTGCCGAGTGGTGCCGTACCTGTGACGGCTACCGCCCGGTGTTCGACACCTTGCAGGCGCAGTTTCCCGGCGACCGTTTCGTCTGGCTCGATGTCGAGGACGAGGGTGTAGACGTGCTGGTCGATACCTTTCCGACCCTGATGGTGGCACGCGGCACCACGGTGCAGTTTTTCGGCGCCGTGCTGCCCCACGCGGAGCACGCGACCCGGCTACTGCGCGTGCTTGAGCCCGATGCCGGCCCGAGCGCCAATGCGGCTGAAGCCGAGCCGCTATTCGAGCATTTGCGCGAGCACACGGACAAATAGGCAGCCCGAAAGCCGGGTTGCCGGGATTGCGTTGCGCCTTGCGGCATGCAAGCCGGACTCGCTACAGTCGCTCGGCTACCTGCTGCACCAGCTTCTTGAGCAGCGGCACCAGGCCGGTCTTGATCTGCGCTTCGCTCGATTGCTGGGTCGACAGGCTCAGGTTCATCACGTGGCCCGGGTAGCCGGGCAGGCGCAGTGGCGCGGCCAGCGCGATCACCCCGGGCTGCCAGGACGCGCGGCAATAGCCTTCGCGCTCGACCATCGCCAGCGCGGCACGGATCTCCTTGTGCAAAGCCGGCCACTGCGCTCCGCGCCGGGCGCGAAACCGCGCCAGCATCTGCTCCAGTTCCGCCTTCGGCAGCGTTGCCAGATGGGCGCGGCCCAGGGATGTCAACTCGATCGGGATGCGCGAGCCGGCGGTGATGTGGCGAAATGCGCTGGCGCGCTGGGTGCGCACCGATTCGAGGTAGACCATCTCCTCGCCGTCGGCCGCCGCCAGGCCGACATTGATGCGCCGCTTCTCGGCGATCTCGCGCATCAATGGCAAGGCGACCTTGAGGATGGTCGAACCCTGGCGCATCGCGTAAGCCAGGCTGAGTACCGGCGCGCCCAGCCGGTAGGCACGCGCGGACGCATCGTGCTGCAGGAAACCGCCGGCGACCAGGGTCTGGGTCAGCCGGCTGACCGTGGCCGGCGCCAGGCCGGTGCGCTCGGCCAGTTCACCATTGCCCAGCAGGGTGGAGCCGGGGCGGAATGCACGCAGGATCATCAGGCCGCGCTCCAGCGAGCGGTTGGTGGGCGATTTTCGTTCCATGGGCATGCGCAGGTCGTGGTCGGGGCAAGCTGTCGTCCGGACACGGCAAGCATACTGCAGGCGCAACGCCGGCGCTTTGGGCAAAGGTCATTGCCAATTCCACCAGATGGAATCAGCTACTGCCCGCCGGCACCTGCCGCGCGCATAATCGCCGCCATTAGATCAAAGCCGGAGACAAAGCCATCATGCGCATACTGCCGTCCCTTGCGGCCCTGCTCGCCATTCTCACGCTCCCGTTTGCCCTGCCTTGCGCCCAGGCGCAAACCTATCCGGCCAAACCGGTGCGCCTGGTGGTGCCGTTTCCCGCCGGCGGCGGCACAGACATCATTTCGCGCACACTGGCCGAGCGCCTTGCGGCGGAGCTGGGCCAGAGCGTGATCGTCGACAACCGGCCCGGCGCGGGCACGGTGATCGGCACCGACAACGTCGCCAAGAGCCCGGCGGATGGCTACTCGCTGCTGATGGCGACCTTCGCCCACGCCGTCAATCCGGCCCTGCAGCCCAAGCTGCCCTACTCGACCACCCAGTCGTTCGCGCCAGTGGCGCTGGTGGGCCGCTCGCCGAACGTGCTGGTGGTCAACCCCGGCAAGCCGTACAAGAGCGTGGCCGAGGTGCTGGCCTACGCCCGTGCCAACCCGGGCAAGCTCAGCTATGGCTCCTTCGGCAACGGCACCTCGGCGCACCTGGCGGGCGAGTTGTTCAAGAGCCTGGCCAAGGTCGACATGGTCCACGTGCCCTACAAGGGCAGCTCGCCTGCGCTCACCGACCTGCTCGGTGGGCAGATCGACCTGATGTTCACCACCGTGGCCAGCGTAGCGCAATACATCAAGAGCGAGCGCCTGCGGGCGCTGGCCGTCACCTCAGCGAGCCGCTCCGCCGCCTACCCGAACCTGCCGACGGTTGCCGAAGCCGGCGTGCCCGGCTACGCGGCCGAGAGCTGGTACGGCATCTACGTGCCGGCGGGTACGCCCACACCCATCATCGCGCGCCTGAACCAGGCGGTGCATGCGGCCGTCAAGAGCGAATCCTTCAAATCGCGCATCGAGGAGGAAGGCCTGATCGTGGCCAACGGCCCGCCTGAGGAATTGAGCCATTACGTGCATGCCGAAGAGGCGCGCTGGAAGCGCGTGGTGAGCGAAGCCAAGATCAAAGCCGATTGAACATTCCCGACCCAATCAAACTGACCAGCCCATGACGACCACTCCCGCCCCCGCTCCCAACGACATCGAAGTACGCATCGAAGGCCCCGTGGCCATCGTCGCGCTGAACCGCCCCAAGGTGCGCAACGCGATCAACGACGACATGCGCGGCGAGCTGATCGCCAGGCTCGACCTGCTGGCGCGCGACGACAGCGTGCGCGCCCTGGTGATCACCGGCAACGGCGAGGCGTTTTGCGCCGGCGGCGACATCAAGGCAATGCAGGCGCGCCTGGCCGCCGACCCCGGCAAGATCGGCTTCAACGGCTGGCAGCGCCAGCAGCGCACCCACCAGGCGGTGACCACCCTGCACGGCTTCGGCAAGCCCACCATAGCAGCAGTGAACGGCGCGGCCACCGGCCTTGGCGCGGACATCGCGATGTGTTGCGATTTCGTGATCATGTCCGAGACTGCCAGCTTCGCCATGACCTACATCCTGCGCGGCCTGATTCCGGACGGCGGCGGCATGTACTTCCTGCCGCGTCGCGTCGGCCTGGCGCGCGCCAAGGAACTGTTTTTCACCGGCCGCAAGGTGGACGCGCAGGAAGCCTTGCAATTGGGCATGGCCGACCGCCTCAGCAGCCCTGACGAGTTGCTGAAGAATGCCTGCGCCTGGGCCACTGAGCTGAGCCAGGGCTCGCTTGCCGCGCTGGCGCTGACCAAGTCCATCCTCGACCAATCCTTCGAGCACGGCGCCGAGGAAGTGTTCGCCCTCGGCAGCCAGGCGCAGGCGATCTGCTACACAACCGCCGAGCACCGCGCCTCGGTGGAAGCCTTTCTGACCAAGCGCAGCAAGTAGTCACCATGGCCACTCCCGACCCCATTGCCTGCCTGATCCGACCCCGCCATGTCGCAGTGATCGGCGCCTCCGGAGACCCGAGCAAGACCTCCGGGCGGCCTATCGCCTACCTGCAGAAACACGGCTACAAAGGCGCCATCTACCCGGTCAATCCGCGCAGCAGCACGATCGCCGGGCTCACCAGCTACCCGGACATCGCCGCCCTGCCGCAGGCGCCGGACGTGGCCATCGTGCTGCTCGGGCCGGAGCGCGCCACCGATGCGGTGCGTGAACTGGCGGCGCGCGGCACGCCGGCGGCGATCGTGCTGGCCAGTGGCTACGCCGAGATCGGCCCGGAGGGCGCGCAGCGCCAGCGCGAACTCAAGAAGGCGGCCGGCGCGATGCGCCTGCTCGGGCCCAACGCGATCGGCCTGGTCAACTTGACCGACGGGATCATGCTCTCGGCCAGCGGTGCACTGGAGGTGGACAACATTCCCCAGGGGCGAATCGCCGTGGTGTCCCAAAGCGGTGGCATCCTCGGCTCGCTGCTGTCGCGCGCCGCCGGGCGCGGCGTGGGATTTTCCAAGCTGATCTCCACCGGCAACGAGGCGGACCTGGAAGTGTCGGACTTCATCGACTACCTGGCCGACGATCCTGCCACCTCGGTGATCGCGCTCTACATTGAAGGCCTGCGCGCCCCGGAGAAGTTCCGCGCGGCGGCTCTGAAGGCGGCGCGCGCCGGCAAGCCCATCGTGGTCTTCAAGGTCGGGCGCTCGGAGTCCGGCGAGCGCGCGGCGGTCTCGCACACCGGCGCGCTGGCCGGGGCCGACCGCATGTACGACGTGTTCTTCCGCCAGCTCGGCGTGACTCGTGTCTACAAGTTCGAGGACCTGGTCGACGTGCCCATCGCGCTCGCGCAAGCACGCCCGCTGCGCGGACAGCGCGTCGCCATCCTTACCTCGACGGGCGGTGCCGGAACGCTGGTGGCCGACGCCTGCGGCCTGGAAGGCTTCGACACCCCGCCTCCCGATGCGGCGACTGTGCGTAAGCTCGCCGTCCTGCAGAACAGCGAATTCGCCGCCTCCGACCGCAACCCGATCGACCTTACTTTGGCCGGTCTCAAGCCCGATCTGTTCGGTGGCATGGTCGGCGCCTTGCTGGCCAGCGAGAGCTACGACGCCCTGATCGTGATCGCCGGCTCCTCCGCGCTAGGCCAGCCAGACCTGGTCGCCGACGCGGTGCTGGACAACCTGGGCAGCAGCGACAAGCCCGTGCTGGTTTACATGAGCCCGTATGCGCCGCACATCGTCAAGCACCTGAACGGTCGCGGCGTGCCTGCTTTCAGCTCGCCTGAGAGTTGCGCCGCGGCACTGGCGGCCTTGTGGCAACAGAGGTGCAATGCGCAGGCAGGAGTGGCGGCCGCGCCGGCGCAGCGCTCTGTCACCGTGCCCAGCCTGATCGCAACGCTCCAGCCCGGCGCGCTCAATGAGGCGGAAGCCAAGCGGGTATTCGCCGCCTACGGCGTGCCCGGCGTGCGCGAGTGGCTTGCCGCCACGCCCGAGCAGGCCGGCGACGCGGCACGCAAGGTCGGCGGTCCCCTGGTGCTCAAGGTGCTGTCGCGCGAGATTGCCCACAAGAGCGAGGTCGGCGGCGTGCGCGTCGGCCTGGCAGCAGAAGACGTGGCCGGCGCCGGCGCCCAGATGCTCGCGAACGTGCGGGCGGCCAGCGGCATCGATCCAGAAGGCCTGCTGGTGCAGGAGATGCTGCAGGGCGGCGTCGAGCTGATCCTCGGCTTTCACCGCGACCCGCAACTCGGGCCAGCGATCCTGCTGGGCATGGGCGGAGTGACGGCCGAATTGTTAAAGGACACGACGCTGCGCCTGCTGCCGATAGGTCCCGCCGACGCACTGGCGATGGTCCGCGACCTCCGGACCTTTGCCCTGCTCGACGGCTATCGCGGCCGGCCGCGTTGCGACATCGACGCGCTGGTCGCGGCGATCCTCGCGTTCGCCGCGATGGTGCAATCCCTGGGCGAGCGCCTGCTCGAAGCGGAGATCAACCCGCTGTTTGTGCTGCCGCAAGGCCAGGGCGTGCGTGCCGCCGACGGCCTGATGATCCTGGGCTGACAAGGCAGGCGCGGCGCCTTGTCACGCGGCCCGGCTTGTCGCATCGGTGTCAGCGCATGCGGATCGGCTTGCTTACCCCCGGACCGCGGGCCGTACGACAAAGCGCAGCAACAGCCCGGTCATCACCGCCAGCAGCACCATTGCGGCAAGCGCCAGCGACCAGTGCACGCCTATCATCTGCCCCACCAGTCCGACGGTAACGCCGCTGAAAGCCCGCAGGCCCAGGGCCGACATGTTGAACAGGCCGATCACCCGGCCACGTATCGGCCCCGGCGCGTTCAATTGCACCAGTGTCTGGGTCATCGCGGAGAACGACAACTCGAGAAAGCCGGCGACAAACAATAATGCCAGCGCGAGCGGATACACCCTGACCAGCGCGAAGGCGGTCAGCGCGCTGCACCAGAGCATCGCCAGCACGATGGCAGTACGTGGATTGGCCTTGAGCAGCCCGCGCCCTTCGAGCACGAAGCCGGCGAGCAGCGCACCGGCGGCGTCGGCGGCCAGCAGCATGCTGTAGGAGACGCCGGGGTCGCCGTGCCCGAGGTCGTGCGCGAAACCGGGCATCTGCGCGTGGTAGGCGTTGCCGACAAAGAACGAAGTGCAGCCGGCCAGCACAGTCATGGAGACGATCATGCGGTTGCCGGCGATGTCGCGGATGGTCTGCACGATGTCGGCAAGGCCGCGCACCGCGCGCTTGGGCGCCTCATGCCCCGTGCGAAAGCGCGGCCCGTAGGGCGCCTTCCACAGCCATAGCACCAGCGGCAGGTAGAACGCGGTGTTGAGCAGGATGCCGTGCGCGGGCCCGAGCGCGAGCATGATGATGCCGCCCACCGCGGGGCCGACCAGCACGCCGAGGTAGCGCGCGGTGGCGTTCAGGCGCACCGCGCTGGGCAACTCGGCCGGCGCCACGATGTCGTGCAGCAGCAACTGGCTGGAAGTCTGCCACAGCACACCGGCGCAACCGTGGATCACCAGCAGCAGCATCGCCTGCCACATCTGCAGCGTGTCGGTGACAAAAAAGTAGCCCCAGCCCAGCGAGGCGATCATGAACAGCGCCATGCCGCACTGGATGATGCGGCGCGGGTCGAAGCGGTCGGCCAGCGCGCCGGAGGCCACCGAGAACAGCAGGAAGGGCAGCCAGTGCGACACCACCGCGAAACCGCCCAGGGCCGGCGAATGGAATTTCTGGAACACCATCCAGTAGCTGATGACGTGTTCGATGTTGTCGGCCATCATGGCCAAGGTGTAGGTGAGAAAGTGCGCCCGGTAACCGGGATTGCGCAAGGCGGCGAAGGAGGGCGGTGGCGCAAGCGCGGCAGCGGGTTTGACGGCGTCGTTCAAGTGCGGCTTTCAAAATGCCGGGCGCGGCGCCCGCTTGCGCGGGGCCGCGCCTGGTTGGCGGTAGGACGTAGTGCTTGGCTGTAGCCTGGAAGCGTAACTCAGTGGCGTGGCTAGCTGGCGTGGCTGGGGATGTGATTGGCTGGCAATGCCCGGAGGCACGGCCGTGCAGGCTGGATCATGCGGCGGGCTTGGGCGGCGCCTCGCCACGGATCTCGGCGGCGGCGCGCTCCAGGATGGCGGCAATGCGGCGCTGCTCGGCCAGCGGAGCGCCGAACTTCTCTATCATCGCCGACTTCAGGCTGCGCCGGGCGCTGCGCACTTCCGGCGCCTGACGGTGGCGATTACCTTCATGGGCGTTCGGGCTGTCAAAATCGCCGGCCTCGTCTTCAGCCGCTTCACCGGACAGGGCGCGGCGCATGTGGTCCATCTTCTTGCCTATCCACGCCAGTTGCTCGAGCAGGGCATCGACCGCGGCGCGGTTCTGCTCCAGATGGGCCAGCCCATCCTCGGTGATGCTGTAGAGTTTCTTGGCGCCTTCGGCAGCCACGGTGGCATGACCGATCTCTTCTAGATAGGTGAGGGCCGGGTACACCATGCCGGGACTGGGGCTGTAATAGCCGTTCGAGCGCTCGTCCAGCGCCTTGATGATCTCGTACCCGTGGCGGGGCTTTTCGGCCAGCAAGGAAAGGATCAGCAACTGCAGGTCGGCCGAGCCCAGTTTGCGCCCCGGCCCGAGGCCGCGCGCTCCCCTACCGCTGTCGCCGGGAAACCCGTGCGAGAAGTCAAAGCCGAATCCAAACAAGCCCTTACGAGGCCCTGCCGCATGGCGGCCCAGGCCGCAGTGTCCCTGGAATTTGTTGAAAAAGTGGTGCATGAGAGGTCCTTTGCTGGGAGGCGATATGCCGATCTTTATCTAAAAATAGATCACAAAACATATCTTACGATATATATTATTCCTCAAATTATTCCGCTGTCAAGCCCGGCCAGCTCACCCGGACCAACCTCCCGCGCCTACCCACTCGGGCAGACGCACCCTGCACACCGAGTTCGCATCGCTCCACCGGCACCTTCGCGCACCGGCCGGAAGCAGGCCCCTAGGGATGCGTCGCCAGTTCGACCACGCGCTTGGCTACCGGCATCACCCGGGCCAGTTGCGCCAGGCGCCGCGCCATGGCCGGATGGGTGGCGACGATGCCGCTGCGCGCGCTTTCTCCGGCGGCGATTTTTTCGAGGGCGCTGCGCATGGCCTGCGGCGGATAGCCGGCCTGGGCGCCGAGCAGCAAACCGGCAGCGTCGGCCTCCAGTTCGCTGCGCTGCATCAGGCTCTCGATGCGGAGCAGGGCGCCGGCGTCGTAGTCCAGCTCGGCGTACAGGTCCCACACCGTGCGCGTGACCTGGTGTGGCAGCAGCGTGGCCTGCAGATAATCCAGTGCCTCAGCCTCGTGTTGGAGCAGGATGTGCGCCGCCTCATGCGCGATCACGAAGGCCAGCTCAGGCTCCGACAGGCCCAGCGACGCCACCAGGTCTTCCGAGATCACGATGTGCCCGCCCGGCAGGCTCAGCGCCGCCTCGCCGGGAGTGGTGGTCACCACCAGCTGCCAGTCCACGGCCCCGGCCGCACCGCCCTGCTCGCGCGCCACCGCGGTGACCCGCGCGAAAACCCGGGCAAGCATCTCGCAATAGCGCAAGCAGCCCAGTTCGCCGGCCACGCGCGCCCGCGCCTCGTGCCTGGCCAGAGTGCGCCCGGCAAAGCGCTGCAGCGCGATTGCATCGATCTGCGGGTATTGCGGCAGGTCCAGCAAGGGCCCGGCGCCGCACAGCGCGGGCCAGAGTGCTGCGGCCAGGGCTGCCTGCCAGCCAAGCATGAAAGAGGTGCCACGCAAGAACTTCATGCCTGCTCCTTTCGCGACCGCCCGGCGGCGCAGTCGCGCCCGGACCCACCTGCCCATCCTGCGCCTGCACCATTCCAGGCCATGCCGCCCGGAGCCGGCCCATAGCAGCCCCGCAATTTGCGCGCCACCGGCGCCCGATCAGGCGCAATAGATGTCCTTGTACGACACATACAGCCCGCCGACCATCACCGGCCACAACACCAGCCAGCCGAGCAGCACCGGCAGCGTCGCAAATAGCGAAGGCACCACCAGCAACAGGCCGTAAAGCAGGAAAGGCAGCATGTTCTTCATGCAGCCCGACAGGCTCTGCCGCATCGCCGCCATTGGCTCCTGCTTGTGGAACACCACCAGGGCCGGCGCGTACCAGATCGCCATTGCGAGCGGCACGATCAGGGCGATCACCAGCAGGAAGAATATCGCGATCGCGCCCACCAGGGCGGGGCCGGGACGATCGAAGTTGGAGCCCGCGGCGATCATCCCGAGGGCGGCGACGCCGCCGATCAGCAGGGCCACAATGACCAGCACCGTCACCCCGACCATGTAGAGCAGCCCGACCATCACCAACTGGCCGACGTTCTCCTTGAAGCCGGCGAACAGGAAATCGATGGTCAGCGGCTCGCCTTGATCGAGCGCCCGGCAGCCCAGCAGCAAGCCGGCGGTGAACACCGGCATCAGCAGATTCAGCGCCAGGCTGCCGATGAACGGGACGGCCGCCATCGCCATGGTGAGTAGGATGAATATGAAGGTGATGCCTATCCACATCCCCGGCGCCTGCATGAACAGCCCGAAGCCTTCGGTCAGCCAGGCCAGGCCGCGGCCGGTCGCGACGCGCTGGCCACCCTCGACCAGCTCGCCGATGTCCGGGGGCGGAGCACTCTGGTCCACCTTGGCCGATGGTGCGGCGTAGGGGTTGCGCGACGTCGGCGCCGGATTGCCTGGCGGCGGGGCGCCATAGGGGTTGTTGTCTTCTGGTAGGCTCAAGCCGGACTCCCTGTCCATGGATTTGTCGGCGCGCCCATCGCGGAGCGCCGTGGCGCCATACTGCGCCCGCGCCGCGCCGCGCGCAAGAGCGCCGCGCCCGGGCTGGCACTCTCCTCAATGGAAAGGGTGCGCCCTCGGGCACTCCTTTCCGCGCCACCGCGCGGATCAACCCGGGGTCAATCCATGGTGGCCCCGAGGCCAAACCGGGGCTGCTCCATGGCCTGCCCGGCCGTGACTCCCACGGTCCCGAGGCGGCCGACCTTTGTGGCAGGCGCGCCTACAGCTTGACGCCCGAGTTTTTCACGAACGGGCCCCATTCCTTGGCCTGCTTTTCCACAAAACCGGCGAACTCGGGCTGGGTCATGGACTTCAGGACCAGGCCGGTATCCTCCAGCTTCTTGCGCACTTCCGGCATCTGCATCACCTCCGCCAGCGCCTTGTAGAGCTTCTCGACCACTTCCTTGGGCATGCCGGGCGGGCCGGAAACGCCGAAGTAGTTTTCCGCCACCAGGTCGGGGAAGCCGGCCTCGACCACCGTGGGCACATCGGGCAGCAGCTCGCTGCGCTTGGCGCTGGTGATCGCCAGGGCCTTGAGCTGGCCGCCCTTGACCAGCGGGATGTAGGCGGTCGACACGTCGAAAGCGACCGGGATCTGCCCGCCGATCAGGTCCGCCGACATCGGCGCGCCGCCCTTATAGGCCACGTGCATCATGTTCACCTTGAGCTCTGTCTTGAACATCTCGCCGACGATGTGGCCGATCGACGCCGGCCCGCCGCTGCCGAAAGGATAGCCCTCGGGTTTGGCCTTGGCCGCCTTGATCAGGTCGGCGATGCTGTTCAAACCCGCCTTCGGATAGGCGATCACGATCAGCGGCGTCGCCCCCAGGTAGTACAGGTGGGTGAAACCCTTGATCGGCTCGTAAGGCGACTTCTCCAAAGCGAACGGGGCGATCGACAGCGGCGAGGAGTTCGACAGCAACAAGGTGTAGCCGTCGGGAGTGGCGCGCGCCACCGCGTTGCCGCCTATGCTGCCGCCGGCGCCCACCCGGTTGTCCACCACCACCGGCTGGCCCAGTTTCTTGCCCAGCGGCTCGGCGATGGTGCGGCCCACGATGTCGCTCGCGCCCCCGGCCGGAAAGGTCACGACCAGCGTGATGGCGTGGGTCGGAAAGTCGGCCGCCAGCGCCGAACCACCAAGCGCAGCCGCAAAGGCGGCGGCCAGAATGCCGCGCGCCAGCCGCGGTAAGGATGTTTTCATTGTTGAGGCCCCCTGAATGAGATGGACAAGAATCATGGAAAGTCATGCATAGGTCAAGCAAGCGTGCCGCCTGCGCACCCCGCCGCTCAACTTTTAGCAATTGACATGCCAGTCGCCCCGAATTTGTGCACTGGCATGACCAGATTCCCGGCACCTTGCTCGTGTCCTTGCAAGTGGTGTAAGTCTTTGGCCGTGCGGCATGGCGCGGAGGTCGTAGCCCGAAGCGGATTGGCACACGGCGGGAGGCCGGCTAGATGATTTTCAGAAGTCCGAAGCCCTCTTGTGCTCGGCATTGGTGCGCACCTTATAAAAACATATAGAAATTCGCGCCACCCTTCATCGTCCCGCAACCCCCGCCTCGCACTCCCCCCACCCGTCATGCCCTCGCATGCGTCAATCCAGCGCGTACGCCCGGCTCGCAAGTAGTGGACGCGGTGGTCAACACTTCAACATACGCGAGAGCGGCAACTAAGTGTAGGTGTTTTCGCGTGGGGTTTTCGAGACACCGGTAGCCGGCTCTTCGGTCTGGCGACCAAGATCGTGGAGAGTCACACTGCACAAGAAAGCCCCCGCCATCGGGCCGGCGGACAGCCGGCCTCATCCTGTGGCATTCTCGAGTCTTGTTACCTTGCCGGAGCCTCCATGGCCACCCCACTGCACGAACTCGAGGCGGGAATCCTGGCCCTGGCCGCCGAAGACCGCGCCCGCCAGCTGGAACGCCTGATCGAGGGCTTCGAGCCCGATACGAATGTCGAGCGCACCTGAGTCTCGGAGGCTCTGCGCAGGGAGGCCGATGTCAAGGCCGGCCGGGCGCGCATGGTGCCGGGCGATGCAGCGCTTCAGCGCGTAAGGGCGAGACTTGCGTAAGCTACTGGCTCCACGAAGCAGCTGAAACCGATCTTGGCGATGCGGCCTTCTACTATGCGGAGCAAGTAGCCGCAGCATCGCTGATGCCTTCCTTGACGAGTTTTCGCGAGTCATTGCGCTGCTCGAAACGAATCAGCTGCTCGGCACGCCCAAGGCAGCGGGAATGCGTGCCTATCCGTTCCACCGATTGCCGTACTCGATCGTGTATCGGGAAGGCGAAAGGGCCGGACCGCAGGTCTATGCGGTTGTCCACCAAAGTCGTGAGCCTGGCTTCTGGTAACGCCGGCTGTGACGCACGTGGTTCATCTCGCTGCGAATACAATGGCCCTGACGCCTCCATCGAACCGGCAGCCCACGGCAAGTTGTCGTCCGTGGCTCATGCAGAACGTAGGGCCGATACCATGAAATCTCTGAATCCGAACATCCTGTTTCCGCAGAATCCAAGGTGGCCATGAAGCGAAAAACGGGTGTCGGGCGACTGGTGCAGCCTGTTGCCTTGGATGGCCTGCGCCGAATGCCGACCAAGGCATTGCTCGCGAGGCTGGCCCGCCTCCGTTTCTGCG
>Ga0302323_100002395_pt1 | contig 15221 bp, 12 predicted proteins | sample Fen_T0_3_FD_201950 | JGI IMG/M metagenome (GOLD analysis project Ga0302323, IMG submission 201950) | Peat permafrost microbial communities from Stordalen Mire near Abisko, Sweden - Fen_T0_3 | ecosystem: Environmental > Terrestrial > Soil > Wetlands > Permafrost | place: Sweden: Abisko... | reverse complement strand
CCACCCGTCGTCCCGGCCCCGGAGGACCCGATGCCCATGACGCCCCGCGAACGCGTCCTCGCGACGCTCGCCCACGAGGTGCCCGACCGGGTGCCGATCGTGCTCGGCCCCAGCAACGCGACCGGGATCAAGATGGGCACCTACCGGCGGATCAAGGCGCTCGCGGGGATCGACGCCCCGGACGAGTACCTCTACGACTGGCCGGAGCTCGGCACGGCACGCCTGGACGAGGCGACGCTGCGGCGCCTGCGCGGCGACGTCGCGCCGGTCCTGGACCGCGTCCCGCGGGCCGTCCGGGAGCGCAACGCCGCGCGCGAGCCCGGGACTCCGTACATCGGCGACTGGGGCATCGGTCACGTCGCCGCCGGCCCGGACGATTGGTTCCCGGGCATCCACCCGCTCGCCGGCGCGGACCGGATCGAGGACATCGAGACATACCCGTGGCCGGACATGACCGACCCCACCCGCTTCGAAGGCATTCGCGAGGAGGCGCAGCGCCTCCGCGACGAGGGCGTCTACGCGACGATGGGCACGCCCTGGCTGGCCTTCCCGCTCGAGCGTGCCTTCGGAATGCAGGGCACGGACACCTTCCTCGCCAACCTCGCGGGCGAGCCCGAGCTCGCCGAAGCCCTCCTGTGGAAGACCCAGTCCCTGTGCAGGACCCTCATGGACGGGTTCCTGCGCGAGTGCGGCGACCTCATCGACATGGTCAAGATCGGCGACGATCTCGGGTCCCAGGTGGGCCTCCTGATGTCGCCCGCGATGTACCGCCGGATGCTCAAGCCGATCCACGCGGACCTGATCGCGTCCATCCGCGAGCGCACCAGGGCACCGATCGTGTTCCACACCGACGGCGACGTCTACGACCTGCTCGGCGACTTCATCGAGATCGGTGTGGACGTCCTCAACCCGGTCCAGGCGTCCGGCGGCGGCATGAGCGATTTCGCGGGCCTCAAGAGGCGGTTCGGCGACCACCTGGTGTTCTGCGGCGGCGTGGACACGCATCACATCCTGCCCTCCGGTACGCCCGACGATGTCCGGGCCGAGGTGAGGCGGGTCATCGGGACGCTGGGCGCGGGCGGCGGCTACATGCTCGGCGCCGTGCACACGGTGATGAACGACGTCCCGGCGGAGAACGTCCTCGCCATGGTGGACGCGGTGGAGGCCTTCGGGCGCTACCCGCAGCCGGGCCGGCCGCGGAGCGCTACAGGCGCTTCAGCGCGTTCTTGAACTCGTGGAGCTCCGCGACGGCGTTGCGGATCGCCTCGGGAGTCGTCTCCGTGCGGGTGGGCCTTGCGAGCAGGCCGTCCACCATGTTCTTGAGCAGGCGGCCACGGCGCATGTAGTTGGCCGCGTGGGTCGCGGCCATCGACTGGATGCCGACGCGCTTGAGGGTGAGGCTGTACTCCTCCTCGAAGTCGTCCCACGCATTGTCGATGGCGTTCCTGTAGCGCTCGTGCTGCGCCGGCGCCCAGAGCTCAGCCCCCATGGTTCACTCCCGCCAGGCCTCCGCTGATGCCGCCGCGCGAATCCGGTGCGCGTGAGCATCGTAGGTGACATCGACCGTCCAGAGAAGGGGATCCGGAACAGGCGCCTGGCGCGGTCCCCGTCGCCCGGCGTCCTCGCGGTAGCATCGTGGCCATGCCGACGCCCCGAGCCGCCTGATGCGCCTCTTCGCCATCGCCTGCGACGTGGTCGCTCGCCCCGTCTACCTGTGCGCGGCGCGCAGCCCGCACGTCGTGGACATCCGGCTGTTCGAGCGCGGCCTGCACAACGAGCCGAAGAACCTGCGCGACCGCCTCCAGGAGGCGATCGACGAAGCGCCGGCCAGCGCCGAAGCCGTCGTGCTGGGCTACGGGCTGTGCGGCGGGGCCACCGCGGGCATCAGGGCGCGGGGTGTCCCGGTGATCCTCCCGCGGGCGCACGACTGCATCACCCTGTTCCTCGGGGCCCGCGAGCGGTACATGGAGGAGCACGCCCGGGTCTCCACCTACTGGTATGTCTCGGACCAGCTGGAGCGCAACGACGGGTATCGCGCCGGGGCGGGCGGCCTCGCGGTCGGCTCGGACACGGACGACCAGATCGAGGCGACCCGCGCGGAGTACGTCGCCAAGTACGGCGAGGACAACGCGGACTACCTCATGGAGGTCCTCGGCGGCTGGCGGGTCCACTACGGGCGAGCCGCGTTCGTCTCCATGGGCGTGTCCGACGAGTCCACCTCCGAGGCCGCCGCCCGCGACGAGGCGGAGCGGCGGGGCTGGGCGTTCGAGCGCATGGAGGGGAGCATGGTTCTCCTGCGCAAGCTGATCGACGGCGACTGGGATGACGACATGCTGACGCTCCGGCCCGGAGAGCAGCTGGCGATGAGCTACGACGACGGCGTCGTGAAGGCGGTCCCCGCCGGGTGACCGACTGACCGGTCCCGCAGCCGCCAGGCGGGCCCCCTTGCGCCCGGCAGGGCGTGTTTGGCTCGGTCAGGGTCGTTCGGCACCGCGACGACCCGGACGATTGACCAGGCTGAGCTAGCGTGCCCGACGCCCGACGGCCGAACATCACCAGCAGTGCTATCCAGGGCCGGACTCCGCGGGGAGACACGGAGGCAGCAACGCCAGGCCCTCGGAGTCGGCTCCTGAGGGCGCCTTCATCCGCCGGGGTGATGTCCAGCCCGGGAAGGACGAGCAGCGAGCCCCCAGGCTCCCGGAACCGCTTGCTGATAGCACCGGGGGTGATCCCCGGGGGCCAGGCTCCGGACTGGGTGTCCGGCGTGGGGCGCCACCGTCGAACGGAGCCGCCCCCGGCGTGTTGCCGCGGTCGCTGCGCCCTACTCCGCGCCGAGGCGCCCCTCGCGGAAGGCCAGGACATACTCGCCGCCGAAGGGGTCGCGCCCCAGCAGCATGTCCGCCGCCAGCCTGTAGCCCTCCGTGTCGCGGTCGGCGGAGAACACGCGCGGCAGGTCGGACGCCACGGGGTCGATGATCCCGCTGTCGATGCCCGCCTCGGCGCACAGGTCGATGAAGGTGTCGTTGAGCAGCTTGCGGGCCGGCATCCCGAACGAGACATTGGACAGGCCGCCGGTCAGGTGGATCCCGTCGCCGTACTCGGCACGCAGCTGGCGGGCCGCGTCGAGGACGTGGACCGGGCCGTCGCCCGAGACGGCGACCGGAAGCACCAGCGGGTCGACGTAGCAGAGCTCGCCCGGGATCTGGTGCGCGAGCGCCAGCTCAACGAGCGTGATCGCGTTGGCAACGCGCTCCTCCGCGCTGGCCGGCATGCCACCCATGCCGCTCGCCGCGAGGATGACCGCGCACGCCGCCTGGGCTGCGATGTCGAGCACCTCGGGCCGCTCGATGGACGCGGAGTTGAGCATCAGCCGGCCGCGGGGCTGCGTGGACGCGGCCACGCCGGCCGCGAGGACCGCGACATCCGAGGAGTCGATCGAGACCGGGACCGTAGCGGTCGCCTCGACCGTGGTCACGAGCCAGGCGATGGCCTCGGCGCGCATCCCGGAGTCGGCGGAGACCTCGTCGACGTTGAGGTCGAGCCAGTCCGCGCCCGTGACCTCCTGGCGGTGGGCCAGGGTCCGGACGTACGCAGCGGCCGTTTCGGCCCACGCACCGTCGTCCAGTCCATGGCGGACCGCGCTCTGGACGTGCTTGATCTTGCCGGCGCCGAAGTCGCGGGCCGCGGCGAGGGCCGGGTGGACCGGCAGGACGAGCCGCACGCCGGCCGGGGTCTCGAAGGCGATGCCCACGGAGCCGTCCTCGAGCTCCGCGGCGTGCTTGCCGGTCCGCTTGAGGACGCGGGTCGCGTGGATGTTCTCGCCGATGACCTGGAACGGCTTGCCGGTGCGGTCGGGCTTCACGCCTTCGGTCCTTTCTCGGGGGTGCTGGCGGGCGGGGTGACGGCGGGGGTGGCGGGAGCGGCGATCACGTCGAGCCCGGCCCTCCGCCCAGAGTGGTCGCGTCCGAGGAACGTGTTGCCCCAGGCGCTGGTCCGGCGCAGGTCGTTGTCCCCGACCATGGCCGGGCGCTCGAGCATGCTGCGCTCCTCGCCGTAGGGCTTGAGGCGGCGGTAGGCGTCGGCCCACACGCAGGTGTGCCCCGGGACCTCGCACATGCCGTCGCGGGCGCCGCCGCAGGGGCCGTTGCGCTGGTTCTTCTGGCAGTGGCTCTCGGGGCACAGGTAGGCGATGTCGGGCAGGCTGCAGTCGCCGCAGTCGCGGCAGTCGTAGAGCGGGACCTTGACCGCCTGCTCGAACACGTGGAGCGGCTTGCCCACGTGGAAGCGCTCGATCGCCCGGTACGCGCGGCCCCAGGCGCGGAAGCCCGGGGTGCCGGGCTCGAACACGCGCCCGTGGACCTGCCGGTTGAACTTGTAGAAGGGGTCGACCCCCTTGCGGGCGCGGGCGCGGGCCGCGGGCGTGAGCGTCCGGGCCCAGGCCCGGTTGAGCTCGTCGGTGGAGAGCCCGGCGCCGTCGGATTCGAACGGCTCGAAGGCGCCCGGCAGCCCGAAGCTGACGTCCTTCACGAGCGAGCGCCAGTCGCCCGGATCGTGGGCATCGGCGAGCTCGAGGACCCGGGCGATCTCGGCGGCGTCGCGGTGGCCGCTGATGTAGATCCCCTTGAAGCCGAGACCCCGGCTGACCACCAGCTGCTTCGCCGCGAACTCGAGGAAGAACGCGCGGCCCTTGTCGGGGCTCGCGGCCTCGCGCTCGACCACCGCCAGGAGCTCGTCGGTGACCACGCAGCCCGGCACCTTGTTGGCGTTGAACGCCCGGGCGACCGGAGCCGCGAGGATGTAGGCGTTGCCCACCACCGGCATCGCGATGCCCTCGCGGCGCATCCAGCGCAGGAGGACGTCCTGCCGGTGGGCGTCGTAGCCCACCTGGGTGATCGCGTAGTCGGCGCCCGCACGCCGCTTCATGGCGAGCTTGAGGAGCTGGGGCACGAGGTCGCGCTCGAGGCGCTTGAAGGGGTCGATCGCGCAGCCCAGGAAGAAGCAGTGCTCTTCCGGGTCCGGGTGGCCGTCGGTGGCGGCCTTGGCCGCGGCGATCGAGCCCAGCTCGTGGAGCAGCCCGAGAAGCGCCACCGAGTCGATGTCGAACACCGGCTTGGGCAGGCCCTCGTAGCCCGCGACCGGGTAGTCCCCGGTGATGGCGAGGACCGACGTCAGGCCGCGGGACAGGAGGTCCCAGCCCAGGCTCTGCATGCCGTTGCGGTTCCGGTCGCGGCAGGCGACGTGGACGATGACGTCGTGGCCGAGCTCGCGCAGCTTCTCGCCCGGGGCGTCCGGGGAGAGCCGCGCGTGGCCGCCCGCGTTGTCGGTGACCGAGAGCGCCGTGACCCGCGGGTTGCCCGCGAGCTCGGCGGCCATGCGCAGGGGCTTCTGGCCGCGGGCGTCTCCGAGCTCGCCCGCCCAGGGGACGAGCTCCACGATCGTTGCGAAGCCCGCCTCCGAGCCCAGGACGCGGCGCAGGGCGCCGGTGCCGGTGGTGGGCAGGCCGGTGGCCTCGCCGCGGGCCTGCGCGGGATCGGCGGGCTCGGCGGCGTCCGCAGCGGGCTCGGCGGCGTCCTGGTCGGGGTGGCGGGACTTGGGGCTCATCGCATCCTCAAACGGCAATCGGTTCGAACAGGCAGCCATCGGTGAACAGGTCGAAGAAGTCGGGCTCGGACTCGAGCTCGACGTGCGTGATCCGCCGGACGAGCGCCTCGAGCTCGGCACGGCGGCGGCGGGCGAGCAGCAGGGCGCGGGCGCCGCCGATGGACGCGTTGCCCACGCGGTGGACGCGATCCTCGGGAACGGGCACCAGCAGCCCGATGGCGAACGCTGACGCGGTGTCGATCGCGTTGGCGAACCCGCCGGCCAGGTAGACGGCATCGAGGTCCTCCGGCAGCAGGCCCAGCTTGCGCAGCAGGACCCGCTGGCCGACCGCCGTGGCCGCCTTCGCGATGCTCAGGTGGCTGACGTCGGCGCGCGAGAACGTGATCGGCCGGTCCGGCTCCACGTGGATCTCGGAGGCCTTGCCGGCGAAGGTGCCGCGGTTGGTCATCCACTCGTGGCGCCGGAGCTCCGCGAGGAGGTCCACGAGGCCGGACCCGCAGATCCCCTCGGGCGCCACGTCGCCGATCGTCCGGACGTGGAACCGCCCGCCCTCGAGGCGGACCTTCTCGATGGCGCCATCCGCGCCCGGCATGCCGTAGCGCACGCCGCCGCCCTCGAAGGCCGGGCCCGCCGGGCTCGAGGCCGCCAGCAGCCTCGTCCCGTCCGAGACGACGATCTCGCTGTTGGTGCCGATGTCCACGAGGAGGAACGAGCCGCCGCGGGCCAGCGCGTCCACCGCGACCAGGTCCGCCGCCGCATCGGCGCCCACGTGGCTCGCGATCAGCGGCCCCCCCGTGACCCGCGCCCGGGGGTTCATCAGCAGGCCGATCTCGTGGGCCCGGCGCACGACCGTCGTCGTCAACGCGCGACCCTCCCGGACGGCGGTCTCGGTCACGGAGCGGTACGGGATCTGCCCGATGGGCCGGAGGTCCAGGCCGAAGAACAGGTCGCGCATGGTGGAGTTGCCCACCACGTAGGCGTCCACCAGCCGGCGACGGTCCACCCCGAGGTCGGCGCACAGGCGCTTGAGCTCATGGTTGAGCGCCCGGCGGAGGGCCTGGCGCAGCTCACCCGGCACCTCGCCGTCGTAGGAGATGCGGGTCATGACGTCGCTGCCGCCGAACCGTTGCGGGTTCTCCAGCGCCGCGACCGCGAGGACGGCGGCGGTCTCGAGATCCACGAGCTCCAGCACGACCGTCGTGGTCCCCACGTCGATCGCCACGCCGACGGGGCTGCCCATCGCGACGCCGAGGTCCGTGCCGTCGTCGGCCTGGAACCGGCCGTCCACGACGGTCACCGCCGGGTCCAGGTCCGGGGTCTCGCCGGGCCCGTCGGGCGCGAGCAGGATCCGGAGCCGGCGGCGGAGGACCGCGAACTCGACGTCCGTCTCGGTGCGCTCGATCCGGGCCTGGCAGGCGAGCCGGAACGTCGGGCCCAGGAAGGTCTCCTCGGCGGTCCGCGGCGAGAGCTGGTCGCCGCCCGCGCGGACCTCGACCACGCACTCGTGGCAGCGGCCCGTCCGCTTGCAGGAGGCGGGCACGATCACCGACAGCTGGTCGGCCTCGTCGTACAGGAGGCGACCGGAGACGAGCGGGCGCCGCTCGGACCCGTGGATCACATGGGGCATCCCGGCAAGTCTCGCGGGCGCGCGGGGTGGCCCGGACGGTCGGTCGGCCCGTTTCGTCGGGACCTTCCGCCCTGTCGCAGCCCCTCGCGCCGGGCCGACGCTTCCGCGGCCGACTCCGTCCATGGAGGTGTCCGTGGGTTCGTTCGCCCCGCAAGCCGGCGGCGCGCCACAGGTTCCGCGCTCGCCGCGCTATGACCGGCTGACCCCGGACAACTGCCGCCGCCTCCACGACGCGAGCTTGTCGATCCTCGAGCGGACCGGGGTCGTCCTCCACGACGCGGAGGCGGTCGAGCGACTCGCGGGGGCTGGGGCCCGGGTCACGGACGACGGCCGCGTGCATGTGCCGGGCGCGCTCGTCGAGTGGGCGCTCGGCGTGGCGCCGCACACCGTCACGCTGCACGACCGGCTCGGGGCGCCGCGGCTGGCGCTCGAGGGCGACAACGTCTTCTTCGGGCCGGGGTCGGACTGCCTGCACATCGTGGACCACCGGACGGGCGAGCGACGGATGGCCCGGCTGGCGGACACCCGCGACGGCGTCACCCTGGTCGACGCGCTCCCGAACATGGACTTCGGGATGTCGATGTTCCTGCCCAGCGACGTGCCGCCCGAGATGGCCGATCGCGAGCAGATGGCGATCATGCTCCGCCACACGACCAAGCCCCTGGTCGTGGTCACCTACGACGTGGACGCGATGCTCGACGCCGTCGCGATGGCCGAGGCCGTCGCCGGCGGTGCCGAGGCGCTCCGCGAGCGCCCCACCATCGCCCTCTACATCAACGTCACCCGCGGCCTCGTCCACAACGGGGACTCGCTGCGCAAGCTGCTGATCCTCGCCGAGCGCGGGCTGCCCGCGCTGTGGATCCCGGTCACGTCTGGCGGGACGACGGGCCCGGTCACGATGGCCGGCAACGTCGCGCTCAACAACGCCGGCGTCCTCGTCGGGATCGTGCTCGCGCAGCTCGTGCGCGAGGGGGCGCCGGTCGTGATCCCGGGCTTCGGCGGCGACGCGCTCGACCTGCGGACGATGGTGGACCCGTACGCCGAGCCGGACCACCGCGGCGTCGTGCCCAGCCTGGCCCACCACTACGGGCTGCCGATGTTCAGCCTCGCCGGCGGCAGCGACTCCAAGCAGCCCGACCAGCAGGCCGCGACGGACGCCGCGCTGACCATGCTCGTGGACGCGCTCGCCGGCGGGCACCTCATCCACGACAGCGGCTACCTCGAGTCCGGCCTCACCGGGTCGCTGGCCCAGCTGGCGATCTGCGACGAGATCGCCGCGTGGATCCGGGCGGCGATCGGGCCCGTGATCATCGATGATGAGACCCTCGCCCTGGACCTCGTGGACGCCCTGGGGCCCGACGGGTCGTTTCTGGAGGCGCAACACACCCTCGACCATTACCGTGAGCGCTGGTATCCCTCCCTCATCGACCGGCTGAGCCACTCCGCCTGGATGTCCCGTGGCGGCGCGACCCTGGGGGAGCGCGCCACCGTCCGCGTGGAGCAGCTGCTGGCCCGCCACCAGGCCCCGCCTCTCCCCGAGCCGGCGGAACAGGCCATCGCGGAGATCCTCAATCGGGCGGCCGCCACCGCGCGAACCGCCCCCATCCCGTGACCTCGTCCCGCCGGGGTTCCATCCCCGGCGACACCCGACCGCCACCATAGCGAGCAAAGGAGACACGATGAGCGACGAGCTGTTCGCGGCGCTTCGCCAGGCCGTCATCGACGGGGACGCGGCATCGGCCGGCACCCTCGCCCAGCAGGTCCTGGACACCGGCGTGCCGCCGCTCGCCGCCATCGACAACGGGCTGGTCCCCGGGCTGTCCTGGGTGGGCGAGGAGTTCGGCAAGGGCGAGCTGTTCCTGCCGGACATGATGCTCGCGGCACGCGCCATGCAGAAGGCCATGGCCATCCTGGAGCCGGAGCTCCAGGCCCAGTCCGCCAAGCGCCACGTCGTGGGCCGCGTCGTCATCGGCACGGTGAAGGGCGACATCCACGAGATCGGCAAGAACCTCGTGGGGATGATGCTGAGCACGAGCGGCTTCGAGGTCCACGACCTCGGCGTCGACGTCGCGCCGGACCGGTTCGTCGAGGCCGCGAGGGAGCACAACGCGGACATCGTGGGCGTGTCGGCGCTGCTGACGACCACCATGGCCGGGCAGCGGACCGTCGTCGAGGCGCTGGCCGCCGCGGGGATGCGCCCTGGGGTCAAGGTCATCGTGGGCGGCGCACCGGCGAGCGAGAGCTGGGCGGCCGAGATCGGCGCGGACGGCTACAGCGAGGACGCGATCGGCGCGGTGGCGCTGGCCCGCAGGCTCCTGGGCGCCGAGGCCGCCGCGACGGCCTGACGGCCGAGGATCAGCGGCCCGCGTCCCGGCCCGCCGCACGGTGCCGGCTCCCGACGACCGAGCCTTGAGACAGACAACGCGTTGGCCGGGCGGCGGGACGCCCGGCTGGAGGCACACATGACCACCGAGCAGGGACCCCTCGACGGCCGCAACCGGCCCCGGTTCGAGATCCTGTCCCCGGCCGCGATCGACCGCATCCACACCGCCACGCTCGACGTCATCGAGCGCGTCGGCGTCCGCTTCCCCTCGACCCGGGCCCAGGCCATCTGGGCCGAGCACGGCGCGACCGTCGACCCCGGGACCGGGATCGTGAAGGCGCCGGCGGCCCTGGTCGAGCGGGCCATGTCCACCGCGCCGGCCGCCTACACGCTGGGCGCCCGCGATGCGACCCTGGACCTGCCGCTCGACGGCGAGCACGTCTACCTCGGCACGGACGGCTGCGGCATCGAGGTGCTGGACCCGTGGACCCTGGAGGTCCGGCGCTCCGCACTGGCCGACGTGGGCGACATCGCGCGCGTCGCCGACGCACTGCCCGAGATCGCGTTCCACTGGGTCGCCGTGTCCGCGCAGGACGTGGCGCCCGAGGCCCGCTCCCTCGAGGAGGTGACCGCCGTCTGGCGCAACTCCACCAAGCACGTCCAGACCGAGAGCATCGTCACGGCCGAGGAGGCGCGCGTCGCCATCGAGATGGCTGCGGCCATCGCCGGCGGGCGCGAGGCCCTGCGCGCGCACCCGGTCCTCTCGCTGATGCAGTGCACGATCAGCCCGCTCGCCCACGACGGCGGCGCGATCGACGCCGGGCTCGAGGCCGCCGCGGCAGGCGTCCCGGTGGGCTACATGACGATGGCATCGTGCGCCTTCAGTGGCCCGGCCACCGTCGCGGGCTCGCTCGTCGTCGGCAACGCCGAGGTGATCGCCGCCCTCGCCCTGCTGCAGCTGGCCTACCCCGGGTCGCCGGTCTACTACGCCGCCGCCCAGACCGCGATGGACCTCCGCTCCGGCGCCTATACCGGCGGCGGCCCCGAGGACTTCCTGTTCGGCGCCGTGACCAACCAGCTCGCCGACTTCTACAAGGTCCCGCTCAGCATGGGCGCGTACGCCACCGGCGCGAAGCGCTCCGACTGGCAGGCGGGCCTCGAGAACGGCCTGTCCGCGTTCATGGCCTCGGTCGTGGGCTCGGACATGCTCCTGGGCGCCGGGCTCCTCCACGGGTCCCGGATCTGGTCCTACGAGCAGATGGTGCTCGACTGCGAGATCGCCTCGATCGTGGGGAAGATGATCGAGGGCGTCACCGTCGACGACGCGAGCCTGGCGCTCGACGCGATCGCCGAGGTGGGCCCGGGCGGTGACTACCTGACCTCGCCCCACACCCGCACCGCGATGAAGGGCCTCTGGAAGCCGCGCTACCTGGACCGCAGGCCGTACGGCGCCTGGGAGGCGGACCCGGACAAGTACCACCGCGAGGCGCTCGAGCGCGCCCGCACGCTGCTCCGCGACCACCGGCCCGTGCCGCTCGACCCGGCGCTCGACGCGGAGCTCTCGCGCATGATCGCCGTCCACGCGGGCGCCGCGACCGGCGCCTAGGTCGAGCCCGCGGGGCGCCCGTCCCTTCGCCGGGCGCCCCGCCCCTCCGGTCCATCGACCCGCAATCCGCTCCCAGCCCACCCCCGGAGACCCGCCCATGCGACCCCGTTTCGAGCTCCTCGACGCCGCCCTGGTCGACCGCGTGGTCGACGAGGCCCTCCAGCTCCTGGTCGCCCCTGGCATCAAGGTGGAGGAGCCCGAGGCGATCGCGCTGCTCGTCGCGAGCGGTGCCACGGCGGACGGCGAGCGGGTGAGCATCCCGGAGCCGATGGTGCGTCGTGCGCTCGACACGGCGCCCGGGTCCTTCAACCTCCACGACCGCGCCGGCAACCCCGCCGTGAGGTACGGGCAGGGGGCGGTCCACTTCGATCCCGGGTCGTCGGGCGTCCAGGTCCTGGACCCGGTCACCCTCGACGAGCGCCGCTCGCAGGCCGCGGACCTCGCCCGGATCGTGCGGGTCGCGGACGCGCTGCCGGCCTACGACGCGGTCTCCACGGCGATCGTCGCCCACGACGTCCCGACCGAGATCGGCGACATGTACCGCCTCTTCCTGTGCCTCGTGAACAGCGGCAAGCCGGTCGTGACCGGCGCGTTCACGCCGCGCGGGTCCTCGCTGATGATCGACCTGCTCGCCCTCGACGCCGGCGGACGTGCGGCCCTCGCCGAGAGGCCGCGCGCGGTCTTCGACGTCTGCCCGTCGCCGCCCCTCACCTGGTCGGAGTTCGCGTGCCGCAACGTCATGGACCTCGCCCGCGCGCATGTCCCGGCCGAGCTCATCTCGATGCCGCTGGCCGGGGTCGCGTCGCCGGTCACGCTCATCGGATCCATCGTCCAGCACGCGGCCGAGACCCTCGCCGGGATCGTCCTCCACCAGCTGGCCGAGGCCGGCTCCCCCATCGTCTGGGGCGGCGCGCCGACGATCGTGGACATGCGCTCCGGCTCCACGCCGATGGGCGCCATCGAGACCGCGATGATCGATGCCGGGTATGCGGCCGTGGGCAAGTCCCTGGGGATGCCGGTGCATGCCTACCTCGGCGCCACGGACTCCAAGCTGGTCGACGCCCAGGCGGGCTACGAGAGCGGCATGACCGCGCTCGTCGGCGGGCTCGCGGGCATCGACATGATCTCCGGGCCGGGCATGCTCGACTTCCTGCTGACACAGAGTCCCGAGAAGCTCGTCCTCGACGCCGACATGATCGGCATGGTCCAGCGGCTGCTCCGCGGCGTCACGACGCCGACCGTGACCCTGGCGACCGGCTTCTTCGAGGCCGCGGGTCCCGAGGGTCGGTTCCTCGAGCTGCAGGAGACGCGCAAGCTCTTCCGCTCCGAGCAGTTCCTGCCGGCGTTGATGAGCGACCGCAGCTCGCGGCGCGGCTGGCTGGACGCGGGAGGGCTCGACGCCTTCGGGCGGGCGCGGGTGCGGGTCGAGGAGATCATGGCCACGCACCAGGTGCCGTCGCTGGCGCCCGAGGTCGCGGCCGGGCTCGTGGCCATCGTCCGCGAGGCCGGGGCGCCATTCGGGCTCGGCGAGGCGCTGCCCGGGGCGCCGGCCGGCCTGGCGTCGTGACCGGGCCGGACCCGGAGCCCGGGGCTGTTGCGGAACCGGGGGCCGTTGCGGAACCGGGGCCGGAGGTCGAGGCCGCGGCGGGGGCGGAGCACGGGGCTGTCGCGGAACCAGAAGCTGAGCCCGACGTCCGGGCAGAGCTCGAGGCGCTCACCGGCGAGCTGAAGGTGACGATGCTCGGGAAGCCTGCCCAGCGTGTGACGGGCGTCATCATCCTGCTCCTCGTCGTGCTGGCGCTGTTCGTCGGCCTCTCGGCGCTGCGCACCTCGGGCATGGCCGGGACCTCGCCCAGGCCGAGCCCGTCGGGAGCGGTCGTCACGCTGCTCGCGTAGGTCACCACCCCGGGGCGGCTGGGCTCCGGGAGCCCGGACAGGCCGTCGCGTCCCGCACCACGGTTCCGGGCGCGCGATGGGTGCCGGTGAGCCGCGGGACCGGAGGCGCTGGCCTCGCCCGCGACGAGGGACCTGCCGGGTGGCCGCCCGACCGGTCACCGGAGCGAGGCGGCCACCTCGAGCGTCGCGTCCCGGCCCAGCGCGGACTCGAGGCGGTACAGCGTCCCGTCGCGGCTGAAGACCAGCGTGTCCCCGGCGACCCGCGACGCCAGGACGCGGGCCGTCCCGTCGGGGCGCATGACGAGCAGGTCGTGGGGCGCGCCCGCGATCCACCAGCCGCGGTCGCCGCCCACGGTCACGGCCTCGATCGTCGTTCCCGGGCCGAGCATCTTGGACAGGAACACCTCGTCGGTCCGGCCCTCGACGGCGGTGACCGTGAGCTCCAGGTCCGTTCCCGTGAGGGTCGGCCGATCCTGCGCGGCCCGCCAGGCCAACGTCACGATCCGGGCGTCGCCGGCTCCCAGGACGTAGGCCGTCTGCGGCTCCGGGAGCGAGCCCGGTACGAGGACCCGCGGCGGCTCCCCGACCCGCGCCTCGGCCAGCGGCAGCGCCGTGCCCAGCTCCAGGCCCGACCCGGCGGGCGGCAGCGTCTCGACGAACACGACGTCGAGACCTGGGAGCCGGAACCCGAGCGCCGTCGCGACGCCGGCGAGGAGCAGCAGCGCCAGGGTCGCAACCACCAGCGCCCGGACGAGACGGACCCGGGGACGCGCCCACGAGCCGGCCGCGGAGGCTGGCACGGGCGACGTCGCACCGCCGCCGATCCGCGCGACGACCGCATGCCGGAGGTCCGGCGTCGGCGGCCATGCGGCGTCGCCGGCGACGGACCGCAGGAGGGCCTCGATGCGCTGCTCGCCGGCGGTCACGGCACGGACTCCCCGGTGGGCTCCAGCCGGTCCCGGAGGCGGCGGAGGCCCCGGTGCAGGCGCGACTTGACCGTCCCGAGCGGGATCCCGAGGGCCGCCGCGGTCTCCGCCTCCGACAGCTCCAGCAGGTAGCGGCAGGTCACCACCAGCCGCTCCTCCTCTCCGAGCGAGGCGAGGGCCTCGCGGAGCTCGGCGCGAGTCTCTCCGGCGAGTGCCACGCGCTCCGGCTGGGGCGCCGCGGCCGGCACGCCCGCGGCTGCGCCGCCGCGGAACGCCATCATCGCCCGGACGAGCATCCCCTCGCGCCGCCCGCGCGCCCGGCGACGGTTGCGGGCCTCGTTGCCCACGACCGCGAGCAGCCAGGGTCGGAACGGCTCGCCCACGCGGAACCGGTCGAGTGCCAGATGGGCGCGCACGAACCCCTCCTGGGCGGCGTCCTCGGCATCGGCGGCGGACCCCAGGAGGAGGTACGCGACCCGGAACGCGGCGGCCTGGTGCATGGTCACGAGCTCCCCGTAGGCGTCGGCGTCACCGTCACGGGCACGCCGGACCAGCCGCGCCTCATCGGCGGCGACCTCGCCCGGGGCCCAGGCCGTCACGCGGCGTCCGGCCTGTCAGGCGCCCGGCGACCGGCCCGCGGTGCTCGGCCGGCGGGTGCCCCTGGACCGGCGCACGAGCGCGAGGACGCCGAGGCCCAGGCCCGCGATGACCGCGACGAGGCCGACGGCCAGGAGGGGCGATTGCCCGGCGGGCCCTGGGACGGGGGCCGGTGTGGGGACGCTCGCGGCGGGCGCGGCTGCGTCGACGCTCGGGCGTGGGTACGGCGTCATCGGCGGGGCGAGCGGCGGGGCGACCTGCGCCGTCCGGGCCGTCACGCCTCCGAACGTGAAGGGGTCCTCCGTCAGCGTGATCGGCAGGTCGGACGTGCCGTGCATGACCACCTGGGCGTCACGCGCGCCGCCGGCCGGGATGACGATGCGCATGACGTAGTGCCCGGCAATCCCGTCCGCCGCGCCGGCGGCGCGGGTCGTGGAGCCGTCGCGGCCGGTGAGGACCAGCTGGATCGGCGAGCCCTCCACGGGGCCATTCGATCCGTCGTCCACGGTGACGCCGACGAGGATCTCGGTCCCCGGCGGCGTGTCCATGGCGATCGGCGCGTCGAGGTGCGCCTGGAGGAACTCCTTGGCCAGGACGGGCACGGCGAGGCAGGCGAGGAGCGCGCCGGCCACGAGGATGGCGGCG
>Ga0302323_100002394_pt1 | contig 15224 bp, 13 predicted proteins | sample Fen_T0_3_FD_201950 | JGI IMG/M metagenome (GOLD analysis project Ga0302323, IMG submission 201950) | Peat permafrost microbial communities from Stordalen Mire near Abisko, Sweden - Fen_T0_3 | ecosystem: Environmental > Terrestrial > Soil > Wetlands > Permafrost | place: Sweden: Abisko... | reverse complement strand
AGTGCGCCTACGGGTGCCCCATCGCGCTGCCGGAAGGTGAAGCTCCGCTGATCGAACGATGGGACACGAAGGCGCTGTGGCTGGACTACGCCGATCAGCGCACCGATCGCTTTGCCGTGGACGAAGTCCTTCGTGCCGGAACCACACAGGCATGGGGCAGCCTCGAGTGGCGGATGATCAGGGCTCCCGGCCACGACATGGGCGCGCTGGTCTTCTTCAACCCGGAATATCGCATCCTCATTTCCGGCGATGCGCTCTGGGAGAACGGCTTCGGCCTGGTGATGCCGCGCGCCATCGAGCCCGATGCGCTTCCGGCAACCCGCGCCACGCTCGACACGATCGCGGCACTCGATGTGCGCGTCGTGATTCCCGGACATGGCGAGGTATTTATGGACGTTGCGCCAGCGCTCGAGCGCGCCTACGCGCGTGTCGCCGCGTTCGAGACGGATGACGCGCGAGTCGCCCGGCATGCACTCAAGGTGCTGCTGACTTTCCGGCTGCTCGACCAGCAGCGCATGCCAGTTGCGGACTTGCCGGCCTATGTCGAACGCGTCGGCATGTTTCGCGACCTCAATGCGGCGTGCCTGCGCCTTGCGCCCGATCAACTGGCCGACTTGCTGTTGCGCGAACTCGTGCGCGCCGGGGCCGTCTCGGTCCAGGACGGATTCATGGTTCCAATGTGAGGTAGTGAACGGCTAGACGCGGGGAGTGCGGCCTTCAGTGCCCGATTTGCGTCGCGAAAGTCCGCACACCATTCAACAACATCTCGACCGCGAGCGCGGTCAGCACCAACCCCATCAGGCGCTCGAACGCCTGAATCGCGCGCTCCCCCAACCAGACCTGCAACCGCTGGGCCGCGAGCAGCACCAGTGTGGTCAAGGCCATCCCGGCGGAGAGCGCGACCACCCATGTGGTCATGTGCGCCGGGTCGCGCGACGCCATCAGCATCACCGTCGCCAGCGCCGACGGTCCGGCAATCGACGGCACGGCGAGCGGCACCAGAAACGGTTCGCCGCCATGCGCATCGCCGAACACGCCTTCCGGGCGCGGGAAGACCATCCGCAATGCGATCAGGAAGAGAATGATGCCGCCGGCGATCGTCAGCGAAACGTCCGACAGCTGCAGCCACTGCATGAACGTGCGCCCGCCGGCCATGAAGGCGATCAGGATCATGTACGCGAAGAAGCACTCGCGCAGAATGACGCGAGGGCGCCGTTCGGGCGGTACCTTGGCCAACAGCGACACGACGATCGGCAGGTTGCCGAATGGGTCCAGAACCAGGATCAGCAGGATGGTCGCGGAGAAGAGTTCGGCGTTCATGGGGTGCGGCCCGTCGATGCCGGCGGCACTTCGTCGGCGCGGCGCGGAGTATATCGCGCCCGGTCTGGACGGCCTGGCAGGGTGGCATACTGCCGGTCTTGGTAAAACCCCTGCTGGAGCCTGTCATGCACTTCGTGAGGAATTCGCAATGCATCGCCGTTGCCGCGCTGGCGACCTTCGCCTCGGTGTCGATTTACGCACAGACCCAACCGGCCGCCGCGCCGCAACCGGCCGCCAATCCCGCTCAGGTAAGCACCGGTGCCGGCTCTGCCTCCGGCATTGATTTGCCGTCCATCGATCCCGCGATCCGTGCCACTGACGATTTCTACACCCGCGCCAACGGCAAGTGGTTGGCCACGACCACCATTCCGGCCGACAAGCCGAGCTGGAGTCCCGCGTATGTTCTTCATGAAGACGCACAGGAAAAGCTGCGGACCATCGTCGATGAGGCCGCTAGATCAACTTCCAACGCACCGAACACCGAAGCGCGCAAAGTCGGCGACCTGTACAAGAGCTTCATGGACGAGGCGCGGCTCGAAACGCTGAAGCTAGCACCCCTCGCAGCCGAATTCGCGGCCATCGATGGGGTCAAGGACAAATCCGAGATCCCCGCTCTGCTCGCCCGCCAGAAGCAGATCGGCATCGCCACGCCGGTCGATCTCGACATCGACCAGGACAAGCGGAATTCGACCGCGTACACCGCCTACCTGTCCCAGGCCGGCTTGGGGCTTCCCGACCGCGATTACTACCTCGACAACGACGACGCGAAGATCGTCGGCATCCGCAAGAAATACGCCGAACACGTCGAGAGAATGATGGCGATGATGGGCAGCAAGACGGCGAAGCAGGACGCCACCGATATCGTCGCGTTCGAAACCGCGCTGGCGAAGATCAACTGGACCAAGGTCGAGAATCGCGATCCCGTCAAGACCTACCACAAGATCGCCATCAAGGATCTTCCGTCCTATGCCCCGGGATTCGACTGGACCGCCTACCTTGCCGCTACGGGCGTCTCCGCCAAGGTCTCGGACGTCGTGCTGTACCAGGCAACGTACCTCAAGGCCTTCGCCGACCTCTTCGCCAACACGCCGTTGCCGGTATGGAAGGCGTATCTCAAGTGGCAAGTGCTGCGCAACTATGGACGCTTCCTCGACAAGGCCATCGTCGACGAGCGGTTCGCGTTCTACGGAACAACGCTCTACGGCATACCGCAAATCCGTCCGCGCTGGCAACGCGGCGTCCAGCTGGTCGACGAGGCGATCGGCGAGGCGCTGGGACAGGTTTACGTCACGAAGTACTTCCCGCCCGCGAGCAAGGCTCGCATGGAGAAGCTGGTGGCCAACCTGCTCGCCACCTACAAGGAGAACATCGACAGCCTGGATTGGATGGGGCCGGAGACCAGGAAGGAGGCACAGACCAAACTCGCCAAGATCACGACCAAGATCGGCTATCCGGACAAATGGCGCGACTATTCGAAGCTGGTCATACAACCTGACGATCTGGTGGGCAATGTGATGCGCGCCAATCGCTTTGAATACGACCGCAATCTGGCCAAACTGGGCAAGCCGATCGACCGCGACGAGTGGGGCATGACGCCGCAGACTGTCAACGCCTACTACAATCCGCTGATGAACGAAATCGTGTTTCCCGCAGCCTACCTGCAGCCGCCATACTTCAACCCTGCCGCCGATGACGCCGCGAACTACGGCGGGGTGGGCACGACCATCGGTCACGAGATCAGCCACGGATTCGACGACTCCGGCAGCCAATACGACGGCGACGGCAACCTGCGCGACTGGTGGACCGCGGACGACCACAAACGCTTCGACGCAAAGACCAAGGCGCTGGTCGCGCAGTTCAACGGGTACAGCCCTGTGCCGGGTTACTTTGTGAACGGCAAGCTGACTCTCGGTGAGAACATCGCCGATCTCTCGGGACTGGCAGTTTCATACAAGGCCTACCGCCGGTCTCTGGGCGGCAAGGACGCGCCGGTCATCGACGGCATGACCGGCGACGAACGCTTCTTCACGAATTTTGCGCAGGGTGAGCGCGACAAGACGCGCGACGAGATACAGATCGTGATTCTCAAATCGGATCCGCACTCGCCGGGCATGTTCCGGGCAAACGGCCCGCTGTCCAATCTTGACGCGTTCTACGACACGTACAAGGTCAAGCCGGGCGACAAGATGTTCCGACCGCCTGCGGAGCGCGTATCGATCTGGTAATTCGACGGCGCGGCCACTACGTGTTACGCACGAGCAACGCGTAACCGAGAGGAAACAGCACCGCTGCGATGAAGCCGTGCAGCGCGAACGCGAGGCTCGCGTAGGTGCCGGCCTCGGCGTTCACCTGAAACGCGCGCGCGGTGCCGATGCCGTGCGCGGCCATACCCAACGCGAAACCGCGCGCGCGCCAGTCGCGCACCCGGCACGCGTCCAGCACGTACTTGCCCAGTGCTGCACCGATCACACCCGTCGTCACCGCGAACACGGCCGCCAGCGCGGGCACGCCGCCGATTTTCTGCGCAATGCCCATCGCGATGGGCGCGGTGACCGATTTGGGCGCTAGTGACAGCAACGTTGCAGGGGTCGCACCCAGCGCATGCGCCAGCACGACCGTGGCAACCAGCGCAACCGTGGACCCGACGACGAGCGCGCCGGCGATGGGCAGCGCCAGCTTGCGCACGCTGCCCCACTCGCGCGCCAGCGGAACCGCGAGTCCGACCACCGCCGGACCCAGCAGGAAATGCACGAACTGCGCGCCGTCGAAGTAGGTCTGGTATCGCGTGCCCGATGCCCACAACACGGCGACGATCAGGCAGACCGAAATCATCACCGGATTTGCGACTGGATGCATGCCGGTGCGCAGATAGCACCACCACGCGACCGAGTAGGCAACAAGCGTCAACGTGAGGCCCGCCAGCGGCGTCGCAGCGAGATAGACCCACAATTCGAACAACGGTTGCGCGCTCATTGGCGCTCGCGCGAACGCATGCGCCCTTGACGTTGCGCGAGCCACGCGAACGTGAGCGCCGTCGCCGCGATGGCGAGCACCGTGCTCACGACAACCGCCGCGAGAATCGGCAACCACTCGTCGGTAACCTGCCCGATGTACATCATCACGCCGACCCCGGCGGGGACGAACAGCAGCGACAGATGTTGTCCCAGCCCTCCTGCAGCGACCGTCATCGCGTCAGGCGCCTGTTTCCGCAACAGCAGCGCGGCAAACAACAGGGCCATTCCTGCCACCGGCCCCGGGATCGGCCAACCCGCCAGACGGACCAGCGCCTCGCCCGCGCACTGGAATACCAGCAGCCACGTGAATCCGGCGAGAAAACTACTCAAATGAGGGGCTCATCAGTGGAGCTTCACGCGCGGCTCGACGCCGCCGCGCAGACTGTGGCCAAGCGTATCGAACGCCACGCGCAGCACGCCGTGGATCGACACCTGATGCATCTTGTACAGCGACACGTACATCCAGCGCGCGATCATTCCCTGAATCAGCAGATTGCCGCCGATCAGCCGCCCCATCAGATTGCCGACAGCCGAAAGTTCACCCAGCGACACCAGCGAGCCGAAATCGCGGAAGTGAAAGGTCGGCAGCGGCTTGCCCTCCATGCGCGCGCGGACCGTCTTGCACAGCAGGGTGGCCTGCTGGCGCGCCGCCTGCGCGCGCGGGGGCACCATCACGCCCATCTGAGCCACGCCATGCCACGGAGCTGCCGCGCAATCGCCGAAGGCGAAAATATCCGGATCGCGGGTAGTCTGCAGCGTCGGCAGGACCATCAGTTGATTGCCGCGATTGACCTCGAGTCCGTCGAGCGAGGCCAGCCAATCGGGAGCCTTGATGCCCGCCGCCCAGACCACGAGATCGGCGGGATAGAACGCGGCGGATTGCGTCGTGACGCCTTCCGGTGTGACCGCCGTCACCCGCTCGTTGGTGCGAACGGAAACGTCCAGGCGTTCCAACAGATCCGTGGCAGCCGCTGCGACGTGTTCGGACAGCGGCGGCAATATCCGCGGCGCGGCCTCGACCAGCGTGATGCGGATGTCCCGGCGCGCGTCGAGGTGCTCCAGGCCGTAGGCGGCATGCGCGGCCGTCGTGTGGCGTATTTCGGCGGCGAGTTCCACGCCCGTGGCGCCGGCACCGATGATCACGATCGCAACACCTGTGGGCTTTCCTTCCGCCGCCCGCGCATCGGCCCGGACACAAGCGGAAAGCAGCCGGCGATGGAAACGTTCGGCGTCCCGCAGTGTATCGAGGACGGCAGCATTTTGTGCCACGCCAGGGACTCCAAAGTCGTTGCTCATGCTGCCCACACAGATGATCAGCGTGTCGTAGGCGACCACGCGCGAAGGCAACATTGCCGCGCCGTCATCGTCACGCACTTCCGATAACGTGATTTCGCGCCGCGTCCGGTCGATGCCCGTCACCGATCCCTGCATGAAGCGGAAGTGGTGCCAATGGGCAATGGCGAGATAGTCGAGGTCGTGGGCGTCGGCGTCCATGCGCCCGGCGGCGACCTCGTGCAACAACGGCTTCCACAAGTGTGTCGCATTCTGGTCGACGAGCGTGACGTCCGCGCGCCCGCGACGACCGAAGCGCTCGCCCAATCGCGTCGCCAGCGGCAACCCGCCGGCGCCGCCGCCGACGACGACCACGCGGTGTGGTTTGGTGCCGGAGACAGCGGTCAATGACGCGCCTTGGCGATCCGGAGGGGCGAATGGTCCGGAGTAGAGGTCACTTGCTGCCCGCCCCCACCAGCGCCAGGCCGATGCGCCGCATTGTCTCCACCTGCGACTTGAGCGCGAAATCGTAGAGAGCCAATCGTTCCGCGAGGAATTCATTGTGTATCGATCGCGAATCCGCGGGCGGCAGCGCGACATGGGCATCCGCATCGCCCGAGTCGATCACGACATCCATGCTGGCGCTACGCGCAATATGAATCATCGTCGCGTTTTCGGCCAGGCAATGCATGAAGAGCTGGCGGACCTTGCGGTTGCGCGCGTGTTCGGCCGCGCGCGTGACCAGCGCCTTGCCCACGCCACGACCCCGTTGCTGCGGCAGGACCGACACACCGAGTTCGGCCACTTCGCCACCGAAGGCCAGATGCGCGGCGCCGACAAGCGTCAGGCCATCGCCGTGGACGCCAAACACCTCGTCGGTATCGAAATCGATGCCCTGGACGTATTTCCGGATCGTTTCGGCAGAGATCGCCGAGCCGAAGCGCAGCCGCGCGTCCTCGGGGGACAACGCCAACAGATGGTCGAGGTACTGCGCGGCGGCATTGGCGCCGAGGCGCTGAACCGGAGTGGTCGTCGACTCGTTTCCCATGCCGAATGATAACGGTTCCGCATTGCGCGAGCCATTGTCGGCCCGCACCGGAAGTGCGGGTCACTCTCCCCTGACGACGCCTTCGCGCCGCGGATCCGCGCCACCGACCCAGCCCTCCTTCGTCCGCTGGATCACATGCAGGCCGCTGGTGTGGTCCGTCACCCACACCGGTGCGCCGAGCGCCTTCAGTTTCGGCTCCAGCGCGACGATCGATGTATTCCTTTCGAGCTCCGTCGGTCCGTTGCGACTGCCGAAATTGGGCAGAGCGATCGCCGCCTGTGGATCGAGGTCCCAGTCGATGATTCCGATGAGTGTCTTGGCGACGTAATTGATGATCGCGCTGCCGCCCGGCGATCCCGCCACGATCGCCACGCGTCCGAACTTGTCGTAGACGATCGTCGGCGACATCGCCGACCGCGGGCGCTTGCCGCCCTCGACGCGATTGGCGACCGGCTTGCCATGGTCGGTGGGCGCGAACGAGAAGTCAGTCAACTCGTTGTTGAGCAGAAAGCCGCCCCGCGTCATCAGCCGGCTGCCGAACCCATCTTCGATCGTCGTGGTCATCGCCACCGCATTGCCGAATTTGTCGACGATCGAAATGTGCGACGTCGACGGAAATTCGAGCGCCGCGCCCTGGCCAAGCGCAACTTTCTTCTCTGCCGGTCGCCGTTCCGGCGGATTTCCGGGAGCGGCCGCCTTGATGCTCGCGTCGGGCTTGATCAGCGCGGATCGCCCACGCAGGTAGGCCGGGTCGAGCAATCCGGAGGGCGGCGTATAGAAGGCCGGGTCGGCCTCGTAGACCTCGCGGTCGGCGAAGGCCAGGCGTCCCGCCTCGCTGAAGAAGTGCACGCTCCAGAACGACGCCGGCCCCATCGCGCGCAGGTCATATGGCTCCAGGATCTTCAGCATCTGCAATACGGTCACGCCACCGGTTGATGGCAGCGGCATGCCGCAGACGCGGAATCCGCGATACGTGCCGCAGACGGCCTCGCGCACCTGCACCTTGTATCCCGCGAGATCGGCGAGCGTGAGATCACCGGGATTGGCGCGATGGGAGTTCGCCGTGTCCACGATGTCGCGCGCGATTTCGCCGCGATAGAATGCATCGGCGCCGCCCGCGGCAATTCTGCGCAGCGTTTCCGCATAGGCCGGATTCTTCAACAGGGTTCCCACCGGCAGCGGCTTGCCGTCGGCGCCGAAGAAATAGGCCCGCGCGCGCGGCTGCGTGATGTACCCGTCCGCCGCCAGAAGCACATGCAGGCGAGGCGATACCGCAAAGCCCTGCTCGGCCAGGGCGATGGCCGGCGCAAACAGTTCGGCCCATCGCATCCGTCCGTGTCTCTTGTGAACGGTCTCGAGAAGGCGCATGGTCCCGGGCACGCCGACGGACTTGCCTCCGATGACGGCATCATGGAATGAAACCGGTTCGCCATCGTTCATGAAGCGATCCGGTTTCGCGGCCGCGGGCGCCGTCTCGCGGCCATCGTAGGCGATGAGCCTGTTCCCCTTGCCGTCGTGCAGAAGCATGAACGCGCCGCCGCCCAAGCCGGAGGACTGCGGCTCGACCAGGCCCAATACCAGTTGCACGGCGATCGCAGCATCCACTGCATTGCCGCCCTGCTTCAGGATTCGATATCCGGCATCGGCGGCGAGAGGATTGGCCGCCGCGACCATCCAGTGCTTCGCGTTGACCGGCGCCTTGTCGGTCCAGCCGGACGGTCGTTCGGGATACAGAGTCTGCGCGGCGGCAAGCGGGCAGAAACATGCCAGGAGTACGAGGACGAGATACCGCCCCATGGGTCACCGCTGATCTGTTGGACGCCGCATTGTAGCCCTGCGTTCGACCACCTCGCGCCTAGGGATGCTCAAGGCCGGACGACCCGCTACTCCCGGTACTTGCGCATTGCCTCGCGCATGAACCGCATCTGCTGTTCGAAGCGCATGCACGCATCGCACACCGCCAGGTGAAGACGCAATGTCCAGCGTTCCACCGGACCCAGCCCGCGCTCATTCATCTGCGAGACCAGATGGGACACATCCTTGCAGGACAATATGTGCCCGAGGGCTCTTTTCAGCAGCATGGTGTCTGGGCGATGTCGGCAGGCATGGCTACGGCAGCATCAGGACTTCGCGTTGAACCAGTTCTGTTCCAGGCATTCGCGCAGCGACATCCGGGCACGGTACAGGATCACCCACAGGTTATTCGCGGTAATCGCCAATTCCTTACAGATCTCGTCACTATCGAGCTCGAGCACCTCCCGCATCATGAACACCCGCGCGGTGTTCGGCGGCAGTTTCTCGAGGCAGAAGTCCAGCATGTCGAAGAATTGGCTGCGGTTCAGTGCCTGCTCCGGGTCGCCCCAATCGGCGGGGGGAGTGTCCCATGCGCCGTTGGACGTCTTGAACAGGCCGTCCAGGTCCTCGATATCGCACTCGTTGTCGAAGGTGCCGGCCAACAACGGTTCGCGCTGCTTGCGCCTGATGGCATCGACGATCTTGTGTTTGAGGATGCCGGTGAGCCAGGTCTTGAGACTGGATTTTCCGGAGAATGAGCTGCCCGAAAGCGCGGCCAGCAGCGTTTCCTGCACCACGTCCTCGGCGAGGGCCTCATCGCGCAATTGCAGCCTCGCGACGCGCAACAGGTAGCCGCGATGCGTTTCCAGCTGGGCTGCAATGTCGGCGGCGGGCATCGAGGGAGGGTGCGTACGAAACGGTGAATGGTAACCCCAAGCAATGCTTGGCAGCCTTTGGACATGGCTGCGTCGAAGCCGAACCGCCTCGTACTCGGAGTGGAATGACCAAGAACAAGGGCAGCGAACCTCCGCTGCCCCGTTCCCGCCGCGACTCGCCGTACTTACGGCAAGACGGAAACTTCCACTCTCCGCGCTTCCGCATTGTCGCCGGAGCCCTGCGTCAATTCCGGCTTCGCGAGCTCGATCCTGTCCTCGGCGATGCCTGCCGATTTCAGGTAATCGCGTACGGCGATTGCACGCTGCTTGGCGAGTTCCTGATTGGCGGCGAGATCGCCCGTGGCATCGTGGTACCCGGAGACTTTTATCTTGTTGCTGCCGGCCTTCGCCTTGTCGGCCAGTGGCGCGAGCTTGGGCGCAGCGTCGGCAGGCAGTTCGGCCTTGCCGGTGACGAAATAGAGCTTCACCACGTCGATCACGATCATCGCGGGCGCGGCAGCTGTCGTCGCAGGTGCCGCGACACTTGCGGCGGGCGCGGCGGCACTCATCGCCGGCGGAGTGGCCATCGGCGCAGCCATCTTCGCAGGTGCCTTGTGGCTCATGCCCCACGTGGCGAGCAGCGGCACGATCATCAGCGCAACGATGTTGATGATCTTGATCAGCGGATTCACCGCGGGACCCGCCGTGTCCTTGTACGGATCGCCAACGGTGTCGCCGGTCACCGCCGCCTTGTGCGCGTCGGAACCCTTGCCGCCGTAGTGGCCGTCTTCGATGTACTTCTTGGCGTTGTCCCACGCTCCGCCGCCCGTCGTCATCGAGATTGCGACGAACAAGCCCGTGACGATCGTGCCCATCAGCAGCCCGCCCAACGCCTGCGGTCCGAGCACCAGGCCCACGACCACGGGAACGAGCACCGGCAGCAGCGACGGCACGATCATTTCGCGGATCGCGGCCTTGGTCAGCATGTCCACCGCCACGCCGTACTCCGGCTTGGCCGTGCCTTCCATGATGCCCTTGATTTCCTTGAACTGACGGCGCACTTCGACCACCACGGCGCCCGCCGCGCGGCCGACGGCTTCCATCGCCATCGCGCCGAACAGGTAGGGAATGAGGCCGCCGATGAACAGGCCGACGATCACCATGGGATTCGACAGGTCGAACGACTGGCTGATGCCCGCCGTGTCGAGCGCATGCGTGTAGTCGGCGAACAGCACCAGTGCTGCCAGGCCCGCGGAGCCGATCGCGTAACCCTTGGTCACCGCCTTGGTCGTATTGCCGACGGCATCGAGAGGATCGGTCACTGCGCGCACGGAATCCGGAAGCTTCGCCATTTCCGCGATGCCTCCTGCGTTGTCGGTGATCGGGCCGTACGCGTCGAGCGCAACGATGATGCCAGTCATCGACAGCATGGAGGTCGCGGCAATGGCAATGCCATACAGGCCCGCCAGCATGTAGGACGCGAGAATGGCCGCGCACACCGCGAGCACCGGCCATGCGGTGGCCCGCATCGACACGCCGAGGCCGGCAATGATGTTGGTGGCGTGGCCGGTCGTCGACGCCTTGGCGACGTGTTTCACCGGCGCGAAGTCCGTGCCCGTGTAGTACTCGGTGATGATCACCATCGCCGCCGTCAGCAGGAGGCCGATCAGCGTTGCGCCGAAGAGCCCCAACCTCGACAGATTCGGGTCCGCCTCGGATATGCCGCCCATCATCCGGTCGGTGATGAACCAGAAGCCGATCGCCGAAAGGATGCCGGCGACGGCCAGTCCCTTGTACAGCGCATTCATGATCTTTCCGCCAGGCACCGCCTTGACGAAGTAGCAGCCCACGATCGACGCCAGGATCGAGAAGCCACCGAGCACCAGCGGATAGGTGACGGCCGTCTCGGCCATCGACGGCAACAGCAGCGCGCCCAGCAGCATCGTCGCGACGATCGTCACGGCGTAGGTTTCGAATAGGTCGGCCGCCATGCCCGCACAGTCACCGACGTTGTCGCCCACGTTGTCCGCGATCACGGCCGGATTGCGCGGATCGTCTTCCGGAATGCCCGCCTCGACCTTGCCCACCAGGTCGGCGCCGACGTCGGCACCCTTGGTGAAGATGCCGCCGCCAAGACGCGCGAAGATCGAAATCAACGACCCGCCGAACGCGAGGCCCACCAGCGGCTGGATGGTGTGGTGGAGTCCTTGCCCCATGAGGTTCGGCGCCCAGTGCGCGGAACCGGTAAGGAACCAGTAGAAGCCCGCCACGCCCAGCAGTGCCAGGCCGACGACCAGCATGCCGGTGATGGCGCCACCGCGGAACGCGACCGCAAGCGCCTGGTCGAGGCCGCTTCTTGCAGCTTCCGCCGTCCGTACATTGGCACGCACCGACACGTTCATGCCGATGTAGCCGGTAAGGCCGGACAGGATAGCGCCGAGCGCGAAACCGCCCGCCGTGCGGGCGCCCAGCGCCCACCAGATGATGATGAACAGGACGACGCCGACAATGCCGATCGTCGTGTACTGGCGATTGAGATAAGCCTTTGCCCCGGCCTGGATGGCGGCGGAGATTTCCTGCATGCGTGGATTGCCGGCTGGCTTGGCAAGGATCCAGTTGATCCAGATGCCGCCGAAGACGATCGCCACCACCGCGCAGACGAGCGCGAAGATGAGGCCTGTGGTCATGGCTTGGTACTCCCTTTGTAATGTAATGTGCAGTGGAACGCCGTGGCCCTCGTTCGGGCTCTTGTTTGGCACCCAAGCGCTCCGCGATCCCCGTCCCGGACAGCATCAAGGCGTGAACCGATCCCCTCGCAAAGATCGGCCGGGGGAAGTCCCGACCGGCGAAAACACGCTATTTTGCCATTTTGCGGTCGAGGAAGTCGAGTCGGTCCTGTCCCCAGAACAGTTCGTCCGCCACCACGTAGGTGGGCGCCCCGAACACCCCGCGGGCGATGGCCTCCTGCGTGAGCGCCACATATTTCTCCGCGATTTCCGGGGCTTGCGCGCGGGTCGCCAGGGCGGCGGCGGGCAGTCCGCACTCGTCGGCGATCGCCTGCATGGTCGCGGCATCCGCGATATTGCGCTCCTGCTCCCAGATGGCACGGCCGACGGCGCCCGCGAGCTTCATGGCCTGTGTCGAGCCCCGTTCGAGCGCCGCGAGGATCCAGTACGCGGCGAGATCGCCATTCACAGGAAAGAACTTGGGCTGTATGTGCATCGGCTTGCCCAGGAATCGCGCCCAACGCTGCAACTCGACCAGCCGATACGCCTGCCGCTGCGGCGCGCGCTTCGACAGTGGCAGCCCGCCCGACACGGGAAACACCTCGCCCAGGTTGATCGGTTTGACGGCGATCGTGGCACCACGCTCTTGCGCGATGGCGACAAAGCGGTCATGCCCGAGATAGGCGTACGGGGAAATGGTGGCGAAATAATAGTCGACGGACTGTGTCATGACTTATCCGGATGCCGAGTCAGGCCGTGAATTCCGTGGTGAGCTTCTTCGCCACCGCGACGTTCTTCAATCTCGTGAATTGCGGGAGCCCATCCCGGAACGGCGGCGGGTCCTCGCCCTTCATGAGCGGGCCCAGATAGGCACGCGCCATGGGCGTGATGCCGAGCCCGTCACGGGTGATGAAGTCGCGCGGAAGCTTCTTTTCGACATTGGCCACATCCGTCAGCGGTGCCACGGCGATCTTCCATCGGTAAGGCTTGTCCGACGTGCGCTCGATCGCGGGCATCACCGCATTGCGTCCGGCCAGAGCCAGCTCCACCGCGGCCTTGCCGACCGCATACGACTGTTCGACATCGGTCCTGGAGGCCAGGTGCCGCGCGGCACGCTGCAGGTAATCGGCAACGGCCCAGTGATACTTGTATTTGAGCCGGTCCTTGACGATCTTCGCGATCATCGGACCGACGCCGCCCAATTGCGCGTGGCCGAAGGCATCACGAGCGCCCGTATCCGCCAGCAATTCGCCGCCGGGATTGCGCAGGCCTTCCGAGACTCCGATGCAGCAATAGCCGAAGCGCCGCACCTTTGCATCGACCGCCGCGGTGACCTTGCCTTCGTCGAACGGGATTTCCGGAAACAGCAGCACCAGCGGAATCGGCGTGTCCTCGCTGTCCGCCATGCCTACGGCCGCGGTGATCCAGCCGGCATTGCGGCCCATCACCTCCAGCACGAAGACCTTGGTGGACGTTTTCGCCATCGATGCCACGTCGAACGCGGCTTCGCGCATCGACGTGGCCACGTACTTGGCCACGGAGCCGAAACCCGGACAGTTGTCGGTGACTGGAAGATCGTTGTCGACTGTCTTGGGCACGTGGACCGCGGTGAGCGGGTAGCCCAACTTGGCGGCGATCTGCGACACCTTGAGGCACGTGTCGGCCGAATCGTTGCCGCCATTGTAGAAAAAATAGCCGATGTCGTGCGCGCGGAAGACGTCGATCAGCCGCTCGTACTGCGCACGATTCTCGTCGATTCCCTTGAGCTTGTAGCGGCACGAACCGAACGCGCCGCCGGGCGTGTAACGCAGGGCGGCGATGGACTTTGCGGACTCGCGGCTGGTGTCGATCAGGTCCTCGGTCAACGCGCCGATGATGCCGTTGCGGCCGGCATAGACGCGGCCGATGCGGTCGCGGTGCTTGCGGGCGGTTTCGATGACGCCCGCCGCGCTCACATTGATGACCGCCGTTACGCCACCCGACTGGGCGTAGAACGCATTGCGCTTGGCCATGAACGGGTCAGTTTTTCAGCGCCGCCAGACTGGCGTCGCGAATGGCCTCCACGGTACCCATCCCATCCACCTTGCGGTACTTGGGCGCGCGCATGTCGCCCGTTGCCGACCACTTCGCGTAATAGGCAACGAGCGGTTCGGTCTGCGCGTGATAAACGGCAAGGCGGTTTTGCACCGTCGCCTCCTGGTCGTCGTCGCGCTGGATCAGGTCCTCTCCGGTGACGTCATCCTTGCCAGGCACTTTGGGCGGATTGAACTTGATGTGATACGTGCGGCCCGAAGCCACATGGACGCGCCGGCCGCTCATGCGCTCGACGATCGCGCTGTCGGGCACGTCGATCTCGAGCACGTAGTCGATCGGCACGTTGGCGTTCCGCATCGCGTCGGCCTGGGGAATCGTGCGTGGAAAGCCGTCGAACAGATAGCCGTTCGCGCAATCCGCCGCGGTCAGGCGGTCCTTCACCAGGCCGATGATGATGTCGTCCGAGACCAGGCCACCGCTGTCCATCACTTTTTTCGCGGCAAGTCCCAGCGGCGTGCCCGCCTTCACCGCGGCACGCAGCATGTCGCCGGTGGAGATCTGCGGGATGCCGTAGGCCTCCTTGATGAATGTGGCCTGGGTACCCTTGCCGGCGCCCGGTGGGCCCAACAGAATCAGTCGCATGGTCGTGACTTGGAAAAGTAGGCGGGGTTTGTGTGAGGACCGGCCGCATCTTGCAGCGACTCAAGGCCAATGTCCCTGGATCATTCCGGTGCGAGGCAGATTCTCGCTGTTATCCGCGGGACGGTCAACGCGTGCGTCCCGCGTTGCCGGCATTCGCGAAGATCTCGCGCACTCGCGCCAGGTCCTCGGGCGTGTCGATGCCCGGCGCCGGTGTGCCGTGCGTGATCTGTACGGCTATCCTGTAGCCATGCCATAGAGCCCGCAATTGCTCCAGCGCCTCGAAGCGTTCGATGGGCGCCGGCGCGAGTGACGGAAACGCCCGCAGGAAGGGCACGCGATACGCATAGAGTCCGTAATGCCGGTACAGCGGGAGACCCGGCGGCAGCGCACCGGGGGTTTCGCGGAATGCGTCGCGCGCCCAGGGAATGGTCGCGCGGCTGAAATACAGCGCGTAGCCCGCAGCATCGAGGACCACCTTGACGACATTCGGATTGAAGGC
>Ga0302323_100002393_pt1 | contig 15226 bp, 19 predicted proteins | sample Fen_T0_3_FD_201950 | JGI IMG/M metagenome (GOLD analysis project Ga0302323, IMG submission 201950) | Peat permafrost microbial communities from Stordalen Mire near Abisko, Sweden - Fen_T0_3 | ecosystem: Environmental > Terrestrial > Soil > Wetlands > Permafrost | place: Sweden: Abisko... | reverse complement strand
GAGCGCGTTCAAAGCCGCGCTCGAAAACGCCGACTGAAGTCAGACAGCGCTCAGTGCGCCGAAAAGAAGTAGATCGCGAGCTGCACCGCATAGACCACGCCGAGCGCGATCAGGGTCAGGTTCACTCCCCGGTCGAGCTGCTTGAGCACGACGCGCAGCCGCTGCGGAGCAAACAGCTTGAGCGCGAACAGCGCCGCCGCGCTGATGAACAGGATCCGCACCAGCATGCGGAATCAGCCAGCGGACATCGCGTCACGCAAGGCCTGAGTCAACGCGCCGAGTGCCTTGTTCTTCGAGGCGGCAGGCGCCGTGCGCGCATTCCGGAGCAACGTGCGCAGATGTTGACGCTCTGCACGCGCGTACTGTTCGAGGAAAGCGGCAAACTCCGCCTCGCCACCTTCCAATAAGCGATTCCTCCAATCGTCGGCTGGGGTGCTGGCGCGACGCGAGTTCGGATGCGACAGATCTTCGAGCCGCTCGCGCAGTAACACGAGATCGAGCCCGCGCAGCTCTTGGCGAACCAAGCGCAGGGCACGCGCTCTGGCACCGGGGCTGCTGATGCGCCGGGTGTCCTGTACGACGCGTAACACCTCTTCACTCAGCTGCAGGCGCAGCAGGTGGCGCTCGCTGATGGTCGTGAGCGTCTTGGCGAATTCCATCCAAGCAGCCTCCGAGCGCTTACGCTCGGCACGCAGATCCGTCCGCGACGTCAGATCTTCGTCGTCTTCCAGGGCGGGGTCTGGCGTTACTTCAATCGGTTTTCGCACGGCCGGACGTATAGCGCGCTCGAAGCTCCGCTCAAGGGCAGTTTTCCGGAAAGCCACGACTCAGCCCGCTCGCGCCGGCAATCGGAGCGTAAATCGCGTGCCCTTGCCGACCGCCGAACGCACCTCGACGCTCCCGCCCAGGGCTTCGACCACGCTTTTGACGATCGCAAGCCCCAATCCCGTGCCCGCGCGGTCCGCGTCCGTGGTGAAAAATCGTTCGAAAATACGCGTCAAATGCGGCTCCGGGATGCCGCAGCCGCGGTCTTCGACGGCGATCGTCAGGAACGGCTCGCCGGCGCGACCCTCGACCTGGACGCTGACGGGCACGCCCGGCGGCGAAAACTTGAGCGCGTTATCGAGCAAATTGAGCAGCGCGGTCTCCAGATCGGCCGGACGCGCATGGATCGCCGGCATGCTCGAGGCGTAGTCGAGCACGACGGTCCCATCGGGGCCTTGCGAGCGGTCGACTGCGCGGCGCAGCAACGCTTCCAGATCGACGAGCACGGGGGACTCTTCCGACGCGTCGATCCGACTCAGCTCGAGCAGCCGCGAAACCAGGCGATCGAGCCGTGCGGCGTCGAGGGCGATGTTCTCGAGGAAGCGCTGACGCGCCTCCAAATCATCGGCGGCGCCTTCGGCGAGCAGCTCGGCCGCGCCGCGGATCGAGGTCAGCGGTGATTTGAACTCGTGTGCGACATCCGCGGCAAAGGCCGAGATATAGCGATGCCGCGCCTCTAGCTTGCGCGTCATCTCTCGGAAGGCTTCGGCCAATTCACTGATCTCGCCGCCGCCGGCCACGGGCACCTCGAGTCCGCTGGCGCCCGCGGCGATGCGCCGCGCCGCGAGCGCCAGGCGTTCGAGCGGACGCGAGATGGTCCACGCGAGCAGCAAGGTCATGCCCGCAGTGAGCGTCAGCGCCAGCAGCAAGACCAGCGTCAAACCGCGACGAATGCGGTGCATTTCTTGAAGCGCTGGCGTGGTCGAGCGAGTGACGTACACGGCGCCACGCACCCGCTCCTGATCGCGCACGGGCTCGGCCAGGAACAAGAAGACCGCGGCAGGTCGGCGCGAAACGCGCGTGGCCGTGCTGCGCTTCCCTGCGAAGGCGCCGATTAGCTCGGGACGCTTTTGCAGTGGCCCCTCTTGATCAGCGAGATGCGATCCCGCACGCACTGACTCTTCGAGCTCGACCGCGCGCTCTCGGGTCAGGAGCGGCGCGCGCGGCTCCTTGCCTTCCGGTGGACCATTGCGATGTGAGTCGACCAAAAGCCCGCGTTCGGCGTCGACCAAGCGAATCCGTGTCCTCGTTTGCAACGCGGCTCGGGTCAATTCGGCCTCTTGCGCCGGCGTGCCGAATCTCTCCCCGCGAGCGAGGCCCGCTTCCAGCGACGCTTTCACCAACACCGCTTGGTTTTGCATGTCGCGCTGCAACGCTTCTAGCAATTGACGTTCGTACAGGCGCGCAAATTCCAAGCCAGCGATGGGCACGAGCGCGACCACCAAGTTGACGATCAAGAGTCGCGTGCGAATACGGCCGACGCCCCGGCGCAGGCGCTCAGCGAGCGAAAGCCGAGCATCGTGCATGCCTCAGGCGTCGCTCGCTTTGTAGCCCACGCCGTGCACCGTAGCGATCGGATCTCCGCCCAGATTTCGGAATTTGGCGCGAATCCGCCGGACGTGGCTGTCGAGCGTGCGTTCGGTCACGTGCAAATCATCGGCGTAAGCGCGTTGTAGGAGCTGCGCGCGACTGAGCACGATCCCGGGACGCTCGAGCAGCGCAGCCAAGACTTGGAATTCGGTAGCCGTCAGCTGCACCTGCTTTCCGGAGAAAGTCGCCTCGTGGCGTTCGATGTCGAGCTTGAGCGGCCCGTGGCAGAGCGCGCGCGTTTCGGCCTCCTTGGCGGGCGCGCCGGAAGCGACGTCGAAACGCCGCAGTACCGCGCGCACGCGCGCCACGAGCTCACGTGGCGAAAACGGCTTGACCAAGTAGTCGTCCCCGCCCAGCTCCAGACCAACGATGCGATCCACCTCATCGGCACGCGCTGACAAGAACAAAATTGGCGTTTGGCGAACGCTGCGGATCTTGCGACACACGGACAAGCCGTCGAGGCCGGGCAGCATCACGTCCAGCACGACTAAGTCGGGCGGGTCGCGCTCGACTGCCGCCAGGGCGGCCATGCCGTCGTCAGCCGAGCTCACGCGAAAGCCGTCCTTCTGGAGCGCATATTCCACGACCTCGCGGATGCGCTTTTCGTCATCCACAATCAGGACGTGCTTGGCCAAGTGCATCTTCTTTCACTGGAGGCTCAGGATCGAGTTCGAACAGTCGCCGTCCGAGCTCGCCCGACGATTTCGACCCGTCCCATACCTCGGTCACGATAGTCAGGAAGGAGAATTCCAGCAAAGGCCGTGGCGAAATGAAGGCGAACTCGAAGCCGGTTCGGGGTCGGGGTCCAACGCTCCGCCGAGCAATGCTATGAATGCCAGGCTCGCGCATGTTCCCCGTTCGTCTTCCTGCCCTGGCGGTGTCAGTTGTTTTGGCCCTGAGCGCTTGCGGCTCGTCACCTCCGCTAAGCCCGGCCTCGATTAGCGCCGCGGAACCGGAAGCCAAAGCAGAAGCCGACAAACCGAAAGCGCGCTTGCCCGAACTGCCGCCCGCCGACGTGGTTCATCACCTGCGCGGCAACGAGGCCGATCTCCGACGGTGTTTCCTTGCCAACCCGAGTTTGCGGGGCGCCGTTCGCTTCGCTTGGAAGCTCGACGTCACTGGTAAAGTGAGCAACGTTCACCGGGAATCTTCGACGCTCAGCGATCCGCGCGTGGAGAGTTGTATCAGCCAGCGCGTGTCGGAAATTCGCTTTGGCGATCTGGAAAAGCCGAGTCGCGCACATTGGACGTTCGTCTTTCGCTTGGTCGATCCGCCGGCCAAGTCCAAGTCGGGGCGCTCCTCGTCAGCCAAGAGGCGAAGAGCGTTACCAGGCGATGAGCGCGGGCTGCAGATCGATCCGAGCTCGGCCGGTGTGCTGGCACCGGACGCGATCGACAACGTCGTGGAGGCAGGCTATCCGCTGTTCGCGCGCTGCTATCGCGATGGCGTCAATCGCGATAGCAGCCTCGACGGCACGGTGCGCCTGCACTTCGTGGTCGGCTCCGCGGGCCACGTGTCCGAGGTCAGCGACGGGGGGTCCGATCTCACCGATCGCCAAGTCGTCGATTGCATCGCCGAAGGCTTCTATGCGCTGCGCTTTCCGGAGCCGCAGCACGGCACCGTGCAAGTCTTGTATCGACTCGGCTTCCAAGCAGGCTGAGCCCGCGGTTCAATCGGCGAATTTGCCGTAAATGCGCCCGCCACGCGCCGCGTAGTCCGCGAGCACCGCTTGCGCGTCCGCGCGCAACAAGCCTTCAGTGACGACAATCCCGCGTTGCTCGAGGACTCCAACCCAAGCCGCGGGCTTCGGTCCTTCGTCGAAACCAACCGCTTCTGCGTCCTCCGTATTAGCACCGCAAACCAGTCGCCGCACTCCCGCCCAAACCAACGCGCCAAAACATTGGCAGCAAGGCTCGGTACTCGCAAACAACGTGAGCGGCGGAGGACTGAGCGAGTCCGGGCCGAGCGCCGCTTGCGCGCGCATCAAGGCTACGATTTCCGCGTGAGCGATCGAGAAGCCAGTGCCGAGCACCAGGTTCACACCTGCCGAAAGCAAGCGATCCTCCGCGAACACCGTGCCAGCGAAGGGCCCACCGCCGCGCTCCACGTTCTCCTTCGACAAGCGCACGGTGAGCGCCATGCGTGCCCGATCACTGGCGAGCGGCTCGGGAAACGCGGTCACGACTTCATCCACCCAACTCGGGATCTCCAGAACGAGCCGGCTCGCAGTCATGAACGACGATCCGTGGAGTTCTTCGGCGCTTGCAAATCGCGAGGGGCCATGGCGACCGCAAGGTTAACCCAGACCGCGTACATGCGAAACAAGTGGCCACTTGCTGCGAATTTGACGTTGACCGTCGCTGCCAGGCAATCTCCGTGAAACCTACGATGCGAACCGGACGACTCGAAGCTTTCAGTGACGGAGTGCTGGCGAGTTGGCGGAGCGCTGAAGGAGTTTCCCCATGATCAGCAAGCCGAATCCGATGTCCACGCCCGAGCCTTGGCAGCTCGTTGCCGAAGGTTACGCCGCCGAAGCGTCGTTGGTGATGGCGCCCTTTTCGAAGCGTGCGGCTGAGCTCTTGGCACCCGGCCCGGACGCACGCGTGCTGGACGTTGCGGCTGGCCCGGGCACGCTGGCCGTTCGCTTGGCACCGGCGGTTCGTGAGCTCGTCGCGCTCGATTTTTCGGAACGGATGGTGGCTGAGCTCGAACACGCGGCAAGCGCCGCCGGGCTCGTCAACTTGCGCACGCTCGTCGGCGACGGCCAGAATTTGCCCTTTGGCGACGGCGAATTCGACGCTGCCTTCTCGATCTTCGGCTTGATGTTCTTCCCCGACCGCGCTCGCGGCTTTACGGAGCTTGCTCGAGTGTTGAAGCCAGGCGCGGGCGCGGTTGTTTCCGCCTGGGCAGCGATCGAGGACTCGTCCTTGATGCGCGCCATGTTCGGCGCGATCGTTGCCGCCGATCCAACGTTCACGATGCCGGTTCGAAACGCCGCGGGTTTGGAAAATCCGGAGGTGCTAGCCGCTGAAATGCGTGCAGGCGGCTTCGAGCACGTGCGCATCGAGCCCATGACTCATCGCATCCGCCCGGCCAACGCGGACGAACTCTGGCTCCGCATGGCGCGAAGCAGCGCGCCGCTGGTGTTGCTCCGCAGTCGACTCGGCGAACCCGAATGGCAACGGCGAGAACCCATCGTGCGCGATTTCCTGCGCCAAGCGCTGAAGCGCGATGCCGAGCTCGAGACCACCGCTTGGCTCGCGGTCGGCTACAAGCCGGCTACCTGACCACCAAGATGCGGCAAGAAGACGGGCAGGCGTCACCGTCGAAGGTGTTGCCGTCGTCGCAATCTTCCTTGCCGTTCGTCACGCCGTCACCGCAGAATTCCCCCAGCTTGCAGCCCGCGGCGCACTCACCGTAACCGCCGTCGTTCTTTCCGTCGTCGCACTCTTCGCCGGCTGACACGATTCCATCGCCGCAGATCGGTGTGCAATCCGTGGTGGCGGCCGAGAAACCAGCGAGCGTGAGGCGGAAGCTGGAGCTCTCCTTCTTTCGCTCGGCGTGGAAGACGTTGAGCTTATAGACCTGACCGTCCGTCAAACCGTAGGTCGCCGCGGTGGTTGCGCTGATGGTTACGCTGCCGTCGACCGGTTGATGCACGCCACCGAGGTCGACCGCCAGCTTGTCGTTGACGAACACCCAGACGTCATCGTCACCCGTGAAGTCGAGCCGCGCGGTTGCCTTGGCGTCGTACTTGAACCAGTAGGTCACCTGGGTCGTGAAGTGGAAGTTGTGCGCTTTGGCGCCGGCCACGTGCGCGGCCCCCAAGACCGGGATGACCTGGTCCTCAAACTCCCAATTATAACCGTATTGGGTCGGTATTTTGGCGTCGATCCAGGTTTCGTTCTTTTTCTGATCGTCCAGCGGGAAGAACAGCGGGGTACCGTCGTACTTCGTGGCCGGCGTAGTGATCACGCCCGCGCACGAGTCTGTCGCGCCCCCGATGCTGGCCGGGCACGGATAGAAGCACGTATCGACCGTCGGGTCGAAGTTGCAGCCCGAGAACATCGGTGGATTTGCGATGCACATCGTGTCGCCGTTGCCGCAAAAGCGCCCGGTGACCTTGGCCTGTGACTGCCATTGCTCGCCCATCGCGCCGTAACGGTTGACGTAGCCGCCCTTACCGTTGTCGAACAGCACGATGTCTCGGACGATCGCGGGCGCGCCCTTATCCGAGTACCAAGTGTCCAATGAAGTGATGCACGCCGCCTTGGCAGCGGTCGTGGCGGTCGGCACGCCATTGGTGAGCTTCGTGTCGACGAGGCCGGGTGTCGCTTTCGTGCCGGCTGGGGTCCCTGACCCCAAGCAGCTGGGTTCGATGTCCGGGGTCTTGCCCGGGTTCTTGTCATCGAGGTTGAAGTCACGGTAGACGACCGGCACTCGCAGGATGCAAGCGCCGTTGAGTTTCTCGCAGTTGTTGGCCTGCATGCAGGTGAAGCCGGCTTCGAGCTTACAAGTCGAAGAGCAGCCGTCGCCATCCCGCACGTTGCCGTCATCGCACTCTTCACCGATCACGAGGCCGTCGCCGCAGGCGGATTTGCAGCCGCCGCTCATCGCGCAATCCGGCTCGGTTTGACAGGTTGCAGAGCAGCCATCGAAAGGCACGGTGTTGCCGTCGTCGCAGCTCTCAGTGCCCTCCTTTACTTTATCGCCGCAAGTCGTGTGCGAGCATACGCTGGGCATACCGGTGCACTTGAAGCCAAGTTCGAGTCGGCAGCGCGTGGAGCAACCGTCGCCATCCACCGCGTTGCCGTCGTCGCAGGCTTCGCTCGAGGCGACGACACCATCGCCGCAGCGCGCGATCTGGTGGCAGGCTTTGCCGGGAGGATTGCAGGAGTAGCCGCGCTCGACCGAGAGGCAATTGGCGCTGCAGCCGTCACCGCTGGCGACGTTGCCGTCATCGCAGGCTTCGTCGGAGGTCAGCATGCCATCGCCGCAATTGACGGGGGCGGGCGTGTTGGCCCCGCAACCAGAACCGGGTTGGTCACAGGTGTTGATGCCGACGCCACCGGCCGTGCCAAACAGACCCACGCTCGAGCCACCACCGGCACCGCTGCCGGCAGCAGACGCTTCGGGTCTGGTCGTGACCTGCGCTCCGGGCTTGGAGCCCGCGCTACATGAAAGGATCAGCAGCGATAACCAAAGCAGCGGCTTCCAACTCATAAGCAATGCACCTCGCGCGCCCAAACTTAGCACGCCAGCTTAGATAGCTAGGCACCGGAGCCCGAACTATCGCGGCACGCGAGCAACTCGTTTTGTCTGGCAAGAGCCTTGGAAAGTTCGCCGGAAGTCGAACTTTCCAGTCGATGCGGCGAGGCTCGCCGCGCAAGCTTCAACCGAAGTGGTACGCCGACAGACGCAAGTCCAAGATCTTGCCGTTGTATGACAGCTCGCCGCGGTCCGCACCCGCGGCTCCCGCAATCACCATCAACGGCAGCAGGTGTTCCTCGCGCGGGTGGGCCAGCCGCGCGGAAGGCGCGCTCGCCCACTCACTCAGGCGTTGGTCACGTTCGCTTTGAGGGAGCCTCACCGATTCACGCAGCCAGCCATCGAAGGCTTCCGCCACTTTGCTGGATTGCGGGCCAAAGGCGCGCAAATTGTGGAAGGTCATGCCACTGCCGATGATGAACACGCCTTCCTCGCGCAGGGGTGCCAGCGCCCGACCCAGCGCCAAGTGCTCCTTCGGATCGAGCCCACGTTTCAACGAGAGTTGCACGGTGGGCACGTTGGCCGCGGGATAGGCGAGCTTCAGCGGCACGAACGTGCCGTGGTCAAAACCCCGCTCGCTATTTTCGGCGCTCTCGAAGCCCGCGCCGGCCAGCAGCTCCCGCACGCGACGTGCGAGCGCGGGTTCACCGGGGGCGGGCCAAGTGATCTCGTACGACTCCGGCGGAAACCCGTAATAGTCAAAAAGCAAGGGCGGCTTCGCACCAGTCATCACGGTTGGCACCGCTTCCTCCCAGTGCGCCGAGATTGCCAACACGGCCGTCGGCGGAGTCTTGGGCACGCTGGCGATCGAACGCAGATAGATCGCCAACTCCGCTTGCTCGGCCTTGCTGCCAATGCCCAGATCGACGAACGGCCACGGACCGCCGCCATGCGGCAAGAACACTACGGGCAGCCGCTCAGCTGGGCCTTCGGTCCGTTTGCGATCCGAGCTCGCCTCCGGCAGCGCCGTACCGTGTGCGGTCGGCATCGCGGCAGCCCCAAGCGCTGCGCCGGCCAAACCAGCAACGATCGCAACGCGACGGGTAACGGGCACGGCGGCTTTCTCGGTCATGGCAAGAGTATGTGCAGCTTCCCTCTCCTCGACTAGGCCTGCGCCCGCTTCAGACCGTTGCACGGCGGCAACGATCTCGCGCCGACCACCGTCAAGGCGCGGCGGATTTTCGGCGATTGAAGGCCACAACGTCGTTGTAGCGAACACCGCTGCCACCGAAAATGTCGAGCGCCGAGCCGATCGTCAAATCGACCCGCCCTTGGCCGAGTTCGGAGACTAGCTCCAGGTCGGCAAGCGAGTTCGCCCCTCCCGCGTAGGTGCTGGGGATCGGCGACCACAACGCCAGCTTTTCGACGAGCGCCGCATCGACGCCACGGCACAGGCCCTCCACATCCACGGCGTGAACCAAAAATTCAGCGCAGGATTGCGACAAGCGTTCGAGGGTTGCGCCCGTGACGGTAACGTCAGTGAAAGTCTGCCAGCGATCGGTCACCACCCAATAATCCGCACCGCGACGACGACAGCTAAGGTCTAGCACGAGACGGTCTTTGCCGATCTTTTGCTTCAGCTGAGCCAAGCGCTCGAAATCGATGCGACCGCCCTGGAACACCCATGAGGTGACGATCACGTGAGTCGCCCCGGCGTCGAGCCAGCCAGCGGCGTTCTCGAGATTCACAGCGCCACCGACTTGCAGGCCAGCGGGATACGCGGCCAGCGCCGAGAGCGCCGCTTCTTCATTGCCGGGGCCGAGCAGGATCACGTGTCCGCCGAGCAACCCATCACGGCGATACAAGGCGGCGTACTCGGCACTCGACTTCTCCGAGACGAAATTGGTGCGCAGAGCTTCGAGCGAGCCACCGAGGGTGCCTCCGACGATTTGCTTCACTTTACCGTCGTGCAGGTCGATACAGGGGCGGAACACGGCCAAACCATAGCTAGGGGTGACCGAAGATCAAGCCGTACACGAGCTCGGGGTCGGCGCCACGCTGCGACAGCCATGGATCGCAGAGCCGTGGCTCGACGATCAGCAGCCTCATCCAGGCGAGGATAACCGCGCGATCAGGGAGCCGGGAGCGGGTCGCAATGCGGGCCGCCAGCGGCTTCTGCCGCGAGCAGGAACTCCGCTAGCTCATCCACACCGCAGCCGTGCTGTTCGCGAAGCCACGCACGGTCGAGCATGGCTTGGCGGACTCGCCCGCTGGCTGAAGCGCGAAGCTCCGCTAGTGTAGGCGGGTGGACCGTTTACTCTTCCTCGGCGTTGGGACGATCGCCAGCGCGGTGCGGCGGGCGCTTCCTGGGTTGCCTGCAGTCGGCACGACGCGCACAGCACCCGACCAACGCTTCCGCGCAATCAGCCCGATCGCAGCCCATGACGTGATGGCGATCCGCCTGGCCGCGCAGGGCGCCAACGTCGTGGTTTCGTTTCCACCCGATGGGTCTTCCGATCGCGCGTGGTCGGAGCTCGTGACGGGTGCGACGAGCATCGCTTACCTCTCATCGACGGCGGTGTATCCGTCTACCGGCGTGGTCACGGAATGCAGCAACGTCGGCGGCAGCGGCGAGCGCGCTGCGTTGCGCCTGGCCGCCGAGCAGCTCTGGCTCGACGCGGGCGCGAGCGTGGTGCGCTTACCCGCGTTCTATGGCCTAACCACGGGCCTGCACGTGAGCCTTGCGCGCGGAACCTTTCGCATGCCAAATAGCGGCAGCAACATCGTCTCTCGCGTGCATGAAGACGACGCCGCGCGTTTCGTGTGCGCCGCACTGCGCGCTCCGCCGCGTTCGCTGCTGCTGGCCGGTGACGACAAGCCCTGCCCTGTCGTCGAAGTCGTACACTTCGTTTCGGCCTTGTTCGGCCTGGCACTCCCGGTCAGCGTGGCGGGCGAACAAATCCCGCTTTCACTCCGCGCCAGCCGCACGGTCGACAACCGCGTGACCAAAGTGAGCCATGCGATTCAACTCACCTACCCAACTTACCGCGAGGGTTACCAAGCCATTTACGAACAGCGGCATCGTCCGCCAGAGACGTGACTTGAACGACCTCATTGCCCCCGACCTTCCCCCTTCCCCGGCCATGCCTCGGCAGCGTTTCCAAGTATCGAAAATCGTTCACCGTTGGGGGTAGCTGGCTGCGAGACACAATTCACCCGGGTATTATTGACAGCCGAAATATACCCGGGCATATTTATTCCCATCATGCCTTCTGCCCCGCCTAGCTTCTCCGCTTTCTCCGGGGACCGCTTAATCGCGTTCGGTTCGCTGGCGGAGGTGATCAGTGCCGCCAAGGCGCATGTCGACACCAGCGAGGACCCGCAGCTATTGATCTTCGAAGATCGTACCGGGCGTCAGATCGACTTCGACTTCAGGGGAAGCTTGGCGGACGTGCTCACGCGGGCGCTGCCGCCACCCGAACGCACGGGGCCGGGGCGTCCGAAGCTCGGCGTGGTGTCGCGCGAGGTGTCACTCTTGCCGCGTCACTGGGAATGGCTGGAGGCGCAACCCCAAGGCATCTCTGCTGGCCTCCGACGATTGGTCGAACAAGCCAGGAAGCAGAACCCGGCTGAGCAGCGCGCGCGCAAAGGCCGCGAAGCGTTGAACAAGTTCATGACCGCCGTCGCAGGCAACCGGCCAAATTACGAAGAGGCCACGCGTGCGCTGTTCGTTCCAGACAACGCGCGTTTCGAGGAGCTGATCGCCGAATGGCCCGAGGACATTCGCGCCCATCTGCTGCGCGTGCTCGAAGACTCATTGGCGCCGAACGCGGAGCTCGACGACTGAGAGCGCGCGGCGAGAGTTCAGGGCGCGTCTTCCAACGAGTAGTCGAAGCCGTAGGAGTGATTGCCGTCGCTGATTTCAATCGTCATTCGGCCGGAAAGGCCTTTCAGCTCCCCCGTGCCTGAATCAGGCACGACGCTCACGCAGAGCTCCCCCTTGCCGCGCGTCATCGTGCCGCTGTGCTGCAGCACGAAGCTGCCGCTCTTGCCGTGCAAGCTGCCGGTCACGCGCTCGATGGCCACGTAACCCGCGGAGCCTTTCACGAGCGCGCTGCGTGCTCCGATCATCTCCACGGTGCTGGACGCTTGCAGGTCACCCGAGAATGTTTTCTTGATCGACACTCGACCGATGCTCGCGCCCTCGTTGACGTCGTACGGAGGCTCGGGGTTCATCGTGACTTCGAAAGTGCCGACAGCCAAGGAGGTCATGCCGGTCATGTTACAACTGATCGCGAGTATGAACAGCAACCACGAAGCTGGCTCCGCGCTTTAACGTCCACCGCGCGCGAACACTTTCCAAGTGGCCCGCGCGCGGGCCAAGGCTGCGCTCGATGCGTTCGCTTTTTGCAAGTGCTCGAGCACGGCGTCGAGCGTGGTTACGTCACGCGGGAAGCTTTCGTCGCGCGCCGTCTCTCGCGCCATCTCGCCCACCGGCGTGCGGAGGCTCTTCTGCTTGACTAACCAATCGTAGAAATTCGTGAATGCGGCCATGGGGGCCGGTGTCTAGCACGCTCTTTTGCTTCAACCGATGGAAACGCCCAAGATTTTGCCGATTCCGGCCGTGATCGCCATGGCCAGGCTGCCGCCCAGGCACACGCGCAACGCCGCCCGAGCCATCGGGGCACCGCCGAGCCACGCGCCCAGTGCACCGAGTACCCCCAAGCTGACCAACGACAGCGCTGCGATCGCCGGCATGCGAAAGCTCGGGGGGGAACCTAGCAGCGCCACGATCGGCACGAGCGCAAAGCTCGCGAAGCTGAGCGCGGAGATCCATGCGGCCTGCAGCGGCCGAGCGAGTGCGTGTAGATCGATGCCGAGTTCGTCACGCAAGTGAGCGCCGAGACCATCTTGCGCGCTGAGCTGTTCCGCGACTCGACGAGCGAGCTCCTTGTCTAGACCGCGCTGAACGTAGATCAGCGTCAGCTCATCGAGCTCGGCGTGCGGCTGTCCTTCGAGCTCGCGCTTCTCGAGCTCGATGTCTGCTTGCTCCGTATCGCGTTGAGAGCTGACGGAGACGTACTCGCCAACGGCCATCGACATCGAGCCAGCAACCAAGCCAGCAACGCCGGCGATCAAGATGGCGTCTTTGGAAGCGGCCGACGCGGCCACGCCGATCATCAGGCTGGCGGTGGAGACGATCGCATCGTCGGCACCCAAGACCGCAGCGCGCAACCAACCCGCACGCTGACTGCGATGAATTTCTCCGTGCGAGCCTCGACGTTTCGCTTTTGCCATAATCTGATCACTCGCGACTTTCGTAGATTGAGCCAAATCCGAAAACGTCAATTCAGCGATTTGGCGACCCAGCTCGTTCAACTAGCCGATACTGTGTCGGTTTTGTGTTTCAGATCTGCAATGCCACTGACAATCGCATGCGAGCACTTGAATTCCGATGCGGTGACGGTTATTCAGCGGCCTACCTTTCTTACGACTAGCTGGCTCACGACTAACTGGCAGAAGCGGAAGTATCGTGTCTCGCGAACGAATCAGCACAGAAGATGGCCTTTCGGGCCTGGATCGCCTGCGCCGCGCCATCATGGCCGCCTGTGCGGCGTTTGCCATCGGCCTCTGGTTCACCAGTTTTGCGGGCGCCTCAGCGCCTTCGTTGATGGAGCGTCTCATTACGGCACAAGCTCCATTGCAGTCGAAAGTCGACGAACCTGTAAACGCACGTGAGCTTGCCACTGCCATCACCAGCGTGCCGAAAATCACGCGTGAATGGGCAGCATTGATCCTGACCGTCGCCGCGCACGAGTCCGCGCTCAGCGCGCGCATCGCGCGCGGTGAGTACAAGGATTACGAGGGGGACTCGTTCCGCAATCGCGAGGGCAAAGTGCAGCACCGCGCCTGGGGCTTGTGGCAAGCCCACAAGAATCGCCTGAACGAAACCGCCTGGGGCTCGCCCGACATCGCCGTTCAAACGGAAGAGGCGGCCCGCGCCCTACGGCGAGCATTCTACACCTGCAACGGCGGAGGCCGTCCCCACTCGGATTGGGTGCGCTCGACGCTCAATTCCTACAGCGGCCGGCGCTGCGACGCGACCTGGCCAGGCCTGGAAAAGCGTCTGAAGACCTATCAACAAGTGCTACACGCGCTCTGATAATCGCCTCTCCAGTGACGCGGCCCCCCGGCGTCGCAGCGCTGTTCCCGACCCACCCGCTCGTGTCGTCGCTCGCGAACAGCAGCGTTTAATGCGGTCAGCTGCCTGGTGCCAGCAACACTTGAAACTCGCGTCCCACCGACAAAACGTTCGAGTCCGTACCGCAGTGGTGAACGCGGTGAGACGCCGAAAGCTGGCTGCCGGGTAAGCAGCAAGCCAAGCTGAACGCGGCATCCCAACGCAAGAGCGCAAGTACACGGTCGATGCGGACGTGCGCATGCACGAAGGTGACGAGCGTGCGCATCGCGGGCAGATCGTTCAACTCAGCCGCGACCGCCTCGATCCGCGCCTTGCGCCATTCGAAACGTTCGATGCCGAATTGGTCGCGCCAGGCCTCGACGAGCGGCTCGTTGAGCACTGGATCGACGCTGACATTTCGCGCCTGGGTCTTGATCGAAAATAGCGCGGCGGTGCGCGCGTGCGCGCCGTCGCCGATGTGCAGCACGCGCACGGGTTCGCCCGGGCGGATCAACGGGCGTAGGTGTTCGAGTGCCGAGAAGCTCTCGGTCAGCTCTTTCGCGGGCTTGGGGCCTTTAGCGAACAGCGGCCAGAGCGCGGCGAACGATTCGCGGCGCATCAAGCGATCCAGGTACGTGCTCTGTCCGGTCAGCGCACGGTCGTGCACTCCGTTCGGGTCGCACGCTTCTGAATCGTTCACCCGCGCACGCTAACCCGGGAACCGCGTCCGAGCGAGCCGCGGACGCGCCGTCGAGATCAGCCGAACACTGAACCACCCAGGAAGGAAAGGCGACGGCTCTGCAGCGCAAGTGTCTTGAGCCAAATCCAAGACGATTAACACAGTAGCAAACGCTAATATGATGATTGGGATGGGTCGCGCGGGCAGTCACGACCGCGTACTCAGGCCATCGCCTGTCCCACCCGACGTGCACTTCTGGATGCACTCGCCCACGGCGAGAGCAATGTCTCGGCTGCGGTAGCCTCGCTCGACATCGGGCCGTCGCGCCTTCGCCAGTGGTTCGCTCAATCGCTCGCCGGGAGGGACTGCCAAACCTTCGCGCGGTCCAAGCCACGCAGTCCGGCTCGGGCCTCGCGCGCGAGACCTTCGACCGCAATTCTCGTCGTGCACGTGTGGCACCACGGCCCCGATCGCGGCGCATTCGCACGTGACCTCTCCGCTGCGCTTCTGACGTCGCCCGATGCTCGCCTACTTCTTGGCTGAGGACTTCGTCGTAGTCGCAGAGCCGGTGTCCCTCGTCAGACGTTTCGCATGGATCGTCTCGTGTCGTGCGCATATGGCGACGAAGCGCGTGATGCGCTCGGCTCGCGTCTCCGGCTTCTTCGCCGTCTGTACACGGTACAGGATCGCGTAGCGGTTTGCGCCGTCGAGCGTCTCGAAGAAGGCGAGCGCTCGAGCGTTTC
>Ga0302323_100002391_pt1 | contig 15235 bp, 11 predicted proteins | sample Fen_T0_3_FD_201950 | JGI IMG/M metagenome (GOLD analysis project Ga0302323, IMG submission 201950) | Peat permafrost microbial communities from Stordalen Mire near Abisko, Sweden - Fen_T0_3 | ecosystem: Environmental > Terrestrial > Soil > Wetlands > Permafrost | place: Sweden: Abisko... | reverse complement strand
AGAAGAACACGATGCGCGGGCTCTCGGCGCCTTCCGGCGCGATGCTGCCGTCGCCGCTGCAGACGACCACCGAGATCGAGAAGCGGCTGCCGTACGACAAGGATCGGGCCAGAAAACTGCTGGCCGAGGCCGGTTACCCCAATGGCTTCGAGGTGACGCTCGACTGCCCGAACAACCGCTACATCAACGACGAGAAAATCTGCCAGGCGCTGGCCGCGATGTGGTCGCAGGTCGGCGTCAACACCAAGGTCAACACGATGCCGCGCGCCGTCTACTTCCCCAAGCTGGAGAAGAACGACACGAGCATGTACATGCTGGGCTGGGGCGGCAACACCACCGACGCCATCTTCATCCTGCAGCCGGTGCTGGCCACGAAGAACGGCAAGGGCGATGGCGACTACAACTACGGCCGCTACACCAACCCCAAGCTCGACGAGCTCCTGGCGAAGATCAAGGTCAATGTCAACGCGGAGCAGCGGATGAACGACATCCACGCGGCGCTGCTCGCGCACAACGCGGAAACCAACCACATTCCGCTGCATCGCCAGGTGATCCCATGGGCTGCGCGCGCCAGTGTCACGGCGGTGCACCGCGCCGACAACCAGGTGATACCTTATTGGGTGACATTACAATGAGGGTGAAGCAGGCGCCAGCGGGCGGGAGATGTAGCGGATTACCGCCCACGCGACGGCCACTGTGACGACAGCGCCGACGCCGAACAGCGTCCAGGCGCCGGCGGTCGCTTCGAGCGCGGCATTGCGCGCCGCGTCGAGCAGCGTGCCCGTGGCCAGGAACGCCGGGATTGCGCGCAGGTCGTAACGCAGCACCCACCACAGCAGCGCGAAACTCGTCAGTCCCTTGACCACGCCGCGCAGCGCTGCGGCTTCCGGCTCACCGCCGCCCACCAGCACGGCGACGCATGAGATCAGCACGAGCAGCAGTGCCGCGATCCAGGGTCGCATCGTCCATCCGCGCGTGCCGCGCTCGAGCAGGAACAGGACGAACAGCGCGGCACCGCTCGCTCCGGCGAGGCCGATCGGATCGGTCACCGCGGCGACGACCGGCCACGCCTGGCCAGCCATCTTCAGCGCAGGCCACAGGGGCTCCGCACGCGGCGCAAGCATTCCGGTGGCCGCCGCCAGCCCGGCGACGGCCAACGCGACGGCAACACCGACGGACCACGCCGGCAACCCAGTCGCCAGGCGTGCCGGCGTCGCCGTGCGCGCATACCACGCGCCAACGCCTGCCAGCAGCGCCATGAGACCCGCTGCCAACAGCGCGGTAAACACGCCGCCCGCGATACCAAAGGCCAATTGCGATGCCACCGGCTCGGCCGTGCGTAACTGCATTGCGGCCTCGGGCCATGAATTGGCGAGGTCGATGACGCCGACGATGAACGTCAACGCGCCGACAGCGAGCAACGCGCCCCTGTCGCAATGGCCGCGATTCCAGTTGATCACGGCGAACACCAACGCGGCCAGCGCGCCCAGCGCCACAGCGAAGAACGCGGCGTACTTGACGACCTGCAGGCGATTGTCGCGTTCGGTCTCCGCGCGCTGCCACGCCTCCGGGACGAACACGGAGCGGCCGGCCGAGACCACCTCGTCGCCCGCCAGCACGACCTGGATGCGCGCCTCGCCGTCCTTGCCGACGAAGACCTTCGGGTCGGCGAAAACGATGGTCCAGTCGCTGCGCGCGTCGCGCTTCGCCTGGTCCGCGGTGCGTAAGTGCAATGCGTCGGGATCGAGACCAAACTGCGCGCGCACCACACGCTGCGCCAGCGCGAGCGCGGCGTCGCGGTCCAGGGTCGCGCCGGGCGTGGATTCAGGCAGGCGATGCCGGACCTGCCGAATTGCGCCGTCACCGACGACAGTGACCCGCCATTCCTCGGCGCGGGCGACGATATCGCCATCGAAGCGGACGAAGCGCACGTCCCAAAGCGGCGGCGCCAGCGTCGTGCCGGCGAGTGCGCGAAAGGCGTCGGCGCCCGCCTCGCGCCAGACGAAGCGTTGCGCCAGGCTCTGGCCGGATTCTGCGCCGCCCCGGATTTCCGAGAAGTGCCGCCATTCCGGCGCGAGCATGACGCCCCGATTTGCCAGTTCGGCAACCGCCGCGGATTCGGCGCCCTCGCGATCGACGCGCAATGCGGGAACGTCGGCTGCGAACGGCGTGCACGCGAGCCAGGCGACGAAGCCCGCGAATCCCAGCCAGGGCAACGCGCGCTGCAGTACCGCGGCCCGCGTGCCTATGATTTCCGCGCGCGGCAATTTGACGACCCCGGCCGCGCCCGCCACTTCGGGCCGCCATGCCCGGTTCCACAGCGCGACGGGCAACTCATGCCAATCCCCGTCCCGCCAGCGCCGAATGCCGACCACTGCGAGCGGAATGGCCGCGGCCGCGATCACCAGGCCGCGCTGGATCCAGGCGCCCGGTGCATCGACCAGGAACAGCGGTATCGAGAACAGCGACAAGTCGAAGAGCGCGTGCAGCAGAATCGTCGGCAACAGCCCGAAGCGCAGGAAGATCAGCGCCCACAGCGTCGCGGGCAGCAGCAGCTCGACCAGCCGCGAATACGCCGGGAGCCCCGGATAATTGGCGTGCGCCCCGGCGAATATCACCGCCTGCAGCAGCACGGCGAAGATCGTCCAATGCGCGCGCTGGCCGAAGCGCGCGCCAAGCAGCGCGGCCAGTGAAAGCGGGATCGCGCGGAACGCGCATTCCTCCATGAAACCCGCCTGCAGCGACATGGCGATCGGCGCCAGCGCCGGCACGGCCGAGGAAAGCACGTTGGGGTCGGTGAGCGACTCCGAAGGCTGCCACCAGCCGAACCACTGGTTGGTCGCGAAGTAGAATGCCGAGATCAGCGCCAGCTCGAGCGGCACGAACAGGTAGCCACCCACGGTCCTGCCCAGCACCTGCGTGGACCCGCCGGCGTCGCGCGACCACAAGCGCCAGAGCTGCGGATGGTCCGGGAATGCGCGCCGCGAGAGGCTCTCCGCCGCCATGAACACGAGGCCGTAGGCCAGCGTGCCGGCGACCAGCGCCAGCAGCGCGGCACCCATCTGCTGCACCCAGAACGTGTCGGCCGTTTCCGCGGTGTCGAAGCCGAACCATGCTGCGGGCGCCCCTGCCAGCACCGTCAGCGCCATCAGGCCGCCGACGACGACACCCGCCGCCAGCGCCGGGCGCCACAGGAGCCAGCGTTCGCGCAGCAGCCACAGCACGGCGATGATGCAGCCGCCAAGTCCGTACAGCGCGACCGCCGCCAGGCTCGCAAAATTCGCGATCGTGTTGTTCGCGCTGCGCAGCTCCTGGAAACGACGGTCGAACTTCTCGGGTACCTGCATGAACGGTGTGATGCCGGTCAGCTCGTCGCCGGCAACCGTCACCCGCAGGCGGATGCTGGCGCCGGCGAACCGCTCGTCGCGCTCGAAGACGAACTGGTGGTCGACGCGTCCGGTCGGCTGCGTTTCCTGCGACTGTTCCAGCAGGTGGTAAGGACCGAAGTCGACGTGCCACTCGTCATGCGCGCGGGTCCGCGCCAGCGCGAGCGCCGCCGCGGGATCGAGCGCCTTGGTCGTCGCGTCGCGGACGTACGTTTCCGGGACGCGGCGCCAGAAGCCGTTCGGCGTGCCGTCGGGGCGGAAGCGTACGATCGCCTCGTCGACGACGCCGGGTTTGAACAGCCGCACTTCCCACCAATACGGCGCGTAGACGTTGCCTTCGACCATCTGCGCGAAGACCGGCTTGCCGCCGGCTTCCAGCTCGATGTAGTTCTGCGCATTCTGGTCGTTGCGAAAGCGCGCGGCGGTCCGCGGCTCGAACGCGACAAGATTGCGCGCCTTCGCGATCTCCAGCGCCCGTGCGACGGCGTCGTGCCGCGCAAGCCTGATGTCGAGGTTGACCAGCGGTATCGCCAGCGGGAACAGCCGCCAGGCGAGCGCCAGACACGTCAACGCGAGGACCGCGTATGCAATCCAGAACGCCGGCCGGCGCGTGATGCCGGTCACGGCTTCCGGATGCCGATGACGCCGTCGGTGGCCAGCGTTGCCAGCGCGTCGTCGGTGAGCGCGAGTCGTTCGCGCAACACCTGCAGCGTGTGCTCGGCCAGCAGCGGCGGCGGATGTTCCGGCGCGAGCGGCGTGCCGGACAACTTCACCGGTACGTTTATTTGCGGCACGCTGCCGGCCAGCGCGTGCGGCAGGTCGAGCCTCATGCCGCGCGCGAGCAATTGCGGGTCGGCGAACACCTGGTCGAGCTTGTTGATCGGCCCGCAGGGCACGCCGACGGCCTCGAGCGCCGCGAGCCAGTCGCGCTGCGTGCGCAAGGCGATGGCCGCGGCGACCATCGGAACCAGCGTCGCGCGATGCCGGACCCGATTTTCGTTGCGCGCAAAGCGATCGTCGCCCGCCCATTCCGGATGGCCGACGACGTCGCAGAATTTCGCGAACTGCCCGTCGTTGCCGACGGCCAGGATCAAGTGTCCGTCCGAACACGCGAAGACCTGGTACGGCACGATGTTCTGGTGCGCGTTGCCGGCGCGCCCGGGCGGCGTGCCGGCAACGAGGTGATTCATCCCCATCACCGCCATCATCGCCACCGCGGAATCGAAGAGCGCCAGGTCGACGTGCTGGCCCGCGCCGGTGCGGTCGCGATGGGCGAGCGCGGCGAGGATGGCCACGGCCGCGTACATGCCGGTCATCAAGTCGGTGATCGCCACGCCTGCCTTCTGCGGACCGCCGCCGGGCAGGTCGTCGCGTTCGCCGGTGACGCTCATGAATCCGCTCATGCCCTGGATGATGAAATCGTAGCCGGCGCGGTCCGCATAGGGGCCGTCCTGGCCGAAACCCGTGATCGACGCGTACACGAGCCGCGGATTCAGCGCGGCGACGCTCGCGTAATCGAGGCCGTACTTGGCGAGGCCGCCGACCTTGAAGTTCTCGATGAGCACGTCCGCCTCACGCGCCAGGTCGCGGACGATACGCTGGCCGGCAGGCGTGGTGAAGTCAACGGCCACCGAAAGCTTGCCACGATTGCAGGCCAGGTAATACGCCGCTTCCGATGTGTCGCGGCCGTTGGCATCCTTTAGGAACGGCGGACCCCACGCCCGCGTGTCGTCGCCCGTGCCAGGACGCTCGATCTTGATGACCGTGGCGCCTAGATCGGCCAGCAGCTGCGTGCACCACGGACCCGCGAGGACGCGCGACAGGTCGAGGATAGTGAGATGGGAGAGCGGGCCGGGAGCGTGGGCCCCCACGCTCGCAGAAGGACGTTGCTCGCTGCCCCCCGGGGGGGCGCTGATCGCGGCTCGGGACGGCCCGTCGCCGCTCACCCCCTCACGCCGCCTTCAACGCGACCAGGACTTCGTCCAGCATCTTCTTCGCGTCGCCGAAAAGCATGCGGTTGTTGTCCTTGTAGAACAACGGATTGTCCACGCCAGCGTAGCCCGACGCCATGCTGCGCTTCATGACGATGGAGTTCTTGGCCTTCCAGACCTCAAGCACCGGCATGCCGGCGATAGGACTCGTCGGGTCGTCCTGTGCCGCAGGGTTCACGATATCGTTTGCGCCAATCACCATGGCGACGTCGGTGGTCGGAAAATCGTCGTTCAGCTCGTCCATCTCGAACACGATGTCGTAGGGCACCTTGGCCTCGGCCAGCAGCACGTTCATGTGGCCCGGCATGCGGCCCGCCACCGGGTGGATGCCGAAGCGCACGTTGATGCCCTTGGCACGCAGCACCTGTGTGATCTCGTTGACCGTGTGCTGGGCCTGCGCGACGGCCATGCCGTAGCCCGGGACGATGATGACGTTTTTCGCGTCGCGCAGCAGTTCGGCCGTCTCGGCGGCGAGGATCGGATTCACCTCGCCCGCGGGTTGCACAGCGCCGGCAGACGGCGAAGCGCCACTGTCGGTGCCGAAACCACCGGCGATCACGGAGAGGAAGTGGCGGTTCATCGCCGCGCACATGATGTACGACAGGATCGCGCCGCTCGACCCGACCAGCGCGCCGGTCACGATCAGCAGGTCGTTGTTGAGCATGAAGCCGGTGGCCGCCGCGGCCCAGCCGGAGTAGCTGTTGAGCATCGACACCACCACCGGCATGTCGGCGCCGCCGATGGCCATGACCATATGCACGCCGAAGAGCAGCGCGACCACGGTCATCACGATCATCGGCGTCATCGCATCGGCGACGCTGTGCGCGTTGACGAACGCGTAGCCGAAATAGATGACGGCCAGCAGGCCCGCAAGGTTGAGCAGGTGCCGGCCCGGCAGCAGGACCGGCTTTCCGGTGATCTTGCCGGAGAGCTTGCCGAAGGCGATCACCGACCCCGAGAACGTCACTGCACCGATCAGCACGCCCAGATACATCTCGATCTCGTGAATTGCATTCTCGGCCGGCGTCAGGCTGACCGACACCGCCGGATCCACGAAGTTGGCGTAGCCGACGAGCATCGCGGCGAGGCCCACCATGCTGTGCATGAACGCGACCAGCTCGGGCATCTGCGTCATCTGGACCATGCGCGCAAGGTAGAGTCCGGTCGCGGCGCCAACCGCCATCGCGCCGACGATGTACGGCAGCCCGGCGGAAGTCACCTGCACGCCGAAGATCGTGGCGACCACCGCGATCGCCATGCCGATCATTCCGTACAGGTTGCCGCGCCGGGACGTCTCCTGGTTGGACAGGCCGCCCAGGCACAGGATGAAGAGAATCGTGGCTCCGATGTAGGAGACGGTCGAGAGACTTGAGCTCATGATCTCGTCATCCTACTTGCGAAACATCTGCAGCATTCGCTGGGTCACCGCAAAACCGCCGAACATGTTGATCGTGGCAAGCGTGATGGCGCCCACCGACAGCCAGCGTATCCATTCTTCGGGGCGCGTGAGGTCGGCGGAGATCTTCGACAAGTCCGGCGCGATCTGCACCAGCGCGCCGATCGCGATGATGCTGGAGACCGCATTGGTGACGCTCATCAGCGGCGTGTGCAGCGCGGGCTTCACGTTCCACACCACCATGTAGCCGACGAAGCACGCCAGGATGAACACGGTGAAGTGGCCGAGGAAGGACGGCGGCGCGAAGCGGCCGACCAGCAGGAACAGGAGCGCCGCGGTGCCGAAGATGACAGCCGTCTTCGTCCCCGCCATCGGTCCGCTCGCCTCGCCGTGTCCCTTCGCCTTGGGCACGACCGCAGCAGGCTTCGCGGCGGCGGGAGGCGCCGCGGGAAGCTTCGGCGGCGGGGCCGGCCAGGTGATCGTGCCGTCCTTGATGACCGTGAGGCCGCGGATCGCATCGTCCTCCATGTTGACGTCGACCACGCCGTCCTTGGTCTTGCACAGCTCCTCGGTGAGACGAAACAGGTTGTTCGAGTACAACGTCGACGACTGCCTGGCGAGCCGGCTCGCGAGGTCGGTGTAGCCGACGATGGTGACGCCGTGCTTCACCACGGCCTTGCCGGGCTCGGTCAGCTCGCAGTTGCCGCCCTGCTCGGCCGCCATGTCGACGATGACGCTGCCGGGCCGCATGCTCATCACCATGTCAGCGGTGATGAGCTTGGGCGCGGGCTTCCCTGGGATCAGCGCGGTGGTGATGATGATGTCGGACTCCCGCGCCTGCTTCGCGTACATCTCGCGCTGCGCTTGCTGGAAGCCCTCGCTCATCACCTTGGCGTAGCCGCCGCCGCCAGACCCCTCTTCCTCGTAGTTGACCTTGACGAATTCGCCGCCCAGCGACACCACCTGGTCGGCGACTTCCGAGCGCGTATCGTTGGCGCGCACGATCGCGCCCAGGTTGGCGGCGGTGCCGATCGCAGCAAGACCCGCGACACCCGCGCCGGCGATGAATACCTTCGCCGGCGGGATCTTGCCGGCCGCGGTGATCTGGCCGTTGAAGAAGCGGCCGAACGCGTTCGCGGCCTCGATGACGGCGCGATAGCCGCTGACGCCGGCCATCGAGGTGAGCGCGTCCATCTTCTGTGCCCGCGACAGCTGGCGGGGCAGGCAGTCGATGGCGAGCACGGTCGCCTTCTTCGCCGCCAGCAGCTGCATCAACTCCGGGTTCTGGGCCGGCCAGATGAAGTCGACCAGCACGCCGTCCTTGCGCATCAGCCCCACTTCCTCGGGGCTCGGGGGGCGCACCTTGAAGACAATGTCAGACTTCGCCCAGAGCATTGCGGCAGTGGGCACGACCTCGGCGCCGGCGGCTCGATAGGCGTCGTCCGCGAAGTTGGCGGCGTCTCCTGCTCCCGTCTCCACCGCGACGCGGAAGCCCAGCTTGATCAGCTTCTCGACGACCTCGGGCACGGTGGCCACGCGCTTCTCTCCCGGGAAGACTTCCCTGGGCACCCCGATCAGCAAAGACATTCGTGTTCTCCCTCGACACGGCCGCAGGCGGCGCTGGTGCGGGCGCCCGGAATTTTAGGGTGATGGATTCGGCTCATCAGATTTGCGCCGCGATCGCGCGGCCCAGGTCGGCGGTGGTGGCGCGACCCCCGAGGTCCGGCGTCTTCGGGGCGCTCTTGTCCGCCAGCACGCGCTCTATCGCCGCGACGACCGCGTTCGAAGCTGCTTTGTGGCCCAAGAAGTCTAGCATCAGCGCACCGGACCAGATCTGGCCGATGGGATTAGCGATGCCGCGGCCGGCGATGTCGGGGGCTGAGCCGTGCACCGGTTCGAACAACGAAGGGAAGTCACGCTCGGGATTGAGATTGGCCGACGGCGCAATGCCGATGGTGCCGCACACGGCCGGACCGAGATCCGAGAGGATGTCGCCGAAGAGGTTGGAGCCGACGACGACGTCGAAGCGCTCCGGTCGCTGCACGAAATGCGCGCTCAGGATGTCGATGTGGAACTGGTCCGTCCGGATGTCCGGATACGCCTTCGCCATTTCGCGGAACCGCTCGTCCCAATACGGCATCGTGATCGAGATGCCGTTGGATTTGGTCGCGGAGGTGAGATGCTTCGCGGGCCGCGTGCGCGCCAATTCAAACGCGAACTTGACGATGCGGTCGACGCCCTTGCGCGAGAAGATGGACTCCTGGAACACGATCTCGCGCTCGGTGCCTTCGAACATGCGGCCGCCGACGGACGAATATTCGCCCTCGGTGTTCTCGCGCACAACGACAAAGTCGATGTCGCCCGGCTTCCTGTTGGCAAGCGGCGACGGGATGCCCGGCATCAGCTTGCACGGGCGCAGGTTCACGTACTGGTCGAAGCGGCGGCGGAACGGGATCAGCGAGCCCCACAGCGACACGTGGTCGGGCACCGTCGCCGGCCAACCTACCGCGCCATAGAACATTGCCTCGAAGCCGCGCAACTGGTCGAACCAGTCCTCGGGCATCATGCGGCCGTGTTTGGCGTAGTAGTCGCAGCTCCAGTCGAATTCGGTGAACGCGAATTCGATGTTGAATTTGCCTGCGACGGCTTCGAGGACGCGCACGCCCTCCGGCACGACTTCCTTGCCGATGCCGTCGCCGGGCATGACCGCGATCCGATGCTTCCCCATCCTTCGCCTCCCGTGGAACCCACAAATTCTAGCAGCCGGACGGCACTTAAGACGAATGTCCTATCGGATTACGCGCCGCCGCTTAGTAGGATGGCGACTGTGAGGTACACGAACCGCGACGCGCAAGCCGCAACGCAAAGTCCATATACCGCGGAGGTTTCGATGAACGAGCGCAACTACTGGATCGGGGTCGTTTCGAAGGACCACGCCGCCAGGGGCATCGCCGGCGGCTTCACCCAGTTGAACCACGGCAAGGCCGGTCCGCTCGAGAGGATGCGTGCGGGGGACGGCTTCGCGTTCTATTCGCCACGCCTGTCGTATCCGGATGGCGCGCCGCTGCAGGCGTTCACGGCCATCGGTCGGGTTCGCGACGGCATCGTTTACCAGGCAAGGCACGGGCAGGACGACGAGGGCGAGGCATTTGCGCCTTTCCGACTGGGCGTCGATTACCTCGCGGCGAAGGATGCCCCGATCAAGCCGCTGATCGAGGCCCTCTCGTTCATCCGCAGCAAGGCGCACTGGGGCGCGGCGTTCCGCTTCGGCTACCTCCGCGTACCGGAGGCCGACTTCGCATGCATTGCCGCGGCCATGGGGCGGGAATTCGCCGCGGATTTCCTCGCGACAACCAACGCGGCGTAGCGCACTCGACGCCACGCCCCGCCTGCGTTATCGTCGGCATAGTGTGCCGCGAACGCGGCGGAGGCGACGATGGGCAGGATGGTTATTGCGCTGTTCCGAGGCAAGCCGGGGAAAGCTGTGGAACTGATGGCGTGCATGCGCGACCATCTGCCCGTGCTGCGCGCACAAGGGCTGGCGACGAGCCGCCCTTCGGTCGTGCTGCGCGCGGCGGACGGCACGTTGCTGGAAATATTCGAATGGGTGTCGCAGGCGGCGATCGACGCCGCGCACACCAACTCCGCCGTGCTCGCATTGTGGGAGCGCTACGCGGCATGCTGCGATTACGTCACGCTGGGTGACCTCACGGAAGCCAGTTCCATGTTCCCGGGATTCGAATTGGTCGAGATTTGAAGGGCGGCACGCGTCACCGCCGCGCCGTGCTGTTCATGATCGTCGCAGCGGTCTGCTGGTCGTCCGGCGGCATCCTGGTACGGCAGCTGTCGATCACCAACACGTGGGAAATCGTGTTCTGGCGGTCGCTGTTCATGGCAGCCTTCGTCGCCGGCGTGCTGCTGGTGATGCATGGGCGACGAATGCCAAGCGCAGTGCGCTCGGTAGGCTGGGCGGGATTGCTCTCCGGCCTCTTCCTCTCGGGCACGTTCTTCTTCTTCATCGCTTCGCTGACGCACACGACGGTTGCCAACACGTTCGTGCTGATGAGCGTGTCGCCGTTCCTCGCCGCCATCTCCGGCAGGCTGGTGCTGAAGGAGCCGGTGCCGGTGCGCACCTGGATCGCGATGACCGTGGCGTTCGCCGGCATCGTCATCATGTTCGGCGACGCGATCGACTCCGGGCGCCTGCTGGGCAACCTGCTGGCGTTCGGCGTGTCCATCTGCTTCGCCGCACAGCTGACGATGCTGCGCAAGTTTCACGCGACCGTGGACATGCTGCCGCAGGTGATGATCGCCGGAATGTGGACACTCGTGCCGGCGTTCCTGCTCGCGGGCCCCTTCGCCGCGTCGCCGCGGGACATCGGCATCCTCGCGTTCATGGGATGCGTGCAGCTCGGCATCGGCTGCCTGCTGGCCACCGCGGCGTCGCGCACACTTTCCGCGACGGAGCTGGGGCTGCTAGCGTTGCTCGAGCCGATCATCGGTCCGCTATGGGTGTGGCTTCTGATGGGCGAGGACCCCGGTGGCAACGCGCTGCTGGGCGGCGTGATCGTGCTCTCTGCCGTCATCGCCAACGAGGCCTTTGCGGCATGGCGCGGCCGCGATCCTGTGTTGCACGATCCGGCGCCCGGCCCATGACGACCGCGGCGCGGGCACAGCGCAGGACGCCGTCCCCGTGACGTTGCCCGACTTTCCCGCGGGCTTCTACGCCGTCGCCATTTTCGCCGTCCTCGTCACCGGCATCGCCAAGGGCGCGTTCGGACAGGGCTCCGGCGGCATCGCCGTGCCGCTGATGTCGATGTTCATCGCGCCGCCCGAAGCCGCAGGCATCATGCTGCCCATCCTGTGCGCGATGGATCTCTTCAGCGTTCATGCCTATCGCGGTCGCTGGTCGCGCGAGCACCTGGCCCTGCTGCTGCCCGGCGCGCTGGTCGGCATCGCGCTCGGCGCGATCGCATTCGGAACGCTGCCGGTCAACGGTGTCCGGCTGCTGCTCGGGATCATCAGCGTGACGTTCGCGCTCAATCAGTGGTTCCGCTTCAGCGAGCGCATCGCGGCGCGCTTCGTCGCGGCGCGCGGAACGCCCGGCGCCGCCGCCGGCGCCTTCTGGGGCGCAGTCTCGGGCTTCACCAGCACACTGGCCCACGCCGGCGGGCCGCCGTTCGCCATTTACATGCTGGCCCGGCGCATCGACAAGACGGAGTTCGTCGCCACGTCGGCCATCTTTTTCCTCATCGTCAACTACGTCAAGCTCGTGCCCTACTTCTTTCTGGGTCAGCTCAACGTCGGCAACCTGACGACGGCGCTACTCTTTTCGCCACTGGTGCCGGTCGGCGTGTGGCTCGGTGTCTACCTGCACAGGACCGTTTCGCAGCGGACGTTCTACAACCTGAGCTACTCGCTGCTGCTCGCGACCGGCGTCAAGCTCATCTGGGATGCGCTCGCGGGCGGCCATTGAGCGTGTCGCGCCGCATTGCGTTATCATGCGCGCCTCAACCCCACGAGGCCGCGCATCCATGAAGCAGACATTCCTGGATTTCGAGCAGCCGATCGCCGAACTGCAGCAGAAAATCGACGAGTTGCGGTTCGTCCACGAGGATTCCGCGGTCGACATCTCCGACGAGATCTCGCGGCTCGCGAAGAAAAGCCAGCAACTCACCAAGGACATCTACGGCAAGCTCACGTCGTGGCAGATCGCCCACGTGGCGCGCCACCCGCAGCGGCCTTACACGAAGGACTACATCGATGGCATGTTCAGCGGCTTCCGCGAACTGCACGGCGACCGCACCTACGCCGATGATCCCGCCATCATCGGCGGCCTCGCGCGCTTCAACGGGCAGCCTTGCATGGTGATCGGCCACCAAAAAGGCCGTGACACGAAGGAGAAGATCCACCGCAACTTCGGTATGCCGCGCCCGGAGGGCTACCGCAAGGCACTGCGACTCATGAAGCTCGCGGAGAAGTTCGGCCTGCCGCTCTTCACATTCGTCGACACGCCAGGCGCCTACCCGGGCATCGGCGCCGAGGAGCGCGGCCAGTCGGAGGCGATCGGCCGCAATCTCTACGAAATGGCAGGGCTGCGCATTCCGATCATCACGACGGTGATCGGCGAAGGTGGCTCGGGCGGCGCACTGGCCATCGCCATCGGCGACATCACGCTGATGCTGCAGTACGCGACCTATTCGGTGATTTCGCCGGAAGGCTGCGCGTCGATCCTCTGGAAGTCCGCCGACAACGCGGCCGAGGCGGCGGAGACGCTCGGCATTACGTCGGCGCGCCTGAAGCAGCTGGGGCTCATCGACAAGGTCGTTACCGAACCGCTGGGCGGCGCGCATCGCGATCATGCCGCGATGATGATCCCGCTGAAAAAGGCGCTGACCGAAGCGCTGCGCCAGCTGCAGGATCAGCCGATCGAGACACTGCTCGAGACGCGTGAGGACAAGATCCTCGCCTACGGAAAGTTCAAGGAAATCTCCGCCGGCTAGCCGCGCGCCGGAGTCCAGCCTGGAGCACGGCGACTCGTGACCCCGCATGCAGAAGCGAATCGACGAGGAATCCGGCAACGCGATCACCGAACTGCAGGAAGCGGTCAAGCACTCCCTCGACGCGCACGTGCCCGCCGGCGCAACGATTGCCGTCGCGTTGTCCGGTGGCCGCGATTCCGTCGTCCTGCTCGACGCGCTGACAGTTGTCGCGCCAGCCCGCAGACACGCCGTTTCCGCCATCCACATCCACCATGGCCTGTCCGCCAACGCCGACGCGTGGGCGAAAGGCTGCGTCGAGCATTGCGCTTCGCTGCATGTCGCTTGCGAAGTCCGCCGCGTCGCCGTTGTCGCACAACCGCGCGCGAGTCTCGAGGCGCTCGCAAGGCACGCCCGCTATGACGCGCTCGCCGATGCCGCACAACGCATCGGCGCCGCCGTCGTGGCGCTTGCGCACCATCGCAACGACCAGGCGGAGACGCTACTGCTGCAACTGCTGCGAGGATCCGGACCGCATGGGCTGGCCGCGATGCCCGCGTGGCGCATGGACGCCGCGGCCATCGCCTGGTGGCGTCCGCTGCTCGGCATCCCGCGCGCGCGCATCGATGCCTACGCGCGCAAACGGCGTTTGCGCTGGATCGACGACGAAAGCAACGCCGACAGCCGCCATGTGCGTAATGCCATCCGCCATTCCGTCATGCCGGCGCTCCAGCGCATCGCCCCCCAGGCGGAGGCCACGCTCGCACGCGCCGCCGCGCACCAGGCCGACGCGGCGCGCCTGCTGGATGAGCTGGCGGAACAGGACGGCAAGGAGGCGTGCGACGGCTCCACGTTGCTGTGCGAAGCGCTCAACGCGCTGGCGCCCCACCGCGCCCGCAACTTGTTGCGCTGGTTCCTGCGCGGCCACGGACTTCCGGCGCCGTCGACCGCGCGTCTGGCGGCGATGCTCGACCAGCTGCGCGGCGCGCGTGGCGATGCCGAGATCCGGCTCGTCCATGCGGGCATCGAAATCGGCGTCCACCAGGGCCGGATCGCGCTGCACCGGGCGCCGCCCGATCGCTTCGACGTTCGCTGGAACGGTGAAGCGGAGCTGGCGCTGCCGCACGGCACGGTCACATTCGGCCACGCGGTAGGCGTCGGCATCGACCTCACACTAGCCTTAGGCGACGTGCACCTGCGCTCCCGCGCGGGCGGCGAGCGCTTCCAGGTCGCTATCGACCGCCCCCGGCGCGCGCTGAAATCGGTCCTGCGCGACGCGGGGATTCCACCGTGGGAGCGCCGCGGCCTGCCGCTGGTCTTTTGCGGCGACGCGCTCGCCGCGGTGCCGGGACTGGGCGTCGACGCCGCGCTCAGCGCCGCACCGGGCCATCCGGGCCTGACCGTCGCCTGGCATCCGAGGCGGGTTTGATCCAACGCAACAGCCTCCCGACGGCGGCTGTTGACAACCCGGGCACCGGCTGTGCCTAATTCGTCGAACACGCGCGCCGCCAAGCACGGCGCCCTCAGCGATTTCGCATCGATCGGAGGAAGCATGAGAACGTCCCAGGTCGCACTCGCGTTTGCCGTCGCTTGCACGGCGCTTGCCTTGGCCACCGGGCCGGCGGCGGCCCAGGCGCCCATCATCGTCAAGTTCAGTCACGTCGTCGCCAACGACACGCCGAAGGGCAAGGGCGCCGAATACTTCAAGAAGCTGGCCGAGGAGCGCACCAAGGGCAAGGTCAAGGTCGAGATCTACCCGAACAGCCAGCTCTACAAGGACGGCGAGGAAATGGAGGCACTGCAACTGGGATCGGTGCAGATGCTGGCGCCGTCGCTGGCCAAGTTCGGGCCGCTCGGCGTGCGCGAGTTCGAGGTCTTCGACCTGCCGTACATCTTCGACAACTACGAGGAACTGCACAAGGTCACCGAGGGACCGATCGGCAAGCAGCTGTTCCAGAAGCTGGAGAGCAAGGGCATCGTCGG
>Ga0302323_100002390_pt1 | contig 15238 bp, 13 predicted proteins | sample Fen_T0_3_FD_201950 | JGI IMG/M metagenome (GOLD analysis project Ga0302323, IMG submission 201950) | Peat permafrost microbial communities from Stordalen Mire near Abisko, Sweden - Fen_T0_3 | ecosystem: Environmental > Terrestrial > Soil > Wetlands > Permafrost | place: Sweden: Abisko... | reverse complement strand
TGTGTGGCGGGCCGTACGGGCGCTCCCCGATCGGCAGCGCACGGCGATCGTGCTGCGCTACGTCGCCGATCTGCCCGAGGTCGACATCGCCGAGGCCATGCACGTCAGCCGGGGCACCGTCGCCTCGAACCTGTCCGACGCCCGCAGGTCGTTGGCTCGCTACCTCGGTGACCACGACGCGGACCGGGCAGAGCCCACGGAGGTCTCCCCATGAACGAGCTCGAACGAGCCGCCACCGCACTGCGCGACCGTCCGGTCGCCGCGCCGGCCCCGCTCGAGGCGATCGAGCGACGGGCCGGTGGTCTGCGCCGCCGCCGGCGCCTGGTGGAGGTCGGCGCCGTCGCGCTCGTGGCCCTGGTGCTCGGCACGGCCGCCTTCGCCCTGAGCGGCGCTCACCATGACCGCGACGACCAAGGTGTCTTCGTCGGACAAGGCTCGGGGCCGCTCCCCGGCTCGACGGTGTCGACCTATCACCTCGCATCGCTGCTCGACGCCGACACCCTCACGGACCTGCAGATGACCCTCGACAACCGGTTCTTCTCCGCCGACATACGCGGTGCGTCGGTCGTGATCGAGGGGACGACCGTCACCGTCACCTCGTCGGCGCCACAGGACACCGTCGACGCCTTGGTGACCTCGCCTGGCGGGTTCGAGCTCCGCCCGGTGCAGGGTGAGGTCGAGGCCGCACGATGCGGCTCGGAGGGCTCCCCCCGCGGAGACGCCATGTGGACCTCGGGGTCCGCGGGTCCGGAACGCTGCCTCGGGCTGCTCCCCGCGCTGGCCCTTCCGGCCAAGCCGACGACGGCCGCCGGCAACGAAGGTCGTCCGGGCGGTGATGGCTACCAGCTCGACGTCGTGCTCACCGCTGAGGCCTCCCAGGCCGTGGTGGACCAGTGGGACCGATGCCAGCCCGTCGACCATGGCACCTGCCCGCTGCGGCCGATCGGGGTGGTCGCGGCCGGCACCATCGTCGACCCCGCTGCGACGGTCTTCGTGACCGGTAGCGACGGGCTCGGCGTGCAGCTCCGGTTCGGGAACGTCGCCGACGAGCGGACAGCTTCGTACCAGACCTCGCTGCTTTCGCTTCCCCTCCCGGCCGGCGTCACCTTCGCCAGCCACACCGCCGACCCCACCACGGCGACCACGACCTCCTCGACCGGCGAGACGACGGCGACCAATGTCGCGGGCTCGCCGTTCTCGTCGAGCGGCACGAGCGTGTGGCCCATCTGCCTCAAGTCACCGGTCGTCGATGATGTGCTCGCCGCATCGGCGGCCGCTCTCTCGGCTCGATTCGCGGCGATCGGGCGGACCGTCGACGTCTCACCCGTGTCGCAGAATGACGTCGAGCCCTACGTACCGTGCGATTCCGGTCAGGCGCTCGTGGTGTCGAGCAGCTACGACCCCGCGGATGCCGACTGGGTCCGAGACCAGACGGCCGTGGCCTTGGCCGGAGAGCTGCGCCATCCGATGACCAACTCCGTGCTGCACCCGACGGCTGCCATCGCTGGCTCCGCCTCCACCGATGGCCGTCCGACGCTGACCATCGACCTGCCGACAGGGGAGATCGACGGCATCGATGCCGCGGCTGCGACCGTGCAATGCCTGACATCCGCTCCGTGCTGGCTGACCGTCACCATCGACGGGGAGATCCCGACCGACGACGTAGCCATCTCATCTGACCGGACGTCGCTGGTGCTCACGCTTGGCGTCGGGCAGGACGGCTATGCGGCGCGGCTGTCAGCCGTGCTGAGCCACCCGCTTCCGGTCGGCGTCGTCCTCAACTGACCGACTCGTTCGGGTGGATCGGCCGCGCTTCGCGGCGATCGCAACCACTCGTCCGGCGGCCACTCGGCCTGCGCTCGTCGTTCGGGTGGATCGGCCGCGTTTCGCGGCGATTCGAACCAGGCGTCAGCGGCTCGAGCGGCTCGGCGGAGCTACAGGCTCCAGCGGGACTGGCCGAAGCGGTAGCCGACGGAGCGCACGGTCTGGATGAGGTTGGCGTGCTCCTCGCCGAGCTTGGCCCGCAGGCGTCGGACGTGGACATCGACCGTGCGGGCGCCGCCGTAGTACTCGTAGCCCCAGACCCGCGACAGCAGCGTCTCGCGGGTGAAGACCTTGCCGGGGTGCGAGGCCAGGAACTTCAGCAGCTCGTACTCCATGTAGGTGAGGTCGAGAGGCTCGCCGGAGATGGCGGCCTGGTAGGTCTCGAGGTTGAGGATGAGGTCGCCGTACTCGATGAGCTCGGGGCGGGTGCCCCGGCCGGTGCGCCAGAACAGGTGCTTCAGCCGGGCCTCGAGCTCACGAGGGTGGAACGGAGCCAGGCAGAAGTCGTCGAACAGGTCGTCGCGCAGCTCGAGGTCGCCGAGCTGGGTGCCCGAGATCAACAGCAGCACCGGCTCGAGCGGTAGGTCCCGCTTGCGGATGGCTCGGCACAGGGCGAAGGCGCCCTCGGGGTCGACGTCGGCGCAGATGACCGCACCGGCCCATCCGTCGTCGGGCTCGTTGCGCTCGACGGCGGCCTCGTCGGCGACCGACTTCCACGGGAAGCCACCCAGGTCGAGGGCCTGGGCCAGCTCCGGCGGGGCCGGATCGGGATAGAGGAGCAGGGGTTCCATCGGAAGGGCGGGGCTCTCGACTCGGGCCTGTGGCGCTGGCGCTTGCGGAATGACTAGCAGATCAGACGGGCAGTCAGAAAGGAAACCGGGGTGGTCGTTCGACCACTGTCGGCTACCAGTTGGGCAGGTAGCGGTCGAGCTCGAACTGGGTGACCTGCGTCTTGTAGTCGGCCCACTCGGAGCGCTTGTTGCGCAGGAACCACTCGAAGATGTGCTCGCCGAGGCATTCGGCGACCAGCTCGGACTGCTCCATCACGTCGAGCGCCTCGCTCAGCGACTGGGGCAGGGGGCGGATGCCCTCGGCGGCGCGCTCCTCGGGGGTGAGCTCGAAGACGTTGGTGGAGGCCTCGGGCGGCAGCTCGTAGCCCTCGCGGATGCCCTTGAGGCCGGCGGCCAGCAGCACCGAGTAGGCGAGGTAGGGGTTGCACGCCGGATCGGGGGAGCGGTACTCGACCCGGGTCGACGACTGCTTGCCCGCCTTAGTGACCGGCACCCGCACGAGGGCGGAGCGGTTGTTGCGGGCCCAGGTGACGTAGACAGGGGCCTCGTAGCCGGCGATCAGGCGCTTGTAGGAGTTCACCAGCTGGTTGGTGACGGCGGTGATCTCGGGAGCGTGCACCAGCAGGCCGGCGATGAAGCCCCGGGCCACCTTCGACAGGCCGTAGGGATCGCCCGGCTCGTGGAAGGCGTTGGTGTCGCCCTCGAACAGCGACATGTGCGTGTGCATGCCCGAGCCCTGCACGCCGCCGAGCGGCTTGGGCATGAACGTGGCGTACACGCCCTGCTCGAGGGCGATCTCGCGGACGACGAGGCGGAAGGTCATGACGTTGTCGGCCATCGACAGCGCGTCGGTGTAGCGCAGGTCGATCTCGTGCTGGCTGGGGGCGTCCTCGTGGAACGAGTACTCGACGGGGATGCCCATGGCCTCGAGCATGTGGATCGTGCGCTTGCGCAGATCGCTGGCGACATCGGCGGTGGTGAGGTCGAAGTAGGACCCGGTGTCGAGCGGCTTGGGCGGCGAGGACGGGTCCCCGTCGGCGAAGTAGAAGAACTCCATCTCGGGGGCGACGTAGAACGAGAAGCCCTGCTCGCGGGCCTTGTCGAGGTTTCGCTTGAGCACCTGGCGGGGATCACCCTCGAACGGGGTGTCGTCGTGGTTGAGGATGTCGCAGAACATGCGGGCCGACGGGTCGTCGCCCTTGGCCCAGGGCAGCAGCTCGAAGCTGTTGGGGTCGGGCTTGGCCAGCACGTCGCTCTCCTGCACCCGGCTGAAGCCGTCGATGGCCGAGCCATCGAAGTGCATGCCCTCCTCGAAGGCGTTCTCGAGCTCCGCGGGGGAGATGGCGACCGACTTGAGCTGACCGAGCACGTCGGTGAACCAGAGGCGGATGAGCCGCACTCCACGCTCTTCGACCGTGCGCAACACGTAGTCCTGCTGGCGTTCCATGTCTCCATGTTGGCATGACGACGACACCCTCAATTCTGAGGTGTTCCCAGTTCATGGAGCGTTCACAAATGGGCAACAGCCGGGAAACTGCCCGCTGGAAGCCTGAACCCGGTCGTGCACACCCGGGTGCGGCCGTTCGTTCGCATGCGAGCACAACCCGGCGGCGACCGAGCCGCCCCGATCAGGGAGCCTTCGTTGGTATACCGCGCTGAGTACATCTGGATCGACGGCTGGGAGCCCACCCCGCTGATCCGCAGCAAGACCAAGGTCATCGCCGACGGCGAGGAGCCCGGCATCTGGGGCTTCGACGGCTCGAGCACCAACCAGGCCCCGGGCAAGGCGTCCGACTGCGTGCTCCGTCCCGTCTTCGTCTGCGCCGACCCGCTCCGCGGCGACGGCGACAAGCTCGTCATGTGCGAGGTGCTCCTCACCGACATGACCCCGCATCCGACCAACACCCGCGCCGCCTGTGCGGCCGCGGCCGAGAAGTTCGCCGACCAGGAGCCGATCTTCGGCATCGAGCAGGAGTACACCTTCCTGCAGGACGGCTACCCGCTGGGCTGGCCCAAGGGCGGCTACCCCGGTCCGCAGGGTCCCTACTACTGCGGCGTCGGCTCCAACGAGATCTGGGGCCGAGACATCGTCGAGGCCCACACCACCGCGTGCATCGAGGCCGGTCTCAACATCTCCGGCACCAACGCCGAGGTGATGATGGGCCAGTGGGAGTTCCAGATCGGCCCGATCGGCCCGCCCCAGATCGGCGACGAGATGTACATCGCCCGCTACCTGCTGCACCGCGTGGCCGAGGACTTCGGCGTGGCCGTCACCATCGATCCCAAGCCGATCCCCGGCGACTGGAACGGTGCCGGTGCCCACACCAACTTCTCCACCAAGGCCATGCGTGAGAGCTACGCGCCGATCATCACGGCGTGCGAGGCCCTCGGCAAGAACGCCGAGGAGCACATCACGAACTACGGCCCCGGCGTCGAGCGTCGCCTCACCGGCCTGCACGAGACCGCCCCCTGGACCGAGTTCAGCTACGGCGTGTCGAACCGGGGCGCTTCGGTGCGCATCCCGTGGCAGGTCGAGGTCGAGCAGAAGGGCTACCTCGAGGACCGTCGCCCCAACTCGAACTGCGACCCGTACACGGTCACCCGGCTCATCGTCGAGACCTGCTGCGGCGCCCTCGCCGAAGGTGAGTAGAGAAATACCGAAACCATCCGCATGACCGAGAGGGAGCTGCCGTTTCGGTGGCTCCCTCTCGTCGTTCCCGGACCTGGGCATCCGCCGGGGTCTGGTGACTAGTGTCCAACCCGCTGGGATCCGTCGTCTTCGACACCTGCCGTCGTTCACCCCCTTGGAGGAACCGTGCCCGAGAGCACTCCCGAAGAAGTACTGGCCATGGTCGAGAGCGAGGGGTGCGAGTTCGTCGACTTCCGCTTCATCGATCTCCCTGGTGTCATGCAGCACGTCACCATCCCGGCGTCGGTCCTCGACGAGGGTCAGTTCACCGACGGCCACGGCTTCGACGGCTCGTCCGTGCGTGGGTTCCAGGAGATCCAGGAATCCGACATGGTGCTCATCGCCGATCCCGACACCGCCTACATCGACCCCTTCATGAAGCGGAAGACCGCCGTCATCCACTGCTACGTGGCCGACCCCGTCACCGGCGAGAGCTACAGCCGTGACCCGCGCTACGTGGCCACCAAGGCCGAGGCCTACATGCGCTCGACCGGCCTGGCCGACACCGCCTACTTCGGCCCGGAGCCGGAGTTCTTCATCTTCGATGATGTGCGCTTCGACACCACGGGCAACTCGTCGTACTACTTCGTCGACTCGGTCGAGGGTGTGTGGAACACCGGCACCGACGAGGGCCCGAACCTCAGCTACAAGCCCCGCACCAAGCAGGGCTACTTCCCGGTTCCGCCCATGGACCACTACCAGGACATGCGCTCGGAGATGTCGGCCCAGCTGCACTCGGTGGGCATCGAGACGGAGCTTCACCACCACGAGGTGGCCAGCGGTGGCCAGGGCGAGATCGGCATGAAGTTCAACACGCTGCTGCGCATGGCCGACCAGCTCATGACCTTCAAGTACGTGCTGAAGAACGTGGCCTGGCAGGCCGGCAAGAGCCTGACGTTCATGCCGAAGCCGATCTTCGAGGACAACGGCTCGGGCATGCACGTGCACCAGTCCCTGTGGAAGGGCGGCGAGCCGCTGTTCTTCGACGAGGCCGGCTACGCAGGTCTGTCCGACATCGCCCGCTGGTACATCGGCGGCATCCTCAGCCACGCCCACTCTCTCATCGCCTTCACCAACCCGACGACCAACAGCTTCAAGCGGTTGGTGCCGGGCTACGAGGCCCCGGTCAACCTGGTCTACAGCCAGCGCAACCGCTCGGCGTCGTGTCGCATCCCGCTGGCGTCGAAGAGCCCCAAGGCCAAGCGCATCGAGTTCCGCTGCCCCGACTCGTCGTCGAACCCCTACCTCGCCTTCTCGGCGATGCTCATGGCCGGTCTCGATGGCATCGCCAACCGCATCGAGCCGCCCGCGCCGGTGGACAAGGACCTCTACGACCTGCCGCCCGAGGAGCTCGCGCTCGTCCCGCAGGTGCCGGCGTCGCTCGATGAGGCGCTGCTCGCCCTCGAAGCTGACCAGGACTACCTGAAGGCCGGTGGCGTGTTCACCGACGACCTCATCGAGACCTGGATCGAGTACAAGCGCAAGAACGAGATCGATGCCATCCGCCTGCGCCCACACCCCTACGAGTTCGCCATGTACTACGACATCTAGTATTCAGCCTTCAGTTGCAACTGAAGGCTGAAATATCTAGCCCGAGTTCATGACTCGGGCCTATCAATCGTCGGTGAAGGGCTCGAGCGACCTCGTTCGGGCCCTTCGTCGTCTCGGTGTGACCGCCTCGGACGACGCCGAGCCGCGGCGTAGCAAGAACGCTCGAACCGGCCGGCGCAAGACGAAACGAGCGAGTCGGTAGCGAGCTCGAAGGTTCGGACGTCGAGCTGGTCCTCGTGGTTCTCGTGGCGGAGGAACCGGCGACCGGCCATGTTCGGCCGGTGGCATGGCTATCGCAGGAATGTCGCGCTACATCACAGACGTCTCCGGCGTCGCTGGCGGGACGGGTTTCGTCTGCCGCGGTGCTCAGGGGTTGTTGACGGGTGTGACGATGTCCTCGTGGTAGCGGGCCAGGCCCTCGATCTTCTGGTCGAGGGAGGCGTCGCGGCCGAAGTAGGAGACCCACGGCATGGTGAGGATGTCGGTGACGCCTGCTTCTTCGGCTCGGCGGAAGTCGCCAGGCGCGACGGCGTCGGTGAGCGGCGCCACGAGGGAGAAGGGCTCGGTCGAGCGGCCGTACTCCGCCCGCCACCGGTCGAGCTTGACCCTCGCCTCGGCCGCGCCCGCGATGGTGAGGTAGTCGGCCAGCCAACCGTCGTGGCGAGCGGCTCGCTTCATGGCCACGTCGGAGATCCCGCCGACGAAGATCGGCACCCGCTCGGTCGGGACGGGGGTCATCTCGAGGCGAGGCAGGTCGTAGTACTCGCCGTGGTGTTCCACCCAGCCGGGCTGCCACATGGCGTGGAGCAGTTCGATCATCTCGTCGGTGCGCCTGCCTCGCTTGGCGAACGGCTGCTCGAGGAGATCGAACTCCTCTTCACACCAACCGGTGCCGATGCCGAGTTGCACCCGGTTGTTCGAGATGACCGCAGCCGTGCCGACCGCCTTTGCGACCAACAGCGGGTTGCGCATGGGCAGCACGTAGACGCTGGTGAAGAACTGCAGCTTCTCGGTGACGGTGGCCAGGGCGCCGACGGTGACCCACGGATCGAGCCAAGGGGTGAACGGTTCCCACCGACGACTGCCGTCGGACGTGTAGGGATACGCGGTCTCGAGGACCTCGAGGTTGATCACGTGATCGGACAGGGCGAGGCCGTGATAGCCGATCTCGTCGGCCGCTTTGGCCAGAGCCACGACCTCGGAGAAGTCCTGGAAGGCAGAGCTGATGGAGAAGCGCACTCGCTGATCCTTCCGTATGTTCGGTCCTTGCCAGTCGGAGGGCTCGTTGGCCTCACCATGCGCTACGACATCTAGCCCGAAGCAACGGCGAGTAGTCTCCGGGTACTCGAACAGGCACCGGGGACTCGAGCAGGTTGACGTGTTGCTACTTCTTCCTCCGGTCGAGGAACCCGGCCACCGCGGCGTGGTGCTCGGGCGTGGCGTAGGCCTTCATGAGCAGCCTGCCCTCACGGCGTTGGGCGGCCATCGTGTCGGTCTCGTTGGCGTTCTGGGTCAGCAGCTCTTTGATCCACCGGAGTGACGGTGCGGGGTTCTCGCCGTAGGACCTCGCCCGCTCGATGGCCACCTCGACGACGGCGTGGGGCGCGACCACCTCATCGGCCAGGCGGAGCCCCAGCGCCTCCTCGGCGCTGATGGTTCGACCCGAGAGCATGAGGTCAGCGGCCGCTCCCCAGCCGCACCGCAGAGGGAGGAACATGCTGCTGGCCAGCTCGGGCACCACTCCCATCTTGACGAACCGCATGCTGAGCTTGGCCCCCTCGGCGACCACGATGCGGTCGAACGGGAGGATCATCGACAGGCCGATGCCGACCACGGGACCGTTCACGGCCGCGACGATGGGCTTGCAGGACCGGACGAGCTCGACCCAGTCGCGTGCCGCGTTCGGCATTGCGGCATCGGCGTCGCCCCCGATCTGGGCCGCGAACACCGCGGAGATGTCGGCCCCGGCGCAGAAGCCTCGGCCGGCACCGGTCACGACGATCGCACCGATCTCGGGCTCGGCGTCGGCCGCCTCGATGGCGTCGACCAGCTCGACGGTCATGAGCGGCGTCCACGCGTTCAGCTTGTCGGGCCGATTCAGGGTGATGAGCAGCACGTCGTCGCGGCGCTCGCAGAGGATCTGGTCGAAGGTCATGGCGGGGCGACTGTACCGATCAGAGCGCAGCTGGGTGGCCGAGATGGCGGCTAGCCGCGCCGGTGGTGGGGGTCCGAGTGCTCCCAGTCGGCGAGGAGCGATCGCAGCGCGGTGAGCAGGATCAGGGGCTGGTCCAGCATGGCGTGGTGCCCGGCCTCGGGGATCTCGATGACGGGCGTGACCCGCCCGAGCCGGTCGAACATGTAGGCACCGATGTCCTCGGTGACGAGCCCGTGCTCCGACCGCAGGAGAGCCAGGCGACACGTGATCCGGTCCAGGTAGGGGAGCGCGACGGACCGCATGCCGCCGGAGAACTGGCTGAAGACGCGGCGATCGAACTTCCACTGCCAGCCGCCGTCGACCGGCTTCAGCGAGTGTCGGGCGACGTGGTCGAGGACGTAGTCGAGGTAGTGGTCCTGAGGTGGCACGGTGCGGAACCGGGAGAGGGCCTCATCGGCGGAGGTGTATGTCCGCGGGTCGCCGAAGGCCTCCTTGAGCTGCAGCGCGCCGATCTCCGGGTCGGGCTCGGTGACCGGTGAGTCGCAGATGATGGCGCCGCCGACCTGCTCCGCGTGGAGGGCCGCGGTGGCCATGGTGACGAACCCACCCATGCTGTGGCCGATGATCACCGGGGGACCGGAGATGTCTCCGTCGCGGGCCACCGCCATGACCTCGTCGGTCCATTCGTCGAGCCCGTACTCATCTCGGTGGCCGCTGTCGCCGTGGCCCGAGAGGTCGATCGCCAGGACGCGGAAGTCGTCGGCGAACGTGGCCGCGAGGAAGCTCCACCAGTGCGCGTGCGCGGCGCCGCCGTGCACGAACACCAAACCGCGTCGGCCTCGCTCGCCCCAGGCCAGGTAGTGCACTGCGCAGCCACCCACGTCGACGCGCTCCTCGGAGCACGGCACGGCGAGCGCTCTCGTGAACCAGGCGGGAGTGAGCGGCGCAGCAGGCACGGCGGCCAACCTATCGTCCGCCATCTTGCCCCGACACCGGGGCCGGAGCCCTGTCAGGATGACGCGATGAACGAACGTTTCGAGGTGCAACGAACCATCCCGGCCGAGGCCTCCGCGATCTTCGACGTCGTCCGCAGCCCGCAGGGCCACGTCGCCATCGATGCTTCCGGCATGTTGCAGTCCGCGAGCGGTGAGCCGGCCGGCGCACTGGGCGACACCTTCGTGATCCACATGGACCGCGAGTCGCTCGGCGACCTCCCGATGGGCAAGTACGACGTGACGGTCACGATCACCGGCTACGAGCAGGACCGGTTCATCACCTGGGAGGTCTCGGGTCCGGGCTTCCCGAGCATCGGCCACTACTACGGCTACCGCCTGGAGCCGGTCGACGACGGCACGCTGGTCACGTCGATCTACGACTGGTCCGGGGTGGACGAGAAGTGGAAGCCCGACGGCGCCTGGCCGATCATCCCCGAGTCCGCGCTGAAGGCCACGCTGGGGATCCTCGAGCGCACGGTCCGATCGGACCCATGACCATCAGGCGCTGATGCTGCTCGCCGACGAGGCGTTGCGATCGGCCAAGGGCAGGGGCAAGGGAACCTGGATGCGTGGGTAGCGCCGCCCTGCTCCACTGACCCGGCGGTTGGTTGACAGTCGTCGCGGCATCGCACTAAGCATCTGCTCAGCAATGTTGAGCGATCGCTCAGCAAACGGAGGGTGGTCCATGAGTCGAGTCGTCGTCGTCACCGGAGCTGCCTCCGGCATCGGGCTGGGCGTGGCTCGACGCTTCGCCACCGAAGGCGACGCGGTCGCACTGCTCGATCGCGACGGTGACGCCGCCGAGCGCGCCGCTGAGGAGCTCCGCGCTGAGGGCGCCGTCGCCGTCGCCATCGCCGTGGACGTCGCCGACTGGTCAGCCGTGGGCGCCGCGTTCGATCGCGTGCGCACCGAGCTCGGGCCGATCAGCGCCCTCGTGACCTCGGCCGGCATCGAGTCCTTCGAAGCGGCCGCCACCATCACCGAAGCCAGCTGGGGGCGCATGCTCGCGGTGAACCTCACCGGCACCTTCACCTGCATCCAGGCGGCTCTCCCCGACATGGTCGAGGCCGGTTGGGGTCGCATCGTCACCATCTCCTCGTCGAGTGCACAGTCCGGAGCGCCGCACATGGCGCACTACGCGGCCTCGAAGGGCGGCGTGATCGGGCTCACCAAGGCTCTGGCCCGCGAACTGGCCGGAGCCGGCGTGACGGTGAACACCATCCCCCCGTCGCTGGTGGACACGCCCATGGCCCGCGGCGCCGAGGCCAAGGGCCTGGTCAGCGTCGACGCCATGGCCAAGATGGTGCCGCTCGGGCGGGCCGGCACCCCGGACGACATCGCCGCGGCGTGCTCGTTCCTGTGCTCCGAGGGCGGCGGCTACATCACCGGCCAGGTCATCGGCGTCAACGGCGGCATGTACATCTGAGCGCTCGGTACGAGCGCCCCTGAGGAGGCATCTGTGGCAACCGATTTCGAGACGGTGGACTTCTTCTCCGACCCTTCCGTGGCGGAGGATCCCTACCCCTACTTCGAACACCTGCGGTCGAAGTGCCCGGTCACGCACATCCAGAACGGCGTGGTGGCGGTCACGGGCTACGACGAGGCGACCGAGGTCTATCGAGATGTCGAGACGTTCTCGTCGTGCAACGCGGTGGTCGGTCCGTTCGCCATGTTCCCGGAGCCCCTGGTGGGTGACGACGTCAGCGACCAGATCGACCGGCAGCGTGACCAGCTCCCGATGTTCGAGCACATGGTCACCATGGATCCGCCCGAGCACACACGTGAGCGCGCCCTGTTGATGCGGCTGATCACGCCCAAGCGCCTCAGCGAGAACGAGGCGTTCGTGTGGCGGATCGCCGACCAGCAGCTCGACGAGTTCATCGGCAAAGGTCGGTGCGAGTTCATCAGCGCCTACTCACAGCCGTTCGCCATGATGGTCGTGGCGGACCTCCTGGGCGTGCCCGAGTCGGAGCACCAGCTGTTCCGTGCCGGCTTCGGCCTGGGCCGGCCGCCGGGCGAGCTCGGGTTCGACGAACGGGAGCGGGAGCTCAACCCTCTGTCGTGGTTGGACGACTGGTTCAGCACCTACGTCGAGGATCGTCGTCGGGAACCTCGCGAGGACGTCCTGACCCAGTTGGCGCTGGCCACCTATCCCGACGGCTCCATCCCTGAGGTCACCGCGGTCGTGCGGAGCGCGACGTTCCTGTTCGCAGCTGGTCAGGAGACGACCGCCAAGCTCCTCGGGACGGCGATGAGGTACCTCTGTGAGTACCCCGAGCTCCAGGACGAGCTCCGCGAGCACGGCGAGCGCATCCCGGACTTCCTCGAGGAGGCGCTGCGCCTCGAGAGCCCGGTGAAGGCTGACTTCCGCCTCGCCCGTCGCAACACGACGGTGGGCGGGATCGACGTGGCGGCCGGGACTCCGGTGATGCTGCTCAACGGCGCAGCCAACCGCGACCCCCGACGCTTCGAGGAGCCCGAGGAGCTCAAGCTCGACCGCCCGAACGGCAAGGAGCACATCGCGTTCGGTCGCGGGGCCCACTCGTGTCCCGGCGGCCCGCTGGCCCGCACCGAAGGGCGCGTCAGCCTCGAGCGCATCCTGCACCGCACGCGCGACATCCGGTTGTCCGAGGAGCACCACGGGCCCGCGACCGCCCGCCGGTTCGACTACGAGCCGACCTGGATCCTGCGGGGCCTCAACCAGATCCACATCGAGTTCACGCCGGTCGAGGAGGCCTGATGCGCATCGTCGTCGACTTCGACCTCTGCGAGAGCAACGCGTTGTGCATGGCCGCGGCACCCGGGGTGTTCGAGGTGCGCGACGACGACTTCCTCTACGTCCTCGATGAGACGCCGAGCGAAGAGCTGCGGGCCAAGGTCGAGCAGGCCGTGCGCGTCTGCCCGAAGCAGGCGATCAGGATCGTCGAGTAAGCCGAGCTCCCCGTATGTCGGCCGACCTCCCAGCCGATCAGCTCCCGCGGAGCTCGCGCTTGAGCACCTTGCCGGACGGGTTGCGCGGCAGCGCGTCGAGGAAGGTGATCTCCTTCGGCACCTTGTAGCGCGCCAGCTGGGCTCGACAGCGCTCGAGGAGCGCCTCCGCCGTCGTGGTCGCGTCCGGGCGCAGCACGACGAACGCCACCGGTACCTCACCCCACCGATCGTCGGGTCGGCCCACCACTGCCACCTCGAGCACCGAGTCGTCCTCGTAGAGCACGCGCTCGACCTCCGAGCCCGCGATGTTCTCCCCGCCCGACACGATCATGTCCTTGAGCCGATCGACGATGAAGAGGTAGCCATCGTCGTCACGCACGCCGACGTCACCCGTGTGGAACCAGCCGCCGGCGAAGCACGTGGTGGTGGCCTCCGGGTCCCTCCAGTAGCCCTTGAAGACCTTCGGCCCGCGCATCACGATCTCGCCTCGTCCGCCAGCGGGCACCGACATCCCATCGTCGTCCCAGATGTCGAGCTCGAGGTAGAGGCAGGGACGGCCGACGCTGCCGCGCTTGCTGACGAGGCTGTCACGGTCGAGGAACGTGTCACCGGAAACCGTCTCGGTGAGGCCGTAGGCATCGGCGAACCACGTCGAGGGGAAGGTGCGTTGCAGTCGCTCGATCAGTGGGATGGGCATCTTCTCGCCGCCGTTGATCACCAGCCGCACCGACGACAGGTCGCGATCCTCGATGCGGGGCAGGGCCATGATCGCGTTGACCATGGCGGGCGCCAGCCACACGGTCGTCACCCGCGATCGCTCGAGCTCGTCGACGACCGCGGCGGCGTCGAACGACCGGTGGATGATCGTCGTGGCCCCCGCGGCGATGAGCGAGGTGGTCGTGAGATCGAGCGCGCCGACGTGGTACAGGGGTCCGCAGGCGAGCCCCAGATCGGCGCTCGTGTAGCCGAACTCCACGATGTGGGCGAGGTTCTTCCACGCCAGGTTGGCGTGGGTGATCATGACGCCCTTGGGCCGTCCCGTGGTGCCCGAGGTGTACATCAGGCGGTGGGTCTCATCAGCTGCCGTGGGGACGAGTGGAGGCGTGCTCGACGTCGTTCGCAGGTCCCCGAGCGGCGTCCATCCCGCGGGACCGGCGGCCGACATGCACACCCGAGTGAGCGAGTCGTCGAGGCCCTTGGTCGCCTCGTTCGCGAGCTCGACCAGCGACTCGTCGCACACGAGGGCGCGAGCCCGGGAGTGCTCGAGGATGTAGCGCATCTCGGGGGCGGCCAGCCGCCAGTTGATCGGCATGGCGATCGCGCCGAGGTGGTTCGCGGCGAAGACCGTCTCGAGGAACTCGGGGCAGTTGTAGGACAAGAGGCCCACCACGTCACCGCGACCGACGCCCCGCTCGGACAGCCCACCGGCCAGCGCGGCGGCGCGGGTGGCCATCTCCCCGTAGGTGATCGCCTCGCCCTCGAACACCGTGATCGCCTTGTCGGGTGTGCGGGTGGCGTGGTGCGCCAGGACGCCGAACCAGTTCATGTCCGCCTGCATCGTCTCGTCGACCTTCACTCGCGCGACCTCACCAGCTCACGATCCGGGTTGTACCGACCAGTCAGTCTATAGATTCATGGGATGAGCCGCCTGCGTCGAAATCCCTCGCCCGCCCAAGAATGCCGCCCTCACTGGGCGGCCCGCTAGCGTCGCCGCCATGCCTCGTGGGGAAACGGCCAAGGAGTCGCGACGGAGCCCGAAGTGGCAGGCGCGCCAACAGGCGATCGTCGACACGTCGGCGAGCGTCATCGCCAGGCGCGGCTACCACGCCACCGGCATCACCGAGCTCTGCGAGGCCAACGACCTCGGCAAGGGAGCGCTGTACCACTACATCGGCTCGAAGGAGGAGCTGCTCGCCGCCATCCACGACAGGGTGATGGACGAGGTGATGCTCGGGGCGGATCGGGTCAAGGATGCTGGCGGCACGCCGTCGGCCCAGCTGGCCATGCTCGGCGAGGAGCTGCTCGACGTGATCCACCGCTACCCAGATCATGTCTGGGTCTTCCTGCACGAGTTCCCCGCGCTCACCGGCGAACGCGCCGAGCAGTTCCGAGAGCGGCGTGGCGAGTACGAGGGACGGGTCGAGGCGGTGTTCCGTGCCGGCGTCGACGCTGGGGAGTTCCGTGAGCTCGACCCTTGGCTCACCACTCGGGCCTGGCTCGGCATGCACAACTACACCTACCTCTGGTTGCGGGCGGGCGGTCGCCTCACCGCTCGCGACATCGCCAAGCCCTTTGCCGAGAT
>Ga0302323_100002389_pt1 | contig 15247 bp, 10 predicted proteins | sample Fen_T0_3_FD_201950 | JGI IMG/M metagenome (GOLD analysis project Ga0302323, IMG submission 201950) | Peat permafrost microbial communities from Stordalen Mire near Abisko, Sweden - Fen_T0_3 | ecosystem: Environmental > Terrestrial > Soil > Wetlands > Permafrost | place: Sweden: Abisko... | reverse complement strand
AGGTAATGTAATCCTCATCGTCGTCGTCCTCATCGTCATATTCCTCGTCGCTATCCACACAGCAGTCCCAACATTCTCTTACGGATGATGCGTACGCCTCTTCTTTACGGGCGAGTCTGTGCTGGCAGATGCTATCGATGTTGACGGCCAGTTCACGTAAGATCTCGGTAATGGAATATTCGTAGCTCTCAGCTTCGGTTATAGCACGGCCGTAGTAGCTGCCCTGCTCACGGCTATGACCGGCATGGAGCCGTAATAGTTGTAGACATTCAGGCGTCAGGAAGCGTTCTGCTACACGGAATGGGAGATGGAAGGTGTAGCTGGCTGTTGGGCTGGTATAACGGAAGACGATGAGGCTATTGCCTTCTGGATCTAATTTTCTGGCGCTGGCCTCATCCAGGTCGTGCCAGTATTCTATCAGATGTTCGCGAGTATATGGGATGGCGAGTAGATCGGTGGGGCCAATGAGCAGTGCGGATAGCTCTTTATGGGGGATTGGCTGGCGTGTGAGCCGGGCTTGCTCTATAAGGTTGTAAAGGGTGATGCAGATGTATTCTTCGGCCTGCGCTAGCTTGATAGTCTCAATATCCCTGCTACAGGTCACGCTACGCCCGCTAATGCGTTGAAAGAGCTGTCTGGCCGCTGTATCGTACTCATTCGCCTGGGAAGAATATGGCTCTTTCTCGTATAGAAAGGTCAGGTGATCTATGAGAAACTCTGCCGCGATATCTGCTGCAACCTCAACAGAGAAGTCTTTCGCAAAGGTCGCTATACCATCGATATACGTGACTGGCTGTAGGTGATGGGATGTATAGGCCTGCTGTATGAGTGCTGCCTTGACCGTATAGAGCCCTTGACGATCAGCGTAGAACAGATACTCAGAGGCCTTTGCCCAGTGGTTCAGATGGAAGAGTAGATGTAAGGTATGCTCAATCTGGCCCGCCTGACAGAGCCAGGCGCACCGTGATGGCAGCATACCACCAGGATCGGCCACGCATGGCTGGCGCTCGGGATTGTCGCATGTTTCCCAATGAGTTGGGGCTGGCTTCAACTGCAGCTTTTCTCCAGATCCTTGTGTCAGCATACATTGTGCCATCGTTAAAAGCTCGGCGCGGAAACATTGATTGTCTCCTGTGGAACGCAGGAGCAGATCTGATGAGAAGTTACAGGGTATGCGCGTATTGGTGATGTGTGGAAATTGCGGGAGCAGAGCAATGATGGCATCATGGGCAAAGTAGCTCAATGTGCTAAAGGATACATAAGCATATTCCGCGTGCGGCGAGACTGCCATAATTTCATATTCTTGAACTGGAACTTTGCCGGAGACACCCTGGCAAGAGAAACGAGTGGCCACACCGGGTATCTGGTTGAGCAAGGCCACAGCCGGTTGAATAAAGGGATCAAGCAGCGTCGGATTGGGTTGAAATGAGCTATCCAGATTTTGCAATTGTTGATAAATGGGCCGAGCTACTATCTCGTCTGTATGTATATCGGTCCAGCGAAAAAACTCACGCGCTTTGCGCTCAAAACTGGTGTCATTTGCCAGCAGAGCGCTCTCTCCAACGATTGAGTAGAGGTTGCGTATAAACAATGCATTGCGCTTCGTCCAATGCCGCTGTCCGCTGAGGATCTCCTGCCGATAATTGGGATACTGTGCAAACTCGCGGCAAAATGTGTGAATGTTGTCGTAATTTGCCTCTTCAAAGTAAAATGAACGTAAGAAAGACAGTTCGCCAAAGTCATGTTGCTCTTTTTCGCTGAACCAGAGCGTCACTTGATTCGTGCCGACCTCCGCACCCGTATCAAGTTCAGCCACAAATTTGTAGTTACTATAATAGATTTTGTAGATTTCCACCTGCATGCCACGCCACCTTTCACCGTGTACTGTTGATTCTTCCGTTGTTTCTGCATCTCCTGACTGCCTGGATGCCTGCTGTACTAAATGATAGCCACGTTAGATGAGATACGTAATAATATAAGAAAGCGATAGACGGCTATTCTTTTTTGTGTATGAAAAGTAGTAAATTGTGCTGGATCGGCGCTTTTCCTCGCTATCTGTATTTTTTGCAGTCCTTGCAGTAGTCTGCAAAATAGGCTTTTCTCCAGTTGAGCCGTAAATGGGAAGCTTAATACTTTATCTGTATGGATTGTTGTGTAGGTTGCCCGCCCCTCTTGTAGCGAGAGCCCTTGCTGGATCTGATGGACAAGCGATTGAGTGTAATATGCCGGCTCGCGTTTTTAATCCTGTAAGATATTAACGACATATTGATAGATATTAAGCGCTTCATGCCTTCTTTCTTTTTCCGCCAGGAGCACCATAAGTTGACATAACGCATCTTCGTCGGTTGGATTATCGACTAAAAAGGTAAAGAGCAGCTCCTCTGCCCGGTTTACACGCCGTGTGTGCAAGTAGAGCTCTACCAACTTGTAAAGGACGCGGCGACGTGCTCCGTTAATGATCAAGCGCTTACCTTGCGACCATTTGTAGCGTAGATCCTCCTCAAGGAACTCTCCCTGGGCCAGAGTATGCGCCGCTTCTAAATATGGCAGTGGATCGAGGCCTTTCTGCTCCGCATCGGTGGCCTGACTTGCCAGTGAGAGGAATGCATCGGCATCAACCCAGAGATAGTGCTGCGGAGGCAACTTAAAACTGGTCTCTCCACCTCCACGCTGCGTGATTAAAAGGCTCTCTCCGTTGTATGTGCGTAAGATATGGCGGCGGAGCAGGGAGGCGGTTGTATCAAACGTGTGAGCCGTGTTGATCCTCTCCAGGCTGGAGTCCCAGATTGCCGCGATAAGCTCGTCTTTTGTTGCACGTCGATCGTTACGGCACAAAAGTACTTTGAGCATCATAAGTGCTGTGTTGCGGCCGTTTATATCTTCTCGCGGCAGCTGGCTATAACGAGCCAGAGTATAAGATGGAGAGGGGATGAGTTGTCCCAGCGTGAATTCTCCAAAGGTGACTACCTTCAAAAGCGGCTGCGGTAGATTGTCTTGTTCTCCTACATGATCCATAGTCCCCGGCTTGACCTCCTCTTAACTTATTACTCTCACCACACATGTTGCGCCGTCAGGAACGTGCGCTATGGACGTTGCTTGCCTGTCTGCTGGTGCTCGCGCATATGAGTGCGGAGGCATCCATGTAATTCGATTATAACATAGTGCCTCCGAATCGAATTGAGGTCTCTGTGAGGTTCTCGTGAGGTTTTTAGCGAGAGGAATGGAGCGATACAACGAAACTATTTATGCTTATGTTGCAAGCTAAGGTTATGAGCCGCAGGGTTATGATCGATGAAGCTATAACCGACAAGGCAATAGCCGACAGTGACAGGTAATAAATTAACTCAAGGTCAGTAATTGATGTGAATCGCTGAAATCGCTGGTTTCTCATCACTACATTTCCAACCTGTGGCCTGGTGCCCTTCTTCACGCTTCCTTATGGATGGAAAGGAAATACAGGAATTTATGAATATACGTACTATATCGTTGTTTTGCTGCGTGTATTCTCCATATTTACCTTCGGCTATCCGAAGACCACCGCTCTTCTTTCCCATTATCTCTTCATGGACGTAATCAACAATACAGACGTTCTTCAGCATGGATGCCAGTGATTCTGCATTTTATTCCTGATTAGAATAGAAAAACCGGTGGAATCATAACCTGGCCCAAACTTAAAATTGGCCCGTCTATTTGATGATGGTTAGTAGAGTGGATAAGAATATCTATTCTGCACTGTCCCTTAAACACACCAAGGAGGTTTTCCATGAAACAGTTGCGTATATTTATTGTCACCTTTTCCATGCTGGTTGGTTCTCTAGCACTAGCCACTATTGCCGCTCCCACTGTGGATGCTGCTCCAGCTTCTCATGATCACCATAAAGATTCCAAGTATTACAAACCTCATCACGTTAACGTAGGTAGCTGTAATGCCGGTGGTACATCTGGAAATGATAATTACAGCGATAATAGTGGTAATGTCGATTGTTCAGGATATTCCAGCTCATCAGATGGTTCTCATCCATCAGGTAGCATTAACGTGGGTAGTTGTAATGCCGGTGGTACATCTGGAAATGATAATGACAACAATGGCAGTGGTAATGTCGATTGTTCAGGTGGCTCCAATCCTAGAGGTTCAGGTAGCATTAACGTGGGTAGTTGTAATGCCGGTGGTACTAACGGATATAGTAATTACAGCGATAATAGCGGTAATGTCGATTGTTCAGGTGGCTCCAATCCTAGAGGTTCAGGTAGTAGTAACGTAGGTAGCTGCAATGCCAATGGTACCTCTGGAAATGGTAATGACAACAGTGACAGTGGTAATGTCGATTGTTCAGGTGGCTCCAATCCTAGAGGTTCAGGTAGCATTAACGTAGGTAGCTGCAATGCCCGTGGTACTAATGGAGATGATAATCATAACAGTAACAGTGGTAATGTCAGCTGCTAGTATTTGAGCGTCAGCTGGTATTTCACTGATTTTATGCTTAACTTTGCTATGATGGTACTTGTACTGTCATAGCAGCACGATTCTTGGAGGTTTTACATTCTATGATTCTTCACAATGTGTCCAAGAAAGTCAAAGCGGCGTTTGTTGGATTAGTATTTAGTGGGATGCTTGCATTTATACCTACACAAGGCATCGTGCATACAGCTCCGGCTTCGCATAACGAGTTCAACCAGAGCGGGCCTGGTACTGGTAGCTCCACTAGCTGCCACGATGGTGGTACCACTGGCAAAGGTACTGGAGGCAATGGCGGCAATGTAACCGGAAATGGCAACGTCACCATTGATAGTTGCAACGGCGGCAATGGTACCAGTAGCAATGGTGGCAATGGTGGCAATGTAACCGGAAATGGTAACACAAGTATTGGCAGCCTCAATGGCGGCGATGGTGGCACTGGCACTGGTGGTACTGGTGGCAATGGTGGCAGTATAATCGGGAATGGCAACACAAGTATTGGCAGTGGCAACGGTGGCACTGGTGGTACTGGTGGCAATGGTGGCAGTGTAATCGGGAATGGCAATACAAGTATTGATAGTGGCAATAGCGGCAATGCCAGTGGCAGCCAGTGGCACCAGAGGCGGTGGTGGCACCAGCACTGATATCACCAGTAATACTCAAAGCCCTGCTTTGCTTTGTTTTATGGTAGCGCGGGCTCGTCTTCGTGCCTGGGCAGGGCCAGCGTTTCGCGATACTCTGCCGATTGTAGCTGTTCCGGTTTGTCGGGATTGTACCACCACAATTTTTGCGTCACTTCTTGCTTGTTACCCTTCCAATCAAAGCTGATCTCGCCAATATTGTTGTAGCCGACGATTAAGTTACCTGCCTTCCAACGATTGAGCCATGTTTCAGAATGGAGCAGCGCATTGACGAGTCTCTGGCGCGGTCGCTCAAGTTTACGCTCGATAAGCTGCGTGCTTTCAATGGCATGTTCCCGGATATTGTTTGTCTGTTGCCGGAGCGAGGGAAAGGCCTTCTTGTCTACGTGATCGGTTGTGTGCTGTAGCTTCCTGCGTATGCTGTCTGTTCTACCTTGTAGCTGTATGATGCTACGTAGAGCGGCGCTCAGCGGCCTGATTATAAGGCGAGACAGGTTTGCATGTGGTCTGTGTTCGCGCTCGCGTACCCTGCGTACTAGATTATTGGGGAGGTAGCGGATGCGATAGCTTCTGTCTGGTGGCAGCACGTCAAATGCTCCTTTTAGCCAGCCCCACGCGGGTAGTACAACCTCATGCACCGCCCGTCGGGTGGCCATCAGGCGTGGCACTGATAGCCAGAAGAGATAGAGCCGCTTGCGTATTAATATCAGCAACTGGTTGAGAGTGTGCTGATCCTGATCCAGGATATCCCAGATAAAGAAGTCCAGGGTGGGTTCTTTACTGTGTCGCAACAGGTGTTTCAAGCGGGGATAACCCAGCGCTAACATGGATATCTGTGGACCCGATCCCTCGTTGCAAAGTGGGCTGGATGTATAATTTACCAGTCGGGCGGTCTCTCTGGTATGCCGATCCCAGTATTCCAGACTTGAGCCAAATGCATAGTGGACATCACCCGCCAGAAACACGACACGTTTCATAGAGCTTATTGTGCGTAACAACTGTTGGAATGTGCCCCACTCAAGCGCCCAGGCCTCGCGGTCGAATGCGTAGTTATCTTTAACGCGCCAGCGGCTCCACAATTGAATGTTTTCGATAAAGTCTATACCCAGTACAGGGGTAGGCGAGAGGATGATTGTCACCTCTACATCGTCTCGTGTGTGGGCGGCAAGCTGCGTCTGTAGGGCCTGTGGTGAGAGCAGGCCGGGAAAATCTGTGGGAGCGCGGTAGTAGCGTTTTGTCCGTGTATCCAGGGCGATCAGTTGATAGTGTGGGCCCGCGTAAATATAGTCCCAGCGCAACGCTTGTTTTGCGCACTGCAATGAGCCTGTGCCATCGAACGACTCTGGTAGCCCGATGGTTTCTTCAATGAGGGCAAGTTGGGGATCTGAATCATCCCCACGCCATGCATCGATGGCCTGCAGGAGTGTTGATCCGTGGACCCCTGCAAATTGCGTTGGTGTATTGCCCCAGGCCTGAAAGAGAGCATACGCAAGCAAGCCGTTGCGCACGATACGATATCCCAGCGGGTTCTGGAGGACATGTTTGCACCACGCTCCATCCAGGAATAAATCATCGGTGATATCGTGGTCATCACAGATCATATAGGTGGCGATATTGGCGAGTGCGCGGCGCACACTCGGTAGTGTGGCCCGAAACGCTTGCAGGCGTGTCGTCATCTCTATATGGGCTTGAGCGTCACGGACTTTTTCTTTATGCTTACTCGGCCTGGCCCGCGACGATGTTGCCGACATTTCTTCTATGTCTGGCAGCTCTTGTGGCCAGAGCACATCCGACCAGGTAAATATATACATGGCTGCATACTCACCCAGGGATAGCAGATGATTGTCGGCCTTTGAGGATGTTAGCCTGGCCGTATTGAGTGCAGCGTCTCCGCGCGTGCCTGGTGGTATCTGATGGGCAGGTATTTGCAGATGAGGTAACTGTTCGACCTTGTTACCGGCAAATAAGACTTGACTTGCATCTATCAGTGTAAATAAAAGTGGTGCAGCAACGTCGTCGGCGTAGATCTGATCCCCTGTCAGAAAGAGCTGTTGTGGTCTTTCTGACAGATTGCTTGCATGCGCGATGATCGTATCGAGTGCGGAAAGCGTTTCTTTGCCGACGCCATGTGGTTTACGGCAAGAGCCATGCATGATACGCAGGTTATGTATATCTTGTGCTGGCAGCAAAAAACCGGGTAAGGGGTGACCGGGGTAGACCAGTTTCTGTAGTGTTTCCGTAGGATTGGTGCTGAAAATACCCGGCGTTGTGAGGTGGTCGCTGCTCTCTGCAGTATCTGCATCATGTGTTGTATGTGCGGCGGAGAAGAAGAGATCATAGTAATAGAGCTGGCCCCATGCCAGTGTGTGTGCGCTATCCGGCGTGTGGGCGGTAACTGCAACGATGTGCAGATTGTCGCCAAGTCGCGTGGTTGTATGTGTGCCTATGCTCTGTCTGTTGAGCTGGCCTGCTTGATCCTGGGCGTAAATACAAAGTGTGACATCACGTGCCTCTTTGAGCGCGAGCCAGACAGTGACATGCTGCGGCTCAGCACGCCGTACAATCGGGCCTGCCAGAATAAGTGGGAGGCTATTGATACGTTCGGCAAGTGATGTCCAGGTCATAAAAAACTTTCTCCGCGTAAATTTCAGTGGGTGGGATATTAATATATGTTATATATACATACGATTTTATCCCAACACCGGTTGCCCTGAACCAATCAGAGCATTATTAAATGATGTACAGGAGAAAGCACAGAAAGTTTGTTATCGATAATTATCTGGTATCTCTTGTAATGCCCAGGAGTTGCCGTCGGGGTCGCTGAAATGGACATACTTAACGCCCCCCATATCGTCAACCTTGCTCACTTCAACGCCACGGCTTGCGAGCTCAGCACGAGCCTCATTGATGTCTGCAACGACTAGATGCAGTCCCTTGATCGAGCCGGGTGCAGAAAATTCACCCATACCTGTCCCAATAACGATTGAGCAAGCTGACCCAGGTGGGGTTAGCTGCACAAATCGCATGCCAGGACTGGGCTGGACATCATGGTCTAAGTGAAATCCAACCATTTCAACGTAAAATGCTCTGGCGCGATCAACATCGGAGACCGGTATAGGCACAAGCTCAAGTTTCATATCCATTCTTATTCCTCCTCGTTCCTATTCTTCTAATAGTACAATTATAACAAAAGATATAATGATCTATTCTGTGGTTTCTATATTAGCCTGCGAGCCCAAGAAAAACTTCTCTAATCTTGCTCAACCGCAGCAAGATTAGAGAAGTTTTTCTGCTATGAGGTTTACTTATTAGAGATCGTATATTGGGAGAGTGAAGCGATTCACATATATTAGCGATCTATCGGGATTTTTTGGTACACTAATTGCGAAGCTGTTGGCAACACACACATAAGGAAGATGGCCTGGATGGAAGCGGGCCTTGCAGATGGCTCAACTTTCTTGCTACCTCAATGGGCTAAGGCAGGGCTTATTTTTTGTGAGAAGGGCGAATCTGGCGTATACTGAACAATATGAGGGAGGTTTGTATGCAGCAAGATCAGAGTGAAGAGAAAAAAAGAGAGGTTGCGCCGGAGCAGGAGTATAGAGTTGGTTCGTATAGATGGTTCACTTATGCTCCTGATGTGACTGGTTTACGCTTGATTTGTCTGGAAGATGTGGAGACTGGTACGGTGGTGACGACAATGGTGGCGAATCCGCTGCGGCGGACGGCGGCTCATAAGGCCTGGGCTGGTGCGCGTCAGTCGCGTGCAGCTGGGATGCCGTGGGATATTCTACGTGAAATGGGCGAAAAGGGGGTTGATCCCGATCAGAAGATAGATGAGATGTTCCGTGGCTATGGGCACGCCTCGGTTGGCGATATGGCCCGGCTGACCGTCGATATGGGCAAGATTCCTATGCATCTGTGCTTTGCACTGTTCAATGAGGGTTCGCTCAACTCAGGGCAGGAAAAGTCGACGCGCTATCAGGCGCGCTTCGGCAAAGCTGTGCTGCATCAGATGAAAAATTACTTGCCTGCTAGCATGGCACAGGCGGATAGCGAGGTGCTGGAAGAGGAATATCAGGCCTTTGGCACTCTCTCGCTTGAGCTGTTTGCGAAGCATAAAGAGATGCTGCTGCACGCTTTCAAAGAGTATTATCAGGCCGATATGACGAAGCCGGAGCTGAAGAGTGCGCTAACATCGCGTGTGCTGGACTGCGTGCGCTACTTCTTGTTGTTTGGGCAATGGAGCGGAATGTCGTTCGAGACTTCGGCTCGCGATTGGTCGCGCATCCTGGCCGAACTCAAAGCATCGCCAATCCCGTACTATCATCGGGTTGCGACACAGATCGAGAAATTGCTGGCCCCAACCCGCTCAGAAGAGGAGATGCTAGCCTATAAGGCCGAGGCTCCTAGCCTCATTCGCCATACCAGCCCTGCGTTTACCTCCAATACGAACCTGCAGGCCTTGAAGCAGTTTGTGGAAGAGCAGACGGATCTATTGCGGCGCGTTTCCATCCACTATGCTTTTCGTGGTCGGGTTGAGCAGCGCGTATCTATGCTCGATGCGAAGTATACAGCCGGTGATCGTCTGGTTGCAGAGTATCTTTTGCAACTCTGGCCGGGACTTGAGCTTGAGCCACTTTTGAGTTGGGTTCATGAGCAAAATGATGAGACGAAGCGGACTATCAGTGCACTTATCTTCGCGCAGCACTCGAACTACGCTGAGATGCCGAGCTATGGGCGCACGACCAATATGACGCTGGTGGTAGAGAGTTTTCTAGGTGAGCTGCGTGACCTTAATCGTCATCGTGGCTGGGGCCGTTTTGTATCTTTACCACTGATCTTTGGCGAGGCTTTGACGAAAGATAGCGTGGAGCAGATCCTGGCACGTGGCTTCGGTCTGCCTCTGTACTTAACAGAGGTCGCCGAGTTCGCGCCTTACAAGGAGCTGTTTGAGCAAGATCTGTCTGCATATTATCGGAAGCTGCAGGCCTTTCTGGCGCGTGTGTATGAACGACATGGAGCGACAATTGATTACTCATTCATGCTCAATCTTCTGCCGCTAGCGCACCAGGTCAATATTTTGCTGCATGGAGACCCTAAGCAGGCACTTTATCTGACGTGGCAACGCGTGCGCCCTGGTGGGCATATCAATTATCGTGCGCTTGCCTATGAAGCAAATCAATTGCTGGCAAGCTATGATCCTTATCTGGCGGCTTTACGCTTAACAAAAAGACCCGATGCGAGCAGTCGCGAAGAGTTCTTTGATCGCAGTTGACGCAAAGGGAGGAAGCTAACGATTGCCGTCGGCTTCCTCCCTATTTATATTTGTCAGACTGACGAGGTATTGAACTTATAATGTACAACGTTTAGTAACGTCGATCACGATAGCTATCGCCACCACCACGGCGGTCGCCGCCGCCACCGCCGCCACCACTACGGCCGCCGCGGAAGCCACCACCGCCGCCACCGCCGCCACCACGGGAGTCGCGACGCTCCTGGGCCTCGTTTACAACGATTGTGCGCCCTTCCAGAGTAGAATTATTAAGTTGGCCCATTGCTGCTTGAGCATCCTGGTCATTAGTCATTTCGACAAAGCCAAAGCCTTTGCTGCGTCCGGTTTCACGATCCATAATAACTGTAGCTGAAATCACTTCTCCGTATTGCCCGAAGAGATCGTTCAGGTCCTGATCTGTGGTGCGATAGGGGAGCTTCCCTACGTAGAGTTTCACTGTTTTTACTCCCAACGGCGTCTGTTAGCTAACGCTGTCTGTGAAACCATCTCTTCACAAAAACTGACAACGATAATGAACGCCATCATTCCTGTTCTCATTGTACACTATGTTGTTCCACTTCCGTGGGCTTTCATTGACCAAAATCGTGCTATTCTTGCGTAATTAGTGACAATTTTCCATTTTTGACTTCAATCTCTACTATTGTGCCATCATGCAAGGTTCCATTGAGGATTGCACGTGCCAATCTGTTCTCTATTTCACGCTGAATGACACGTTTGAGAGGACGAGCACCGAATTGTGGATCATAACCTTCCTGAGCCAGATAGTTTTTGGCCTCTTCACCGAGATGCAGGGCAATATTGCGCTCGGCCAGCCGTGGGCGAATACGGTTGATCTGAATATCTACGATGCTTTTTACGTGTTCACGCGAGATCTGATGGAAAACGATAAGCTCATCGATGCGGTTGATGAACTCGGGTCGGAAACCTTCATCGCGCAGGTGCTGCCGAATCGTGCGCTGCACCTCATCTTCGTCTTGATCTTTGTATTCATGTAGCCATGTATCGCCAACGTTGCTCGTCATGATGATGACTGTGTTCTTGAAATCAACGGTGCGTCCCTGCCCGTCGGTCAGGCGCCCGTCATCCAGCAATTGTAGCAGGATGTTGAAGACTTCGGGTGCAGCCTTTTCGATCTCATCGAGCAGGACGACGCTATAGGGGTGGCGGCGTACCGCCTCGGTTAATTGCCCGCCTTCATCATAGCCGACATAGCCGGGAGGCGAGCCGATGAGCCGTGAGACTGCGTGCTTTTCCATGTATTCAGACATATCGATGCGTACCATAGCCTGATCACTATCAAAGAGGAATATGGCCAGGGCGCGTGCCAACTCTGTTTTGCCAACTCCGGTGGGCCCCAGAAAGAGGAAACTGGCGAGGGGACGGTTGGGATCTTGCAGCCCTGCTCGTGAGCGGCGAATAGCATCGGAGACGATTTCGAGTGCCGCATCCTGCCCTACTATACGCTCGCGCAGACGCTCTTCCATGTGCAGCAGCTTCTGCACCTCAGCTTCCATCAACCTGGAGATAGGAATGTGTGTCCACTTTGCGACGATGCTTGCGATATCTTCAGCATCTACCTCTTCTTTGAGCATGCGTGCACTCTGGAGATTCGCTAGCTTGGTCTCTTGCTCCTGGATGCTTAGCTCAACCTCTCGGATTGTGGTGTAGCGCAGGCGGGCCTGCTCTTCATAGTTTTGTGCACGTTCTGCTCGTTCGTAGTCTACCTGGGCGGCTTCAAGCCTCTTTTTGAGTGTACGCAGCACCTCAACCGGTTCGCGCTCGCTTTCAAACGTGAGCCGTAGGATATGTAGCTGTTCGCTGAGGTTAGCGATATCGCGCTCGACCTTTTGATGGCGTTCGCGGCTGGCTGTGTCGGTCTCTTTTTTCAGCATCTCTTGCTCGACCTGCAGCTGGCGGATGCGGCGGTCTAGTGTATCGATCTCGCCCGGCGTACTATCTAGCTCAACGCGGCGATGGCTGGCTGCTTCGTCTACAAGATCAATGGCTTTGTCGGGGAGAAAACGCTCCGTGATATAGCGATTTGAGAGGACGGCGGCTGCTACCAGGGCACTATCCTGGATGCGTACACCGTGATGGACCTCATAGCGTGGCTTGAGTCCGCGTAAGATACTGATCGTATCCTCTACGGTTGGCTGGTCGACGAGCACGACCTGGAAGCGGCGTTCGAGAGCTGCATCCTTCTCGATATATTTGCGGTACTCGTTTAGTGTGGTTGCGCCTATACAGTGTAGCTCACCGCGTGCGAGCATCGGTTTGAGCATATTTGAGGCATCCATTGTGCCTTCGGCGGCACCTGCACCAACGAGTGTATGCAGCTCATCAATAAAGAGCATAATGCTGCCCTCGGCGCTGGTGACCTCTTTCAGGACAGACTTCAGGCGCTCTTCAAACTCGCCGCGCAGTTTTGCGCCTGCGACCAGTGCACCTAGATCCAGAGTAATAACTTGCTTGTCGCGCAGGGTCTTTGGCACATCGCCGCGTACAATACGCTGGGCCAGGCCTTCTACAATGGCCGTTTTTCCTACGCCGGGCTCGCCGATCAGGACAGGATTGTTTTTGGTGCGTCGACTCAGCACTTGAATGACGCGTCGAATCTCTTCGTCGCGCCCGATAACCGGGTCAAGCTTTCCCTGCTGGGCCAGCGAGGTGAGGTTGCGGCCATACTTTTCTAATGCCTGATATTTGCCTTCGGGGTTCTGATCGGTGATGCGCTGCGTGCCGCGAATTGCTAAGAGCGCTCGCATAACAAGCTCTCGGTTGAGTCCAGCCGCTTTCAGGGCCCGCAATGCGGGCCCTTCATTCTTGAAAAGTGCCAATAAAAGATGCTCAACACTCAGATACTCGTCTTTGAATGCTTCCATCTCGTTCCAGGCGTCATCCAGCACCTTGCGTAGACGTGGAGATAAGCTGGGTTCGCCATTGCCGCGCCCACGTGGTATGCGTTCGATCTCGTTCTCAATCGTACTCTTCGCCGTCAGAATATTGCCGCCGGCCTTCTGGATGATTTGTTGTACGATGCCACCCTCTTGCGACAATAGCGCGTCCAGCAGATGTTCTGGCTCGATCAGGCTATGATGCTGCTCTTGTGCACCCTGTGACGATTCCTGGATGGCCTCTCTGGCCTTATCTGTAAAGCGCTCTACTTTCATCGGCCACCTCTGTTATATTTCCTCTAATCCCAGATACACTTTAAAGTAAATCTCATGGATAGTCAATATAGTTTCCAGGCTGGCGAGTTTTACAACATCATTTTCATTTTTGTAGATAGAAACTCCCCATCCGTAAGGAGATATGCGATGATAATGCTCAACGTCATGTCTGAGAGAATCGACAAGCAAGATCTCTTGAATAGCGGGATAGTGCTGATATGCCTCCAGCTTCTCGGTTTTATCTATTATCGCTGTTGCGGGGGATAGCACTTCAACTACCACCGTTGGCACTTCCAGCGTCTTGGTGTGTGCCAGATCCACGGGATCGCAGGCTATGGTAACATCGGGACAATAGCAGCGGCGTTCGGTTAACTGTACAACGATATCTGAGCTATAGATATTACATTCATGATCTAGTAGAGTGTTTCCAAACACACGCGCGATATTCTCGCCGATCTGTGTGTGTGCCGGACTATCCCCTGTTACTATACGAATGTTGCCATCTACATACTCATATTTGCGATCCAAAAATGTATCAACGAGTTCCCAATATTCATCCAGCGAATGCCCATATTCAGAATCATACACGTCCATTTCCTCCCATACGACATCTACATACCTTCTACGTAAAAAACATACTCCTTCGTCAATCGAAGCGCCCTTGTGGCGACAATCCCTTATTATTAATACTGTTAAAAGATATGGATTGAAACCACTTTAAAAAGCGACCTGAAATATATCTCACCATATACTATTGTGCCATAATATGCAACAACCAGACACAAAAAGAGAATTTGTGTAATTTGCACTTAGCTGGTTGGAGAATATAGAGCGTAATCCATATTTGCTTGTTAAAACTGTAAGTTTGCATCGTCCATGTATAGAGACCGATTACTGGTTGGCGTCCTCCAAGCAGAGGGTGTCTAAATGTAGCTCGTGGCATAAGGAGAGTAGTGGAGCAATGGAAGCCTCAAATCTTACCTGGACCGACAGCAGAGAGGAAGATATTTATGCCAATTTTTGATCAATTTGTTGAAGCTGTGAGATTGCAACTGCAACCGCAGCCTCGCGCAATGGCAACGGCCAATACGCTGCAACAACTAAGCATTTACGTCCCCAATGACGTGACGCTTGCAGACCTTATCGTTGGCTGGCGCATTCTTTCCCAACCTTTGCAGCCAGAAGAAGAAGTGCCCATAGCAAAACGTCGCATTACCTGCGGCGAGCTAGCTGATGTTGCCTCGCAATTTACCATTGAGCAAGGCAATATCGCGCAGGCAATAAAGACCTGGCGCGTCTGGGCTGACGTTGACGCGTTTAAAACTGGCGATCCACGTCACAACACAATGCTCAGCACATTCGCCCGCGAGCTAGCCGAGCTGCAGGCTGCTCATTAGTGGGTGTTCCGGCGCGCTAAGATAAGATGCTGGAACGTGACTCTTCTAACGACTGAGCGGCCTGGGGTAGTAGTAAAGGCTCTACTACAGGTGGCTGCACCAGGGCCGTTACTTTTTGTTCCCATCTGCCGGGTTCCCGCAAATGTTCGAGGAGCAATCTGGCCTTTTCGTAATTAGCGCGTTCGTTGGGATTGACTTCAATCGCCTGTTCTAGCACTTCTAGTGCATCGATAAAACGTCCAAGGTGCGTAAGAATGAGGCACTTGAGATCATAGATGCCGATAAGT
>Ga0302323_100002388_pt1 | contig 15253 bp, 20 predicted proteins | sample Fen_T0_3_FD_201950 | JGI IMG/M metagenome (GOLD analysis project Ga0302323, IMG submission 201950) | Peat permafrost microbial communities from Stordalen Mire near Abisko, Sweden - Fen_T0_3 | ecosystem: Environmental > Terrestrial > Soil > Wetlands > Permafrost | place: Sweden: Abisko... | reverse complement strand
CGGCATCTCGATGAACGGGAAGAAGGTGATCATCGAGGCGGACGGCGTCTGCAAGATCTACGGCAAGAAGAAGATCAAACTGCAGGAGTCGGAGGGGAAGAAGGGGAGGAAGACAAGGAACGACAGGAAGAACGCGTCCGATGCCGAACAAGAAGCGTCCGGTCCAACCATGCAGTCTCGCGGTTCCAAAGGTGGCTCCACGGATAGGGAGCAGAAGGGTGCGAATCCCCAAAGGGGCACGTTGACCATTGTCGCTTCGAATCTGGCTGGCAGGGCTCAGGCGGGCTTGTCCTTCCACGTGATCAAGCCCGATGGCGGCCCCGAGAAGGGCAAGCTGGACGAGAACGGCAGGGCCACGGTCAAGAGCACCAAGCCGGGGTCGTTCGAGGTAACATTCCCAGATCTCGACGGCGCCGACTGGGAGGGCCCTGGTGTACTTCCATTGCCGCCGAGCGGAGGCCGAACTGAGATAAGCCAGTGGGTGGTGCAACGAGGAGACCGAATCGAGACCATTGCTCGCGACCATGGGTTCGCCAATTGGGAGACCGTATGGACCTTCAAAGGTAACGAACGATTGCGCAACCTTCGTGACGATCCCAATAGAGTTCAACCAGGGGATGTCGTAGCTATTCCAACCCGCTTACGGCGGTCAGCAGAAGTATCCGCCGGGCTCGCAGCATATGTAATCCAAAGCCAGGGGGACCACTGGGTGTTCGACCTTTGGGTTCGCCTCGATATCAACCCGAACAGCGTCTCTGACCGAGACGACATATTCTGCCTAACATCCACGGACGGCGAGGTTTCCATCACAAGGACCATTGTGAACGACAAGATCCTCAACGACGAAAGCATCGACCTACTTTTCGAAAGGATAGACGGCGAGAGGTCCTATTCCCTGAAGGTCATTCGTAACAACGATGACTACTGGGTCTTCCAAGAAAAGTCCGGATGGGACCTTCACCACATGCACGACGAGGACGTCCCCCTTGGCACACAGGAGGATGTGGATGCCGACGTGTAGCCTCTTGAGCCCCACGGGCGCTGTCCCCACGGACGAGGTGCCGTCATCTCGACGACCCAGGAGGTCGGGTGTGAAACGCGCACAAAATGAGCACCGCCCATGACCGCGGCAAACCAACCCGGCGGGGTCATTCCACCAGGTCGACTCAAGAAAGGGACCAAGATTCCGGGGCCTTCGCGAACGGGCGCTATCGTCCACCTATGCTACATGTCCCAGGAGAGGCCTGTTGTCTTCTTTGGAATGAGCCAGAGCGCTCACGTTGAATCTGATGTCGTCAAGCGTGGGAATAGGGACAAGGGTGGGGTGACTGCCATTATCAATGACGAGCGGGAGACGTCCGACCTGCTCCGGCAGCTTCAAGATGAGGAGAGAACCAGGCAACTCATAGACGGCTTGCGCCTATCGGACCATCAAGCAAGAGCGCTTGTTGAATTGATCGAGCAACAAAGTGGAGGCCGAGAGCGAGCCCTGCTACTTCGGCTAGCACGAGTATATGCAGAGGCCGAGCGGGGCTGCCGAACGATGGAGCGAGTTGTCCTATCGGGCGAGAGCCTCGCTGCCGAGGTCTTCAGTCGTGAGAGGGGCAACGCCTATGCGTCCTTGGACTTCCAGCGATTCGTCCAACTCCGGAGAATCTTCCCGGTCGCCTCAGGACAGGTAAGGCACGTGCTTATGGCAGCCTGCTCGTGCGGTCATTCCAAAGACATTGAGGTCTTTCTTGAGATGTTCCCGAAGGCCCAGACCATCATGGCCTATGCTGGCAAAGGCCCCAACGGACCAATGGCCCGTTCCGATATCGCGTACTGGGAGACACATACAAAGACGGAATCGATACGCTCGCTCGCTCCCATTCCGAAGCGCCGGGGCGACAGAGGTGGCGAGATCAGGGTTTCGACCTGGAGCGTTGCTGAGGGCTATCGAGGAGAATTGAAGCCTCTCTCCCGGCTAATGGAAGCCGTCGAGCGCGATGAGCCTTTGTTCAAAGAGAGGCTGTTGGGAACCCCCGAGCCGAGCGACGATCCCGACTTTGGCGTCGTACATGACTACTATCGCTCCCTTACGGAACTAGTCGGCAGAAAGGATTACATCGACGAGTCGGGAAGAGCCAAGTACGTCGCACAGCGCGAACAGGCCATGCGTCTCCGCTATTGGCGAATTGTTCGAGAAAACTTTGCCAGCGAGCACGCCGATGAACTCCGGCGTGGCTACAACGCGGCCGGGCTCAAGATACCGGACTTCTCACAACTGGGACGGGCAGACCTGCTGGCGCAAATCCGTGACCTTGAGGTTGCACAGGCTAGACTGCGGAACGGCGCCGCAGCCCTTGCCCAAGTCATGGCCACGCTTCGGCTGCTTCGGGGGCTGGAGGACCTCGATCCAGGAATGATCCCTAGGCGATGGCTATGACCTTCCCCCCTGTCGTATTAACGCTCGCGGGATTGCTCTTGACCGCGACCGACGTTGAGCCTTCGATGCTCAGAATCGAGGCGGGCTGTTCGCAGATAGGCTGTTCCGCGCCCGACCTCTGCGATCGAGCGCTGCCGAAGAACACGGTCTGCCTCGATACCTTCGAAATCGACCGCAGCAAGGTCACGGTGGCCCAATATGGTGCCTGCGTGAGCACAGGCGTTTGCCAAGACGCCTCCAGCGCGTTGCCTTCCGGATGCTACGCCCGAATGCCGAATCGCGAGCAGTTTCCTATGAACTGCGTATCGTGGTTCGAGGCTGCGGCGTACTGCAAATGGGCTGGGAAGCGCCTCCCGACCGAGTCAGAGTGGGAGCTTGCAGCTAGATTGGCCGAACATATTTCGTCCGAATCCACACGATTCGAAGGCCGCCCCGCAGAATGGGTTGCCGACTGGTACTGGGAACCGCGAAACACGCTTGGAAGGAAAGCCAGTATCAAGAACCCGAAGGGGCCATGCGACGGCGCACCAAGATGCCGCCATGTTCATGCGCGGGTTCTCCGCGGTGGGGCTGGAGCCTTGGATGTGCCCTCCGTTCGACGACGAATGGAGCCCTCCGCACGGATGGCAGCGATCGGTTTTCGTTGTGCCCGAGATACTGGCTCCCCGACCAGACTCGAATCGATCGAGGCCGCGGATCGTGAAGGTACTCGCCCGGCAATCTTCGACGAAAAGCCGAAGCGATGAGCCTTTGCCAACACGCGAGCGCCTGGATATGACCTCTGCAGCAGAGCGAAGCAGTGTGGCGAATAGCCTTCACTTGGGCGGACCCTGGTGGGGTTCAAGCTCGGCACAAACGGCGGCGCCTGCGGTGGAATGTACGGGCTCCAGGTGGACCGGAAGACCGCGCCAGACCAGATGGATGTCATGATTCCGCTCGCCGCCTTGGCCCCAGCGCCTGACGTAGGCCGGTGGCTCTTCCTCGCATTCATCAGAAGCGAAATGTTGCCACCTCAGGAGATTCCTGTCGCCAATGCACACCTTCCCTAGATGGCTTCTTATGCATAGAATGAAGCTCTCGCACCTCGTGCTCTTGCTGTCTGCAGGCGCACTCACTCTGGCTGCGGGCCGGTTCTTCTTCTGAGTCGCCGATGCGCGATTGGCCCCATTTCTGGCAGGTCGTAGCACTCGGAGGCCTGGGTATCGTGGTGCAGACGGTGCACCTGTTCTGGATTGCACGACTCAACCACAGATCTTCACGGCAGCCCCCTCCATTGTGGCCAACCGTCCTTGTAATAGCGACGTCGCTGATCCTTCCGTTCCTCGTCGTTGTTCTTACAAGCATTGGACGAAGTGAGCTTCTGAGGGACATCGTCGAATTGCGCGGTCCTCATTGGCAAGCGTCACCCATGACCCAAGATTGGAACCAGCGGCGACTCCTCCTGTTGGGTACGGCCTTAAGCTTTCCCTCCCTGGTCTTGGCTGGAGGCGCCGCGGGAGCTATTGCCTCCCGGCGCGCGGGACGAACCATGCGGATTCTGTCGCACGCCCTTGCTACCGCGATGCTGCTTCCCTTTTTTGCGGGCATTGGGGTCTACCTCTACCGTCTTGTGAAGGTGCACTTTCCAACGAACCTTACTCAGCAAGAGCGTGCATCGAGTCTGCGGGCAGCCCTCGCTGCGGCGACGGATGCGCTCGATGCCGGCGTCTTGACTGCCGGTGTTGTGCTGGGCGACCGGTTGGTCTTCCCGCTTGTCAAGGTAGAACAGGACGCCCTCGTCCGCTGGAGTTCCATGCTGAGGGTCTTGAGGGACGGCGTGTCCGTCAACGGCATCGTCGCCGATTCAAGGCAAGCCTTGCATGAGTTACTCGCAACTGCCCGGAACAACGAGCGACTACTTCGGGGGTGATGTGGAGAGTCCTCTGATTGCGGCAATGCCGGATGCTCCTTTGTCGAATATCGTGGACGCCCTTGCGGTGGTCTACGACGTCGGCTCTCGCGAGGGCCGGCTCGTCTGCTCGACTCAAGAGCACCCCTGTACTGCCCCCCAACGAACGATTCCACAATGAGACCGTCGGCGATCCAGGTTGTCGAACATTCCTCCGTCAAAAGGCCTTGGACAAAAATGCCATGCAATCATCTTGGAAATTTCCACGCTAGAGGAGTCCTTTCTCTTACGATTCTTGGATGCCTACTCTCGTTTGTCGGACCAACGAACGCGGGCAACCCACCTCAAGACACAAAGACACCGGACCTCCCGACGCAGAAGGCGAAACCCATGCAACTTCCGAGCTTCGAACGAGTTCCTCAATCGCCCCAGGTGGACAAGGCCGGCATCAAGGTCGTACTCGGTGGAACCTCGTTTAAGGCCGGAACGCCGATTCCCATGTTCGGAACCTATGTGGCGGACGGACCTTTCTACGTGAAGGCCGACGGAGAGCCTGACGACTGGATCAATGTGATCGCGATTCCCCGCGACATCAAAGGAGTGGCGGTGCGACCAGCGCGAGAAAAGCCGAATCTGGCTCCCCAACGATCTCAGCCTTTGTCCTTGCCCGACCCATCCTTCATCGAGCGCGGCTTCTTCAATCTCGACCTTCGGGAACATCTTCGACTTCCCAGCCAACCGTCCCGCTACTGGCTCATTGTCTCCTTCGGCGACTACATCACGGACCGTATTCCCTTCGAAATTCGGTAGCGGGCAGGCTCGCCTCAGCAAAGGGGAGCTTCGAGCGTGAATCCGCATTCGCGCGCGGCCGCCATGGCCCTGGGCAGCGAGTCCGGCTGGATGAGCAGGTCGATATCCTTGGTGGCACGGGGCGCCCCCCACACCGCGACTCCGGTGGGTTCAAGTCTCGGACTCTTATCGCCAGATGCGCTCGCCCGCGACCCGCACGTTGCGCGTGTACTTGAGACTTGGCGTCGGAGCCCACGCGCCATGGCCCTGGGTCGAACCGTAGAACTTCAGGTAAGTCTCCACGATCTGGTGCGAGGAATCTCGGGTTTGAACCCCGGTCTGCTCGAGCGCGACCTGTCCATCGATCCAGACCGTGAGGGTCGCGTTCGGCTGGTCCGACCATACATAGTGCATCTCGATATCGAACCAACGGCCCACCGGTATCGCGATGGTCGAGTTCTTACTGTTTTGATTGATGTTGTAGGCTGGACCACCCCAGTTGAACTGAACTCGCATCGAACCGTCTTGCGCGAGCATGAGCCCGGGCGAAGTGTGCCAGCGGTTGCCGCGGTTTGCGTCGACTGAGTGGAAATCCCACAGATTGATCCAGCAGTAAGACTCGCCCTTGGCGTCGAGGGCTGAGGGGAAATACCACTCCTGGGCCACCCAGACCCCCTCGGCGCTCTTTGCTTGTTTGCCAAAGACTGTGTTGACGTCGCTGTAGATGCCGCCCTGCGAGCGCGCTCCGCCGGTGTCGAAGGTCGCAAAGTGGCGTATGGCCAGGGCACTACCGCCAAGTGGGTCCGGCACCACGGAGAAATTTGCTCCGTTGGCATCGTTGGGCGTGATCGTGGTGCCGACGGGATACTCGGCGCCGTACCCATCGAGGCCCCACGGAGCCCCCTTGGTTTGAATGCTGTCAGTCCAAAGGATCTTGGGCGCGTGCGCGCCGGTGCCGGCTGAGGTGCTGCCGCCGGTGCCGGCTGAGGTGCTGCCGCCGGTGCCGGCCGCGGTGCTGCCGCCGGTGCCGGCCTGGCGGCCACCTGTGGCGGTTGCACCTGCGTCGGGCATGGTCGAGCCGGCAGCGCCGCCCATGCGTGCGTCCGTTGCGCGGCTGCCGGCGTCTGGCACTCCACCTGCGTCGGCCGCGATACGTCCACCGGTGCCGCTTGCGCCGCCGCTGCGTGCGGTGGCTCCGCCGATGCCGCCGGAGGCTCGCCCGCCGACACCACTTGCTCCGCTCGAACTCTGCCCACCCGTGCTGACGGCGCTGCTGGCTCCACCCGCGCCGCCGGTGCCGACTCGGTCGCCGCCACCAGTGCCTGGGTCGCGGGACCCTGCGGCACCACCACTGCTGGTGGCGGTGGTGCCGCCCGCGGAGCCGTCGGACTTGTTGGTGCTACCAGCGGCAGCTCCGCCCGAACCATCGGCAGCACCGGTTAGGGTGCCCCCGCAAGAACAGAGCGCTACGGTGGTCGAGAGTGCTGCGATCAGAATCGAACTGGAACGAAGCATGGGGAACTCCTCGATGTGGTCAGCGGTGCGGTCAGAAGAAGAGGCTCCCAATGGCTGCGCGGGGAGCCTTTCGTGAACTACGTACCCGGGCCTCGGGTGAACGGTTCACAGTTTCTGCAAAGCCGGATGCCGAGACCGCCGCACCTGTAGGCAGGCAGTCCCGGAACAGCACCATGTCGGCTGGGCGACTACAGGGCGTAAGCTGGCGGTTGGCTACTAGAGGGGCGAGGCGTCGAGCAGGGAACACGATGGACATGTGCCCCCGGTACCATCGGCTTCCACCGCGCCGACTGTACAACGGGGTGCGCGAGCGTGGCCGCGCGCGTCCGTGCTGGGACAATCGCTGCCAGCGCCGAGCGCGGGACTGTCAGGCTCGGGCATCATGCTGGGTGCGAACCCGCCATTGTCTTGGAGTCGCCCCAGCCGAGGATCGACGAAGGTGGCGCCGGTCGCGCACAGCCCAGTATCGAGACCTTCGTCCGGCCACTGCAAGACGTATTCACCGTCGGCGGGGACAGTCGGCATGCCCAAATCTGAACAGTTTAGTGGATTGCGCGGCATGGTAGCCTGGTTGGCGATGATGGTGTTGCGCACCCGCAATTGGTGGGGGTGAACAATGCCGGCGCCGAATCCACCCAAGTTGCCAGCAAGGGTGCAGTTGACGAGGCTTCCGTGCACGACGCCCTCGATCCACAAGGCGGCGCCGACCCCATCCTTGGTCGCGTCGGTATGCTGAAAGACCCGGTTCTCGGCGATGGTGACGTTGCTAAAGTCGATGGTCGCGGCCTGGCCACCCTGGCCGCCCCCATTGACCCACACGCCGGGCGTCTCTTTTCCCTGATTGCCGGCCACGGTAACCGAGGCCAAGCGGGCCGTGACCATACCCAGAAATATCGCCGAACCTCCACCTGACTCGCTGGAGGAGAGGTTATTGAGGACCGCGAGCTGCTCGAGGGTCATGGACTCGCCGCGAATGCCCTGCAAATGCATGGCGGTGCCGAAGGTCGAGGCTTGATTGCCGGACATGTGGACCTGGCACATGCCCACGGATTGCCCCTGTTGCGAGACCAGCAGGGCCCCGCCGATGCCCTGCGCGCCCGTTCCTTGTCCGACGGCGCGATTGTTGGTGAGTTGGGATCTCACGAGGGTCAACTCGCTGTCGAGGACGGCCACCGCACCGCCGCTGCCCGATCGATTTCCGTCGAGCAGGCTACGAGCGATGACCAGACGACCGCCGAGCGAGCACACGGCGCCGCCCGCCTGGTCCGGTCCACCGGCCGTGGCATCGTTGTCGCGCAAGACGCTGTCCGTGATCACGAGTGAGCCACCGAATTGCAGAACGGCCCCGCCCCCGACGGTGGAGGGACCGCCCGCCGATGCCGGGGTGACCGTGGCGCGGCCCCCTTGCAAGGTGATGTACTGCAGGGTCAGCGTCACCGGCCGTCCTCCCGCCGCGCCTACCACGAAGAGCCGGGTGGCCTTGCCACCGTCGAGGGTAACGGTGCCACCGCCATCGATCACCGTGTCGTGCGCGACCACTTTTTCGGCCGTCACCGGGATCGTGACGGGCGCTGAGCCGCAGTGGAAACGAATGGCCCCGCCGCTCGCGACGGCCGCGTTTAGCGCATCCTCGGTGCAGCCGGCTGCCGTGCCATCACCCACGACGGCGTCGGGCCGTGAGAAGTCGACGGGCTCGACCGCGACTCGGCAGGGCGAGTCGCTCGAGGACTGCAGCACGTCCACGTGTACGGTGCAGCCATGCAGGCCAGCTGCCGCGAGGCCGAGCACCGCAAACCAGAGCCTGAACGACAGCGCCTTCATGTCACAGCTCGAACACGAAGCCTAGCTGGCTGTGCGCAGCCAAGCCTCGGGCGCCAGCGACCGCGACGCCCGAATCGTTCGCAGTTACGCCGCGCACCGGTGCGCCCACGCCTGTGGATCCGCGCAAGCGAAGGCGGCGCCAACCGATGTCGATGTCCGCCCAAACCTCGCCGCGCAGGTAGAGGGCCAGCGCGGTCTCGGACGTGGCCGTCGCACCCGGGCTCGGTTCGCCGCTATACAGGAGCGGAATTGCGGTGAAGCCCATGGCAGCACCCGCTCGCACGCGACGGGTAGACGGGACCGCGCTGACCAGCAGGCGCAAGAAGATGGGGAAGGCACGGGCAAGGATGCGCCCGTGCGGTGCATCTTCGCCGAGCTGCTTGCGTGCACCACCGCCGATCTCGAGGGCCCAGCGGGGCAGTAGCCACCGCCCCAGGACCAGATCGAACCCGGACGCCCACGCCCCGGCCGCCAGGCGGTCGGTAGCCGCCAGTAGTCCGAGCTCGTGGCGGTGCCACGCCGGCGCTGGGGCGGTCACGGTTCCCGGGCCGGCTACTTCTGCGCCGGGCTGCACTGCAGGCGCGCTGACAGCGGCTGGCGGTGCCGCGGTCGTGGCTTCAGGAACTGGTCGGGAAGCCAACCTAATCCAACCGGACGTGAGTAGCTCATCCACGGCGACGGCAATTGCCAGCGAATGGCCATCGGGCGGCACCGAATCCAGCTGCAGCTCTCGCACCGGCCGCTTCCCCGATGCGGGGTCGACGATGTCGAGGGACATCGAGAGTGCCAAGGGCTGCGTGGCTTCGATGGCGAGGGTCACGATGGGAGCAGTCCCTGGTCGCTCGTCGGCCCACCAGACCGCCAGTCCATGGCGTTTCACCTCGGCGCGAATGTCCGTAAGTACCGATTCCGCGAACGCTGGCGTCCATTCCAGACTGTGCAGGCGGATCGCGATCCAGCGCTGGTTGGCATCGGCAGGGGGCTCCGCGGCCGCCGTGGTGACCGAGGGGAATAGCAGGGCGGCGAACAGCAGGGCCGTGGCTACGGTTTTTCCCGACAGTCCAGTGCCGACATCTCGGCCGCGTGCGTGCCCTCGGGATAGAGCTGCAGGTAGGCGCGCCGAGCGTGCTCGCAGCGCGGGCGGTCGCGCAGCCGGGCAAACGCGGTAGCTAGGCATGCCTGCGCATCTTCGCGGAAAACACCTTCGGGAGCCAGCGCGATCGAGTGGCGCAAAGCTTCGATGGCGCCCGGCAAGTCGCCGAGCGCATCCATGCGCAAGCGCCCAAGCTCGAAGGAAGCCAGTGCCGCGCGCGGATCGCGCGGATAACGCGAACGCAGAGCCTCGAATGAGGCCGCGGCCTGGGCGACATCGCCGCTACGCCTGGCCACGTTGGCCTGTTCCAGGAGGCGGCGCGGATCCGGGTCGGTAGCAGGACGCGGATCCGGGCTGGCCGGGCGCGGGACGGCGGCGCGCGGGGCTTGCGTCCTGTCCCGGCTCGTCTCGGCCTCTAGAGCGGCAGGCGCCATCGCGGGCGTGGCTGCCGACGGAGCGGCTGCTGCGACCGTCGTCGGCTCGCTGGTTGCCGCGGGAGCAGGCCACGATTCGCCCGCGTGAAGACGTGCGACCAGGCGTGCCTCCTGTCGAAGGCGAACCTCCACCTCGCCGCGTTCGACCGAGACCTTGGGGACGGTCTGGGCGCCATCGAGGGCCACGGTGAACGCGGTTCCGATCACCACGACGTCGACGCCCGCAGCGGTCACTTCAAAGCGACGCCCGGGGTCGCGACGAACGTCGAACCGCGCGCCGCCCCGCACGACCTGAAGGTGGACCTCGCCTTCTCGCTGGTCCAGCATCGTGACCTCCGAGTCCGCTTGCAGCTGCATCTGCGAGCCATCGGCCAGCGCGAAATGCTGAGGTCCGAGCTCGCTGCTCCAGTGTCCCTGCGGCATGGCACGGTTCCGCGAAAGGTACAGGATGAGGACCGCAGCTGCGCCAGCGAGCAGCAACGAGTAGGGCAGCAAGCGCGAGCGACGCTGGCCCGACAGGCGGGCCTCGATCGCCGCCCACTGCTGGGCAATGCCTTCGCGGCTGGCGTCGGCCACGATATAGCGAGCGAGGTCGCGCTTCATGGTCGCGCCTCGCTTTCGGCGACAGTCGTCGTCCAGGTATCCAATCGTTCTTCAGCTGCCGCCAAACGCCGCTTTACGGTCGAGACCGACAGACTCATCTGCTCTGCGATTTCTTCGATCGCGAGCCCCTCGACACGGCGGAGAACCAGGGCAATGTGCATTTCGACCGGCATCTTATGTAGCAAGGCGTAGATGGACTTCAGCTCGACCACGACATCGGGCGGGGCACTTCGTGAGTAAAAGCCATCCATCTCGGGCTGCTGCTGCGACAATAGCCCGAGGCGCGTGAGGATTCGACGGCGACGGCAAACCTTCTGGGCCGTCCTGACCACGATCGAGCAGAGCCAGGACTGGAATGCCTGACCATTCTTGAGGTGATGGATCCCCAGCAGCGCCTCGACGAAAGAATCCTGGACCAAGTCGTTCGCATCCACGCCAGGTCCGAGCAGGCGTCGTGCCAAGCGGTTCACCATGGGCGCATGGCGATGGAAAAGCAGTTGCTTTGCCTGGTTATCCCCTGCCACTGCGGCGGTTACTAACGTAGCGTCCGCTTCACAAAGCTCTTCGATGGGGTTGCTTTTGACGGCCAAGGTACCCTTAGTGTAACGGAACTTCCCGCGGCAATCCGCGAATGTTCACATCGAGCCCCTCAAGGGGGTACGCGCAAAGCCGATAACGCCCAAGACAGCCATGCGCCCGGTCCGTAAACGCATTGTTCCGTTCCTCATCATTGCCGCGTGCGCTGCAGTCGGAGGGTGGGCTGCCTGGATCCTACCCATTGGCGCGCGGCAACCGTCGCATCATCGCCCGGCCGTGGCCCCGACTGTCGCCACGACTGGCGCACAAACGCCGTTCTTGGTGAGCGCGCCGACGAGGATGCCAGCCGTTCCTCCTGCGTCGCCGAATCCCGAGCCACCCCATGCCGCCCCCGTCGCACTCCCGACGATCGCCGAACCAGTGGAGGATGCCGCAGTCACATCTGCCCCTTCGGCAACCCACCCTGCAGACGATCCGCAGAAGGCCGCCATGGGACGCCCGCAGGCGCCGCGACGATCGCATGCTATCCGTGCCCGGGCGGTTCGTGTCACGGCAGCTGGGAAGCGATTGCCCAAACTGCGGGCCGGCGCACTGTCTTCGACCGAGTTCTGAGGGGCTAGGACAGACCCAGGGCAAACCGAAGGGCTTCGTCCAGAGCTGCCACCTTGCTGGGTGAGAGTTGGGACACGCAGCGGGTCAACCAGGTCTTGGGAATGGTCACCAGATTGTCGGCGTTGGCCACGCACTTGGACGGCAAACCGTCGCGCGGACCGAGGGTCACCTCCGTGGCGATGCCGCGGATGGTTCGGGAAACCTCGACCACCGTTACCGAGTTGCGGACCGCATAGGACGAATCGCGCGAAGCCAGCACCACGGGACGCTTGCCCGCTGGCAGAGGCATCTCGGCCCACCAGATCTCGCCGCGCTTCATTCCCAGGGCTCCCAGGTGGCAACCACGGCAGAGGCAACCGCGGCAACCTCATCTTGGCGCGCCGGCTGCCTAAGGTAGGCCTCGACATAGCGACGATCCCTATCGTCCACCTGGTGCTGCGCAAGCAGGGCATTGACCGCATCGTTGAACACGGCACTGCGAGATTTGCCAGTCCGCTTGCGGAACGCTTCGACAGCCTTCAGCGTGTCGGCAGGTAGGCTAATCGCTACTTTCGCCGAACGACTCATACCACATTCATACCATGGGTATGACAACCGCGGCAAGGCCCGCAACGTAGCCTGCGTCCAAGACCGGAGGCCCCGCATCGGCGACGACCCCGGCCCCGCTGACCTGGGTCGTTGCGACGGCCGCGCCGTCCGAGCGTGTTAGGCCAACGGCGGTCGTCTTACCGCCTGGGCTTGTCGGTGCGAAGGTCACCGCGAAGATGCACTGACCGCCCGGCTCGATGGATGCATTTTTGCAGGCCTGAGGATCGACCGTGAATTCGGTGCTGCCGCTGGCGAGGTCGAGAACACCGCTCGCGGCGCTGCCAGTATTCGTCACCGTAAACGAAACGGTCTTCGTCGTACCCACGGTCACGCTACCGAAGTCCTGGGAGAGCGGCTTGATAATTGGGTCGGGGATGGCGTCAATCGCGGTTCCGATCAGCGATGCGACTGCGATTTGTCCGCTGGCCTGGTCGGTCACCGTGAGGGTGCCGGCCTTCGCTCCGAAGGTCGCCGGGGTGAAGCCGACCTGGATCTTGCAGGTCGCGAGGGGGGCGATCGGGCCCGTGCACGCGTTCGCAACGATGCTGAAGTCGGTTCCTCCGGTCGTGATCGCCACGGTCAAATATCCAGTAGGCGAGCCTCCGACGTTCCCGAAGGTGAAACTCGCCACCGTGAATTTGCCGATCGTGGACGTGAAGTTCGCCCAGGGAGGATTGATCACGGGGCTCACGTCCGCGACGACGGTGGCCGCAACGACCGTTTGGGTCGTTCGGCCGGCGGACGAGCACACGACGGATTCGCTCTTCGTTCCGGTGGTCGATGCCTTGAATACGAAGGTGAAGGTGCACGACGATAGGATAGCGCCTGAGGCGGGGCAAGTCTGACTGGTCAGTGTCAGGTCGGGGCCGTTGGCGATGCAAGTCATCCCGATCGCCGAGGAAGTGTTGACTTGGACGACGACGGTCGCGGTCTGATTGATCTGAACCGTGCCCAGGTCGACTCGGTCGGTAACTGAAAAGCTGCCAGAGACGCCGGCTCCCGTAAGCAAAACAGTGCTTGTCCCGATGGCCAACACGCCAGAGGCGGAACCAATCGTGACCGGCGTGAAAATGACAGAGATCGTGCACGTCCCGGGCGTCTGTGGATTCGTGCAAGTCGTGCCAGAAATCGCAAAGCCCGCGCCGACGACGGTCGGGTTGAGTGCGGTCGCTACGCCCACGGTGACAGCAACGACCTGGGCGGCGCTGGTTGATCCTACGTCCGCGGCGCCAAAGTCCAGCACGGCGGCGGATACCCGAATGGGTGGAGGGGTCGGGGCCTCCCAACCGCTGTCGCCAGCACCGCCCTGGCCGTCGCCGCCGGCGCCGCCACTTCCGTCTGGGACGGGCGCTCCGGTGCCAAACGGCACATCAGTCAACGAGCCATCCGTGGTAGGGGACTTGAGTCCACTCTTGTCGCACCCGACGCTCGCAAGCGCTGTCAGCAGAACCACGGTCGAGACGCTGATTGATCGTCTCGAGCAGTGACGGCGATACGTACGCCCTAAGCTAGTTTGCATGCCAGCAATTGTAAACGAGGATGCCCCTCCGCGCGCGTGATCTGGCGCACGGCGCCGCGTAGCATGGCAGAAGCGGTGGGCTTCAGGGGGTTGCGTAGTGACGGCCTCGACGGACAAACTGAAAACCAGGGGTGAAGACGTAAGCAATAGGCCAGGGTACGTCCGACTCAGACGCGACGTCATCCGCGTATTGCAGAGCTTCCTCCAGAAGCTGGAAGTCGGTCACGCCCTGTCGTCCGTCGCCTTCGATGACGACCACTCGAAACGCGGTGACTGTTTTAGGGAGCGTAGCCCGCGCAATGTTTAGCACCCACTCGGGCGCCTCCTCGCTCAATATTCCGAATGCTTTATCTTCCATGGTGCCGGTCGAACGCCTTGATCGGCATAGGCGCCTCGACTGATCGTCAAGGACCCCTGCCACACCACCCGGCATGCGAGTGCGCACCGGGCGGTTTGTAAAGTTGAGATTGCGTTCTTCACGAACGCCACTGAGTTCATTTGCCCTCCATTTCAGCGAGCACCTTCCTTGAGACGTCCGCGTGCCTTGTGAGGAGTCTCGCGAACGCTAGCTGCATTTCAATTTTTGATCTCATCCAGCGCACCTGCCCAGCTCGATCAAGCTGCGCTGGATCATGCTGAACCGCCGGAATGTTCCTCATACCCTTCATCGCGCTGGCTGCGCGGCCCGCCGCTGCGGCGATGGCTTCATATTCGTGCGCCACCAGCATCAGGCGATCATGCTCCAATTTGCCGCCGGCGCTGCCAGCTACCCACTTCGCGTGGGCCCGCATGTTCAGGGCGACGTGGTTCATGAGCTGAGCCAATTTCTCTGGCACTTCCGAATCCGCCGCTATCTCCTGGCCGCACGTGACTTCTTCGGCGCCCTTCGTTGCCGTTGCATCAAGGACAGTACCGCGGCCACGAGTGGCAGGACGACCCTGGCATGAATACTCATCTTGTCCTCCGTAGCAGGCAGTCTGTCCAACGCCTTGCCGATAAGCGACCAAGGCCATAGGTGATTGTCGATAGTAGCACTGCCGAGGCCGCGCGGCGGCCGCTGTTCATCTCATGAGCCACGCCCCATATCCGATTCTCGTTCATCGGTCCGCGGTTTCGCTCCCTGCTTCCCCAGGGTATCCAAATCTCCCATCCAGCCCTAGTTCAACACCGGGGAACACCTCACTGAGATCATGGATGTACAACTCAAGAAGGTTGGACAACAATGCGGCATCACTCGTCGCGGCAGGTTCGAGGGAAACGTCTTTGAAGTTGGGCATGAGATCATCTACGTCTGGCTAACGCCTTGCCGATCGGGATAGGGGACCACGCGAATTGTCGAGTGGTTCCCCTCCCACACCACCGGACGTGCGGGTCCGCATCCGGCGGTTCGAAAGGTTGAGGTTATGGGGAAAGATGGGGAATGCCA
>Ga0302323_100002387_pt1 | contig 15254 bp, 9 predicted proteins | sample Fen_T0_3_FD_201950 | JGI IMG/M metagenome (GOLD analysis project Ga0302323, IMG submission 201950) | Peat permafrost microbial communities from Stordalen Mire near Abisko, Sweden - Fen_T0_3 | ecosystem: Environmental > Terrestrial > Soil > Wetlands > Permafrost | place: Sweden: Abisko... | reverse complement strand
ATTTAAAATCAGCGTGTTGTTTGCGCAGCGCCCCGCCCGGCAGCTGCTTCAATTTGCCGTTGATCATTTCGCCTTCGCCGGGGATTTTCCACGCGTGGCTCCCGTAAATGCCCTCGCCATTGCGGCGCATCCAGACCCCGACTTCCTTGAGCATTTGCCGGCAGCCGTCATCCAGCGAGCCATCGGGCAACAACGAAATGCAGATCGCGGCGTTGCCATCACGCGCGGCGGCCTCGGTGATGTAATGAATCATCATGCCCGAATCGTAGGTGAAGCCGGGCGCGTAAAACCAGTCGCCCACCGGCGTCTCGCCAATCCACGCCTGATCCGTGCGAATGTGACCCGGCAGGCCAAATTCTTCCGTCGTCACCGTGCCGTTGGTTTTCTTCCGGAATTTCACAATGCTGAACGTGTCCACCACGCCCCGCCGGGCCAGTGTTTGGTTGTAAAAGTCCGCGATGACGCGTTGCATGGCGTCAGCCTTGATGCCGGTGCCCGTGCCGCTGCCGCTGAACGGCTGCTGGTCGGTGCCGTCGGTGTAAATGAAATCAGGATTGTATTGGTCCACCACGTCCATCATACGCAACGCCCATTGGGTGGCATACCAAGTGGCGTAGTCCAGATGGTTGGTGAAAATGCCGGCCGGGGGCGGACTCCACGGGGAATTGGCCGCCTGCGTCACTCCTTGGTATTCGCTCAGGTCAATGCCATAGAGCCGGCGCGGGTCGAGCCCCTCCCACCACTTGCCCTTGCCATCGGCCAGCGTGAGGTGTCCGTCATAGGGCACGCCGGCCTTTGCGCCCGCCTGGTCGCTGCCAAACGCCGTCTGCCACCACCACCACGTGTATTCGTGATGGAAGGTCACCCCAAAGCGCATGCCCTCGCCCCGGCAGGCCTTGGCCCATTCGCCGATCAGATCGCGCTTCGGTCCCAAGTTGACGGAGTTCCACGGCTGATAGTGTGAATTCCACAGATCGTAGTTGTCATGATGCACGCCTTGAATCATCAGGAACCGCGCGCCCGCATCCTTGTAAACCTCCGTCAGCGCCGCCGGATCCAGCTTGATCGGATTCCAGTCGCGCAAAACTTCCTTGTAGCCAGCCTCGGATGGATGGCCGTAGTTCTTCAGATGATTCTTGTAGGCGGAGGTGCCTGGCACATACATTTTGCGGGCATACCAGTCGCCGCTTTGGCCGGCGGATTGCGGGCCGAAATGCACCCAGATGCCAAACTTCGCCTCGCGCAACCAGGCCGGCGTGCCCGGATAATTTTTCTCAATCGAGGCCCACGTCGGCTCAAACGGCCCGGGCGCAATCGGCAGATCCAGTTTAATCTCCGGCGCTTGACTGAGAGTGCCCATCGGTACGGAATCGGCCGGCAACGGGGCCCGCACGTCCGGCATGGGCGGCAGCGGGGGCAAGCCCGCCGTGGCCACGCTCCATGCCGCGAGGCACCCGGCGAATGCGCCTATTCTGTTCCAGCCGGCCAACGCAGCCAGGAAACTACAGCGAGCCGGTGACCGCATCGGTTGATCCCATTGCCCGGCCGTATTTTTTGCCATCATTGGTACGCGAATCATAATTAGTCAGTTTCCGGTTGGATTGTGTTTACTGCGTTGGGCAGGATAATCCCAGAGGATATCTGGTTTGTCGTGCCAATTATTTCAAAGCCCGGCGACGCAGGCCAAAGGCCAGCAACCCCAAACCGCCGGATAGCAACGCCCAAGTGCCAGGTTCGGGGACCGCCGCCACATTATACACGGTAAAGCCGGCAAAGGTGGTGTCCCAGGTTCCCGTCAAATCACGGGTGTCCTTGATGAAAATATCCTGATAGCCGCTGGCATCCGCCGTAAACGAAGCCAGCACATAGGTTGGCGCTTGCACCGAAAACGAATCCGAAGCGCTGCCGGTAAAACCAGCACTGTCCCAATATTGCTGGGTTCGCCCGGCCGACCCGCTGCGCATGTCCGAAGCCAGCAATTCCACAACATAGAGCGAGCCCGCAGTAAGGCCGCCCAACCGAACGCCTGAAGGGCTGAATGAACTGCCGGTATTGCACCACCCCTGGCTTTGCAGGACCCCGTCGAACGCCGCACTGTCCGTGGTGCCGGACCAGAGCGCGGCATTGTTCTCACCCCCGGCGCGGTAGAGCGTGCTGGCCGTATCGCCCGGCTCACCCCAGGTTGGGTTGGCCCCGGTAAAATTGATCGTCTGTCCCCCCGTCGTGATCACGATCTGACCGGTGGGCGGCCAGCCAAAGCTGACGGCCTGCATTAACGTCGCACCGGGATAGGAAAGCAGCGGTGCATCCAAGGCGCTGGTATTCGCAATGGTCACGGAATTTTGAAAGGTCACGGAAGCCGCCTGGCTGCCGGCCGCCAGGAGCGTGGCGGCTATTATTGCCCACCCTGCCGGACAGGATTGGCGCCGAAGGGTTTGAATTTTCACTTGGTTTATTTTCATCTTGGTTTTGGTTTTATCCGATTACTAGGGTCATCTTGCTTATCACCACCCGCCATCCCGGCGGAAGGTGATTTTAGAGTTTTAAGCCGGCCGAAATACCCCCCCCCATTTTTGAAATTTCAAAGGGTGCCGGGGGTTAGGGTGATTTTGAAAACTATCGCCGCCCGGCTGAGCTGGCTCTTGGGTTGGGAAATCACCAAAGCATCGTCCGTTTGAGTCCATTGGATGTTCTCTTGGGTGCCTAGCAGTTGCAGTGTGCTAACCCTCCGGTCCAGCAGTTTGGCCGTCTTGCCCAATGACCGGATGCTGACTCCGTTCGTCGGCGCGCCCAGCACGATGGCATAAAGTGTCCGGCCATCTTTTGCCTGGGTGAACCGTACGTCTTGGGCCGTAAACGGCTTGCCTTTTCCTTCATTGAAGCCCTGTGCGCTCAAAGCCGCGCCGCCCGAAGCCGGGCCTTCGCCAAATACCTTCCACGGTCGGGTCGCCAAAATGCCTTCCTGGTTCACCGTCATCCAGTCGGCGATGCCCTCCACCACCTGCAATTCCTTCTCATCAATCGTACCATCCCCGCGCACCGGCACATTCAGCAGCAGGTTTCCATTCTTGCTCACCACGTCGGCCAGTGTCTGGATGACCATTTTAGCGGTCTTATAGCCGTTGCGCTGGTAAAGGCCCCGGTCATAGTGCCAGTTGCCAATACACGTGTCCGTCTGCCACGGGTGCGGCTCGATCTCGTTGCTCGAACCACGCTCGATATCCCACGCCATGCACTGTCGCTGCTCCGCGTCGAGAATCTTGCCGAAGAGAACCCCGTCATTGTCGGGCCCGTGCCACTTAAGGTTGAGGTTGTAAAAATGCGCCGCAATCTTCAGCCCGGCATCACTGGCCGGCCACAGCGGCAGCGCCGTGTCGTCAAAATAAATCAGGTCTGGCTGATACTTGTTGATCAGGTCAATCGTGCGACTGTAAAACTTGTCGCAATACGCCTGGTCCGGCCGGCTCGCACCATTGCCCCAGTTCCATTGGGAATGAATTTTCCCCGGGTTCTTATAATCTTGCGACGGCGTGTGGTTCTGCGCATATAAATCCTGCGGATCCAGACCGTCCCACCATTTCCCCGCGCCGTCGGCCTTGGTCAGCCTGCCGTCGTAATCCTGTGCCGGCTCATACCATGTCCAAGCGTGGGCCGCGTGGACACTCACCCCGAAGCGCAGCCCGTTGGCCCGCGCCGCTTTCGCCCAGCCGCCGAGCAAATCTTTCTGCGGACCGATGGCCACGGAATTCCAGGGCTGATATTTGCTGTCGTAGTTGTCAAAGTTGTCGTGGTGATTCGCCAGGGCGAAAAAGTATTGCGCGCCGGCGCGTTTATAGAGCGCCAGCAGTTGGTCCGGGTTCCAGTTCTCCGCCTTCCAGGAATGGATGACGTCTTTGAAACCAAATTCAGCGGGGGAACCATAGCGATTCGTATGGAAGTTATATTGCCAGCCGCCAGTCTGATACATGCCGCGGGCATACCAATCGCCCGCCTCCGGCTGGCACTGCGGCCCCCAGTGCGCCCAGATGCCGAACTTCGCATCCCGGAACCACTCGGGGGTCTGATACTGTTTGAGCGACGCCCAGGTCGGCGCAAATTTTCCCGCGGCCACCGGCTCGGCTGTGGTGTTCACGATAATTTGGGGCGGCTCCGCGGCCGCCCCGAGGCCGAGGACCGTCAGGTTTACGACCGCAAGGGCTAGCAGTTTTTTGGGGGCGGGGAAGAGAAAATTCAGCATAAGTACTGGGTCAATTAACAAGGTTTGGCGGTAGCGTGGGTTACCAGCCCGGAAAGCGGTAGCCATTGTAAACATAATCATGATCTGGATCGCCGGCGGTGGGACCGGTAAACGACGTCACGGCGATGCCGCTGGCCACCTTCTTGCCGGCACTGACCAGCAGTCCATTCTTCCATTTATGCGCCTCGGCATGACCATCCGCAAATGAGAGGGTGCTGACGTTGCCGTGATACATGGCCGGCGGATCGCCCCAGGAGGAGAAGTCATGGCTGGCGGCGCTCCAATTCTGCTGCCAGGTGCCGTCATTAAACCCCCGCCAGTCGCCCTGCTCCAGAAAGGCAAATGTCAGCGCGGGACTCCGCACGACCCCCAGCTTCGTATACGCCGAACCAATGCCCCAGAAGCTTGACATGGGATCGCCGGCGAGCACCTGGCATTTTCCATAACTATCAAAGGCCCAGCCCACGGTTGGCGCCGTGCCGGGTGTCAACCGGTAACGGAGATCGCCCGGACAATGATAAACCTTGGGATTGGGCGCGTAACCAAACAGCGGGTTGTTCGTCCTGATTACGTCGCTGACGTATTTCTCGGCATTCTCGGCGCTCAGGCCGCCGATCGCTGAACCAAAGGTGGTGTCCGACATGCCGTTCGGCAAATTCCAAAAGCCGCCCCCGCTCCAGGTGGAACCATTGGAGTAAGGCACAATTTTGTCGTCAAAATCGCCGGCATACATTACCAGCGCCAAGCCCAACTGCTTTTGATTGCTCAGACAGGCGGCCTGAGTGGCCTTCAGCTTGGCGCGTGCCAGCGCCGGCAGCAGCATCGCCGCCAGAATCGCGATTATCGCGATCACCACGAGCAGTTCAATTAAAGTGAAAGCGTGCTTTGAACACCGGGCGCTCACGTCGTGACGATTCGTTTGTTTCATTTTCATACTTGCTGGCAAACTGCTTTAACCCAAATTGTAAATACGCGGGGTGCCGACACACTCAGAGCCGCCACCCCGCCACCCCTGCCACCAGACCCCAAGCCTGGCAGCATGATTCTGCTGTCGCTCAGGGAATTTGGACCCGGTAGAACTTCTGCGCTCCAGTCGGACTGACCAGATAGGGAGACACATTCACGTTGGTCAGCCACGGACCGGCCAGGGTCGCGGCTTCAAGCAGCGTGCCATAGGGCCAGGTCAACCGGAACTGGCTGCCGGACGGCTGAAGATTCAACTTCACCTCTCCGGCCAGCTGCATGATTTCTGCCGCGGCCAGGGCGCGGTTGAAAACCACCACCTCGTCAATTTTCCCATTGAACACGGTCGCCGTGGAATTGTCCGAACCAATCCTGATATTTGCCGCGCTGCCGTCCCAGGTCATGTTGGCGTGCGTGACAATATTCGTCGCGGTCTGCAATCCGTTCGTGTTGTAGAGATACAGGACGGCTTGCGTTGGCTCGATTGCCACCGCCACATAAGACCAAACCTCGGTCGGGATCAGCAGTCCGCTGTTAAAGCCCCACGTGTCGGAGCCGTCGTTATTCCACTTGTAGCCCAGGCGGTCGTTGCCGTAATACCCCAGGCCCGCGACGGTGCCGGCATTGCGATTCACGTAAAGCCCAACGGCCGAAGGCTGAATGCCTTCGGGATAAATCCACATACCGATGGTGGCGGTATTGGTGTTCAAGTTCAGGGCGGGCGTCGTCACCCAGCTCTGGTCTGTGTTGGCGGTGCACTGCAACGCGCCCTGATTGGTGGCGAACATCGGAAAACCATCTGCCGGTTGCACGCCGAGGATGCCATTGAAGGCGTTCTGCGCCGCCGTCAGATAGGTGCCGTCAAAGATTCCCACCGCGTCATAAGCGCCCACGCTGCCGGCCGAAACGTCATTGGTTTCATTCAGCGGCCAATAGGCCACTGGCAACAGCGAGCGCACAGCCAGACTGCCCGCACCGGAGGTTGGCGGCAAAGGAACGACCGTCAGCTGGGCGGCGCCACTAACCACGCTGCCCGCCGGATTCCCAACCACCGCCTGAAATTGGGCGCCATCATAGGCCGTGGCATTCGTCAGCGTCAGCACATTGCTGCTGGCACCGAAAATCACCCCGCCATTGTCCAGGTTGGTGAACGGCCCACCCGCCGGCCCCGCCTGCCAGCGGATGGTCGGCAGGACATAACTGTTGGCGGTAACCGTCATGCTCGCCGGATGGCCGAAGAACACGGTTTGCGACTGCGGGTCCGCCGTGACCGTGGGCGGCTGGCTGACCGGGACATACGAAAGTGCGCGCAACACCAAGGCATTGATACTGCCGGCATTGCCGGTGGGCAGATTCATCTGGATGGCTTCCGTTGAACTGGTGGCAGTGAAGATGCCAAGCACATAGACGTTGTCACCCATCTTGAAAGTCGCTGAAACATCGCCCTCATCGTTGGGGTCCTGGTAGCTTGCCAGCCGGTTGGATTCACTGCCCCCCACACTCCGGTCATCCAGACCAAAGAGTTGAACCGCATACTGTTCGCCCGCCACGAGGTTGTATAAATTGATCGTTTTTGGACCTCCATCCCAGCTGTAATTGTTCAGAACCGCATCAAAATTGGCGTTGCTCGTGGTCAGGCCGGTGCCGGCCGGGTAAGCCCCGTTGCCCGTGCCCAAGCCGCTGGCCGTGGCGATGCTGCCATCCGTGCTAAAGTTGAAGATGCGACCATTGCCCAGCGTCACTTGATACGCCGTGCCGCCAAATGCCGCCGCCCCCACCACGGCGCCGGTCACATTGGTCAAAATCTGATCGGCACCGAGGCCGTTGAAGGGCACGGGGGCGGCCCATTGAAATTTTGCCAGGGCACCATTATTTACGGTCAGCACAGCCGCTGAACTGACGTTGCCGCCGACGGCATTGGTGGCCGTCAGCTGATAGCTGCCAGCGTTGACCAGTTGCAGATTCGCCAGCGTTAGCGTGGGATTGGTCGCATTCGGAATGTTGGTAAAACTGCCGCCCGTGTTGGCCTGCCATTGATAGGCGATGGGATGGTTGCCTTCGAACATCGCCTCAAACGTGACGGAACCGCCGGTATAACGACTTACGGTCGACGGCGTGACATCTATCGTTAGGTACGGCGCCGATGCCGCACTCACGGTCAGGGTGACCACTGAGCTGGTAACCGCCGTGCTGACATTCGTGGCCAGGAACTGGTATTGATAACTCCCCAGCAATCCGCTGGTGCTCTGCGTATAACTCAGTCCGGTGGCGCCGGGGATGGTCGTAAAAGTCGCTCCACCGGTGCCATTGTCCCACTGCCAAAGATAGCCCGTGGCCGGCCCCGTGGCCGTGGCCGAGAAAACCCGGCTCTCGCCCGCATAAGCCGTGTTCGAAGGGGTCACGGAAACGGTACCAACCAACACCGGAATCGTGACCGGCTTGCGGAGCACGTACGCATTGATCGCCACCGGAAAATTCCCCCCGCCGCTGGTGTTCTGCATGTAAACATCCTGATAGCCAGTGCCATCCGCTGTGAAAGTGCCGGTCACATAAGGGCTGTCGCTAAAGAGAAATGAGGCGGAATAATTTCCCACCCCGTCATGCAACCGCTCCGCCCGCCCGGCACTGCCAGCCCGGTCGTCGGAGAAGAATAGTTGAATCTGGTAAGTTTGTCCGTTGGTTAACGCGGTGCCGCCTGCCCCGGTCACCCGTAAAATCATGTCCGTCAACCCGGGCGCGGGACCAGGATCAGAATTTTCCCAGGCCGAACCATTTAAAACCGTTTGAAACGCCGGATCTACCACCGTTCCGTTGGTATCAAACAAGGTGGCGGTCTGTCGCCCGCCGGCGCCCTGAATCACCCGCGCCTCCTCGCCCGCCAGCAGCGTTCCCAGCGCGTTTTGCGCCTGTCGGTTGGTAAAGGAAATAGTCTCTAAGACGTTAGTGACCAACACGGTACCAGTGGTGTTGCGAAAGTTGCCTGCGTGCACCAGCGGACCGTTGGTGCTGATGTCCACGTTGGCGGTAATGGTCGTGGGCGCGCCCCAGATGATCGGTGCAGCGGGGCTCGAAACGGCGGCCAACAGGCTGCTCGAGACCGTTGCCCGCACGATGCAAGCCCAGCCATGCTGGGCGAGCCGTGTAAGCCCAGCCCGACTTGAAATATAAAATGAATTCCGCCGGCCCTCCTGCGTTTGGATTGAGCTCTTCATGTGGTTTGAGGTTTTAGGAGTTGTTGATTGCGGTGCCCGAAATGGGGTCGCAAGCCGCCCGCGCGGTGGCAAATCGCCACTTGGAAGAGACGGACGGGCAGCCTGTGATGTGGATGACATTTCGGGGTTCACTTACAACACGCGCGGTTCCGAACCAAAGTCCGCCAAAAAAATTCCGCCAATTTTTGCCCGGTAACCGGGCTGACCACGGGGTAAGCATGCCGACGCTTGAAGAATCCCCCCAACCCGACCGCGCTCCCTTTTTTGCCTGGCCGTCGCGTGGCAAAACCGCCCCGCTTGGACGCAACGGCGGTGCGTAACGGCGGTGCGTTATTGGGAAAGGTTTCGGTGCTACTTAACTGCCGCTTGGGGAAGTTCCGGCGGCGGCTCAATCAAGGCAGCGGCTTCGCGCAACAGGATACGGGCAAAAACCCAGTCATACCAGAACCCCAGATTGCCGTCCCCGCGAGCCACGCCGCTGGCAAACTTTGCTTCCACCGTGCTCCGCGCGCAGGCTAGCTGGGTGCGAGCTATTTCCAGCCGCCCATTTTTTTGGCATGCCATCGCTAGAATGACGCGGAGGGTGGCCGTGCGCGCCGTGGTTTTATCCTGCTCGTCCAGTCCGCGCCGACACTCTTCCATTGCTTGGTCATAATTGCCCTGCCGATAGCGCCACAGACTGGCCGGAATCGCCGCCCAACCCGGAAACGTCTTGGGGTCTTGCGGTAGAAAAAGTTCTTCGGCCGCCACGCCCAAAGGCTGCACCTGCGCCAGCCTGCTTTCAGTGACCGGCAGCAGCAGGCAGGTTTTGAGTATCCTGCCGGCGGCATCGCCGTTGGTGGTAGTAATGAAACTATCAATCGTCGCCCGGCAAAAGCGTTCATACTGTGCCAGCCCCCCACTCTCCACCAGCACTGCACCACACGCCTGATAATCCAGCGTTACCGCGCCCCACTTGTCGAGCTTGTCAATTTCCATGAGCGCCAGGTACCGTTCCGTCGCTTCGCGCCACCGGCCCTGGACGGCCAGCCATTCTCCCACCGACCGATAAGCCGAAACCCCGTCGAAGCTAGGCTTGGGCGGCGGCGTTTTCACCTCGTCCAGAAGTTGGGCGGCTTGCTCGTATTTCTCCTGGCTTACGTAAACCGCTGCCAGATTGATCTTCTCGCGTGCTTCGGTCTGCTGGCGCAGCTCGTTTTCCCGTTTTTGCGCCTGTTCGGCCTGTCCCCGCAGCCAGGCCTGCTCGCGCCGGGCATCTTTTTCCCGCAAAAACAGCCACGTGGATGTCCCCAAGCCCAGGATCAGTGCCACCGCCACCGCCGTGCCCAAAGCAAATACCATCTGATTCCGCCGCACCAGTTTTTCAAAACGATACCAGCGGCTCGGCGGCCGGGCCAGCACTGGCTCCTGGTTCAGGTAGCGCTGCACATCCATTGCCAGGCCATTTACGGTCTCATAACGCCGTTGACGGTCTTTCTCCAAGGCCTTCATCACGATCCAGTCCAAATCGCCTTTCAAAATCGAAATTAATTTGGGCGCTTCCGCATGCCGGTGTTCGGCAGTTGCCTTCAATTCCGTGCCGTGCAAGGTGGTGAGAATGTTCGACGGCCGCCGCGGCTCATCTTCTCGTAGCGTTCGCCGCATTTCATCCAGCCCGGACTTGATCAACTCCTTGCCGTCAAACGGAGTCCGGCCCGTCAGGAGTTCGTAAAGCAGAACCCCCAGCGAATAAATATCACTCCGGGTATCCACGTCCAGCCCGCTCATCTCCGCCTGTTCAGGACTCATATAGGCAGGCGTCCCAATGAGTTGCTCGTAAGCCGTAAACAGCGTTTGCTCGGTTAGTTTGCCTTCAATCGCTTTGGCGATCCCAAAATCAATCACCTTCGGTACCGGCACCCCATCATGCAGGGTCACCAGTATGTTCGACGGCTTGATGTCCCGATGCACAATCCCCTTCTGATGTGCATGTTGGATGGCATGGCAAATCTGGATGAACAAATTCAGCCGCTGCCGCGTGTCCAAATTGTTCAGATCGCAGTATTCGGTGAGTTTCACCCCGCGCACCAGTTCCATGACGAAATACGGTCGGCCGGTCTCAGTCGCACCCGCATCCAGCACCCGGGCAATGTTCGGATGATCCATCAAGGCCAGCGCCTGCCGCTCCGCCCCAAACCGGGCGATGACATTCTTGGTGTCCATCCCCAGTTTGATCACCTTCAGCGCCACCCGCCGCCGCACCGGCCGCTCCTGCTCGGCCATATAGACCACCCCGCAGCCGCCCTCCCCAATCCTTTGCAGCAGTTTGTAGGGCCCAATTTGGGAACCCAATTGCTCATCCACCAGCGGTGCGTCCTTGATCCCATTTACCACGGCAGCCAATTCGTCCGCGGGAAATCGCAGGGCTGAACGGCCTTTGGTAAAAAAATGTTCCGCGCCGGCCTGGGCAACCAACAGTGCCTCCACTGCTGCCCGCAAGCCGGCATTATCCGCACAGGCTTGGTCCAGGAAGAATTTTCTCTGCGCCAGCTCGCCAATATTCAGCGCCGTAAAAAAAACCGCATCTTCCAGTTGTTTTTGCTTATCGGCGCTCATTCAGGTGATTTGTAAAAATAACGCGTGTTTGGGGACGAGTTTACGCCAAAAATCATCCACTATTGTGATCGAATCCAACTGAATATCCGCGCTTTGGCACAGGCCCAATGGCGGTCCACAGAACGTTCACTGAGGCCCAGGGTTTCCGCCACTTCCAGATTGGTCAGCCCCCCGAAAAATTTGAGCACCACAATCCGGGCCTGCTCCGGATCGTCCTGCGCCAGCTTTTCGAGCGCCTCATTGATAAGCAGCACATTGTCGTCTGGACTCGACTCGGCCAGTTCCAAATCATCCACGTTTAACCGCGCCTGACTGCCGCCGTGTTTTAGCCGGGCTTTGCGGCGGGCCTTGTCGATCAGGATACGACGCATCGCGTCGGCTGCCGCACCGAAAAAGTGCGCACGATTCTGCCAGGAACGCTCTCCGCTCCCGACCAATTGCAGCCACGCTTCATGGACCAGCGCCGTGGGCTGGAGCGTTTGACCTGCCGCCTCGCCGGCCATGCGCACAGCCGCGAGACGCCGCAATTCTTCGTAAACGAGTCCAAACAGTTCTTCAGAGGATTTTTCTTCTCCCCGGGCCACCGCCTGTAAAATCATGGTTATCTCGCTCATGTTGGTCTCAGCGTAGTGGCAGTTTTTTCGGGTCACCAGCAGCAGCATGCCGCAGTGCGCAAGATTAACTCCCCATCGCTGTCCATTCGGATATCTGCGCCAAGTCAAGTAAAGGACTGCCACGGTTCGGAATAATGCCTGCCGGTTTACTAGTCGAGTTGAACTTCCACAAACGTGGAGCATGTAGCAACGCGCCATGAAAACAAGCCGGCTATACTGTCAGCCCCGGTCTTTCGCTTCCAGCTTCTGCCAGCTCAGACCGTAGATCGCGATGAACACAAAGCAGACCAGCGGCAGTGCAAAACCAACCCGCATCGAGGATTTGTCCGCGATGTAGCCCATCAGCGGCGGCGCAATCGCTCCGCCCACAATCGACATCACAATCAGCGACGACGCCAGCTTGGTATGCTCTCCCAAACCGCGGATCCCCAACGCAAAAATCGTCGGGAACATGATCGACATGAAAAAGAACGTGCCCAACAGGCCATACAAGCCCGGTTTCCCGCCCGTCATCGCCACCGCCGTCAGCACAATGCACGCCAGCGCGTAGGTCGTCAGCACCCGCTGCGGTTTGAACTGGCTGATCACCGCGCTCCCGCACAGCCGCCCCGCCAGAAACAGCACGAACCCAATGGCCCCCAGCCAATACGCCGCTTTCTCCTTCGTCACCGACGGATCATTTTCCATCACGTAGTTGATAAAGAAGCTAAAAATACCCGTCTGCGCCGCCACGTACATGAATTGGGCCGCCACCCCAAAAGTGAAATGTCCGCGCTGCCACAATGGCCGCTTGCCCGTGCCCAAGACTTCCGATTTCACCTCTTCCTCCGCGTGCAGATCCGGCACATACGCCAGCGCAAACACCACGATCAGCACCGCCGCCGCCAGCCCCACGCCGAGGTAGGGCAGATACAGTCCCGCGTTGGCATTGGCCGCCGTGGCCGCCGTTTCCTGGAAGGCAAAATGCCCGCCCACGATCGGCCCCAGAATCCAGCCGATGCCGTTGAAAGATTGGGCGATATTGATGCGGGTCGCGCCGCTCGCCGGGGCCCCCAGCACCGTGGTGTAAGGATTCGCGATCGTTTCCAAACAGGTCATCCCCGCCGCCAGAATGAACAGGCCCGTCAGAAACGCCCAATACGTGCCGATGCTCGTCGCCGGGATGAACCAGAACGCCCCCGCCGCAATCAGCACCAAGCCCACGATGATGCCCCCCTTGTAACCCAATTTCCGCGCGATGATGCCCGCCGGAATCGCCATCAGAAAATAGGCGATGTAATTCGCGAACTGCACAAAGCCCGACTGAAACTTGCTGATATGCAGCGTTTTTTGGAAATGGCTGTTCAGAATGTCGATCATGCCGTTGCAGAAACCCCACATCAAAAAGAGGGACGTCACCAGCGCAAAGGTGACCAAGAGGTTTTTACCGTCGGCCGTGCGAAATAAACCGCCGCCTTTGGCACCGGCAGCAGAGGTCTGGACTGGGGTAATCATGGTTGGGGAATGGATCGGTGCATGTTTTGGTCATAACCGATTCAGGTCAAGAATGAAGTGTTCAAACCCGCCCGGCGGCGCTGCAAACCAGATTGAAAATTGTGTCCGGCCCCGCACCCGGCAGTCTCGCCAAGCGCGCCGCCACATTACAAAAGTGTCATGGAGTTTTAGTTGCAGTCATTCCAGACGCAGGCGATAAATGGGTTTTCTCATGAAAGCTATTATCACCCTCGCCATCGGTCTCGCCGCCACCGCCACCCTCCTGGCGGCCGATGCAAACTACCATCTGCTCAACACCATTCCCGTCGGCGGTGACGGCGGCTGGGATTATCTCTCCGTGGATTCGGCTGCGCAACGGCTGTACGTCTCGCACGGAACCAAAGTCGTGGTGATTGATCTGGCCAAAGACGCCGTCGTTGGCGAAATCACGAACACGCCCGGCGTTCACGGCCTGGCTCCCTGCCCCGACCTCGGCCTGGGCGTGACCAGCAATGGCCGCGAAGACAAGGCCGGCATCGTGGATTTGAAATCGCTCCAGACCACGGCCAAAGTTGACACCGGCAAAAACCCCGACGGCATGCTCTACGAACCCGGCCAGCACGAAGTTTATCTTTTCAACGGCCGCGGCCAGTCCGCCACCGTGATTAATCCCAAGACCGCCCAAGTCGTCGCCACCATTCCGCTCGGTGGCAAACCGGAATTCGCCCAGGCCGACGCCGCGGCCGGCCGCGTCTATAACAACCTCGAGGACAAAAATGAAGTCGTCGCCATCGACACCAAGCAGCATGCCGTGGTGAACCGCTGGCCGATTGCGCCCGGCGAAGAAGCGTCCGGCATGGCGTTCAATGAAAAAACCCACCACCTGTTCCTCGGCTGCGGCAATAAATTGATGGTCATGCTCGACAGCACCACCGGCAAAGTCCTGGCCAGCGTGCCGATCGGCGACGGCGTGGATGCCAACGCCTTTGACCCGGCCACGCAACTCGCCTTCGCTTCCTGCGGCGAAGGCACCGTGACGATCGCGAAGGAGGACGGCGACAAATTGACGGTGGTGCAAACCCTGCCGACCGAAAAAGGCGCGCGCACGATGACCATTGACCCGGCCACGCATAAAATTTACCTGGCCGCCGCGCAATTCGACGCCCCCGCCGCCGGCCAGCGCCGCGGCAAGATGGTGGCCGGCAGCTTCAAAATTCTCGTTTACGGTCCGCAATAGAGCGTTTGAAGAAATACTGTCGCCACGCGGAGCGAGGATGTTTGGGTTTTGGCGAGGCTTTGGCGAAGGAGCATGCCCGCAGCGGCCTGTGACTGAGCCAAAACGAAGCCAAAACCCAAACAGACCGCTCGCCCCTTTCTTGCTCACCGCGTGGCTACAGTATTTCTGAAAATGCTCTAAAATGACGAAAGCGTCACGTACGGTTCATGGTCGCGTCATGTGCCTTTGGTTTACTGGCGGCACGGAAATGATTCCGTGATAATCAAAATAAACATGAAAAATAAAATCATCAGCGCCGTGGCTGCGGCCATCGCCACCACGCTCGCGACCGCCGCCTTTGCGGGCGGGGAAAAAGAAGTCAAACTCACAATGGACCAGGTGCCAGCCGTGGTGCAGGCGACCGTCAAAGCCTATGCGGCCGGCGCCGAGATCAAGGGCATCGAGGACAGCGATGTGGACGGCACCAAGGTCATTGAGTTCGACCTCGTGCAAAACGGCAAAGCCTCCGAGGTGGCCTTCCGCCCGGATGGCCGGCTGTTCAGCACCGAGGAAGCAGTGGCCCTGGCCGACCTGCCGGAGGCCGTGCAAAAGACCATTGCGAAAAAAAGCCAGGGGGCCAAGGCCGGCCTCCCGGAGAAAGTCGTGCAGGAAGGCAAGATCAGCTACGAAATAGTCATTGAGAAACACGGAGAGAAAACCGAATACACGATTTCGCCCGCAGGCAAAATCACCGGCAAGGAAAAAGTCGGCAAAGACTAGAGCATTGACAGAAAAGATGTAGCGCTGGGCGGCGAGGATTTTTGTCCTTGGGCGAGGCTTTGGCGAAGGCGCAGGTTCCACGGACCCTGTAACTGAGCCGAAACGAAGCCCAAGGGCAAAAAGACCGCCGTCGCTCAGACCTCAGCCCAGCGCTACAGCTTTTA
>Ga0302323_100002385_pt1 | contig 15268 bp, 9 predicted proteins | sample Fen_T0_3_FD_201950 | JGI IMG/M metagenome (GOLD analysis project Ga0302323, IMG submission 201950) | Peat permafrost microbial communities from Stordalen Mire near Abisko, Sweden - Fen_T0_3 | ecosystem: Environmental > Terrestrial > Soil > Wetlands > Permafrost | place: Sweden: Abisko... | reverse complement strand
CAAGTGCTTCCGCGTCGGTTAGTGAACCCACTGCGCCTAAGGCGAGTGAGCCGCCCACCGAAGCGCCATCGTATTGGGCCGAAGGTGAGCCGCGCGCGTTCGTCGGAGCCAGAGGTATTGCTGGTACGGGCTACGGGCGGGTTGGTGGTAGTGCCGGTTATGGTCTACCCAATTGGCAGTGGATTGGCGTCGATAGCATGGCGACACTCACCATCGACGCCGTGATGGCGCAAGCGGGCCTACGCGGCTCGTTCATGATCATCGATGGCATGTTCACGCTGCGCCAAACCTATTCGTTTAGCCATCGCGCCATCGGCACGGCCGATCGGGTTATTGACGGGCTCATTGCGCGCGATGGAGTGCCCGGAGCCGAGTACCTCGCTATCGATGCAGGCTTGAGTGGCCTTCTGCCGTACGAGCGATTGATGGGGACCTGGGAACTGTCCTGGGTGCGACCGCTATCACTACGCGCGAACGAGTTGGTGCTTGAAGAGATTCAACACGTAATGATCGGGCCCGGAGGCGTGTGGTCACTCAAGTTGGGGCTGAATGTTGCACTCACCGCCCGCAAGCGCGCCTATTTGGGCGCCATGGGCGAGTACTTGCACCTTGTCGGACGCGACGAACCTAGCGTTTATCGTCTTGGTCCGGCGCTTTGGATTGGCCTGACGGACCACACTGAGATTGGCGGCGTGCTCACGTGGCCGTTGCACAGTCCCGATCAGCTCGGCTTTCTCAATGGCATGTACGGCGCCATCGGCATTCAATATCAGTTTGCCACTGGCGAACCGCGTTTGGCATTTCCGTAAGCGGCTCTCTGTGGCAGCTAGCGCGCGCTCAGCCAAAGAAGGCACGCCCCCCGAACAACTTCGGGGGCGTGGTGGTCGCTAGGCGCAAGTCACCTAGCTGCTGCCTACTGACAGTGGTTGAGCGACCAACTATCGAACGGTGTGGCAGTGCCAACACGATAGCAACTGACATTGGCCCAACAGCCACGAACATTCACGTAACAGAAGGTCCGCTGGCTGCCAAGCGTGGCAGCATAGCCGTTGGCCGTATTACAGGTGTAGCTGGTGGCAACACTGACTCCGCTCGCATCGTATCCGGTAACACTCTGCGCCGTGGTTTTTAGTCCACGCAAACGAGCATCGGTTGCACCAACGGTCCCAACCTCTACCTGAACCGTGCCCGAGGTTGTATTGGTGCAGACGTGTGCCTTCGTCATCCGGCAGGTTCGACTGTACACGTGACTGTGACCATTAAAGATGACGTCCACGTTGTTTTGAGCAGCTAGGTCGACGAACGCCACGGACGACGCATTCGCGCCACCCCCGCTGCTGCCGCAGTAGAACGCCGGCATGTGATAGAACATGAATTTGAAGGGGCTTACTGAGCCGACCAATGCCGTGCGCGCCAGCTTGATTTGGGCGTCATTGGCGTAAGCGGTGCTGGTGTTGGTGGCTTTATTGGTGTCGAGCCCAACGAAGAGCGCGTTGTCGTAGTTGAAGCTGTAATAGACCCCGGCTGACGAGGAGTTGCCGCCAAGCGATACTTGGCCTGGCAAGTGGTCTACCCAGTAGCTGTACCAGTTGCCACCATCAAGGACGTCGTGGTTACCGGGGACAGCAATGTACCGAGGCCTGGTGCCGCCAAAGGCAGTGGCTGTTGCGTCCCAATACGCGCTCGTCATCCCAGTGTGCCAATCCCACGAGGCATCGAGCCCGTTCTCAGTGTGGTCGCCAAGGCTCATCGCCGCGAGGATCGGCGGCGCACCGTCGGCATTGCGCAACTCGTTCATTTGAGCCAAGGCGCTTGAGAAAGGCGGGTTCGTTGCACCTTCCACGTGGCTATCCGAATACACGAAGAAGCCGTAACGCGGAGAATTGCCCGATGACGCGACGGAAACCGGATCGGTCACTGTCTGCCACCCCGAGTAGGTCACACTCAGCATCGGACGCGAACTAACCGTCGCAAATTCGCTGGAGTAGAAGTAGAGGCCGTCGGTGTTGGTGGAATTGGAGATGACGAGACCGAAATTGGTACTTGGTTCATCAATCCACGCCTGCACCCGAGCAACCCCGGATGCATTCAAGGTGATCACGGCACTGCCTGTGGTTGCCGTGGGCGTCGACCCGATAACTGTCGAATCCCGGTCGAGTGCATTCAAAGCACCGCTCGCGCCCCAGTTATTGGCGTAATCCGCGCGTTCCCAGGTTGCCACAGCCGAGTCCCAGCCTCGAGTCAGAGCATACAGTTGATATGCGGTGGCTGACCCCGAATCGGTGCCGCCACCAATGTTGAGAGTGACGGTTGCACTCGTGATGACGGCTCCGGCCGGAAGCTCGAGGTTGCCCCAACGCATCACCGTGGCCACATCGTTGCCACTGGTTTCGTCGCCGTCAACGACGAGCACGGTGCCGCCTTCGTAGTTAGTGGTGGCCGAGCCCTGAGCGATCCGCGTATCGCTTGCGCTCAGGTAGGAATTCTCACCGTTGCGGAAGGTCCGTGTGATTGGCGTCGAAACCACGTGGGCACAGTAGCCATCGACACATTGATCGGTCGTTGCGGGGTTGCCATCACTACAGTTTGCAACGACATTCGAACACGCGGCGTTTTTGCAAGTGTCAATGGTGCACGGGTTTGCGTCGTCACAAGCAATGTCGGATTGGCAACCGCAGGCCCCTGGCGTCGCTTCGGCGTTCCTGCACGTCCCCGCGACGCAGGTATCGCTGGTGCAGTCTCTGTTGTCATTGCAGTCCGTATTGACGTTACAACCGCAAGCTCCTCCTACGACCAAACTGTGGCTGCAAGCTGTATCCGCGCAGCGATCCGTCGTACAGGGGTCGGAATCGTTGCACTCGCTGTCTGTGTTACAGCAACCGCCGAGCACGTTATGAACGCAACGGTTGGCAACACAGGCATCAGCCGTGCACACGTTGGCATCCGCGCACTCGACGTCCGCAGCGCAGCAGCCAACAACAGCTGCGACGGAGCAGACATTGTTCGAACAAACGTCAGTCGTGCAGGCATTGCCGTCCGAGCAATCGCTATCCGCATTGCAGCACCCGACAATTGCCACATTGCTACACGCGTTGTTCGCGCACGCATCTGAGGTGCACAGGTTACCATCGCTGCAGTCGGCATTCTCAATGCAGCATCCGGAAAGCGCCGAGTGCTGACAGGCATTGGCCACGCAGGAGTCCGTGGTGCAGGCGTTGCCATCATCAGCGCAGTCGCTATCAGCCCGACAGCAACCTGTCACGGTTGCAAATCCGCACACTCCGTTAGCGCAGGCATCGGTGGTGCAAGCGTTTCCGTCGTTGCACGCAGCGTCTCCGGTGCAACAGCCCGGAGCGACGCATTCGGGCGACGGAACCGTATAATTGACAACGAACTTGGGGCGCCAGCTCGTGTACCAGATTTCGCTTGAATAAAACGCGAACTTGTCCGTAAGCGACGAGCTCGCGATAATGAAGCCGTGGTTGTTAGCGGGAGTTGTGACCCAATTCTGCACTTGGGCGACACCGCTCGCGTTCAAACTAACGGAATTGAACCCGGTCGAACTCGCCGCCACGCTGGCGAGTTCCGTCGAACCGCGATCGGCGGCACCGAGTGCTCCGGCAGTTGCCCAATTGGTTCCGCTGGCAGCACGTGTCCAATTCACTTGGGTCTCGACCCAGTCCCGATTCAGGGCGTAGATCGGATACCCAGATGGTGTCGCATCTGTGACGTACAGCGTGAGCGTTGCCCCAGTAACCAGCGCATTGGTCGGAATGTTCGAGAGATCGAAGTAGAGCAGCGCAGATAGGTCGCGCCCGGTTCCAGCCGGATCGTCCCCATCGACGTAGAGTGTCGTCTTGTTGCCGTAGTTGCTGCTGGCGCTGCTTTGATTTAGGTAGGTATCGCGAGTGCCGACGTAACTGCTTGCGCCGTTCTGCAGGGTAGCAGTGAGCGCAGTCTCGGCCGTTGTCGCAGTGACTTCATCGATTGACTTTGACTTGATGTCCGCACAAGCCGGGACAATCCCGAGCCACAGGACCACAGCGACAAATCTCCACCCCAAACCAATGGACGAGCGTGACCTCGACATAGCGGCTTCTCCCTCTTGACTATTTGCCAACGCCCCTCCGCGCCAAGGCAAAGGGTGATCCTACCTGGCGGCTTTTGCCCCCATTATCGGCTGGCGTCAACGGCGATGCAGCGGCTGCAATTTGCCATACGATGTCAAGAGCTTACAAAATAGCTCGGGCCCGAAGCGCTTCGAACGCTCGAGCCCGATACAAGCCCGATGGCTCTAGCCCAAGCTAGACCACGGCTTCTTGCTGCTTTTTGATCGTGCCCCTGGCGGCGATCGCACCCTTGCCGCCGAAGTACTTGTTGTCGAGCCACTCAGTGAAGGGCAAGGCAACGTAGATCGACGAATAGGTGCCCATGATGACGCCCAACACGAGGATGAGCGCGAAGTCCTTCAGGGCGCCAGTGCCAAAGAAGAAGAAGGACAGCAGACTGAATACCGTGGTACCGGAAGCGAGAATCGTTCGACCCAACATCTCCGAGATGCTCACATTGATAAGCCCCTGGAATTGGGCGCCACGCAAGCGACCGAGGTTCTCACGAACGCGGTCATACACGATGACGGTATCGTTCACCGAGTAGCCCACGATTGTCAGAATTGCCGCCACCGTCTGCAGGTTGAGCTCGCGGCCCATGATAATGAGCAGCCCAATACACGACACGGCATCGTGAACCATGGCGACGACGGCTCCCGGCGCAAACCGAATGTCGAACCGGAACGCGATATACATCATCACGAAGACGATCGAGATCGCGACCGCCTTCAACGCACTGTCACGCAGCTGAGCCCCTGCCTTTGGACCGATCCATTCGACGCGCAGCAGGCTGTCTTCATGAATCGAGCCCGCTGGCAGGTACGCCTTGAGCCCATCCATGAGTTGGTCGCCCTTGCTCTTCAGCTGGATTTCGACCTTGTTGTCCCGCGCATTCTGAATGAAGGGGTTGTTGGCACCAGCCCGGAGCTCGATACCCGATAGGGCCGACATGCGCTCACGGACCCAGGGCAGATCGGGCGTGCTGCGGAACCGTACCGTAATCTTGTCGCCGCCCGGACTGAACTTGGTCTCGGTAGCCTCATGATCCGCATCGCAGCCGTCGGCTTTGATCGCACACAATCGCCCATCGATCGCTTGGTGTTGTGCCTCACTCAGCGTGGTAACGGCCTCGACCCGAATCAGAAAGCGCGAAGCTGCCTTGGCATCGACCACGCCGACTACGTCAGCCTGGTTGAAACCCGTCTTGGTGAGCGCCTGCCGGACGTCACCGTCCGTCACCTTCTGGGCAAAGGCGACCTCGATTTCGGTGCCACCGCGAAAGTCCGTTCCCATGCGCGGACCGGGTGAAATGAGTAGCCCGAGTGACCCGACCGTCATCAGGAGGCTAACGAGGATGAACCACTTACGTGGCCCCATGAAGTCGTAGAGCTTATGGCTTGGAAACAGCTGCATGGGTTAACCTAGGTCCATCTTCGCATCGCGGGACATAAAGCCGCGAGTCCACAGATCGAACAGCACTCGCGACACGACGACGCCTGTAAAGAGGCCCGCCGCGACGCCGACGATGAGGGTTACGGCAAAGCCCTTGACTGGGCCGGTACCGTATTGGGCCAGCACGATGCCGGAAATCAGCGTCGTGACGTGGCCGTCCAGGATAGCCGCAAACGCCTTGTTGTAGCCAATTTCGACGGCCGCCCGTGGACTCTTGCCTTCATGCAACTCCTCGCGAATACGCTCATTGATGAGCACGTTGGCGTCCACGTTCATGCCGACCGTGAGCGCAAAGCCCATGATGCCAGGCAGGGTGAGCGAGGCCCCGAAGGAAGCCAGGACGGCCAGCTGCAAGCAGACGTTCAGAAGGACGGAGATATCGGCAATCAGGCCGCCCTTCTTGTAGTAGGCCATCATGAACAGGAGCACGATGCCGATCCCGAGCACCGCTCCGTGAAAGCCTTGAGTGATCGAGTCGGCACCAAGCGTGGGCCCGATGCGCTGCTCGTTCGAGGGCGTGATCGGTGCGGGCAACGCGCCGGAGCGCAACACCATCTCAAGCTTGCGTGAATCACGCAGCTGAATCTCCGGATCGCCCGAGCCCATGGTGATCTGGGCGTGACCACCGGGGATCTTTGACTGAATCACCGGCGCGCTCTCGATGCGGTTGTCGAGGATGATGGCGAAGCGGCGCTTGACATTGGCACCAGTGATGCGCTCGAACACGCGGCCACCTTGATCGGTGAAGGTCAGAGCCACGTGCCAGCCACCTAACCCGCTGCCGCTCTGGTCTGGCTGAGCTACGGCGTCGCGAATCATATCGCCGCCAATGTCCGCTCGAGCGCGCAAGAGGAACGTACGCCACCCGACCTCATGTTCTTTTTGCGTGTCAGGATCCGTCTCACGCATGAGCTGAAAACCCACCTCGTGATCCGGTAGCATGGGCAGGGTAAGCACCCACTCCTTGATGCGTTTGAGCGCGTCTTTCGACTCTTCCTTGTCCTTGCGCGGAAGGTAGGCAAAAGTGCTGCTCTTGGTCTTCGCATCGCCGTTAGCGTCCATCCCGACGGGTGCCGTTTCCTGACGGAACTCGAGGCCTTCCGGCAAGCTGTCGCCCTTGGCTTGCTTGGCGATGGGGCCGAAGAAGTCCTGGTCGTCATCGAGCATCTTGAACTCGAGACGCGCGGTCGAGCTGATAATCTCGCGGATCATGTCGAAGTCCGCCGAGCGATTGCCCGGCACTTCCACGATGATGTCCTCGTCGCGGGTGCTCACTGCCGCTTCGCGCAGACCCAATTCGTCGACGCGGCGCAGAATGATTTCGCGCGCTTGCCCAACGGCACGGTCACGAATGCCCGTTTCGGTCTTGGTGCGGATGGTAAAGACGAGCGAACGCTGGTCGTCACTGCGGGTGTAACCGAGGTCGGCCTGGAACATCTGCAGAAACCGAGCGTCGATCTTGCCTGGATCGAACCCAGGCTTGACATTGATGCGCACGATGTTGGCCGGTCGACGCGGTGCCTCGATATCGACCTGCTCGCGCAACTTCGTGTACGTTTCCTCGCTCGGACGATCGGTACCCTCGTGAAGACCGTACACCTTGGTGAGTTCGGCCTTCATGTCCTCGTAGTAGCGGTCGCGCTTGTCCTTGATCGCTTCGTCGACGTCGACGCTGTAAACGAGGCGTAACCCGCCGCTCAAGTCGAGCCCTTTGGTCAGCCGGAACTTGACGCGTTGTTCGACCCAACGTGGGCAAGGGATCCTCCCCTCGCTCATCACGTCGAGGGTGGGCCACAACACGGTGAATGCACCCAACGTACACACGAGCACCAAACCAAATCGAGCGCACCAACCTGAGTCGATGACCTTCATCCCGAGCACGGCCATCCAGACCATGAGAAGGGCGAGGCAGGCCATGGGCCAAAACGCATCGTGATATACGGCAAACGCTGCGCCGACGGCACAAACGGCCGCCGTCCACAGTACGCCACGTTTCACCCTACGTAGGAGGCCCGCGACGATCCATAGGACCGCGAGGCTACCAAACACCATTGCTACGACGTTATTGACAGTGACCACTTCGCTCCGCCCTACTTGTTGGCAACCACGGTGGCGTCGCCGCCATCCTTGCCGGAGATGGCGCTCTTCAGCACCTCCACTTTGACGCCCGACGCGATTTCGACCTTCGCGGTGCGTTCACCCTGCTCGACGAGCTTACCGATGAGGCCACTTGTGAGGATCACGCGATCCCCCTTCTGTAACCCGGCAATTGCGGCTGCTTGCTTCTTGGTCTGCGAGCGCTGGCTCCACATCAAGAAGAAGAACATGGGCAGCAGCAAGAGCAGCATCATGCCCATGCCGCCAAACCCACCTGAACCAGCAGGGGCCTCAGTATGACCTTGGGGTTGGGTGGGCTGCGCGGTCTGAGCGACCGAATCTGCGGGCCCCGAAGGGCGACCCGGTGCGGGAGGGACGGCTTGGTAGAAGGATGCTGCCGAGGCCAAGGTGGGGGATTCCTCTTGAACCCACGCGCGGCGAGCCGAACGACCCGCTCACGCTGGATTTGTTCCTGGGATACCAAAGGGTTTCGTGACCGCCGACTCGCCTATCCAGGCCGAGGCAATGCAAGCGGACCCGACCCCATAAGCGGAAGGGCCGGCGGCCTATACCGGCTTTGTCGGGGGTGCGCAAGGGCCGGTCTCGGAAAGGCCAGCAGTCTGCTTGACAGAACCCGGGGCGAGTTGTAGTGAGGGTTCCCCTGCGATCCGAAGTATCGAATCTATGGACCCTTTTGGGTCGGCATTGCCCACAGGCGCGTAGCTCAGTGGTAGAGCACTACCTTGACACGGTAGGGGTCGTTGGTTCAAGCCCAATCGCGCCTACTATTCGGTTGTCCGGTTTCGCAGGAAGAGCAAAAGGGCTTACCTTCATGACGAAGTTGTCTTGATGAATAAGCTTCGGTGCCAATCCCTTGGCACGTGGACGCGCTCGAACTCTATGGTTGCGATGCGTGGTCCGGCGTTGGGATATGGAGCTCGGGGCGATGCCCCGTGGCTCGTCGATTTTGCAGCATTTAGCCAAGCGCGCCACGCACGGCTAGGCCTGCTGCATTGGGTTGAAAACAAATTTGGGGGCCAGAGCCGTTCCCCAATGGAGGAGTAAGTCAATCATATGGCGATGGGGCGTCGATTCAGTCGGGAACCGCGAGGACCGCAAGTTCGGATCAACCACCGGATTCGGGTACCCGAAGTCCGCGTGGTCGGGCCAGATGGCTCGAATCTTGGAGTGTTGTCCACGGACGATGCACTTCGACGTGCTCAAGAGGGCGGCTACGACTTGGTCGAAGTCAACCCCAAGGCCAGCCCTCCTGTCTGCAAGATCCTCGACTTTGGCAAGTTCAAGTACGAGGAAAAGAAGAAGCAGCGCGAGGCCAAGAAGAAACAGGCCGTCGTCGAGGTCAAGGAGATCAAGCTTCGCCCGAAGACGGACGACCACGACTTGATGGTCAAGGTCCGCGCCGCTCGCAAGTTCCTCGAAGCGGGCAACAAGGTCAAGTTCACCTGTCGCTTCCGCGGCCGTGAGATCACTCACCCCGAGGTGGCTTACCAGCAGTTCAACGTCATCCTGAGTAAGCTCGAAGATCTTGCCAACCTCGAGCAACGCCCAACTATGGAAGGGCGTGCCATGGCCACGATCGTTTCGCCGAAGCCGCAGGTGTTGCAGCGCCTCGCTCAGGAACGAATCGCACGTGAGCGCGCCATAGCCAAGGCTGCCGAGCAAGCCAAAGCCGCGGGCAAGCCTGTGCCGCAGCGGGTTGAGGAAGAGGAAGAGGATCTCGACGCACTCGAAGCCGCCATCAACGAAGGCGAAGATGATGACGACGAGGACGAAGACGGCGAGACCGAAGCCGCCAAGGGCGAAGAGTCGTAGTCAACAGCCTCGTCATTCGCAGTGAAACCGGCCGCCGATGGGTGGCCGGTTTCGCTTTGTGGTTTGGACGGCGCGGAAACGGCGAGGCTCCGGAACGCCTCGAGCTACCCCAAGGCCGGAACACGATTTATGCTGATTATCAGCAACTTGCACCTGTGGCTGCCATATCATATCCAAAGGACAATAATTGATCTGTAGATGTTTGCTTTTGGTCTAAAAGACATTATTATGTCTATACGAACATCAATAGGTAAGTACTGATATGTAGACTTAATGGTCATTAGTTATTCTAATAGTCCTTTTTATGACTTTTGTTAATACATTAGATACACTTGACTGGGAGCAGCAGCTCGGGGCGCAATTCCGTGCGGCTCGGCTCGAGGCCGAGCTCGACCAAGCGACCCTCGCCAAGCGCGCCAACGTGAGCGAAGGCGCGATCAAGGCGCTTGAAGCAGGCCGAGGCTCGACGCTCAAGACGCTGGTCAAGGTTCTGCGCGCCTTGAATCGCACCGACTGGCTTCTGGCTTTCGCTCCCCAAGTCTCAGTCAGTCCGCTGCAAGCATTGAAGGGCGCCACAGCACCTCGACAACGCGTCTCGCGGTCGCGAAAGCTCGCCTGATACCATGTATCGCCCGGTCCATGTCATCGAGGTACGGCTCTGGAACCAACGCGTTGGCGCCGTGATGCGCGATGAACGCAACGGCTGCTATGCCTTTGAATACGAGCCGAAGTGGCGCCGCCGAGGCATCGAGCTCTCGCCGCTGCAGATGCCGACCTCACGCCAGCTGTTTGCTTTTCCATCACTCCCCGAAGGCACCTTCCGACGACTTCCCGCCATGCTTGCGGATGCATTGCCAGACGACTTCGGAAATGCGCTCATCGATGCGTATCTGGCTCGGCAAGGCATCGAGAAGGAGCGCATCACGCCACTCGATCGCTTGGCCTACGTTGGGAGTCGCGGCATGGGTGCGCTTGAGTTTCGACCCGCACTGCGCACGCTGGCGAGAAAGCCCACCGCCCTACAGCTAAGTCAGTTGGTGCTTGCGTCACGCAAGGCGTTGTCCGGCGTACTCGCGGGTGATCGTGAGACCGAAGCTGCGCTCAAGAACCTCGTGCAGGTCGGAACCTCAGCGGGTGGCGCACGCGCCAAAGCCGTCATCGCCTGGAACCCGAGCACCCACGAGCTCCGCTCGGGACAGCTGCCAGCCGACGCAGGCTTTGAGCATTGGCTGATCAAGTTCGATGGCGTGGGGCACGATCAGGAACTCGGAACGAGTGAGCACTATGGTCGCATCGAGTACGCCTACTACCTGATGGCCATTGCTGCTGGGATCCCGATGATGCCGTCGCGCCTGCTCGAGGAACACGGCCGCGCCCATTTCATGACCAAGCGTTTCGACCGTGACTTGAACCGAAAGCATCACGTTCAGACCTTCTGCGCCATGGCGCACCTTGACTTCAAGCAACGTGCCACGCACGACTACAGTCAGCTCTTCCAAGTCATCGATCAACTGGGGCTAGCTCCCGGTGTACGCGAAGATGCCTTCCGGCGCATGACGTTCAATGTCCTTGCCGCCAATTGCGACGACCACAGCAAGAACTTCGCTTTCCTGCTGACAGAAGGCGGCAGTTGGGCGCTTGCCCCGGCCTATGACGTGACTCACGCTTTCAACCCAGCTGGTGCCTGGACCTACCAACATCTGCTGGCGGTCGACGGCAAGTTTACGGATATCTCGCGCTCCAATCTGTTCGCCGTCGGGGATCGATTCGCGGTACCGGGCTACGCCGGGCTCTTTCGACAAGTGGCCAACACGCTCGAACGCTGGCCAGAATTTGCGGTTCAAGCCGGCGTCCCGCGCAATGTAGCGGCCAAGATCCAGTCCGACTTTTCGCTAGCACCGTGAGACGGAATTGCTGGAACGGTGATTTTGAGTCCCGATCGAGACGTGGCTACGAATGCCACTCGAACGTCAGCCAAGCGTACCAGAACCTAGCTGGGTAAAGGCATCGAACTCTCACTTCGCGCGATGCGTCGTCTGACGCTTGCCCCCCACAAGGCCTCCGGCATAGGCACCCACGACAGCCAACCCGATTACCAAGAGCACGATGGCCACGATGAGCCCGGTGCGCTTCGGGCGCCCGATTTGCGCATCCAAGTCCGCTTGAGACGTGCGAGAAGTCAATGCGCTGGCGAGCCTCGAGTTATTCGATGGCGAGGGCGGAGCGGCGTCCTCGAGCGCGGCCAAGTTGCCGATCTCGATCGAGCTGTCATCGTTGGCGTCACCCGAGTTGTCGGAACCGCCGAGGCTGAGCTCGCCCATGTCAGTCGCCCAATTGTGGACGTTTTCAAAACTGGCAAGATTGATCGGCGTACCGCGCGCATCGAACATCGATGAGGCCTCGCGCCCCTTCTCGATTGAGGTGAATTCGAAGAGCGCCTCTTCAATCAGCGATCCGATTAGAGTTCCGCGATCCTTGCTCTTGTTGGCACGGTTGGAATCGCGCGCAGCCACGACGGGCGACAGCATGTCCGCAATGTCGAACGACGAGGCACCGCGGTGGTCGCGGTACATCAGTGCCGCCAGTTCGCGCCCGAGGTCGCGCGCGGCTTGGTAGCGCTTGTCCGGATCGCGCGCGAGCGCACGCGCTAGAACCGCTTCAACCTCGGCATCGCAATACGGATTGAACTGCGAGATCGGTGGAATGTTCGCCGCCTGCACTTGGCGCACCGTTTCGAGATCGCTTTCGCCGAGGAACAACCGTCGCCCGGCCAACATCTCCCACAGGATGATGCCGACCGCGAATACGTCAGTGCGCAGATCGACGGATTGGCCGTGCGCTGCTTCCGGCGAGAGGTAACCGAATTTGCCCTTGATGATTCCGGGTTCGCTACGCTCGAGTTGGCTATTCGCCTTCGCAAGGCCAAAGTCCACGATCTTGACCTCACCATGGCGAGTGATGAGCACGTTGGGCGGCGACATGTCGCGGTGCACAATGTGTAGATCGCGCCCCTTACTGTCCTTGCAGTTGTGCGCGTACTCGAGGCCTTCGCAAATCTTCAGGCAGATAAGGCTTGCTTCCTGCACCGGGAAGGGCCGGTTCTGTTTGCGCTGCGCCTCAATCAGCGCCTTGAGATCCGCGCCATCGACATACTCCATGACGATGAAGTAGGTGTTGTCACCCATGCCGATGTCGAACACCTGAACGCAATTCGAGTGCGACAGGTTGGCGCTCAACCGCGCTTCATCCAGGAACATCCCGATGAACTGCTTCTTCTCGGCCAGGTGCGGCAGAACGCGCTTGATTGCGACGGTCTTCTTGAAGCCCTCCACGCCGGCGCTTTCGGCACGAAACACTTCCGCCATGCCGCCTGCGGCAATGCGCTGTAGAACTCGATAGCGCTGCTGATTGGTCGACGACATGTTGGTTGTTCTTTGCCCGATCGGTTCACACGAGCCGGGTCTTACCCGAGCCTAGGCTGCGAGTCGTGAGTGGGTCAAGCCGAAGCCCACCCAAAACTCTTGACCGGCCCGGACTAGGCGGGCATATCGTGCTCTGACCATGAGTGACGACCACTCGGATCCCCAGGCTACGCCAGAGCCGTCGAGGCCTGTCGTCGAGAGCATTCCGCCCAATGAACCCAGAACTCCCGCGTGGTTGACTTGGGTCGGTTTTGCGCTGTTCCTCTTGGCGTTGGGCTGGTTTGCGGCGCGGTGTGGCGGCGGTGAAGCTGCGGGTGGCGCCGCGGCTCCGGCAGAGGCGCCCGCGGCCTCAGCTCGGTAGGTTGGCCAATTAGCCGATTGGCTGGGGTTGCGGAGGGAATTAATCTTGGCGGCGATTTAGAATTTGCTCGCCTGCCGAAGATTCTCCGCTAAGGTGGCGCTCCCCTCGGGGCTGTAGCTCAGCTGGGAGAGCGCCGCACTGGCAGTGCGGAGGTCTGGGGTTCGATCCCCCACAGCTCCACCAAATCGACGCGGCTTTGCGTCATTCGTGGGTGCGAGGAGTCGACAATCCATTCGGGTGTCTGAGCCTCGTTTTGTTGGTGCAGCGCGGATACGGCCGAGTTGCGCAGTCAGCCTACCGTGCAATGACGCGCGGATGCGTTGCGCGATTTTTGCGTCCATCAAGGCGAGAAGCGTTGAAGAAACACGCACGAATTTCGTCGCGTCGGGGCGAATAGCCAGCGCAAGAAGCCGATGATTGCGCGTTGCCGATTGCGCTCGTAGACTGACGTCGCTTCGTGGTTCATCGGCCACAAGTTGGTCGATTCACGGCCACGAAAACACTCCCGAAGTTTCCCGAGGAAGGTCAACTATGCCCCTAGTTGCATTGCGTCAGCTCCTGGATCACGCCGCCGAGAACAATTACGGCGTTGCGGCTCTCAACGTCAATAACATGGAGCAGATCCAAGCCATCATGGAAGCCGCCCGCGAGACGGACAGCCCGGTCATCGTCCAGGCCAGTCGTGGTGCGCGCTCCTATACCAACGACAACTTTCTGCGTCACCTCATGCTGGCTGCCGCCGAGCTCTACCCCGAGCTTCCCATCGTCATGCATCAGGATCACGGCAATTCAGCCGAGACCTGCTACTCGGCGATTCATCAGGGCTTTACCAGCGTCATGATGGACGGCTCGCTCGCGCCCGACGGCAAGAGCCCCGCCACCTACGAGTACAACTGCCAGGTCACCAAGCAGGTCGTTGACGTCGCCCACAGCCTCGGCATCTCGGTCGAAGGCGAGCTCGGCTGCCTCGGCGGGATCAAAGACGGTCACGGCGCTGGCCTGAGCCAGGAAGACGCGCTCAAGCACCTGACCGATCCGGATCAGGCCGTCGACTTCGTGAAGGCGACCGGCGTCGACGCCCTCGCGGTTGCTATCGGCACCAGCCACGGCGCCTACAAGTTCTCGAAGAAGCCCACGGGCGAGGTGCTGGTGATGAGCCGCATCGAGGAGATCCACAAGAAACTGCCGAACTGCCACATGGTGATGCACGGATCCTCCAGCGTTCCACAGGACCTGCAGGACCTCATCAACAAGTACGGCGGCAAGATGAAGCAGACCTACGGCGTACCAGTCGAAGAGATCCAACGCGGCATCAAGAACGGCGTGCGCAAGATCAACGTCGACACCGACAACCGTATGGCGATTACGGCTGCAATCCGCCAGGTATTCAGCGTGTCCCCCGAAAAGTTCGACCCGCGCGACTACCTCGTTCCCGCTCGCGCCGCCATGAAGGAAATCTGCAAGGCCCGCATGATCGCCTTCGGCCAGGCTGGCCAGGCGTCGAAGATCCGCGCCAAGTCGCTCTCCGCGATGGCCAAGACCTACGCCAAGTAAGTCTTAGCCACGGCGCCAAACGCCGAACGACCCGGGTGCTCGAGAGAGGACTCGGGTCGTTTGTATTTGGGCAGTCAGCTCTCGGGCGAGTGGGCATGATTCATCCAAAACCGCTTCGGTGGCCGATCCAGTTGAGTCGCCTTCGTCTTCTCCACGCCGCACCAACCAAACAGGAAAACCGTTGGCCTTTGGACCAAATTACGCGAGATTTACCCGCTAACCAGCGAATAGATCGACGATGCCAGGCGACATCGGGGGCCGGCTGCCCTAGGTATTGGTTGATGCAGACGTACGACCTCGTGGTGATTGGCAGCGGCCCGGCTGGTGAAGGCGCGGCGATGCAGGCCTCGAAGGCTGGGCGCCGTGTTGCCGTGGTCGAGCGCCATGAGCAGGTCGGCGGCGGATGCACCCACTGGGGCACCATTCCCAGCAAAGCGCTC
>Ga0302323_100002384_pt1 | contig 15270 bp, 8 predicted proteins | sample Fen_T0_3_FD_201950 | JGI IMG/M metagenome (GOLD analysis project Ga0302323, IMG submission 201950) | Peat permafrost microbial communities from Stordalen Mire near Abisko, Sweden - Fen_T0_3 | ecosystem: Environmental > Terrestrial > Soil > Wetlands > Permafrost | place: Sweden: Abisko... | reverse complement strand
GACAGCGTGCTCGAGGAAGACGTGGCCCTGAAGCTCCTACGCTCCGACATAGCCGAAGAGCCGGATGCGGCACGTCGTTTCCGGCAGGAGATCCGCCTGGCGCGCAAGGTTCGCCACCGCAACGTGTGCGCCATCCACGAGTACGGTGAAGACGGCGGCGTGCGCTACATCTCGATGGAGCTGATCGATGGCGTTGACCTGCGCCAGGTGCTCAGGCGCCAGGGCCCGCCAGCAGCGCCCGAGGCCTTGGACATCTCGATTCAGATCGCCGAAGGACTCGACGCGATCCACGAGGCAGGCATCATCCATCGCGACCTCAAGACCGCCAACATCATGGTCGACGCTCAGGGTTGCGTGCGCCTCATGGACTTCGGTATCGCGAAGCAGATGGGCGGCGAGCCCACGTTGGGCGCCACGGCGCTGGGCACGGTCATGGGCACACCCGAGTACATGAGCCCAGAGCAGGGGCGTGGTGAGAAGACCGACTTCCGGACAGACGTCTACTCGCTGGGCATCATGGTCTTCGAGATCTTCACCGGTCAGCTCCCCTTCAAGGGCGACACACCCATCGCCACGATCTTCAAGCACATCCAGGAGCCGCCGCCCCTGACCGGCCAGCTGGCGGCCCGCATCCCGGGACCGGTGGTGCCGGTGCTTGCGAAGACGCTCGCCAAGAGCGCAGAGGATCGCTACCAGAGCGTGCGTGACATGCTTAAGGCCCTGCGTGACGTGCGCGCCGCCTTCAATGTGCCGCAGGACGCCACCCCGCGTCGCTCTGCGGTCAGTCCGATTCTGGTGGGTGCCGTCGCACCGCAACTGGAACCGGTGCCACACGACGAGGTCGCCCCGACTCCTCTGCCGACTCATGCGCCGACGGCCGTGCGAACGGTGGTGCCGACCGCAGCGTCCCTCGAGGTGCCGGCCGAGCCAACTGCTGCGACCGAGCTTCGGTACGGCCTCGATCCAGCACTGGCCGCGCGTCCTGCAGCTGGGGGCGTTCGTGACCTGGCCCAAGAGGGCGCACCGCAAGAAGGACGGGCCACGGAGCAGAAGCGGAGCGCCGCCGTGCGCCCCACGCGCTTCTGGCTGATCGCAGGCATTGGCGGGGTGGCTGTCGTCGCTGTCACTCTGGCCGTGTCTCTTGGCAATCGCTTGCCGCGAGACTCGAAGGAGGTCGCTGCGCGTGTGCCCCCTGCTCTGGCCAGTCAGGGCGCGGGCGTGCTTGTCGTCGATGCCTTGCCGTGGGCCGAGATCGTGTCCATCGTGGGCGAGGATGGGAAACCCCAGGCCCTTGGCTCCACGCGCTACACGCCGTTCGTAGTTCACCTGCCGCCGGGCGAGTACACGGTCACACTGAGACATCCGCAGTTTGGCTCGTCAAAGATGAGTACGACCGTCCGCGCCGCGGCAACGGCGCGGCAAGTCGTGGACCTGGGGCGCATCGATGCGCATCAGTACCTGAGAGATGCGGGATTCTGACAGAGGCCTCTCGATGAGGTCGATCCTAGCAGGGGCGCTGCCGTGGGCTCTCCTCGCGAGTGCCACGCTCGCACGCGCCGACTATCAGAACGCCTACAAGAAAGGACTCGACGCGGTCCAGCGCCGCGCTTGGGCCGACGCCGCGCGCGAGATGCGCGCTGCAATCGGCGAGCAGCCCACAGAAGGCGAGCAGATCAAGCTCTACGGCATGCGCTTCGAGACGTACCTCCCACACTACTACTTAGGCGCGGCCCATTTCGGCGCAGGGGACTGTGCACAGGCGCTCCGGGCCTGGAGCGACTCTGAGAGTCAGGGTGCGGTCAAGGGGCGTCCGGAGTACAAGGACCTGCGTCGCGACCGCGCGACGTGCGAGGCGCGGTTGGCCGCGCTACGACCAGCACCGACGCCTGCTCCGGCCGCGCCCATGGCAAGCGCGGCCGAGAGAATTCGCGTGGCACCAGCGCCCGCCGAAACTGGCGGGCCGGCGATCAGGCCGGTCGTGCCGGCCGAGCTCATTGCGGGCACCGGCGCCTATCTCCGCGCGCAGTACCGCGAGGCGGTCGAGATGCTCAGCCGGGCGCGCAGCGAGGACGCCCGGATGAAGGCGCACGTGCTGCTCTTGAGGAGCGCCGCGCGGTTCGCCCTCTACCAGCTGAGCGAGGAGAAGGACGACGCTCTCAAGCAGGCCGCCCTGGCCGACGCCCGCGACTGCCGGAAACTCGATCCGCAGGCGCTCCCCAGTCCGAGAGTGTTCTCGCCCCGCTTCCTGGCCTTCTTCTCCAGCCAGTCGTAGCCTCGCGACTCGAGAAGGGCGCCGGTTGAGGTGCCTACTTCGCGTGCTTCAGCTCAGAGAGCAGCGCCTTGACTTCGGCGGTCTCCTCACTCGTCTCGCCCAGGCGCTCCGAAACCGCCAACGCGTCAAGCGCACACTCACGGTTCCCCAGGCGAGCGTGGGCATTGGCGATGGCCAGATAGGGGAGGTAGTCGAGGAACCACACGCCATAGGTGCGCGCGAGGTGTTGTGGCTCAGGCTTGTCTTGGGCCGCCTCGATGAGCGCGTCCAGTGCGCGCTGATTGTCGCCGCGCCGCGCAAGCGCCAGCCCCAGCTCGTAGTGGTAGTACCACGGCGCGCGCGCCCGGACGTCTGCCGCTGAAAGCTGGCAGCGGGAGAGCACGCCTCGTCGGAGATGCTCGAACTCACTGTCGGAGAGCACAACCGGCTTGCGGTCGTAGACTTTGAAGCGTGGAGGCGCCTCCGGCGCTGGCGGCAGGGGCGGCGGCTCTGTCGTCTGGGCCGTGGCAGCCACCGGTGGCGCTAGTAGCGCTCGCACGGCCGTGAGAAGCCGGAAACCCGTTTCGCTCTGCGCGGCAACGCCGGAGCGCTCGGCCTTTGCGAGGTGTAGGCGGGCGGCCGAGAGATCGCCGCTCAGGTGACAAGCGAGCGTCAGGTAGAGATGTGGCAGGTAGTCGACGGAGTGCGGGCCGTCTGCTCGCACTCGCAGCCCTTCGTCGGGCTTGAGCCGCAAGGCCTCATTCAGGGCGGCGCGGGCCTCCGTGCCGCGGCCTTGCTCGACGAGAGTCACGCCGCGCTCGTAGTAGCGATACCAGGGCGCCGTGGCCGGGGGGCCCTGTTGCGGCCAGCCCGTGCTGCCTGCGCAGGCGAGCAGCGCTAGGAACGCCAGGTCACGTGTGCATCTTCGCTTGTATCCACGCATGTTCGCACCTCACTGTCTGGAACCGAGCTCACCACATCAACGCCGCGGCCGATCCGGGTGCGCGTCTGGCCTGAGTGCCTCAGGGTGACGGACGAACGCGCCGGCGCCGCGACATCCATTAGAAGCGTACGACTGTCGAGACAAACAGCCGGTCCGAGGTAAAAGCTGTCTGGTCGTCGAAACGATAGTGCTCGTCGTAGTTCGTGGGCGGGTTCGCCGACGTCCCGTTCGAGTCGAAGCCATAGTTCGACTTGCCGGTCATGTGGACCCACGCGGCGTCGAGGCTGATCCGCTTCCAGACAAAGCCAAGGCCAGCGGTGAAGCCGTAGTAGGTCGCTCTCGTTGCGACCGGAGCGTTCATGGTCATCTGCCCGTCACGGATGAACCCGAGGCGCAGCGGCACCACGACAAGGCCCAGCTGCCGCGGATTCTTGACCACGTACTCAACACCCACACGCACCTGGGAGGAGTCTGTCTGCCGTGCGCTCCGGCTGTCCGGCGCGTCCGGGTTGTAGAAGGCCGGCCAGAGAACGACCAGACTGTCGGCATGAGCGACGACGCGGCTCTGGGCGCGCCCTTGGGCGTCGGAGGTCTGGCTCTGGTAGTCGTATGCGTATGTGAACGTCGTCTGCGACCAGTTTGTGGCCGAGAAGTCAGCCGAGAACGTGAGAACGTCTGTCGGCATGACGGCCACGCCTGCGCCGATCGTTCGTGGCCAACGAAGGGTGCCGTTGCGCGTCGCCGTCGAGGTCGAGGACCCTCCCGCAATGTCCGGCACGCTGCTCTGCTTCTGATGGTCGAAGGTCTCGACAGAGTTGAGCGTCATGTCAAAGGAGGGCCTGATGACCAGCCCGAGACTGATCTTCGACGTGGGCTTGACGAGTACTCCGAAATGGACGCTCGTGCCGGAGAAATCCTGCGCCACGCCTGCGCTGTCCGTCGTGTCGATCCGCTGATTCGCCGAGAACGAATACCTCGAGACGGTCGCGGCCCCACTGGATGAGTGCCCGCCCCAACGGTTCAGGGTCAGCCCCAGATAGACCTTGGGGGTGAAGCCCGCGGCGAGAGTCGCTGCCCATACGCCAATGCCCCCGTTGTCGGCAACCGTCGCGTTCCCAGACACGACCTGCCAGGCCTGGTCCACAGACGCCGAACACCGTGAGCCGGGACAGGTGACGGCTATGTGCTCCTGTCCTTGCCCTGTGCTCGAATAGGCGCCCGTGGATCCAAGGTCGACGACGCGCTGGTAGCTGATCTGCGGCACCAACTTCACCGACCGGAAGCGAGTTGGAAATGTAACGCTCACGAAGTCCAGCGATCGGCTCGGCGATAGCTGGGCATAGGGAGCGTACCGCGTATTGGCTGTGGCCTCACCGGTGTATCCGCCAGCGAGTTGGCTGTTAGCGTGGTACGTGTACGTGGATGCAGGGTGCGTGATTGCGGCCTCGGCGGTGGGTTGGCCGACGACCGACACCTCTGGTCTCTCGAGCACGGCCAGGCCGGATGGATTCCAAGACGCTGCGGTGGCGTCATCTGCGATGGCGATGAACGCCCCGCCCATGCCCATTGCCCGCGCGCCAGCACCCGTGATCCCTGGAAAGAAGCGTGACACGGAAGCCTCCTGAAGCTGGGCACCGGCGTGCGACGCCAGCCCCAACAGGAACAGCCCCGCCAAGACGCCACGACCGACTACCTTGATCTGCACTGGCTACTCTTCCTTTCTGTAAGTCCTCGATCGCGGCCACCTGCCACCGAGGCGCGGTCCTGTGTCGGCGAAAGCTGGCCGAGCGCGCATCCGCCACTGGAAGGTAGTGGGCGATCGTCCGGCAAACGTGACCGGGCAGGCCGGCCGGGGGATCCGGAGGCCCTCCGTCACCCTCGGGACGCTGACAAGGAATGGTTTGGCTGCGGCTATTTCAGCTCAGGGACAGGCGGTATCCAGGCCCGGGTCGTCGCACCCACGGACCCCGCGTACCAGGCCGAGGTGGACGCTCCCGTCAATCCCAATTCTTGATCTTCGGCCAGATCTCCTGGATCGATTGCCGTGGCTGGCGACACACGAGAACGGGCTTGTTTTCCCACACGGCGGCATAAGGATGCGAGAGGTTCGCAACGACTTGCACATCTCCGCACCACCGTCCGAGAGACGTCGGCTGATCGCCCAGCACGATCCAAATGTTCTTGCCGGGCTCGCCGGGTCCCCATAGCCAGTAATTCTGATGAGTGCCGCGCGCTTTCAGTGGCAGGCCATATTTGGGCCCGAGCATGTTGACCGCACCAGATTCGCCGAAGTTGTTGCCGATGATCACCACCCGCGCCTGTTCTTCAGGCGGCATTGCGTGATACGCAGTCGCCACTGCCGCCACCATCTCCTCCCATCCGAACTGCCAGGCGAAGTGATGTGGCAGAGCGGCGCGCGCATGGGCCTTCTCGCTAGCGGGAGGCGCAATGCCGAGCCGCGCTTGATAGGCGATCAGTTGTTCTGCGGTGAGGATGGGCAGGGTCAGCGGGAGCAAGGGGAGTGCCAGCACCTGAAGCGCGACGAGGATGGGCCGCAGCAGCCGTCGCCGACCGCTTGCTGCGAGCTCTTCGACGCCGACAGCGCCTGCGGCGAAGAGCGTGGCGAAGGCGGGAGCTATGTAGTAGTCCTTGCCTTTGCTCGCGATGAAGAAGCCCAATGTGAGGAGGACTGCCCAGCCGAGTGGCCGAAAGACGCGACCGCGGCGCGCGAAGAAGAGCCAGCCGAGACCGGCCAGCCAGACCGGAGCTGTGGCAGGATTCATGTTCAAGACCTGCCGGAGGACATAGTCTACGGGTCCGAGAACGACGTCGCGGCCGCTGGCCTTGATGTTTCTCATCAGTTCGAGGAAGGGCCACCCGTGTTGAACGTTCCAGATCACGTTCGGCAGAAAAATGAGCGCGGCGAGGGCGCCGCCTAGCCAGATCCACGGTTGTGCGAAGGCCTTGCGCGCGGGGCTCAAAAGCACTCCGACCACCAACGCGCCGCCGAAGATGGCCATCGAGTACTTGTTCTGGAGCCCGAGCCCAGCCAGCGCGCCGAAGCCGAGCCAGAGACGTTGGTCGCCTGTCTTGATGATGCGCACGACGATGTATGCGCAGCCTGTCCAGATCAGCGGCTCGTAGGCGTTCATCGTGAACAGGTAGGCCATCACGACGTAGAAGCACGCGAAGGCGCTTGTCAGCGCAGCGAGGGCCATGGCGAAGCGGCCGCCGCCGAGCTCGCGCGCGAGGAGACCGGTGAGCAGCACCAGCGCTGTCCCGGCGAGCGCCGAGGGCGTGCGCATGGCGAGCAGCGACGTCCCGAGCGTGTGCTGCACGAGCCAGGCGACGACGCCGATCAGGGGCGGCTGGTCCACGTAGCCCCAGTCCAGGTGCTTGCCGCAGTCCATGAAATACAGCTCATCGCCGAAGTATCCGTAGCGTGAGGCCGTGAGCAGATGCAGCAGCAGCGTAGCCGCCCCGATCATGCAGACGATCCCGAATCCTGTTCCGAGCCATTGACTAAAGCGCTTGATCACAGCTCACCTCTCGGCGTGGGCACTCCCTCGGAGCAATACGTCAACCGATGGATACGTTCTGGCTGTCACAAAAGTTCGCCTCGGCGTGGCCCATTCTTTCGCTGCGCTGGAGAAGTGCCTTGCGCCGAAGCCGTGACGCTCTACCCGCGCAAGAGAAGGGATCCTTGATCTGTTTAGGGGCAAGAACGTGGCGCTTGACTCGCAACAGCCGCGCTGGGGCGCTAGGGCGCAAGCGCGATCGAATCCGGCTCTGCCTCCGCTGCGAGCGGAGAACCGAACGGAGAACCGGAGACTGGCGTCAGCGAACCGGTGGCGCCGTCGACTGTGTAGGCTGACACGTTGCCCGAGCCGAGCCTGGGATAGTTTGCGACGTAGGCGAAAGCCCCCGTTGAGCTGACGGCCAACCAGTGGGGATAGTACGCTCCACCGAGATTCGAGCTCGTAACAGCCGCAAGCGCCCCTGTCGAACGATTGATCGAGTAGACCTGCACGTCGTTGTCCCAGAAGTCGGATACTAGGGCGAAGGCTCCAGACGGATGAATCGCCACAGAGTTCGGGAAGGTTCCCGCGGGCAGTGGGGAGCCCGCCAAGTGACTGAGGGCGCCGGTTGTCTTGTCGACCGAGAACATGGAGATGCTGCCGTCGAACTCGTTGGCAACGTATGCGTACGCGCCGGAGGGATGGATCGCCAATGACGCGGTATCCGATCCTGATCCTGACTGCACGGGCGAGCCCCCAATCTGGCTCAGGGCGCCAGTGGTGGAGTTGATCGAGTAGGTCGACACTTCACCGTTGCTCAGAACATATGCGAACATACCGGAGGGATGAACCGCTACGGAGTACGGAGCCTTTCCTAGACTGAAGGGAGACCCTGCGGGAGTCAGTGCACCCGTTGCGCGGTCGACTGCAAACGCTCTGAGGTCGCCGTTCCGGGGACTGCTGTCTAGGCCGCTCGCGACATAGACGAACCTGCCAGAAGTGTGCACAGCCACGACCCATGGCCGCTCGCCAGCGGCCATCAGGGAGCCCCCGACGGGCGTCAGCGCACCCGAGGTCGGGTTGACCGCGAAAATGGACACCCCGCCAGGCTGTGTATCTATCCCCGCGTTCGCCACGTACGCGAAAGAGCCGGAGGGCGTGACAGCCACGCAGCGTGGCAATCTCCCCGCGGAAAACGGCGATCCCGCTACCGGTGCCAACGCGCCGGTCGTTGGGTCGATGGCGTAAACGGACACGTTGTCGCTCCCATGGTTCGCCACCAACGCGAACCGACTCGCAGTGACTTGGGATGGGGAGTCCGACGAGCCGCACCCCATGCTCTGTGTGGCCAACGCCAGAACGATGGCAATTCCCAGTGTCTTCATCTGCTCTCCTTGTGCGTTGCGCGTGGAGTATACAGGACTCGCTTTCATGCCAATGGGCGACGAGCGAGGCCGTGTCGTCTGTTGTCTGAGTGCTGAGACCCGCGACGGCCATCGATGTTCCCGTTCGCGGCTCGATGACGGTCAGGATGTCCAACTGCCAGCCGTGGGTTGCCTCGCTCGCGCGCAAGCGGCGCTCGCGCCCCGGGGGCGGTTCCTAGCCGTGCGTCGCTGCCCGGCAGCGAAGACAGGGATCAGAACAGCGTGCGTCGCAAGTAAGGCGGCCCTACGGCGCGGCCGTCGTCTGCTTCAGCGCGAGGACGTGACGGTCAAGCGCGTTGACAGCCTCGAAGACCTGCTTCAAGGTCGGGTACTGGCTCCGGGCAAACCTGAGCCCCCGAAACTGAAGATGGCGTTCGACATGGAGCACCTGCGGCGGGCCGGCCTTGATCGCTAACGTCAGATCGCAATCGAGTACGTCCCCCGCTTTCACAGGACCAGGGCCCTCGGCGCGCTCGAGCTCGAAGCCCTCGGGCAGCTCAATGTCGAACCTATCGATCTCCGACCAGGGGTACTTGAAGTGGATATCGTGCCGGCGCTCGCTGGCTGTGAAGCGCGGCAGCTGTCCGTACTTGAAGAAGGACGGCTGAACCAAGAGTCGCTTACCCGTGCGCTGCGCATATCCGGGCACGCGCACGTGATAGCGAATCGTGAGCGGAGCAGCCGTGTCGGTCACGTTCTGGAGCTCGATGTTGCTGAGCTCTGCCGAGGTTAGGTGCTCCCTGACTTCGCCTTGGAGCAGCGCCTCACGCAGCTGCGCCGTCTCCCCGTCGTAGTCCTCTGTGTGCTCGGCCCCCGCGTGCCCCGTGAAGGTCAGCGTGGCGTCGCCTTCCAAGGTTCCGTCGCTCGCGAGCCGCAACGTGCCTGTGCGGATGACCTGCGATTCGTCCGCGGGCGTGAGAGGAGTGTCCAAGAAGGCGCCATCCTTGCCGTCCGCGATCAACGCTCCGCTTCCCTCGTTCTGCCAACGGAGGTGACCGCAGGGCACGTTTCGCGCGCTCGGGCTGTAGAGCAGCCAGCGTCCCTCCACAGGCACCGCGACGGCCGGGCTTCTGAGGAAGTTGTAGTTCAGGAACTGGGGCTTGAAGGAGGCATGCTCGCGGTCGGCGACCATGGCCACATGCGGCTCCAGTCCTGCCGTGGCCACAAGCGCGCCGAACAGCTCATCGATGTCCCTGTTCGTGCCAGAGCCGCGCTTCAACGTATCCGAGGCGGACTTGTTCTGTTTGGCATAGAACAGCGGGTCAAGGCTCAGACCATCGGCGTCATCCGGCACATGCTTGATCTGCGTGCGGCAGAACTCACAGATACGTGTGAGCTTCTCGAGTGGCGACGCGGCGCCGCGCACGACGTTGGGCAGGGCAGCATTCAACTCTCCAGCGGGCTTGAGCTGTGGTTCGTACCTGTCGGCGAGGAACCGCGCATAGCCGAGCCAGTAGTCTTCGACGCGTGGTTTGTCTTCTATCGTGTAGAACAGGTGCACCCAGGCATGCGCATCGCGTTCCGGAGGCATGTCCGGCTCTCTGTGGATGGCGGGCAGGTTGGTCGCCGTCGTGACGTTGAAATTGCCGCCGCCGTGCGCTTCCTGGACCAGCGGGCTGAGGGCGACACCGAACGACTGGATGCGTATGTGGCCCCAGGTCGCCGGCCGCGGCCGTACCGCGAGGCGCACGCGCTGGATCGGAACGTTGCGCTGGAGCGGGATCACGGCGTGTTGCGCGCGTGCGTTCGTGAACGAGCGCTGCCAACGGTACTCGATGATCGCGCCGGGCTCGACACCGGGGAGGGCGAATGCCTTGGCTCGCGTCATTCCGTCCTTGTCCTTTGCGATTACGCGATCGTGGACGTCCTCCTTGGCGAGCTCGATGATGGTGCCGTCCGGCTTGATCGTGCGGCCCGCGATGTCGCTGATGCCGCTTCCGGAGCTGTAGCGAAGCTCCACTCGACCTTGAGACTGCTTGCCTGCTTCAGTGAAGATCTTGATCCGAAGGTATTCGCGCCGGAAGGATCGTGGCGACCCCGGACCTGGACCAACCACGGCGATGGTCTGAGCGTTCCCTCGTCCGGAACTGCCAAGCGCAACGCCGGACGACTGCTGCCACATGCCATCGTCGACCTCGATCTCATAGAAGAGCGCTTCGGCATCGGCGTTCGGCTCTACTTTGGAGGCCTGGAGGCTCCGCTCCTCAGGCGTGACGGGATGCCAGCCCTCCGCTCCGGCAGGGACCGCGTTCAAGAGCGCGGCACAACCACAGACAACGAGCGCCACATCGCCAACGCACCTTCGGGCGCAGGCCATCAGAACCTCCTCGACCCCGGCAGTGGGGTCCCTATACTCTCCAGCAGGTCACTGTTATCAACGTTACAGGCCGCGCGCGACGCCTGTCAATTGCGAAAGCGACGGGGAGAGCACCGCAGTGGGCACGCTCTGCCCGGCGCAGGAGGCGGGGAGAGGACGGGGACACGATGAGCGTCCTACGACAGTCCCATCATGTCCCCGATCTGCGATCAAAGCTCAGGGCAACACCACTGCTTCCTGGCACGACCGACAGGGAGTATCCTTGCCGAATGGCGCCCGCTAGGGAGATCGATGCGTTGCCGTCCAAAACGGTGGGGCGGCGCCGCGAGGATCTGCGCTGGCTGGTAGTGCATGAGGCGGAGCACGTCTGCCCGGGCCGTGAGCTCACCGAGGCCTCGGGCGAACAGGGACTCCTCTTCGCGTGATGCGCTCACGGGAGGCAGATTAAGGGCGAGGTCGATAGTCCCCGGACGCACCTGAAGGCCGAAGTCGAAGCGGCCGGCGGTGCGGTCGCCCGCCCGGACGAAGGTCCCCCGCCCGACCTCTCCGCGTACGAGGCCCCGTCGTTCCGCCTCGATGTAGGCCCGCGTCACCGTCGCCGTGGTCACGCCGAGACGCTCGACCAGCGCGCGGTGCGTCGGGAGCCGCGCCCCCTGGGGCAGGTGGCCCTCCGCGATGGCGTCGGCCAGGACGTCGGTGCGCGCCAGGTAGACGGGTTTGTCCCCGCGAAAGGCACGCTCGAGCCCCGGGATCTGGATTGTCATGCAGACAGTGTACCTATTGAACTAGGACAATGTAGGGCCTAAGCTCTCTGGCCATGAACGAACACGACACGCGGCGAGATGACCCACTCGACAGTGGCGACTCTCGTGGCTCTGCAGGAGGTCCGTGCCATGTCGCCTGAGCCGTCCCTCGGTAGCCCTGTCACCAACACACGCATGCGGACCCCGGCCCACGTGACCGGTGGGCCCGGTATGTGCACGGTCTGCACCGCTGAGTGCACGGGACCCTGCGAGATCGGCCTCTCGGCCGTCCGCGGAGCGGAGGCGATGCTGCCCTTCGCCTCGGACCGGAACCAGTTCGCCTCCGGGAAGCGCTACCCCCTCGATTTCTCCCACTTCAGCGTGAACGGACGGGTGTTTGGCGCTGTCGGCCGTCCAGAGGATCCGCGCGAGGCGACCTTCCCGAACGTCGACATCACCGCGAGGTTCGGGATCGAGAAGGAAGTCCCGATCAGGGCGCCGTTCATCCTTCCTGCCATGGCGAAGCTCGACTGGAGGGACTACTTCGCAGGAGCGGCCCTGGCCGGCGTGCCGGTGGTCATTGGCGAGGACGTGGTGGCCAAAGACCCTGGCCTCGTCGTCGACGAGACGAGGGTCGTCTCGTCCCCTCTGATCGCGGAGATGGTCGAGGCCTTCAGGCGGTATCAGCGGGGGTTCGGGGACGTCGTCCTCCAGGCCAACTACGACGACGAGTTCCACGGCGTGCTCGAGTTCGCCATTGCGAGGCTCGGCATCACGTCCGTCGAGCTGAAGCTCGGTCAGGCAGCGAAGGGTATCCAGGGGATGGGACGGATCCCGCGCCTGGAGGACGCGCTTCGCTTCAGGAAGCTCGGCTACATCGTCCACCCCGACCCCTCCGATCCAGCGGTTGCCGAGGCGCACGCGAAGGGCGTCGGCCCGGTCTTCGAGAAGATCGGCAAGCTCCCGATGTGGAACGCGGAATCGCTGACCAGGCGGATCGCCGCGCTGCGCAGCCTCGGGGCCGAGCGTGTCTGCCTCAAGACCGGCCCCTTCGATCCGCGTGACCTTGTGACGATTCTCGACGTCGCCTCGGAGGCGCGCGTCGACCTCGTCACCTTCGACGGCGCCGGTGGCGGCTCGGGACATAGCCCCGTCCGGATGATGAACGAGTGGGGCATCCCGACCGTCTCGCTCGAGAGCATCGTCTGGCGCATCATGCACAGCCTCGACCAGAAGGGTCGCCCCTTGCCACAGGTGGCGATGGCCGGCGGCTTCGTCATGGAGGACCACGTCCTGAAGGGTCTGGCCCTCGGCGCGCCGTACGTCGGCCTCATCGCGCTGGGCCGGTCGGCGATGGCCGCCGCCACCGTGGGCCGGAATGTTGGCGACGCCATCCGGAGCGGCTCCGTTCCCAAGGACTTCGCGCGGTTCGGTTCCACCATCGAGGATGTGTTCGCTGACCTGCGGCTCCTCGAGTCCGAGTATGGCAATGAGGCGAAGCAGATCCCCACGGGTGCGCTGGGACTGTACTCGTACCTGAACCGGGTCTCGGTCGGTTTGAGGCAGCTCATGGCCCTCAACAGGAAGTTCGCGCTGAAGCATATCGAGAGGGAGGACGTCGTTCCGCTCACGGAGCACGCCGCAAAGGTCACCGGTCTGGCGACCTACGAGGAGCTGGCGACAGCGGCCCTTCTCCGCTAGCGTTCCTGCCGGGCGGGGCCAGGCGTGCACCGGGTGATCGAACAGCGCCTGCACGTCAGCCCGCGGCGCCTGGAGCGGTAGTTCCGCTTGCGTCGTCGTCTCTCGCCGCGCTCAACGAGAGTGAGGCGTCCGCGGCTGCCGTCGCGCTGCTCGACCTGGCGACGACGCTGCCCGGACTGCTGTCACGGCGCTATCCGGCGCGGGACGCGCGAGGGCCGTCAGGATGGGCCACAATACGCGCGCGATGAGTGGACCTCTCTACAACCTCCTGCCTCCGGACGATGACTTCAATAGCGACGACCTGCTCGGCCGGTTCCTCGAGTACGTGACGGGGAAGGGGCTGACGCTCTACCCGGCGCAGGAGGAGGCGATCCTTGAGCTGTTCGAGGACAAGAACGTCATCCTCAATACTCCGACTGGGTCAGGGAAGTCGCTGGTGGCCTCGGCGCTACACTTCGACTCGCTGGCGCGCAAGCGGCGCTCGGTCTACACCTGCCCGATCAAGGCGTTGGTCAACGAGAAGTGGATGGCGCTCTGCCGCGAGCTGGGGCCAGAGAACGTCGGCCTGGCAACTGGCGATGCGACGGTCAATCGCGACGCGCCGGTGCTCTGCTGCACAGCCGAGATCCTGACGAATATCGCGCTGCGCGAGGGCAAAGACGCAAACGTCGATGACGTGGTGATGGACGAGTTCCATTGGTACGCGGACCGTGATCGCGGCGTGGCCTGGCAGGTTCCGCTCCTGACGCTCTCGCACACGCGCTTCCTCTTGATGTCTGCCACGCTGGGCGACGTCACGTTCTTTGCCGAGGCGCTCACCGCGCTCAACGGCATGCCGACTGCCACGGTGAAGTCCGGCGATCGGCCCGTGCCGCTCGAATACGCCTACTCCGAGATCCCGCTCGCGCAGATGCTCGAAAAGCTGGTCTCAGAAGACAAGGCGCCGGTCTACGTCGTGCACTTCACGCAAGCTGACGCAGCCGATAGCGCGCAGGACTTCACCAGCCTGAACCTGGCCACACGCGAGGAGAAGAACGCTGTCGCCGAGGAGATCGCGGACTTCCGCTTCACGAGCCCGTACGGCCCGAACATCCGCAAGTGGCTGAAGCAGGGCATTGGCCTGCACCACGCGGGGCTGCTGCCAAAGTACCGCGTGCTCATGGAGCAGCTCGCGCAGCGCGGCCTGCTCAAGGTCATCTGCGGCACAGACACCCTGGGCGTGGGCATCAACGTGCCGATCCGCACCGTGCTCTTCTCGCGGCTTTGCAAGTTCGACGGCCAGAAGACCGCGGTTCTGTCTGCGCGCGACTTTCACCAGATCGCTGGCCGTGCTGGCCGCAAGGGGTTTGACGATCGCGGGTTCGTGGTGGCGCAGGCACCGGAGTACGTGATCGAGAACCTGCGCCTGGGTGAGAAGGCCAAGGACGGCAAGAAGTTCGTCAAACGCAGGCCCCCTGAGCGCAACTTCGCGCACTGGGATCTCCAGACCTACAAGCGGCTGATGGGTGCGCTGCCAGAGCGCCTGATATCGCGGTTCCAAGTCGGCCACGGGATGCTCCTGAACGTGCTCTCGCGCAAGGGCGACGGGTGCGTCGCCATGCAGCGCCTGATCCACGACAGCCACGACCCTGATCGCGCCAAAGCTGGCCACTTCAAGCGGGCCTGGCAGCTCTTCAGAGCACTGCTCGGCCGCGGCATTGTCGAGATCATCCCGCGCACGGAAGAGGGCTCGCGTCTGCGCGTGAACGTGGACCTGCAAGACGACTTCTCGATGGACCAAGCCCTCTCGCTCTTTCTGATCGAGGCGATCCCGGTGCTCGACGTCCAGTCCGAGACGTACGCGCTCGACCTGCTGACGCTGGTCGAGTCGATCCTCGAGAACCCGGAGCTGATCCTGCGCCGCCAGCTCGACAAGATCAAAGGCGAGGCAGTGGCGCAGATGAAGGCCGATGGGCTCGACTACGACCAGCGCATGGAGAAGCTCGAGAAGCTCGAGTACCCCAAGCCGCAGCGCGACTTCATCTACGGCACGTTCAACGCGTTTGCCGACCGGCACCCGTGGGTGGGCGAGGAGGACATCCGGCCCAAGTCGATCGCGCGCGAGATGTTCGAGGGCTTCCGCTCGTTCTCGGAGTACGTGCAAGAGTACGACATCGAGCGGGCCGAGGGCCTGCTGCTGCGCCACCTGAACAGCGTCTACAAGGTGCTGAGCCAGACCGTGCCGGACAACGCAAAGACCGACATGGTGATCGAGATGGAGCTGTACCTGCGCGACATGCTGCGCGGCATCGACTCGAGCCTCTTGGACGAGTGGGAGAAGATGCGCGACGGCAACTACCGGCCGAGCGCAGGCGGCGAGGAAGTGCGCCCGCC